>Ga0315276_10003009_pt1 | contig 15435 bp, 18 predicted proteins | sample YL17G05_0_MG_FD_204542 | JGI IMG/M metagenome (GOLD analysis project Ga0315276, IMG submission 204542) | Sediment microbial communities from Yellowstone Lake, YNP, Wyoming, USA - YL17G05_0 | ecosystem: Environmental > Aquatic > Freshwater > Lake > Sediment | place: USA: Wyoming | collected...
CTCGGACGCTTCTCGGCCGGGCTCGCCGCCCGCACTTCGTTCGCCCGCTGGCTCAACGAGGGCGCCGACCAGCAGGGCTCCGAGGGGCTCGAGTGGGTCCGCGTGGCGCTCACCCTCTCCTGCGTCTTGCCGCTCTAGACCGGGGAATCGGCCCATGCACATCCCCGACGGCTTCCTTTCTCCCACGGTCACGCTCCCGGCTTGGGGGGCCGCCGCGCCGCTCTGGTACTGGGCCGTCCGGCGGAACTTCGGGACCTCCTCCACCGAGTCACTACCGGTGGTGGGTTCCCTCACGGCCATCGCCTTCGTCGTGCAGAGCATCATGATCCCGGTGCCGGGGGGCACCTCGGCGCACCTCACCGGTGTGGCCATCCTCGCCTTCCTGTACAACCCCGGCGTGGCCTTCGTCTGCGAGTCGCTGGTCCTGCTCCTCCAGGCCCTCTTCTTCGGGGCGGGCGGATTCACCGTCCTGGGCGTGAACGCGCTGGCCATGGGGCTGCTCGGCCCGGGAGCGGCCTGGCTCGTCTACCGGGCGCTGCGCCCCCTCTGGCCGCGCGCCGCCGCCTTCGCCGGCGCCTACGTCGGCATCCAGGTGGCCACACTGGGAGTGTCGCTCGTGCTGGGCCTGCAGCACCGGCTCGCCAGCGACTACATGCCGGTGCCCTTCTCGGTGATGCTTCCCGCCATGATGCTGCCGAGCCTGACCGTCGTCGGCGTCGTCGAGGGGCTCTACACGGTGGCGACCTTGTCGCTCCTCCGGAGGGCCAGGCTTCTCGATGCTCCGTGAACCCCGCCGCAGCCAGGCGTTCCTGGCCACCTGGGCCGCGTCGATCTTCGCGCTCTCCGCGCTGACCGGCCTGGCCTCCCTGGCGATGGCGTCGGCCGCGGCCCTCCTCCTCTTCCGGCGGGGCGCCCTGCGCGAGCTGCGGCGCGTGATGCTCGCCGTCGTCCCCCTCTCTCTCGGCCTCTCGCTCGCCGCCTGGACCTGGCTCTGGCTCCTGGGTCGGCCGCCGCCGGTGGCGCCCTTCGTCGCGCTCGCGATCCGGGCCGCGCTCATCGCCTTCGTCACCTTCTCCGTGCTCGGCCGGGTGGACCTGCTCCGCGCCGCGGCGCCCTTTCCCACCGCCGCCCGCCTGCTCGTCCTCTGCCTCGCACAGATCCACGCGCTTCGCCTCCTCGTGACCGAGTCGGCCCTCGGCCTCAGGAGCCGGCTCCCTCGCAGGCCCGGGACCCGCGACGTGGTCCAGGGATCTGGCGCGGTCACCGTGGCGCTCCTCACGCTCTCCGCCCGGAACGCCCGGGACATCGGGGACGCCATGCGCTCCAGGGGATTCCATTGATCTACGAGCTGTCCGGACTGGGCGTGAACCTGGACGGCCGGCCGGTCCTGCGAGATCTCTCGTTCTCCGTCCGGGAGGGCGAGCGCGTCGTGGTGCTGGGCGTGAACGGGTGCGGCAAGACCACGCTCCTCAAGACCCTCGACGCGCTGACCTTCGCCACGGCCGGCTCGATGCGCTTCGACGGGGTGCCCATTCACGCAGCGGCACTCGACGACGCGCCCTTCCGTCGCCGTTTCCGCGGCGAGGTGGGATTCCTGTTCCAGAACGTGGACGCGATGCTCTTCAACCCCACCGTCGGCGACGAGATCGCCTTCGGCCCTCGGCAACTCGGCCTGGCGAACGCGGACGGGCGCGTCGCCCACTGGGCCGGGTTCTTCGAGCTCACCCCCCTGCTCCACCGGCCGCCCTTCGAGCTGTCGGGGGGAGAGAAGAAGCGGGTGGCCCTGGCGGCGCTCCTCGCGGTGGACCCTCGGGTCCTGCTTCTCGACGAGGCCACCGCCAACCTGGATCCGGCCTGGGCCGGCCGGCTCGTGGACCTTCTCGCCGAACGGAACGACCTCACCGTCGTCGCCGCGACCCACAACCTCTCCATCGCCGAGGAGCTGGGAAGCCGGGCGCTCCTGCTGGCCAACGGGCGCCCCGGGGTGCTCTTCGACGGGTCGCCGTCCGCGCTGCTCCGGAACCAGGGGCTGCTCGTCGAGGCCGGCCTCGCCCATCGGCACCGCCACGTCCACGACGGCGCCGACCACGCCCACTTCCACCTGCACGACGTGGAGTGAAGCCGCCACTGTACCCGTCCAGGACGGGGCGAGGCGGCGCACCCGGAGTATCCTCGGCTCGAGAGGAAAGGTGGGCACATGACCCCGGGAAAGCTGATCGTCTTCGAAGGCATCTACGGATCGGGAAGGCTCGTCGTCGGCGTCGTCAACCGGCTGCGCGAAGCGCTGGTGGTCCAGGGCGTCGAGGTCTACGAGATCGACAGCCCGGACACCGGCCGGGCTCGCGTGATGGGCGCCCAGGACCTGGACACCAGCTGGCACTACGGCGTCTTCGAGGCCGATTTCTTCTTCGAGCTGGCCTCCCGGGCGCGCGTCTGCTCGGCGGTCCGCGACGAGCTGTCCGGCGGCAAGACCGTCCTCTGCAAGAACTTCACGCTCGCCTCCGCCGTCCACGTCCGCCTGCAGGGGCACGACTGGGTGGGAGAGGAGCTGAACGTGCTGGAGAGGCGGGCCCGCGGCCTCCCCTTCGGCCGCGAGGTCGTGCCCGACCTGACCGTCTTCGTGGACGTCAGGCCCGAGATCGCGGCGAAGCAGCTGGGAGGGCGCCTTTCCGAGTTCTTCCCGGCGGGCACGCTCGAGCGCCAGCGGGCGTATTACCTGGAGGAGATCTCTCGCCTGCCCGTGAACCGGGTCAAGGTCATCGCCGCGGGCTCCGAGGACGGCGTCTTCGAGGAGTCGCTCATCGCCATCCGGTCCCTGGGCTAGTTTCCCGACGGGTCGCGTGCCAGCCGGATCCCCGTCGCCTGGAACCGATCGGGCGGGTGCCAGAAGTTGCGATAGCTGGCGCGCAGGTGGGATCGCGGCGACAGGCACGAGCCCCCGCGCAGCACGATCTGGTTCACCATGAACTTTCCGTTGTACTCGCCGAGCGCCCCCTCCGGCACGCGGTAACCGGGATAGGCAACGTACGGGCTCGCCGTCCAGGTCCAGGTGCCACCGAAGAGGGGTGCGTCCTCCCCCACGGGGAGTGGCACGAGCGTCCCGTCCTCGACGAACTGTCCGGTCACGGGCTGCGAGGCGGCAACCGATTCCCACTCGGCCTCGGTGGGGAGCCGGGCGCCGGCCCAGCGCGCGTAGGCGTCGGCCTCGTAGTAGCTCACGTGGACCACCGGCGCGGCCGGATCCACCGGGACGCGGCCGTGCAGGCTGAAGCGGGTGAGGCGCCCGTCCCGGCGCGCCCAGTAGAGCGGCGCCTCCCAGCCTGCCGCGCGCGCCGCGTGGAATCCCTCCCACAGCCAGAGCTCGGGTCGCTCGTATCCGCGGTCCTCCACGAAGGCGGCATATTCACCCGAGGTCACGGGGCGCGAGGCCAGCGAGAAGGGGGAGAGCAGGACGTCGTGGGCCGGCCGCTCGTTGTCGAAGGCGAAGCCGTCGCCGGCGTGGCCGACGCGGACCCGGCCGCCCGGGTGGTCGCGCCAGCGCAGCGCCGGCGTCGCGCCCGGGGGCGGGAGCGCCGCGGCCCGGAACACCGGCTCGAGCGGGTTGCGCGACAGCGCGTGCTGCAGGTCGGTGAGGATCAGCTCCTGGTGCTGCTGCTCGTGCTGGAGTCCCAGCTCCGCCACCGCCAGGGCCGACGGCTCCGACCCGGCCGGGCTGGCCAGGAAGTCCTGGATCCGCTGGTCCACCTCGCGCCGCCAGCGAAGGACCTCCTTCACCGTGGGTCGCGTGAGCATCCCGCGTTCCGGCCGGGCGTGGCGAGGCCCGGCGGCCACGTAGTAGGAGTTGAAGAGCAGCGCGAAGCGCGGGTCGTGCGGCCGGAAGGCCGGGATGCGCGGCGCGAGCAGGAAGGTCTCGAAGAACCAGGTGGTGTGCCCCAGGTGCCACTTCACCGGACTCGCGTCCGGCATGGACTGGACCACGAAGTCCTCGGGCTCGAGCGTCGCGCAGAGCCCTTCGGTGAAGGCTCGCACCGCGGCCAGGCGCGCCGCGAGGCCGGCGACCGGCGGGATCGTCACCCCTCGTCCACCCTCCACAGGGCGTCCACGAACCAGCCGCGCCTGTCGTGGAACTGCCCGACCTCGGAGAAGCCGGCCTCGACCGCGAAGGCGGAAGGGTCCTCCTCCCGGTACTTGCACGAGATCTCGGTGTGGATCGTCTCTCCGGCCTCGAAGTCGAACGGCCGCCCCGCGATCCACACCCGCTGCCGCCGCCGGCTCGAGAGCCAGCTCTCCATGGCCGGGCGCACCGGGTCGAAGGTGGCGCGGTGCTCGAACGCCTCGAGGTCGAAGTCGGCGCCCAGTTCCCGGTTCATGCGATCGAGCAGGTTCAGGTTGAACTCCGCGGTGACGCCCTCCGGATCGTCGTAGGCCGCGCGGAGGGCTCCGACGTCCTTCAGGAGGTCGAACCCGACCAGGACGTGGTCGCCGGGGCGGAGCGCCGCTCGCAGCGATCGGAGGAAGGCGATGGCCTCGCCGCGCTCCAGGTTTCCGATGTTGCTCCCCAGGAACAGGACGAGCAGCGCCCCCGGCTCGCGACCCTGCAGCGCCCGGAGGCCGTCGAAGTACTCGGCCTCCACCGGCGTCACCCGGAGGCGAGGAAAGGCCGCGGCCATCCGCGCCGACACGTCGGCCAGCGCCGCGCCCGAGATGTCGATGGGGGCGTAGCCGAACCGGGGTGACCGGAGCGAGAGCGGCTCGAGGAGCAGCCGGGTCTTCGTGCCGTCGCCTGCGCCGAGGTCGACGACCGTGCAGCCCCGGCCGAAGAACGGGGCGACGATCTCGCTGCCGTGCCGGGCGAGGATCTCGTGCTCGATGCGGGTCGGGTAGTAGCCGTCGAGCGCCATGATGCGCTGGAAGATCTCGCTTCCCCGGGCGTCGTAGAACCAGAGAGACGGGATGGCCTTGCCGGGACGGGCGAGCCCCTGGAACACGTCCCTCAGGAATCGGGACGACTCCGGCGCTCCGTCCCTTCGAGGAGGATCGATGGACAGGCGAGCGGGGACCGGGGGCGGCATGGACGCTTCCCTAACCCGGACCTGGCGCCGGGACCCGCCTAAGCCACAAATGGGGCGTGCGCCCGGGGCTACTTCTGCGACGGCAATTGCGGCAGCGACTGCTGCGGCAACAACTGCGGCGGCGGCGACTGCTGCTCGGGTAGCGCCGGCATGGGACCCGGCCCTCCGGTGCATTCGTAGTCCACCCGGATACCGTAGGGCGCTCCGGCCGAGCCGACCGGGTCGGCCATGGCGCCGGGTGAGGCCGGAGGAGGACCGGCCGATCCCCGGCTCTTCTCCTGGACCTGGGCCACCACCCGGTACTTCTCGTCGCAGTGGCTGCTCATGAGCTCCTTGGCTTGATCCCAGGCCTTGTCGTTGTTGGCCGAGAGCATGATGGAGCCGCCGCCGGGGCGGGTGCCGATCCGCTGGGCGCGGCCGGGTGCGCCACAGGCGGAGAGGGCGACGAGCGCTGCCACCGCGATCCGGAAGGTCATGCACCATCGGTAGCACGAGCCCTGGGCCGCGGCGAGTTGTCATTGCCCGCCATTGCGCAGGGGAGCGAGGCTGGCGCATCATCGCGCCCCGGAGAGCTCCATGGACGCCACCACGCTCAATTCCCACCTCGAGAAGCACCTTCGCGTTTCCACTTTCCCGCTGGGCATCCGGCCGCTCCGCTCCGGCGAGCCCTTCCCGCCGAAGGCCCGCCGCCCCCTCGCGCAGATGGGGGTGAAGGTGGCCATCTGCCAGGCCCTGGGTCTCGCGCGGCGCTACGGGTGGACCATGGGCTTCTCGGGCGAGGACCTCTCCTGCCCCATCGCCAAGGCGGTGTTCGGATTCGAGGAGCGAAACGACTACTACACGTCCGGCACGCTCGCCGACGGCATGTACGCATCGTGCCGCGAGGCCGGTGCCCGGTTCGAGGACGCGCTCGCGAAGTACGACGTGGGGGAGATCGAAGGCGTCGTGGCGGGACCGCTCAACCGGATCGACTTCGAGCCCGAGACGGTGCTCGTCTACGGCAACTCGGCCCAGGTGTTGCGGCTCCTAAACGCCTGCCTCTTCGAGAAGGGCGGCGCGCTGAAGTCCGAGTTCTCCGGGCGCGGGGACTGCTCGGACATCATCATCCGCACCGGGAAGACGGCCGAGCCTCAGGTCATCCTGCCCTGCTACGGCGACCGGATCTTCGGCATGGCCGCCGACGACGAGATGGCCTTCACCTTCCCGTTCCGGATGGCCGACAAGGTGGTGAAGGGGCTCGAGGGGACCCACGCCGGAGGGATCCGCTACCCGGTGCCGATCTTCCTCCGCTACCAGGCCGACTTTCCGAAGAGCTACCAGGAGCTGGAGAAGCTCTGGGAAGCCGACAAGCCGGAGTAGCCGGGCGGTCAGCGCTGCGGCGGGTACTTCTGGAGCTTGCGCTGCAGCGACCGACGGTGGAGGCCGAGCCGCCTCGCCGACTCGGAGACGTTGCCGTTGCAGTCCGCCAGCACGCGCTGGATGTGCTCCCACTCGGCGCGCGCCAGCGAGGGCGTGTCGATCTCGGAGGGGGCGTGCGGCCCGCTCCGCCCGAGCAGCTCGGCCACGATCTCGTCGGCATCGGCCGGCTTGGAGAGGTAGCCGATGGCCCCGCGCCGGGTCGCGTCGACCGCGGTGGCGATCGACCCGTACCCGGTGAGCATGAGAACCCGCGTGGCCGGGTCGATGGCGCGCAGCGCCTCCAGCACCTCGATGCCGGACGGACCGGGCATGCGCAGGTCCACCACGGCGTACTCCGGGGCGTCGCGCCGTGCCAGCGCGATGGCCTCGGCCCCGCCCGGCGCCGTCGTCACCTCGAAGCCCCTCTCCCGGAGCGCGCGCGCGAGCCGCTCGCGCAGGACCTCGTCGTCGTCGACGAGGAGCAGCGTCAGCGCCCCGTCCTTCCCGCCTTCCTGGCTCACGCTGCCTCCTCGCGCCGGGGCGTCCTGCCGGGCAGGACGATCCGGGCCTTGGTCCCGCGCCCCGGAGCCGACTCCAGCTCGAGCGACCCGCCCAGTTGCTCCGCGAGCGTGCGGGCGATGTAGATCCCCAGCCCGCTGCCCTGCCCCGGCTCCTTGGTGGTGAAGAAGGGCTCGCCGGCGCGTGCCAGCACGTCGGGCGTCATTCCCGGACCATCGTCCCCGACCTCCAAGACGACGCCCGGCCCCACCGCGCGGGCGACCAGGCGCACCACGCCGATGCCGGCACCCTCGGCACTGGCCTGCAGCGCGTTCTGCAGGAGGACGCGCAACGCCCGCTCCAGGCCGTGAACCGGGCCGCGAACCACGGCCTCGCCGCAGGCGACGTCGGACGTCACCCTGGCTGCTCCAGGAAGACCGTCGAGCGCGCCCTCCACCCAGCGCGCCACAGAGACCTCCAGGATGGGTTCCCCGGCGTTCTCGCCGGCGCGCGCCGACATCTGCTGGAGGATCTCCTTGCACCGGGACACCTGCGATCGGATCAGCGCCAGGTCCGCTCGGGCCTCCCCGGACGCCCCGCCGCGCGCCATGTCCCGGTCGAGCTCCTTCGCCGCGACCGCGATGGCGGAGAGCGGCGTGGCCAGCTCGTGGGCCGCTCCGGCTGCCAGCGTCACGAGCGATGCCAGCTTGGCGCGCTGATCTGCGAGCCGGCGCTCCCGTGCCAGCTCGTCGTCGCGCCGGGCCAGCGCCCGGCTCACGCGCTGGACGATGAGCACGATGACGAAGGCCGCGATGGCCACCGCGACGAGCATCCCGTAGAGGTGGACCCCCATCATCGCCTCGTGCTCCAGCACGCCGAAGGGCGCCCACTGCTGCATGGGAAAGAGCGCCCCGAAGGCCAGCACGCTGAAGCCCGCCTGGGTCCAGGACCAGCGCGGGGGGAGCAGGACCGCGGCCAGCGCGACGTTCACGATGTAGAGGGTCGAGAAGGGGTTGAAGTGGCCCCCGGAGAGGTGCAGGAGCCCGGTCAGGACCGCGGTGTCGAAGAGCATCACCCCGGCCAGGAAGCGGTCGGAGACGGCCCGGTCGGTCCGGATCCAGCCGCTGAGCGCGAGGTTGACCACGGCTGCCAGCCCCACCAGTGCCGCCAGGGGGACCAGCGGCAGTTCCATCAGTCCTGCGGCCTGAACCCCGACGATGGCCGCCGATTCTCCCAGGATGGCGATCCAGTGGAGCTTGACCAGCCACTCGAGCTTGATTCGCCCCGGTTCGGCGACGAGGTCTGTGATCCGTTCGGGCAAGCGCCCGCATCCTGACAGAGCCGGCGCTGGTTCAAAAGAGCGCTTCCGTCGCACCTCCCCTCTGGTATCGTCGCCGGCCCAGGAGGTTCACCGCGTGCGCATCGTCTCGGCCGCAGAGGCCGTCTCCACCATCCAGTCCGGAAACCGGGTCTTCATCCACAGCGTCGCCGCCGCGCCCCGCCGCCTCATCGAGGCCATGACGGCGCGCTCCGGCGAGCTCCGGGTCGTCGAGATCGTCCAGCTCCACACCGAGGGGGAGGCCCCCTACGCCGCGCCCGAGATGGCGAAGAGCTTCCGGGTGAACTCGGTCTTCGTCGGGGCCAACATCCGCGACGCCGTCCAGGAGGGGCGCGCCGACTACCTGCCGGTCTTCCTCTCCGAGGTGCCCAAGCTCTTCCGATCCGGGCTCCTGCCGCTCGACGTGGCGCTCGTGCAGGTGTCGCCTCCTGACCGGCATGGGTTCTGCTCGCTCGGCGTCTCGGTGGATGCATCGCGCTCCGCGGTCCAGACCGCGCGCACGGTGATCGCCCAGGTGAACCGCAACATGCCCCGCACCCACGGGGACGGGCTCATCCACGTCGACGACATCGAGTTCGGCGTCGAGGGCGACGACCCCATTCCGGAGGTCCGCCACCCGCCCGTGTCCGAGATCGACCGCGCGGTGGGTCGCCACTGCGCCGAGCTGGTCGAGGACGGGGCCACGCTGCAGATCGGCATCGGCACCATTCCCGACGCCACGCTGGCCGCGCTCTGCGACCACCACCGCCTGGGCATCCACACCGAGATGCTATCCGACGGCATCGTCGACCTGGTCGAGAAGGGCGTGGTCACCGGCGAGAAGAAGCGGTTCCACCCGGGAAAGATCGTGGCCGGATTCGCGCTCGGGACCCGGCGCCTCTACGACTTCATGGACGACAACCCGCTCGTCCAGATGCTCGACATCGGCTACGTGAACGACCCCGAGGTGATCCGGCGCAACCCGCGCGTCACCGCCATCAACAGCGCGCTCGAGGTGGACATCACCGGCCAGGTCTGCGCCGACTCCATCGGCGAGCTGCTCTACTCCGGGGTGGGCGGCCAGATGGACTTCATCCGCGCCGCGGCCCTCTCCGACGGCGGCAAGCCCATCATCGCGCTCCCGTCGATCACCTCGAGCGGCGAGTCGCGCGTGGTCTCGCAGCTGAAGCCGGGCGCCGGCGTCGTCACCACCCGCGCGCACGTGCACTTCGTGGTCACCGAGCACGGCATCGCCGACCTGTTCGGGAAGAACCTCCGCCAGCGCGCCGAGGCGCTCATCGCGGTCGCCGACCCGAGTCACCGCGACGCGCTCTCCGCGGAGGCGAGACGCCGGTTCGGGAGCTGGTGAGGGCCGCCCCTCAGACCCCGGTGCGGCGGGCGCGGGCGCGGGCCGCGTCGCCCCAGTCGTAGACGACCACCGTTCCGGCCAGCAGGTCGTGCAGGGTCCGGCGGCGTTCGGTGACGAGCACCATCAGGAAACCCAGGCCGAGCGTCGCCATGCTCAGCGTGACGGCCAGGAAGCGCTTCAGGGCCGTGACGGAACCCACCTTGCCGCCGTCCGACCGGAGCAGCCGCAGTCCCAGGAGCGCCATCCCCGGCGTCTTCCCGGCGGTCGCCCAGAACAGGACGTAGTAGAGCACCGGGAACCAGACTGCGGCCAGTGGGATCACGTACGGAAGGAACTGGCACAGGTGACGGCGCAGCTGCCACCACGATTCAGCCGGGGCGCAGCCGGCTGCGGCGGCGCCCAGGAACTGCTGCGCCAGCCAGCCGGCGCCCCCCACGAGGATCGCCAGCAGCGCCATGTCGACCAGCCGCGCCGCTCCACGGGTCACCAGGCCCGCATACCGGGGTGTCACGATCTCCCCAGCTTGCGATGGACCCAGGTCTCGGCCGCGTCGTCGGCATCGATGGCGGCGGCACGCACCGACTCCTGGAGATCTTGCGCCATCCCTCGGCTCTGGTCCTGGATGAGCTGCTGGACCGGCTCCGGGTGTTCGGTGAGGTGCTTCAGGTAGGCGTCGGCCTGTTCACGCACCAGCTGCCGGAGGGAGTCGTCCTTCTCCAGGGCCTCGAGCACCCGGCCGACCTGCCGGTCCACCAGTGCGTCGACGGCTCCGCTCACCTCGGGCCGCTCCAGCAGCCGGATCACCAGCTGCTCGAGAGTTCGGCTCTCCATGAGCGCCCGGAGCACCTGGTCGATGAACGCCTCGGCGAGCCGGTTCTCGACGAGACGCGCCACCAGGGCGTCGGCCAGCCTGGCCTCCAGTCCGGCGGGCCGCCGGAGACGGGGCTCGCCGTCGCTTCCGTCTGGCCCGGAGACGCTCACGGCGACGCAGGATAGCACACGGGACCGTGACGGCGCTTCCCCGGATGGAAGGAGCTCGCCGGGCGTGCTGCGACCGAGGTACCAGGACTAAAAGTGAAACTCCGGCGAGGCCAGGAGCTGGAGACCGCCGATGAAGTTGCCGTTCATCGTCCCGCCCTCGAGCACCAGGTCGAGACCGACGCCGAGGCGGCCGGCGTTGAAGAACGAGGTGCCCACCCCGATGCGGCCGACATAGCCCAGCTTGCTGTCCGGGCCGATGATCAGCCCCCCGCCGAGCCGGAGCCGCGCCACCGTGTCGTCCTTGGACGTCCCCAGCTTGACGAGGTAGTCGAGCGTTGGCTCGAGCGTCGTCACCTTCGCCCACTTGCTGACGTTCTGCGTGCCGTCGAAGTAGGTCGTCTTCACCGTCCCGAAGGCGATGATGACCCCCACGCTCAGGTTGCTCGGCCCGCCCAGGTGGATGTCGAACTGGGGGCCGACGAGGAACGGGATGTAGCTGGCGTAGGCGCTCGGGGAGCAGGACTGGTAGTACCAGCCGTACGCGCAGTTGTACCAGTCAGAGTTGTAGAATCCGGCCCCCAGGTTCACCCGCACCACGTTGTCCCAGCCGTGGAGCCGCACCGGCGGAGGTTCCTTGTCGGGCGACAGGAAGGTGTACTGGGCGGCGGCTGGCGCTGCGAAAGCGAGCGCGCTGGCCACGACGGCGATCTTCAGAACACCGGGAACGAAGCGCACGGGCGCTTCTCTTCTACTACGAGAAGCGGACGGCTGGCGCGAGCTTCGGCAGTTGCACCCGAAGCGGCTCAAGTTCCCTCTCGCCGCTGACCCGGACCACCCTGTGGCTCGACGGGTCGCCGAGCACCTTCGCCACCAGCGCATGGTTCAGTCCGTGGCCACTCTTGTAGGCGCTGAAGTGGCCGATCACCGGCAGTCCGAAGAGCGACAGGTCGCCGATGGCGTCGAGCACCTTGTGGCGCGCGAACTCGTCGGGGAAGCGCAGCCCCTCGGGATTCAGGATGGAGAACTCATCGACCACGATGGCGTTCTCGAGGCTTCCGCCCCGGGCCAGGCCGGCCTTCTTCATCATCTCGATGTCGCGCAGGAAGCAGAAGGTGCGGGCCCGCGCCACCTCCCGCTCGTAGTTGCGGTCGGAGAAGGCGAAGCGGAAGGCCTGGTCGGTGACCAGCGGGTGTTTGAAGTCGACGGTGAACTCGATGGTGAGCGCGCTGGACGGCTCGAGCCGGGCCAGCTTGTCGCCGTCGCGGACCTCGACGGCCCGTTCCATGACGATGAACTGCTTGCCGGCGCGCTGCTCGGCGATCCCGGCCTCGCGGATGAGGGCCACGAAGGGGGCCGAGGATCCGTCGAGGATGGGGATCTCCGGGCCGTCCACCTCGACGCGGCAGTTGTCGATGCCCATTCCGGTGAGGGCGGAGAGCACGTGCTCGACGGTGTGGATGCGGGCCGGGCCGAGGGCCAGGTTGGTGGAGAGGGTGGTGTCGGCGACGTGTGCGGACAGGGCCGGGATCTCGGCCCCGAGGTCCATGCGCACGAAGCGAACGCCGCTGTCGGCGTGCGCCGGGGCGAGCGTGAGCGACGCGAGGCGGCCGGAGTGGAGTCCGACCCCCGAGCAGGTCACCCGCTTTGCCACCGTTCGCTGATTCCAGTACGCCATGTCGATTCGCCTCCGATGCCGACGCCGCCCGCGATGCCGCGCTGCGTAAACGCTTAACGCGTTGGTTTGGAGCAAGAAAGGTGCCCCTGGACCAGGGGTTCGGTGCGCTTTTGCTCCGAAAGGGTATGTATTCGATATGACAAGGCTTTAACTTCAACTCACTCCCTGAACAAGTTTTTTGCCGCGACGTTTTCTGTCGCCGTAACCGAACACCCCTGACAGATATGTCGCGGCTCTGCACCCTCGCGCAGTTCCAGGCGGATTCGGGTATACGACCTCCCGCACCGACCCAGGCACCCCCGCGAGCGTCCAGGACAACTTGATACCGCTGAAGAACGACATCCCCGTCCGCCGGGTCCCTGCCATGACCTGGGTACTCCTCCTGGCGAACCTCCTGGGCTTCGCCTGGCAGGCCTGGGTCGCGCTTCGAGTCTCGGGCGCGCTGGAGACGCCGGGGCTTCCCCTCGGCGAGGCGATCCAGAGATTCGACCGGGGGATCAGCTTCACGGCGCTCGTCGGCGGCGCGATCCCCTGGGAGATCGTCACCTTCCGGGACATCGGGCCTCGGGACATCGTCCCGCCCCCAATCACGATCCTGACGAGCATGTTCCTTCACGGCGGAGTGTTCCACCTGCTCGGGAACCTGCTCTTCCTCTGGGTATTTGCCCCCAACGTGGAGGACGTCCTGGGGCGGTGGCGGTTCCTCGGCTTCTACCTGACGAGCGGCATCGCCGCGGCGGCCGCGCAGACGCTTCTGTCCCTCGCCCAGGGCGACCCGCTCATGCCCATGGTCGGGGCGAGCGGCGCCATCGCCGGCGTCATGGGTGCCTACGTCGTCTTCTTCCCGCGGGCGCGCGTCCTGACCGCCGTGCCGATCTTCGTCTTCATTCGATTCATCTACCTGCCGGCCGCGTTCTTCATCGGCCTCTGGTTCGTCCTGCAGATGATCTACGCCTTCGTGGGCGGGTCGGGCTCGGGCGTGGCCTTCTTCGCCCACATCGGCGGGTTCGTCTTCGGGTGGCTGGTCACGAAGGTGCTGGTGCGCGCGCAGATTCGCCGGAGCGGCGCGGCATAGTGGGTCAGAAGAGCGGATCCTGCCCGCCGCGGGAGCGATCCCGGCCCAGGTGTGCGTAGGCCGACGGAAGCGCCACGCGGCCGCGCGGGGTTCGGGCCAGGTAGCCCTCCCGGACCAGGAATGGCTCGTAGACGTCCTCGATGGTGTCGCGCTCCTCGCCGACGGACGCGGCGATGGCCTCGATGCCCACCGGGCCGCCGCCGAAGACGTCGATGACGATCGTGAGGATGCGCCGATCCATGGCATCCAGGCCGCTCACGTCGACCTCGAGCCGGTCCAGCGTGCGGGCGACGATGGCCGGGGTGACCCGCCCGTCCCCCTCGACCTGGGCGAAGTCGCGGGCGCGGAGCAGGAGCCGGATGGCGATGCGCGGCGTGCCGCGGGCACGGCGGGAGAGCTCGTCCATGCCTTCCGGATCGACCGGCAGGCCCAGCTTCTTCGCCGCGCGGACGGCGATCTCCTTCAGATCGGGCGGGGCGTAGTAGTCGAGCCGCTCCTGGATGGGGAACCGATCGCGGAGCGGGCTGGCCAGCAGCCCGGTGCGGGTCGTCGCGCCCACCAGGGTGAAGCGCTCGAGCTTCATCTCCATGGTCTGCGCGCCCAGGCCGGCGCCGAGGACCACGTCGAAGCGGAAGTCCTCCATGGCCGGGTAGAGCGCCTCCTCCACCGCGGGGGACAGGCGGTGGATCTCGTCGATGAAGAGGATGTCGCGGGGAGCGAGCGCGGTGAGCAGACCGGCCAGGTCGCCCTTCTTCACCAGCGCGGGACCGCTGGTGACGTGCATCGCCACGCCCAGTTCGGTGGAGAGGATATGGGCGAGCGAGGTCTTGCCGAGGCCCGGAGGACCGGAGAGCAGCACGTGGTCGAGGGCCTCGCCTCGCTGCCTGGCCGCCTGCGCGTAGACCCGGAAGTTGTCGACCAGCTTCTTCTGCCCGACGTACTCGTCGAAGCTGGCCGGCCGGAGCGACTGCTCCAGCCGTTCCTCGCCCACCTGGCCCTTCCCCGAAAGCTCGCGCACCGGCTGCAGCGACATGCGGGTAATGTAGCACTCGTGTCCGACTGGCTCGACGGGCGATTCGCTCCCCTCCCCGCGTTGGCGCTGGCCGCGCTCCTGGCCGGAGTCGCCGCCTGCCAGCCGCTCAACTCGGCCGCGCCGCCGCCGGTCCCGGACGGCGGCACGCCATGCTCCAGGGCGGTGGCGAGCGATTCCAGGGACGTGGTGATCTCGGCCGGCGCCTGCAACCCGTGGTGCATCCACGTCGCGGTGGGGAGCCGGGTCTACTTCATCAACAACGACCATGTACCCTACCTCTTCGCCGCCGACCCGCCGCTCCCCTACGAGGTCCAGGTACCCGGCAACGCCCCCGCGGTCACGCTTCCGCTCGAGACCGCGGGCACGGTGACCTGGACCGCGGTGCATGCCCCCACCGCGACGGTGACCATCTTCGTGGAGTGAACTACCCCCTGAGCCGCTTCAGCGCCTCGCGGAGCAGGTCGTCGAGGTCCCGCCCCTCGGCGGATCCGGCCACGGCGTCCACTGCCTGCGCGGCTTGCTGTGGCCGGTATCCGAGACTCAGGAGCGCCTGCTCCAGCTGCTCCACCATCGGGGGGCGCTTCCCGCCGGGGCGAGGTGAGGCGGCGCGGGCCAGCGTCGAGAGCTTCTCCTTCAGCTCCACCACGAGCCGCTCGGCGGTCTTCTTTCCGATGCCGGGAACCTTGGTGAGCCGGGCCACGTCGCCGGAGGCCACCGCGACCGCGAACTCGCGCGGTTCGATTCCGGAGAGGATGTTCAGCGCCGCGCGCGGGCCGACGTTCTTCACGCCGAGCAGCTCGCGAAAGACGGCCTCCTCCTCCTCGGTGGCGAAGCCGAAGAGGTCGAGCGCGTCCTCGCGGACATGGGTGTAGGTCCGGAGCCGGACGCCCTCGCCGGGCGGCAGGGTGGCCAGGCAGGTCTGCGAGACGTGGACCAGGTAGCCGACGCCGTTCACGTCGAGGACCACGGCGCCCTCGCGCTTCTCGACGACGTCCCCTGCGAGGTGGGCGATCACG
>Ga0315276_10003011_pt1 | contig 15431 bp, 10 predicted proteins | sample YL17G05_0_MG_FD_204542 | JGI IMG/M metagenome (GOLD analysis project Ga0315276, IMG submission 204542) | Sediment microbial communities from Yellowstone Lake, YNP, Wyoming, USA - YL17G05_0 | ecosystem: Environmental > Aquatic > Freshwater > Lake > Sediment | place: USA: Wyoming | collected...
TAGCACCACGGTCACGGTCCCCAGCAATCCCCACTCCTCGCCCACCACCGAGAAGATGAAGTCGGTGTGGCGCATGGGCAGGAACGCCAGGCCCTTCTGCGTGCCCTTGAGATAGCCCGTGCCCTTGAGCCCACCCGAACCGATGGCGATCCGCGACTGGATGATCTGGTAGCCCGCGTGGTACGGGTCCTGGCCCGGATTCATGAAGGTCACGATGCGCCTCTTCTGGTAGTCGTGCATGTGGTTCCAGACGTGGGGCAGGGCGTAGCCCACGCCGACGTTGAGCGCGATCACCGCGGCCAGCAACATCAGCCTGGGGCGCACGGCGACGAGCAGCATGACCACCAGCCCGGCAACCAGCGGCAGGACCACCAGCCCGGCGGACCACCACAGTCCGCCGGTGAGGAAGAAGAGCACCGCGGTGAGCACGGGCGAGAGGCCGAGCAGCAGCTGGCCCACCGGCATTCCGGCCCAGAAGTACATGGCGATCAGGATCACCGGGAAGGTGAGCGAGGTCCCCAGATCGGGCTCCTTCGCCACGAGCGCGAAGGGGATCAGCACGATCAGCAGCGCAGAGAGCCAGGGCCAGAGACGGCGCAGGTCGAGCTCTTCCTTGTCGAAGCGCCGGGCCAGGAGGATCACGGTCGCCACCTTGGCCAGCTCCGAGGGCTGAAAGTGCAGAGGTCCCAGGTCGAGCCAGCGCTTCGCCCCCATGGCACTCACGCCCACGCCCTTCACCAGCACTAACACGAGCAGCCCGATCGCGATGACGTAGAGCGGCCAGGCCAGCGCGTCGTAGGCCCGGTAGTGGCTGCTGGCCACGACCCAGCCCATGGCAAGGGCGATGCCGGCCCAGACCAACTGTCGCGTCCACAGACCCTGGTGGGCGCCCGGGGTGGAAGTGGCGCTGTAGACCATGAGCAGTCCCACGCACGCCAGCGCCAAGGCCGCCAGCAGCAGCGGCATGTCGAGCGGGGGCAGCCGCAGCCTCGACCTAATCGCCATCCACCACCTCCGTGTCGCGCGCGGCCGGCCGGGCCGAGGCACTCGGCGCCCGCCGCGCCGCCGGCAGCTGCAGCGAGTCGGGCAGGAACAGTCGCCGCAACATCGCCCCGGCCCGGGGTGCGCAGACGCTGCCCCCGTGCCCCGCGTTCTCGATGACGATGGCCACCGCCACGCGCGGCGAGTCCACCGGAGCGTAGCAGACGAAGAGCGCGTGGTCCTGGCCGTGCGGGTTCTGCGCCGTGCCGGTCTTGCCCGCCACGCGCACACCCGGCACCCGCGCCGCCACACCCGTGCCCGCGGCCACCACGCGCTCCATGGCCTCCTGCACCGGCCGCCAGATCGCGGTGTCGGCCGGGAGCCCCGGCTGCAGGGGCCGGGCAGGCCGGAACGCCCGGGCGCCCGCGATGCGCTGGACCACATGCGGGCGCAGCGGCCGACCGTCGGTCGCGGCCTCGGCGGTGAACAGGGCGAGTTGCAGCGGGGTCAGCAGCAGCTCGCCCTGCCCGATCGCGAGGTTCAGCAGCAGCCCCGAGCGCCAGCCCCGGACCCCCCAGCGCTTGTTGTAGTAGGCCGTGCCCGGGATGAGGCCCCGTGCCTCCTGGGGCAGGTCCACACCGGTGCGCGCCCCGAGTCCCAGGGCCTTCGCCGGCTCCTCGAGCCCCGCGAGCCCCAGCCTGAGCCCCAGCTGGTAGAAATAGACGTCACAGGAGTGCTGGAGCGCTTCGATCAGGTCGAGGGAACCGTGGCCTCGGTGCTCCCAGCAGTTGAACCGGCGCCCGCCGTAGATCAGGCTCCCCGCGCAGGGCGCGAAGCGCGTGCCGGCCCGGACCACGCCGCGGGCGAGAGCCGCGCTCATCGTGACGATCTTGAACGTGGACCCGGGCGGATAGACACCCTGGATGGCCCGGTCCAGCAAGGGGTTGGCCCCGCCCTCGCTCAACTCCTTCCAGCGGGCGCGGGTCAGCCCGTGCGAGAACTCGTTGGGATCGTAGACCGGCCGGCTCACCATCGCGAGGATGCCGCCATCGCGCGGGTCGAGCACCACCGCCGCGCCGCGCGGGACATCGGCCATCACCTCCTCGAGGGCGCGCTGCACCTTGAGGTCGAGCGTGAGCACCAGGTCCTGCCCGGGCACCGGCGCCAGTGCGCCGGACTCCTTGAGCGTGGAGACCCGCCGTCCGCGGGCGTTCACCACGACGTACTCCACGCCATCCCGCCCGCGCAGGAAGTCCTCGTAGCTGCGCTCGACCCCGGTGCGACCGATCAGGTCGCCGGTCTGATAGTCCGCATCCTTGAGCGTGTCCAACTCGGCGCTGTTGATCTCGCCCGCATAGCCCAGCAGGTGCGCGGCGAGCGTGCCGTGGGGGTAGCGCCGCAGCGGCTCCACCTGGACCTCGATACCCGGCAACTCGCTGCGCGTCTCCTCCACCCGGGCGAGGATCGAGACCGGGGCGTCATGCCTGAGCAGCGCGCTCTGGCCGCTCAGGTTGGCGAAGTTCACGCGGCCCCGGACCTCGGCCGAGTCGAGTTCGACCAAGGCGCTGATGCGCGCGAGCCAGTCCGGACTCATGGTCTCCAGCGCGCGCTGCGTGCTCTCGGCCGGGAAGGGCCGGAAGACGATGCCGAAGCTCGGGGCGCTGTCGGCGAGCAACTCGCCATTGCGGTCGTAGATCGCGCCGCGGGGCGCCCGCAGCACCTCGGGCCGCACGCGATTCTCCTTCGCCAGTCCGGCGTATCTCATTCCGTCCACGATCTGCAGGCGCACCAGACCCAGCACGGTCAGGCCGAAGCCAGCCAGCGTCAGGGCGACCAGCAGGCGATACCGCTGGTGCCTACGTTCGCGGAATGGTTTCGATGGCAGCACGGCTGAACAGCGACCCTCCGCTCCCGAGGCCGACGAGAGCAAGCACGAGCACGCCGAGCGGTGCGGTGACCAGACCGGAGACCACGGCATGCCCGAGCAGGAACCGCCAGCCCGCCACCCCGCCCAGCTCGAAGACGAGCGCCCAGGCCTGGTGGGCCAGCGTGGCGGTGAAGAGAAGCATGAACTGCGTCGCTGGATTGCCGCGCACCAGCGCGCGCGAGAGCCGGCCGATCCCGTACCCCACCAGCGCCAGCGCCAGCGCGTGCCGCCCCAGCCAGTGCGCCGCGTCGAGGTCGGCCGTCAGTCCCAGCACGAAGCCGAAGGTCGAGCCCTGATTCTCGCCCCAGCGCAGGGCCCACACCAGGGTGACGAAGGCCAGCACGTCCACGATGACACCGCGCGCCGCGAGCTCGGAAAGCGCCGTCGAGCGGATGAGCAGCGCCACACAAGCGAGCAACAGCAGCCCGGCGAACACCTTCATCGCCCCACCTCCGCGCCCGGGGGGACGGGCCCGGGCACCACGTAGGCGTGGCGCAGCCGCGACCGGCGCGCCGCCGGCTCGATCTCGATCTCGTACGTGAGCCCGTTCAAGTCGCGGGCGAGCCGCTGGATGCGGCCCACCGGCAGTCCGCGCGGATAACGCAGCGAGAGTCCGGAGGTGAGCACGAGCTGCCCCACGCGCACGGTATCCGCGATCGGCACCTCGATCAGCAGCAACTGGGGCCGCGGCGAGGCAAAGAAGCGCAGCACACCCTGGACCCCCGTGCTCTCCACCTCGCAGGCCACGGCGGAGTTCGGGTCGGTGAGCAGGATGACGCGCGAGAGCCCGGCGTAGACCTCCCCGATCCGGCCCACGAGCCCGTCGCTCGTCACCACCGCGTCGCCCACCTTCACGCCCTGAAGAGCGCCCGCGCTCAACGTGGCCGAGGTCGGGACCGGCTCGCCTGCCAGCGCAAGCACCTCGGCCGGGCGCAGCGTCAACGCCCGATAGGCCGGCAGGCCGAGGCTGTCGCGCAGCCGCAGGTTCTCCACACCGGCCTGGCGCAGCCGGGCGGCTTCAATCTCCAGGCGGGTGATGCGCTCGTGCAGGCGCTCGTTCTCGCGCCAGGCGGCACCCACGCGGTCGACCACCAGCACCGACCGGTCGAACGGGGCGAACAACCAGGCGCCGGCGCCGCGCAGTCCGGCCTGCGGGATGCGGTCGCCGGTGAGCAGGAGGATCAGAGCGACCGTCGCGTAGAGTCCGAGCAGGACCCCGCTGCGGCGCTCGGCGGGCGGGAGAAAGCCTCCCATCAGGCGACCGGCGGGGGTCCGTCTGCAGCGCTGTAGTGGCCACTCCTCGCTGCCGAGCGAATGGCGGCACACCCCGCTTGCCGCGGCCACCCCGCCCCGGTCCTGGGCATCTTCCGGCCGCCCGTCAGTCCTTGTGGCCGCGCAGGATCACCTTCTCGTAGTCCTCGAGCTGCTCGAGGATCTTCCCCGCCCCGAGCACCACGCAGGTGAGGGGATCCTGGGCCACCCGGACGTTGAGGTTGGTGACCTCGCGCATGAGCAGGTCGAGGCCGCGCAGCAGCGCCCCTCCTCCACTGAGGTAGATGCCCCGGTCCACGATGTCCGCGGCCAGCTCCGGGGGGGTGCGCTCGAGAGACTCCCGCAGGGCGTTGACGATGGCGGTGACCGGCTCCTCGAGGGCCTCGCGGATCTCGACGCTGGAGACCCGCAGGGTGCGCGGGATCCCTCGCACCAGGTCGCGCCCCTTGATCTCCATGTCCATCTCCTCGGTGAGCGGGAAGGCCGAGCCGATCTCGATCTTGATACGCTCCGCCGTCTGCTCGCCGATGAGCATGTTGTACGCCTTCTTGGCGTAGTTCACGATGGCTTCGTCCATCTCGTCGCCGCCCACGCGGATCGACGCCTTCGTGACGATGCCATTGAGCGCGATGACGGCGATCTCGGTGGTGCCACCGCCGATGTCCACCACCATGTTGCCGGTCGGGGTGTCCACCGGGAGCCCCACGCCGATGGCGGCCGCGATGGGCTCGGGCACCAGCAGCACCTGGCGCGCGCCCGCGCGCTCGGCCGAGTCGATGACCGCACGCTTCTCCACCTCGGTGATGCCCGAGGGCACGCAGATGATGATGCGCGGGCGGTAGAGGAACTTGTGCTTCTGGACGCGCTGGATGAATTCGCGCAGCAGGTCCTCGGTGATCTCGAAGTCGGCGATGACGCCGTCCTTGAGAGGCCTCACGGCGCTGATCTCGTCCGGGGTGCGGCCGAGCATCAGCTTGGCCTCCCTGCCCACGGCCAGGACCTTGCCGGTGGCCTTTTCCACGGCCACGACCGAAGGCTCATTGAGCACGATTCCGCGGCCCTTGACGAAGACCAGGGTGTTCGCGGTTCCCAGGTCCATGGCCGCGTCGGTGGAGAAGAAGCCCATCAGGTTGCTGAGGAACATCCCTGTCTCTCCGGTGTCGGCTCATCGAGCCGGGGGTTCAGATCTGGAACCGGCGCTGTCGGAGAAGTTGCGGGACCCGCGGGCGAGCGGCCCGCATCTTCCATGACCATGCGCCATCGCACGCTAGCACCCGTGCAGGCATGCCGCAAGCGGAGAGTCCGCAGGGGCCAGAGGTTGCGGGCTCGTCCGCGCGGGCTGCGGCGCGACCCCACCCGGCGGGCCGGCGGGGTCTGCCGGGGTGGATGGATGCCACCTCCGCACTCGCCCCACGCAGCCGCTCTTCTCCCGCGGAATACGGGGGCCGCGGGGTAGTAACACGAGACAGCAGGCTGCGTTGACCCCCTTTCGAAGCGGATGCTAATGTCGAACGCCGTGATGGAACTCATCCTCGCGCACCCATGATCCGGCCCCGGCGTCTCGCCCTCCTCCTCCTGCCCGCCGCGCTGGAGTTGATCCTCGCTGTCATCCCGGGACATGCCCAGCAGACGACGTCCTCGCGCTACGCGTTCGCGGACACGACCCTCCTGAGGGACACCCTGGGGCTGCGCTTCGACCGGTTGTTCCCGGTGGCCGACAGCCTGGGTCTCACCCCCGACACGCTGCGGGCGCTCTCGGTGCGATACCGCTGGACGCTGGAGCGTCTGGTCTGGCTCTCGGACAGCCTGCGCATGCCGGTGGACAGCGTGGGGGTGCACCTCGACCGCGAGCGTTCCAACCCGCTCGCGAGCACGGCCCCGCAACTCACCACGTTCCGCTACAACAGCGGCTACAACGTCCAGCAGACCTCGAACTCCTGGAGCAACACCGGGGACTACAGGCTCGTGCGGGGCTCCCTGTTCCTGCAGAACACCACCACCATCCAGATCGACCGCTACACCGCGGGCACGCAGACGAGTCTGCGGCAGTCCAGTTCATCGGGGACCGAGGGTGGCTGGCGGTTCTCCCCGGACTTTTCCCTCGGCGCGCGGGTCAACCTCGATCGTTTCAACAGCAGCGACCCCGGGTCCGTCAACAATCAAGGCGAGAGCAAGAACGACTTCCAGCTCTCGGTCCGCACGCGCCAGCAGCCACGGCGCGCACTGCGTTCGGAAGTGAACTTCTTCTCCGGCCTGCTGGACCTCTCCAACTTCCAGCAGATCAAACGGGGCGTTTCGGCGGACCTGAACGGAACCCTGCGATTGCAGAGCCGCTACGTCACCCACGACCTCTCCGGCCAGATGAACGGCAACCTGTCACGCACCCGCACCCCCGACGCCCCCAGCAGCGAGCGCACCAGCGACCTGAGCAAGAACCTGCGCGGCACCCTCGGGCTCCTGCCGGGCAAGCCGGTGGGACTCAATCTGAACTACTCGATCCGCAGCATCCGGGTCGAGACCCCCACCGACTCTGGCACGACCCGGCAAGTGCGCACGTTCAACAGCAGCGCCGACGCCACCCTGCGCCTGCGTCAGAACAACGACCGCTACGTGAACGCGACCGGGCGCTACGGCGCCCAGGACCAGGCGCAGGGCGGCACGCTGAACTCCACGTCCAGTCGCCGGGATCTCGGCTTCGGGCTCGACGGCCGCTTCCTGCTGGCCGGCTGGAACCTCGAGGGCCGCTTCTCGCTGACCAACAGCCGCTCGGAATACCCGACCCGCGCAGCCACGGGCGGCTACGGCGAGTCCCTCAAGGTGGCGACGATCGACGCCACGCTCAGCCGCAACCTCACCCCGAAGATCCTCCTGCGGGCCACCGGCGGCGTGAGCCTCAACTCCTCACGGTATTTCATCATCGGCAATTATCCGAACCCGCCCGTGGACCGCGACCAGTACCGGCAGAACTACCGGATCGAGACCCAGTACACCGGCTCGACGCGCTTCAACAGCGGACTCGTCCTGGACGTGACCCGGAACCTGCTGGTGAATCTACGGGCCGGCAGCACGGCGTCCAACACCGAGGCCTCCTCCTACCGGGCTGAGTGGCGCTGGAGCTATCGCTTGCTGCCGGGGCTGACGGCCACCCAGAACAACTCGATCAGCGCCGACTACCTGTACTTCGTCTTCACGCCCACCAGCAACCGGCTCTCGCTGGACTACAGCATGGCCACGTCCCTGAATGCCGTGCTCACGCCACGCTTCACGATGGACATCCGCCACAACGCCAAGTACCAGCCCAGCGGCACCTACACCCAGGCCGTGGACGGGCTCTACTACCTGAACCGTTCCGAGGTGACCGACAACTCCACGCTCTCCGCGCGGCTGGCGTACACGCCGAGTCCGGCCCTCTCGTTCTTCATGCAGCCGGACTACCTTGCCGGCGAACGCGACGCTTCTCAGTCCGGCACCCTGGCCCCGACGCGCATCAGCCAGACTCTCAACTTCTCGGGGGGCGCCAGCCTGAATCTGCCCCTGGGACCCAAGGGGCGCCTCACCGGCGACATCCTGCGAACCTATCGCGCCGACCGCTCCATCACTTATGCTAGTGGCGCCCCGGTTTCGCACCCACGCTCGGAGAGTGACTTCTGGAACGGCAGCCTGCAGATCTCATGGGAACTGTGACCGGCCGGGCCTCCCGCCCGCTTCGCGCGGGACTCGCGCTCGGCTTGCTGGCCGTGCTCGTCGCGGGCTGTGAGCTGTTCAAGCCCGCCAGCCCCGAGGTCGGGGGCGGGGGATCCACCCTGCTCCCCAGATACGACACGCCCGATAGCTGCCTGCGTTACATGCAGATCGGGATCGAGCAGAAGAACGACCTCGGCAAGAGCGCCTACCTCGGGGCGCTGGCGGACACCACGACGGACGGTCTGGGCTTCCACGCCTTCTTCGACCCGGCGGTGTGGAACGCCTACGTCGGCATCCGGCCGGCGGACTGGAATCTGGATTACGAGGCCCAGTTCCTGCCCCTCTTCTACAACGTGAAGCTGGATCTGTACGAGATGAAGTGGCTGCCCGACGAGGTCTACCCCTACGATTACCTGAGCCCCGAGGGCGACCGCATGATCCTGCGCCGGCGCTACGAGGTTCGCGCCCTGCAGCATTCACCGGTCGACACGCTGCTCATCACGGTGGGCTACGCGGACCTGTACTTCGCCAGGATCTCGGCGTCCCGCTGGGCTCTCTACCGCTGGCAGGATCGCGTGGACCCCGCCGTGGGGGCACAACCCGCCGATGGCGATCATCGGACCTTCGGCTACCGCCGGCTCAACGCCGCAGGGGGAGGATGACCCCCATGAGGATCCGTCGCATCACGTCCGCGTGGCTGGTCGCGTCGCTGCTGCTGGGCGTGAGTGGCTGCTTCAACCCGTTCGACCCGCTCATCGCGCCCACCACCGGCATCTATGTCCCGCCACCCCTGCCCAACTCCCCCCAGAACGTGATCCGCCTGTTCGAATGGGTCTGGAAGAACCGCGACATCACCGTCTACCGGGAGATCCTCACGGACGACTTCCGTTTCATCTTCGCGCTCGGTGACTCGGCGGGGAACCTGTTCCGCGACGAGCCCGTGACCCGCGAGATGGAGCTGAACATCGCGCGCAACCTGTTCGTGGGCGGCGGCTCGGCGCCGCCCGCCACCAGCATCGCCTTGACCCTGGACCCCACGCTCCGCGCGTTGCCCGACAGCCGGCCGGGCAAGAACCCCAGATGGCACAACGAGATCGTCACCAGCGTGGACCTCAACATCAAGACGGAGGACGGCGCGGAGTACCGCATCCTGGGCAACGCCCGCTTCTTCGTGGTGCGCGGGGACTCCGCCCTGATCCCCCAGGAACTGGGCGCCGGGCCCGATTCGAGCCGCTGGTACATCGACCAGTGGAACGACGAGACCCTGCAGGGAGCCGGCGCTGCCGCTCTTGGCCCTGCCGGACCGGGAGAGTTGCTGGCCGCACGGCCCTTCGGCCGGGTGACGGTTTCCAGCGCCGGACGCACCCCACAGCACCCGCTTGCGCCCGCGGCGCTCACCTCCCAGCCATTCGAGATGTCCTGGGGGAAGCTCAACGCGCTCTACGCCTACTGAACCCGGGGCGCTTGCGGCGCCCCCGAAGAGAACGGCCCGTGGGAGCACCCTCCCACGGGCCGTCGTGTCCCGGGCGCCAGGGCTGCGCCCGCCCCCGAGTGATGAGCCCCGGTAGTGGTCGTTCCCCGGGCGCGGCCAGCAGCCCCCGAACAGACCGAGGGGGGCGCCCGCAGGCGTCCCCCTCGTATCCGTTTGCGACTGCCGCGATCAGAACGTGTAGGTCGCGGTGACCTTCGGGAACAGCGGCGAGAAGTAGCCGTTCGGGCTGCCGGTGACGTAGGTCGCCGGGTTGTGGAAGAAGTCCTGCGCCAGGGTCGCGTCGAACTGCAGCGTCCCGAGCTTCACGCCCGCGCCGGTGAAGAACTGGAACGGCGACCCGCTCACCTTCCGCTCGTACGCAACAAACTCGGTCGACGTCTCGCCGACCACCTTCTCCTCGAGCTTGATCGAGTAGAACACGCCCTTGCGGCCGCCGAAGCGCAGCGTGAGCCACGAGTTGACCTTGGTCTCGAGCGAGGCGAACAGCGTGGGCATGAGGCTCTCGGTCCACTTCATGTCGTCGTTCGGATCCGCCGGGATGCCATTCTCCTCCCAGGTGTTCGAGGCGAACGTCACACCCAGTACGAACAGGTCGTTCTGGTTGAGCGTCCAGTTGCCCGCGACGCCTGCCTGCCAGCCCGACTGCTTCATCTCATCAACGCCCGTGGTATCGCCGAAATTCGTGATGGCGGTGGACATGTCGAACGAGTAGTAGCGCACGACCGGCACCACCAGCACGTTCGGCTGCCACTGCCACATCATGCGGCCCGAGAAGAGGTACGCGCCGCCGCCGTCGTTTTCGAACACGTCACCGCCGTCATTCTCCCACTTGAACGTGCGGCTCTGGTACAGGAAGCCCAACTCGCTCTGCAGCGTGGGGCTGTGCTCGTAGCCGAAGCCCACGCCGAAACCGAGGACGTCCCGGTCGTCAGGCGCGTAACCCTCTTGGGAGCTCGTAGCAGCGGGGTCGACCGTCGTGGCGGCCAAGTCTTCCGTGACCTTGTACGCCGAGCGGTTCAGGCGCAGCCCCAGCGACATGGCGTTGAACTTCTTGCCCCACATGAGATCGAACGCCTCGACTCCGTAGCCGTTGAAGTAGGGCGTGTAGCCGGTGCTCCCGGGAACGTTGGGATCGAGGTACTGTCCGTAGTCAAGTCCGTTTCCGTAGAACGTCTCGAAACCGGTCCCGAAGAGGTATTCGTCCAGTTCGCCATTGTGCTGGAGGTACGGCTGGAAGCCGGTGCCCAGCGCCGGCGAGTATTCGCGCATGTGGATGCCGAACGTGCCGTACTTGCCGCCGAACAGGTTCCCGAGCACGGCGCCCACGGCGCGGTCCTCGGTCTGGAAGTACTCGCTGTAGTTTTCGTCAACGGCCGTGACCACGCCGAACTCCCCGTAGACCAGGTTGCCCACGTTGGGCACGCACGACGGGTACCCGAAGATGTTGGTGTAATCCTTGATGTAGTCGCCCTGGACTCCCATCCCCGCGATACGGGAGGTCGAGGCACCCGCCACGACCGGGAACGCGATGAGAAGGACAGACGCCAGGATCAACCACTTCACCATGCGGGAACTCATTAGAACAGCCTCCTTGCTTGAGAGAGCCACGAAATCCACGAAACAGAATCACCGCCGGTCTGGATGGCCGGGGCACTCCACGCGGTCTGCTTCGGAGCCCCACCTCCTTTCATGAGTTCTTCATCAATCTTGTATTGGCAAGGCAAAGGCTCCACCGCCTCCGTGCGGGTGGAGCTCACCAAGAAAAAGCCAAGACCATGGGTTCTCACCCCGGGCCCCCGGCACACGTCCGCAGGGAAAGTAGGGAAAGCCACGAAAGCCTGTCAAGTCGAATCTTCCCATCCAAGGCTCCTCCGGGGCCCCTCCCGTGGTCTACCGGGGCTTCGCCCACCCCAGGAACTGAGGCATCAGATCCTTGTCGCACAACCGATTAGACGATTTCACCGAGCTGATTCTGACCATCCCACGGCAGTGGGCGTAGTACCCCCCACCCAGCCCGATCCCGACATGCCCGGGGGGTTGCCCCGGAGCTGCGAAGAAGATGAGGTCGCCAGGCTCGGGTTGTTCTCCGCTCGAGAGCCGCCTCGATGCCGAGAGCTGGTGCCCGGCATCGCGCGGCAGGCTCACACCCTGCTCGGCGAGTACCTGCTGGGTGAAACCGGAGCAATCGAACCCGAGTGCGCTCCGCCCGCCCCAGTGATACGGGACCCCGAGCAGGCTGAGGATCCTCTCCAGAAGCGCGGGCTTCTCGCCCCGGCAGGCCACGGATTCGACCGGCACCCAGCCCCGGCGTCCGTCCGGCAACTCGACGCGGCGATGCGCACCGCGGCGGCGGCCGGCGATGAGCCGGCTGTTCAGGAACAGCGGGCTCACCAGCGCCCCCCGGCCGGGTCCGATCCGCGCTTCGGCCACCGCGACGGCCACCCGGCCGGCCGCCTTCGCCTGCCAGGAGCGGGCGCGGGCGGTCGGGACGCGGACAAGTCCCCAGCCCCGGACCCAGCCACCGTAGCCGTCGGCCAGGCCCTCGACCCGCCACCACTGCCCGCCGGGGCGCGCGCCCAGGATCCGCACGACCTCGCCCAGCAGGAGCTGGCTGGTGAGCTCGGCCCGGTGCTCGGGCCGGCGCCGCATGTCCAGCGCCGCCAGCGAGACGACCGCGTGCGTGAGCCGGCTCATTCGAGGGGGGGGCACACGGGGTACGAGAGCACTTCGAGCACGCGGATGAACTCCTCGCCCCCAGCGGGGCCACTCTCTTTCACTTCGAAGGACCGGTCTGCCCGCCAGCGCGACCGACCCTCATCCGGTCGGCACGCTAGCATAGCCCCCGCGAGCCTTCCACCCTCGGGGCGCCGCGTCGGTCGCTGCGTAGAGGCGCCGAGTCGGGGCGCTCCAGGGCCACTTCCGGGAGCGCTCCTGCCGCGGTCGTTGTCCGGGGCGGGTCGCTCGGCGGAGACCCCTTGACCTGCGGCGGCGACTGGGCCAATGATGATGCCGTCGCGACCGGGGCCGCTCGCTCAACCCGAGATCACCATTACGTGCAGGTACCCGTGTCCCGATTCCCGATACTCGTCGTCTGCTGGGCCGTCGGCGCGCTGGCCGTGCTGGCCGCGCCCGCCGGGGCGACCATGCCCACGGTTTCTGGCCCCATGCCCACCGAGGTCTCCTCGGCGTTCCGTGACGGACTCTTCGAACTACCCGCCCACCCCACCGGGCTGAGCGTGAGCGCGGCCCAGCCGACCTTTCGGATCCCCGTGATCCTCGTTTCCTACACCGACGAACCCCTCACCTACGGCAGCGCCGACTTCGACCTCGCCCTGTTCGACACGACTCAAGCCACAACCACGGGCTCGCTCTACGACTACTACCGCTGGGTCTCGGGAAACCGGCTGAGCGTATCGGGGCGTGTGGTGGCGACCGTGCAGTTGCCACAGGACAAGCTCTACTATGGCTGCAACAGTTTCGGGCTGTCCCGCACGTCCACGCCTCAGAACGCTGCCGGCCTGGTCCTCGACGCCCTGGCGGCCTGCGCCTCGCAGGTGCAGTGGTCGGACTTCGATCTCAATCGTGACGGCTTCGTGGACATGCTCTGGGTGGTGCACGCCGGCCACCCGGGCGAGGCGGCACCGGACCGTTTCAAGAATGACCTGTGGTCCATCACCTCCCAACTCGACGGCTACTGGACCGGCACCAGCGCCTACGAGACCTCCGAGCACGTGCCGGGCTCGCTCACCCAGCACATGCGCATCGATCGTTTCTCCATCCTGCCGGAACTCTCCTATTTCGCCCCCGGGCAGCGCTCGGAGATCGGGGTCTACTGCCACGAGTTCGGCCATGCCCTGGGCCTGCCGGATCTCTACGACACCCGTGACGGGGGAACGATCAACTCGGGCCCCGGCAACTGGTCGCTGATGGGCACCGGAGTCTATGGAGGTGACGGTCACTCACCCCAGTATCCGACCCACGTGGGGGCGTGGCCCGCGCTCTTCATGGGCTGGACGCAGACACTGCGGCCCACGGAGGACACCCAGGTAGTGCTCCCCCCGCTCGGCAGCGGGAGCCAGGTCCTCGAACTCTCGTTCCAGGGCGAGGCCAATCCGGAGCACTTCCTGGTCGAGGCCCGCCGGCGCGAGGGCTTCGACCGCAACCTGCCCGCGGACGGACTCATCGTCTACCGCGTGAACGATGCGGTAATCGGCCAGGGCATGGAGTCCAACATGGTCAACTCGGGTTCGACCCCGGGACTCGTCATCGTCGAGGCGAACGGATCCTCCGACCTCACCCACGGGATCAATCGCGGTGATGCGGGTGACCCGTACCCGGGCACGAGTGGTCGGGTATCGCTATTCGACTGCGCGCCGCCGCCGAACACTCTCACCTTCCGGGGCGCCCCGACGGGCGTGGGGCTTTTCGAGGTCGCCCCCGTGGCGGAGGGTGTGAGCTTCTTCGCGCGGGTCCGCGCGATCGGCTGGGAGCCGGCCGCCGACCGCACGGTCGGCGCCTATTCGCCGGCCGAGGTGCAGACGCCGGCCGCCACGGCCGTGCTGGCGCCCGACGGAACGGGCTACTCGGTCGCGAGCGAAACGCGCCTCGGCCACCTCCAGGTGGTGCTGCGTTCGCGGTACGCGGGCGCCTGGGAAGAGGGCTCCGTGGTCACGCAGTCCTCGGGCGACGCCTTCGAGCCCACCCTGACCCTGCTCGGCACCGACGACCTTGCGATTGCCTGGTGCGACACGCGGCTTGGAGCGGTCCGCCTCTTCTACCGTGCCCGGGTTGGCGGGGTGTGGACGTCGGAACAGGTCCTCAGCACGCTTTCGGGCGAGCACCGGGCGCCATCCATCGGAGCCGACCGCAAGGGCGGCGTCCACATCGCCTGGGTCGTGATCGGTCAGGACCTGCCGAAGATCCTCTACCTGAGGTTCCCCTACCTGTCGCCCTGCGGGCAGCCGTTCACCGTCTCGGGCGCAAGCGAGTCGGCTGCGAACCCGCTGGTCACGGTCCTGCCGATGGGCGGCGCCATCGTGACCTGGACGAACAACGCGATCTGGCCGACCACCCTCCAATTCTCTCGTTGCGGACTCGACTCCCTCCCCGGTCCGTCAAAGGCGCTCACGCCCCAGAGCGGGCTGCCCAAGACCTGGGTCTCGACGGTGGCCGACTCGAGCGGCGTCATGCACAGCCTGTGGATCGAGAGCGGTTCGACCGGAAGCGAGCTGCACTATCAGTGCCGCCCGACCGGCGGGGGCTTTGCGCCGCAGGACACGATACTCGAGACCAGCAACAGCACGCTCGCCAAGGCACGGCTCATGCGCGACCCCGCGGATGGCCTTCACGTGGTGTTCGAACGCTCGGTGAGCGGGGTCACGCAGATCCGCTACCGGCGGCGCCATCCCGACCTCGGCTGGGATGCGAACAGCACCGATGTCACGGCGGCGGCGGGCGGCCCTGCGGTGCAGCCCGCCGTGCTCGCCTCCTCGCCGGGAAACGTCATCGTGCTCTACCGGAGCTTCCCGGGAGGGGTGCCTCGCTTCATGGAGCGCTGCCGGCTCACCGACTCGCCCGCGGTACTCGCAGCCCCGCAATCCGTCGCGGTGGCCCTGCCCTCGCGGCTCTCCATCCGGCCCAATCCCGTGCGCGCTGGTCAGGAGGTCGAGTTCTACTGGGGCACCGCGATGGAACTCACAACCGACCGGACGGTGCCCGGAGCACTCGAGGTCTACGATCTGGCGGGACGGCGCGTGACCGTGGTGGACCTCCAGCCCCGGGGCTCTCAACTTAGCGGCCGCCTGGGGTCCGGCCGGACGAAGCCCTGGCTGGCCGGCGTGTATTTCGTGCGCCCCCGCGGAGTCCCAGGCCCGGCGCAGCGCCTCGTGGTCCTCCGCTGAGAACTCCGCGACCCTCCTGCTTTCACCGGCCAGCCGGCGGCGCGCTCGCTGCGTTGCTCTTGCTGGTGGCCGTCCCCGGGCTGGCCGCCAGTGAGCGGCCCCTCCCCGCTCTGGCCACCGAGGAGCCGCCGCTCCTGCTCGGTGGGCTGCTGCCGCTCGACGACGGCATCACCGC
>Ga0315276_10003015_pt1 | contig 15425 bp, 17 predicted proteins | sample YL17G05_0_MG_FD_204542 | JGI IMG/M metagenome (GOLD analysis project Ga0315276, IMG submission 204542) | Sediment microbial communities from Yellowstone Lake, YNP, Wyoming, USA - YL17G05_0 | ecosystem: Environmental > Aquatic > Freshwater > Lake > Sediment | place: USA: Wyoming | collected...
TCACGGCGCCGACGCCGATGATGATCCCCAAGGCCGTGAGGAAGGACCTCATCTTGTTGCGGGCCAGGGCCCGGAAGGCCACCCGGCACGTTCTGACGCCGTGCATGAGGGCTCGTTTCATCATGATGAATTCTCCTTGGCGGACCTTCCCTTCCGGGTCAAGTCCGCTCCTCCCGGATGATGAGGCCGTCCTTCAAGTAGATCCGCTTCCTGGCCCAGGCGGCGATGTCGGGCTCGTGGGTGACCATGATCATCGTGATGCCCTTCTCTTCGTTGAGGGTCTTGAAGATGTTCATGATGTCCGAGCTCGTCTTGCTGTCGAGGTTGCCGGTGGGCTCGTCGGCCAGGATCAGGGTCGGGTTGTTGAGCAGGGCCCGGGCGATGGCCACCCGCTGCTGCTCGCCGCCGGAAAGCTGGTTCGTCTTGTGATGGGCCCGGTCCTTGAGCCCGACGGCGGCGAGCGAGGCCAGGGCCCGCTCCGTCATGTCCTTGCCGTTCGTGCTCGAGTAGAGGAGAGGCAGCTCGGTGTTCTCGAGGGCCGTCGTCCGGGCCAGGAGGTTGAAGCTCTGGAAGACGAAACCGATCTTCTTGTTGCGGATGCTGGCCAGCTTGTTCTTGTCGAACGTGGAGACCTCTTCGCCGTCCAGGTAGTATTCGCCCGAGGTGGGCTTGTCCAGGCAGCCGAGGATGTTCATCAGGGTCGACTTGCCGGACCCCGAAGACCCCATGACGGCCAGGAAGTCCCCTTTTTCGATCGCGTAGGAGACACCCCTCAGGGCGTCGACGTGGGTCTCCCCGATGTAATACGTCTTGGCCAGATTTCGGAGCTCGATGATATTTCCAGACATTGTCGTTCTCCCGCTCTGGGACGGCGTTTAACGGCGGCCTCCTCCCGGAGGCCCGCCCATGAACATCATCTGGTTCATCTGGGGCTGGTTCGCGGCGGCGGCCCGTGTGGCCGGCGTTTCCGTTCCGGTGATGACCGAGTCACCTTCCTTGAGCTCGCCCCGGAGGATCTCCGAGTAGCTCGTGTCCGAAACACCCGTCCGGATGAAGACCATGCTCAGCTTCCCGGCCTTGTCCATGATCCAGACGCGCGGCGCTTGCTGGCGCGCCCGGCCGGCCTGGCCTTCGGCGCCGCCCGGAGTCCCGCCCTGCCGGAAGCCCGCCCCCTGGCCTCCCCGCCCTTCTCCTGCGGGCCTGGCCTGATCGCCGGTCGTGGGCGTGGCCCCGCCCGGCGCGGCCGCGCCCGGTTGACCGCCCTGCGCCTGGCGCTGGGCCATCATCCGGTCCCTCATCTCCTGGGCCATCTTGGCGAGTTCCTCGGGGCTCAGATTGGGAGTGAAGCGAAGGGCCGCGTTCGAGACCCGCAGGACGCCCTTGGCCTCGCCGACGATAATTGAAACGGTCGCCGTCATGCCGGGGAGGAGCTTTTTCTCCGGGTTCTCGACGTTGACGATGGTCGTGTAGGTGACGACGTTCTGGACGGTCTCGGGCGAGAACCGGACTTGCTGGACGACGCCGTTGAACGTTTCGTTCTGGTAGGCCTCGACCGTGAACCGGACCTTCTGCCCCTCCTTGACCTTGCCGATGTCGGACTCGTCGACGCTGCATTCGACCTTCATCTTGGTCATGTCGGTGGCCACCTGGAACAGGAGCGGGGCCGTGTAGCTCGATTGGAGGGTCTGGCCGACGTTGACTTTCCGGACGATGACGACGCCGTCGACCGGGGCGCGGATGACGGAGTAGGTCAAGTCGACCTTGCTCAGGTCGAGCGTGCTCTTGGCCTGGGATAGGCTGGCTTCGGCCGAAATGACGTCGCTCTTCGCGCCCAGATAGCCCGCTTCCGCGGTGTCCATCTCCTCGATGGAAATGAGCTCCTTGGCGAACAGGGACTTGGCCCGTTCGTAGCCTTTTTCCGCCTGGGACAGGCTCACCTTGGACCGCTCGAGCGAGGCCATCCGGCTGTTGTAGTTGGCCTCGTTCTGGGCGATCTTCATCTTCAGGGGCTCCTGGTCGAGCTCGGCCACGATCTGCCCCTTGGTGACGGGCGAGTTGAAGTCGGCGTAGAGCTTTTCGATCTTGCCCGAGACCTGGGCTCCGACGTCGACGATCTCGATCGGGTTCAGGGTGCCCGAAGTGACGACGAGGGCCTCGACATCGCCGCGGGCGATCGTCTCGGTCTTATACTTGATCACGCCGTTCTTGCCGTTACGGAACACCGTCAGGCCGAGAATGGCCCCGGCCACGACGACCAGGACGACGATGATCCAGATGATCTTTTTCTTCATGGTTGATCTCCTTTATCTCTTGCGGTCCGGAAGCTGCTTATCCGGCTGCTGCCGTTCGCGCGTATTGTTCCGGCTGGGACTGTATCGATCGGGTTCGTTTCGCCGGCGTTCTTCATGCAGGCGTATCATCTCTTCCATCTTTTTCTTCTGTTCGGGGGTGAAAACCGCATCAAGCTCTTCTTTGAGCATCTTGCGGATCTCGCCGAGCTTGGCCAGGCCCTGGGTCCGGTATTGCTTCATTCGCTCTTCGTTCTTCTTGAAGATCTCGCGGATCTTCTCCTGTTGGTCCGGCGTCAGCTGGAGCTCCTTGGACCAGGCGTCAAGGGACGGGACGTGCGTCCGCTCCACCGCGGGCCGGCGGTATTTCTTGCGGACCGAGTATCGTTCTCCCAGCACTCCGGCGGCGACGCCGAGGCCGAAGACGACGAGGATCAGCAGGGCGGCAAGGATCTTGTGTTTCGTTTTCATGGCATCGGCCTCCTAGCCGGCGCTTTCTCCTCGAGGGAGGCGAAAATGAGCATCATGTTCCGCGTGTCCGCCTTGTCCGCCGAGAAGATCTGGCCGGTCTCCGAGAACGGGTCGACGTTCTCGAGGAGAAGGGCCTCGGATTGGCTCAGTTCGGCGGCTTGGGGCGTGAAGAACAAGGCCCCCGCGGCGATACACACCAGGACCAGGAAGACGGGGATGGCCCGCAGGCACGATCTCTCCCAGAAGACGAGAGGCGCGATCTCCATCTCCTCGCGCAGCCGGGGCTCGAGGCGCTCCCAGAAACGGGGGAGCGGGGCGGTGTCGTTCCCGTCCCGAAGCAGGGCGAGCATCGACCGGTATTCCGTTTCCGCCTTCCGGCAGGACGGACAGGCCTCGAGGTGTTTCCCGAGGGGGCCCGCCGAGCGCTCGTCGAGGCGCCCGTCGAAGGACCTCAGGATCCGTTTTTCGGCCGTTTTACAGTTCATTTGCCCCTCCCTCTCTTAACAGATAAGGAGCCAGCTTTTTGCGGAGCATCCTCCGCGCCCTGTGGAGTCTGGAGTCCACGGTCCCCGGCGATAGATGGAGGACCTGGGAGATCTGTTCGTAGGCCAGGCCCTGGATGTCGCGGAGCGTCACAATGACGCGGTATTTTTCAGGCAGCCCCTGGACGAATCTCTGGACGAGCGTCCGCCGGGTTTCCGTCTCCCGTTCCTGCTCGGCCCGTTCCGTCTGCTCCTTGTCGGAGAAGGCGATCTCCTGGACGTCATCCAGGGAGACTTCCTTGGCCCGGCCCTTTTTCCGGAGATAATCCTTGATATGGTTGATGGAGATCCGGTACAGCCAGGTCCCGAACTCCGATTTCCCATGGAACCGGGGCAGGGCCAGGTAGGCCTTCAGGAAAACTTCCTGGGCCAGGTCGTCGGCCGCCTCCCGGTTCCGGGTGAAACTCAAAGCCATGCTGAACACCTTGGACTGGTATTTCGCGACCAGCTCCTCGAAGGCCGCCGGGCTTCCTTCTTGAGCCAGCCGGACAAGTTGTCGTTCTTCCATTCGGATATGCTCACTTGTCCTCCGCACCCTATTAGACGGGGGGAGGGGCCAATTCTTCCCGGAACCGGCTCATCTTCTCCAACGCCGGCCCTGCGGATCCGGTTTCAACAGGGATACAAGGGGGCTGACCTCTTCGCCGGGGCCCGAGATCGGCGGCGACGCCTCCCGGCTGTCCCTGGCCGGTAAACATCAATTATACAGGATATCGCCTTTCGCGGAAATGCCCCTCGGCTGTTTCAAGGATCCGGCTCGACCCGGGCACCGGGAGCTGCCTGGAGGGAGCTAACCGATCTTCACCTTGGTCCGGGCGATCCCCCCCCGTGTCGAGAGGATGGCGACATCGGCTTCGCCGGCCGTGCCCGGCTTGATCTTGACCTTCCAGCGGACCTCTTTTTTCTCGTTCTGCTTGAGAAAGCCGATGTCCTGGCGCCCCCTCACGCCGACGAACTCGGCGCCCGCGGGAAGGCGGACCTCCGCGGTGTCGGGCCGGACGATCTTGACCCGGTCGGCCATTTTGAGGGCCGTCGGCAGGAAGCCCTCGTTGGTGAAAACGGCGACGACCTCGAACGTGTCGGCTTCCTTCTTGACCGGCTTGATCTCGGCGGAGAGGATCTTCACCTGGGGCAGGGATTTGGCCATGAAAAGGTTGAATAGGGCCTCTTTCTTGATCCACTCCTCGAGGAGCTCGACGGGCGGGTTCTGCCGCCAGAACTTGGGGTTGAAACCGCCGATCTCGACCTCGCCGAGCGTCGGGTGGAGGAACTTCGTCCAGGGCTTGAAATAGCGGCCGCCGAGCTCCTCGTCGATGTAACGAAGGCTCTCGAGGTCGGTGATACGGCCGTCGCCGTCGTAGTCCTTGACCCGGCCGCCGTTCCACAGCTCGTCGCCGTACCAGACGGCGCCGTAATAGAGATAACCGAAGTCCGGCGAATGGCCGAAGAGCGGGGAACCTTGGGGCTCGCGGGGCATCTCGAAGCCCATCTCGGCGGCCCGGGCCCGCATGTCGCGGTCGTCCCGGCCCTGATTGGCATAGTCCCAGTACGTGTCGCCGGCGCTCGGGTAGCCGGTGATCTTTTTCCCCTGTTCGTCGAAGTACTGGTAGATCTTCATGTCCTCGGGGAACATGGATTCGCTCATGCGGCTCGTCGACGGACCGTGGAGCAGCATGGGCACGGTCGTGTCCATGGTCTGGACGACGCTGACGTTGGGGTGTTCGAGGAGGAACGTGAAGACCGCCCGCGTCTCGGTTTCGGAGAGCGGGTATTCGCCCGCCCCGCCCTGGGTCCAGCCCCGGCCGGTCTGGTCCAGGCCGGGCATCGGACGCCAGTTCTCCGGGTAGTTGCGGTGAAGGTCCAGGCCGCCGACGCCGTCCTCGTTGATCCGTCCGTCGCCGTCGTTGTCGACGCCTTCGGCCGAGACGATGTAGTCGCCCTTGCCGTCGGTGGCCCGTTTCATCAGCCGGCCCGACGGGTCGGCGGGATCGATGACCATCGTGCCCTTGCCGGGCTCGACCTTTTTCCGCATCTGGAGGATGAAGCCGTCGCCGTCGAGGTCCTCGGGCGGGTCCTCGTCGAGAAGGCCGTCCCTGTCGTCGTCGTACGGGCGGACCGTGCTGCGGTTCGACTGGGCCGTGTTGAGATAGAGCTCCGAGCCGTCCGGGTTGTTCTTGACCTTGACGTAGATGGCCTTGGTGTCGACGAGCCGGGTGATCTCGGGGTCCTTGCCGTAGGAAGAGAGGATGTGCCAGGCGAACCAGAGGGCGGACTCGGCGGCCGTCACTTCACCGGAATGCCGGTTCCCTTCGATGAACATGGCCGGCTTGTCGGTGTCCTTCCCCGTGGACTTGTTGGTGATCGTGATCTGCCAGATATCGCGGCCCTCGAACGACTTGCCCACGGAATAAAGGTCGACCAGGCTCGCGTATTCGGACGCCCATTTGCGGAGGAAAGCGTTGACCTCGTCGTTGGTGTGATAATGGGCGAAGTCCATCTCGCCGGCGACCTTGGCCTTGGTGAAGGGCGTGTCGACCCTCGGGAAGAAGCTGATTCCATGGCGGATGCCGCCGACCGTATACATCTTCGTCGGCCTCGACTCCTGAGGACCCCGTTCCCGAGGCCCCCGTTCCTGGGCCGTTGCGGCGATGATGACGATCGCGGCGATGGCCGCGGCCAAGCCTATCTTCAAGGAACGCTGATTCATGTGACCTCCTCGCGAGAATGTTAAGCGGAGGATATTCGGAATGCGCGGCCAAGTCAACCGCCGCGATGCATACGGGTCCTCGGGGGTCATCCTCGTTCGCTGCGGTGATTTTTCACGCCGGTCAGCGCACCGGACTCGGCACCAAAACAACTCGCTCGGCGTGCGCTACGCCGAGCTCAAACGCGTTTTGGCGGTTTCCCCTGAAACTGCCCTCGTCCAGCGCGCTGCCCGACTAAATCACCGCCTATGCTCTCTCTGATGCCCCTCTCGGCCCCGACTCGCATCGCGGTTGAGAAGTTGGCGAGTCCAACGGCTGCAGATTCGTTTGGCCCGACTTTTCAGGCACCACCCGGGCAACGTCTGCGGAGGAAAGACAAGGTGCGGATTCTTGGAAGCGTCCGATTGAAGCGCGACGTATTGGCTCGTAGCAGCGATGCTAGTTGGGGCGCAGGGGTGTCGTCGGAGCGGCAGGGAGCGGAGTCTTCGTAGCGACCAGCAGAATTGTGGCGGAGTACCCGAAGCTACAATTCTGGTAAATATCTGAAAAGATATTCTTTCACTGGACTTGATTAAGATATTTCCTAGAAGTGCGGCTCCGAGCCGCTCCGCCGCACTTCTATCGGTCGCTCCCCAGCGTTCGCTCCCTGCCGCTCCTCCCATCGAATCCGGCCCGGGAAGGCGTTAAGAATCACCGCAGCGGACGGAGACGACCCCCGAGACCCCAAAAGAGCAGCGCGGCGAGGACGAATGGGGGAGCGCCGTGAAAGGAACTGCCCTGTAAAACGGGGCCTGCGACGAAAAGCTGAACCTAATCCGGGAAGCTGATGAGGGCGACGGCGTAGCAGGCGATGGCCCGCTTCTCGCCGACCGGCCCCAGCCCTTCGTTGGTCTTGGCCTTGATGCCAAGGCTGGCCTCGGGGATCCCGAGGACGGGACAAAGGACCGCCTTCATGGCCGGGATGTGCGGACCCATTTTCGGCTCTTCGGCCACGATGACCGAATCCACGTTGACGATCTCGGCGCCGCGTTGCCGCAGGAGCCCGACGACGTCCCCGAGGAGGCCCACGCTCCGGACCCCCTTGAGAAGGGGCTCCGTGTCCGGGAAGCGGCCGCCGATGTCGCCCTCTCCGGCGGCCCCGAGGAGGGCGTCGATGACGGCATGGACGAGGGCGTCGCCGTCGGAATGCCCGGCGAGGCCCGCCCGGAAGGGGACGACGACGCCGCCGAGGACGAGCTTGCGCCCGGCTTCCAGCCGATGGATGTCGTAGCCGAAACCTGTCTTATGCATCGATGAGCCCCTCCGCGATCTTCAGATCGACCGGCGTGGTGATCTTGATATTGCGCGGGTCGCCCTCGACCGCGCTCACCGGGATGCCCGCGCGCTCGGCGAGCATCGCCTCGTCCGTGCCGTAGAACCTGTCCCGGCGGGCTTGGTCCAGGGCCCTCTTCAGCACGGCGTAAAGGAACCCCTGGGGGGTCTGCGCCCGGGCGAGGAAGGTCCTGTCGACCGTCCCGACGACGCGGCCGTCCCGGACCTCCTTGACGGTTTCTTCGAGCGGCAGGATGGGCACGGCCGCCCCGGCGGCGCGGGCCGCGGCGATGACCCGGCTGACGAGCCCGGCGCTCACGAGCGGCCGGGCCCCGTCGTGGACCAGAACGACCTCCGCCGTCGCGGCATCGAGAAGGCGGAAGCCCTGCCAGACCGAGTCCTGGCGTCTTTCGCCGCCGCGGACGATGTCGACGATCTTGGGGTAGCGCATCCGGTAGTGTTTCAGGTCCTGTTCGTCGGGAAGGACGAGGGCGACGGCGTCCACCTCGCCATGGGCCTGGAACGCTTCGAGCGTCCATTCGAGGACGGGCTTGCCCCGCAAGTAGGCGAACTGCTTCATCTCGCCGAAGCGCTTGCCGGCCCCGGCCGCGACGATGATGGCCGACGCCCGGCTCACTTGGACTCCCCGTTGAAGCGGCCGAAGATCATCTTCCCGACCGTCGTCTGGAGCACGGAGGTGACGGTGATGTCGACCGTCTGGCCGATCATCCGCCGCGAGTTGTCGACCACGACCATGGTGCCGTCGTCGAGGTAGGCGACGCCCTGCTCCTTTTCCTTGCCCTCCTTGAGGATGAACACGCTCATGGTCTCGCCCGGCAGGGCCACCGGCCGGAGCGAGCTGACGACCTCGTTGATGTTGAGGACCTTGATGCCGTGGATGCGGGCGACCTTGTTCAGATTGTAGTCGTTGGTGACGATCTTGGCGTCCATGGACCTGGCGCATTCGATCAGCTTGGAATCGACGTCGGGGGTCTCGGGGAAGTCCAGGTCGGAGATGATGACCTCCACCTGGGAGGATTTCTGGAGCCGGTCGACGACGTCGAGGCCGCGCCGGCCCCGCTGCCTCTTCAGCCCGTCCGCGGAGTCGGCCACGAACTGGAGCTCCTTGAGGACGAACTGAGGGACGACGAGCGCGCCCTCGACGAACCCGGTGTCGCAGAGGTCGGCGATGCGGCCGTCAATGATGACGCTCGTGTCGAGGACCTTGAAGCTGCGGCCGGCCCGTTTCTCCTTGAACAGCCCGATGAGATGGGCCGGGTCGAGCCACTCCGGCCGCCGCGTCCCGACGAGGAGCCCGATGTAGGGCATGATGGCCAGGAAGAAGATGCGGATGAAGGTGGCCATCTCCTCCGTATGGACGATGGACTGGTAGATCGCGCCGAGCATCCAGCCGAGGAGGATGCCGACGAGCAGGCCCATGCCGGCGCTCCAGATGACCCGGAACTGGGCTTTCCGTATTCGGGTCTCCAGGAACATCATCAGGGCGGCCAGGAAGAAGGCGGCGGCGGCCCCGTAGACGCCCGTGAGCTTGAAGGGCGGATAGAAGTAGCCGCCGATCGTGATCAGGCCGATAATGAAGAAACGGAAGATGAAAAGGCCCATCGGTTCTTTCCTTATATATTCAATATGTCCATGGGATCAGAAAACGTGGTCGATGGCCTGGCGGACGGTCTTCGCGCCCACGCACTGGATCGCCGGCAGGTCTTTTTTGTCCAGCCCGGCCAGGTTGCCGGCTGGAAGAAGAACGGTCCCGAAACCCAGGGAATGGGCCTCCTTGATCCGGACGAGCGGCTGGTTGACGGAGCGGATCTCGCCGCTGAGGCCGACCTCCCCGAAAAAGACCATATCCTGGGGCAGGGGCACGTTCTTGAGGGAGGAGACGACGGCCATGACGACCCCCAGGTCGGCGGCGGGCTCTTCGATCGACATCCCCCCGGCGACGTTGAGGTAGATGTCCTCCCCGGAGAAGCTGTATCCGGCCTTCTTCTCGACCAGTGCCAGGAGCATGGCCGTCCGGTAATGGTCGAGGCCGATGGTCATGCGCCTGGGATTCCCCGTGAACAGCGTCGAGGAGACGAGGGCCTGGATCTCGGCGAGGAGGGGGCGGGTCCCCTTGACCGTGCAGACGACGGCGCTGCCGGTCTCTTCGCGCGGCCGTTCGCGGAGAAAGAAGGCCGACGGGTTGAGGATGGGCTGGAGCCCCGCGGCCGTCATCTCGAAGACCGCCAGTTCCGACACGGGCCCGAACCTGTTCTTCATGGCCCGGAGAACACGGTGGCTGTGGTCCCGTTCGCCCTCGAAAAGGAGGACGACGTCGACGATGTGCTCGAGGGACTTCGGTCCGGCCAGCGTTCCGTCCTTGGTGATGTGGCCGACGAGGAAGGTCGGGACCGCCCTGTTCTTGGCGTAACGGAAGATCTGGTTGGCCGCTTCCCGGACCTGGCTGATCGTCCCAGGCCCCGAGGTCATCTTGGCCGAGAAAACGGTCTGGATGGAGTCCACGATGAGGATCTTGGGCGCGAGGCGCTCGGCCTGGGCCAGGATGCGCTCGAGGTTGGTCTCCGCCAGGAGGAAGAGACGGCCGTCCCGGACCCCCAGCCGGTCCCCCCTGAGCTTGATCTGCTCCAGGGATTCCTCCCCGGAAACGTAGAGGACCGTGGTCTCCCCGACGGCCATGTCCCGGGCCACCTGGAGGAGGAGAGTCGACTTGCCGATGCCGGGCTCGCCGCCGACGAGGACGAGAGAGCCGGAGACGAGGCCCCCGCCGAGGACCTTGTTGAAGTCCTCGATACCGACGGTAAGCCGCTGGCGGGGGATGTCCTGGATGTCCTTATAGAGAACGGGCTCGGTCGGGGCGTAGCTGACGACGCCGGAAGGGGTTTCGTCCTCGATCTCTTCGACAAGGGTGTTCCATTCGCCGCAGGCGTGGCAGCGGCCCATCCACTTCGGCGAGCGGGAGCCGCAGCTCTGGCAGATGAAAACCGTCTTGTCCTTCATCACCGCCCCATCGTTCAATACTCCGGGGCGAACTGCTCCATATCGGCGAAACGGGCGTACTCGCGGATGAACGCCATCTGGAGGTTGCCGATCGGCCCGTTCCTCTGCTTGGCGATGCTGACCTCGGCGACGCCCTTGAGCGACTCGTCGTCGGGGTGGTAGAACTCGGGCCGGTAGATGAAGATGACGACGTCGGCGTCCTGTTCGAGGGCTCCCGATTCGCGGAGGTCCGAGAGCATGGGCTTGGGTTCGCGCCGCCCCTTCTCCGGGGCCCGGCTGAGCTGGGAGATCCCGACGACCGGGATGCGCAGCTCCTTGGCCAGCTCCTTGAGGGACCGGGAGACGAAGGACATCTCCTGGTTGCGGTTCTCGAACCGCCCGCCCGTCCGCATGAGCTGGATGTAATCGACGAAGACGATGTCGAGACGCTGCTCCATCTTCAGCCGCCGGCACTTGGCCTTCATCTCCATGACCGTCAGGGCCGGCGATTCGTCGATGAAGATCCGGGCCCGGGAGAGGGCCTCCCCGGCGAGCTTGAGCTTTTCGAACTCGCGGTCGCTGATGAACCCGGTCCGGGTCTTCTTGATGTCGATCTGGGACTCGGCGCAGAGGAGCCGGATGGCGATCTGCTCCTGGGCCATCTCCATGGAGAAGAAGCCGACGGCCTTGTCCGTCTTGATCCCGACGTGGTGGGAGATGTTCAGGGCCAGGGCGGTCTTGCCCATGGACGGCCGGGCCGCCAGGATGATGAGCTCCGAGGGGTGGAACCCCGCGGTCAGGCCGTCGAGGTAGCGGAAGCCGGAGGGGACCCCGGTGACGGCCTCCTTGCGCTCGGCCAGCACGCGGATCATTTCCAGGGTCGGCCCGGTCAAGGCGCTCATGGGCTGAAAGCCGGGTTTGATGCGCTGCTCGGCGACTTCGATGATGGCCGCCTGGGCGGCGTTGAGCAGTTCGTCGGCGTCCTCTTTTTGCTCGTAGCTCTCCTGGATGATCCGCGTGGAAGAGAGGATCAGCCGGCGAAGGAGCGCCTTCTCCTTGATGATCTGGGCGTAGTATTCAATATTGATGTTGCGCGGGACGCCGTCGAGCAGCGACGAGAGATAAGAGGCGCCGCCGATCTCCTCCAGGATGCCCGCCCGCTGGGCGTCCTCGGTCAGGCTGAGGAGGTCTACGGGGAGCCCCCTGTCGACGAGCCCTATGATCCTCTCCAGGATCTTCCGGTGGGCGTCCCTATAGAGGTCGTCGGGGGAGATCGTGGACAGGACGACGTTCAAGCTCTCGTTTTGAACGAGGATGCCGCCGAGGACCGTCCGTTCGGCCTCGAGGCTCTGCGGCGGCGTCTTTTTCAGGAACATCGTGTCGAGTTCCATGGCCACCTCGCTCCGGCCAGGACCGGCCCGGAGAACGCTCAGGTCTTTCCGGTCGTCTGGTTTTCCGTCTTTCCGACGGCTGCGCCGCCGTCCGTTCCCTCGGCCTCTTCGCGGGCCACGATGACCTTGATCTCCGCCCGGTCATCGTGGCTGATCTTGATGGGGACCGCGAAATGGCCGAGCCGCTTGATCGGCTCGTCGAGCACGATCTTCTTCTTGTCGATGTCGTACCCCAGCCGGTCGAGGGCTTCCTTGACGTCGCCCGACGACACGGAGCCGAAGATGACGTCCTTGTCGCCGGCCCGGCGGGTGAACGTCAGGGAGACCTGGTTGAGCTTCTGGGCGAGCGACTGGAAGGCCTTCCGCTCGATCTCGACTTTTTTCTTCAGGGACTGGCGCTCGATCTCGATCATCTTGACGTTCGTCGGCGTGACGGCGAGGGCCATCTTCCGGGGGATGAGATAGTTCCGCCCGAACCCGGGGGCGACGTTGACCACGTCGCCGCGCCGGCCCAGCTTTTCCACATCCTGTTTCAGAATGACTTTCATGTCAATCCTCGACGTAAGGGAGAAGGGCCATGAGCCGGGCCCGCTTGACGGCCAGGGCGAGCTTCCTCTGATGGAACGAGCACGTCCCGGTGATCCGGCGGGGGGTGATCCGGCCCCTATCGGGGATGTACTTCTTCAGGATCTCGACGGCCTTGTAATCGATGCCCCGGACGTCCCGCTGGCAGAACCTGCAGAATTTCCTTTTGGGCGTGAAATACTTCCGGTAGCCGCCCCGCTCGCTCCGTTCGCCTCTTTCGGGTCTTTCGTCTCTCGGCATCTCACTTCTCCTCTTTCACTTCGGCCGGCGCGGCGGCCGGCGGTTCGACCGCCGGTTCGGCGGCGACCCGCACGGCTTCCTCGGCCCGCTTTTTCCTCTTCCGCCCGATGAGGTCCCGCGGGTCCCGGAGAACGGTCATGAACCGGATGACGGAGTCGGTCTGCTTGAACCGGCGCTCCAGCTCCGTGGAGATGTCGCCCGCTCCTTCATAGGTGAAAAAAATGTAAACGCCTTCCTGGAACCGTTTGATCGGGAAGGCCAGCCTGCGCTTGCCCCAGATGTCCTGCTTGACCATGCGGCCCTTCTTCTGGGCGACGACCTCGGCCATCTGTTGCACGAACTGCGCCGTCTCTTCTTCCGAGAGCGTGGGGGAGAGAACGAACCCCGTTTCGTATTGTCTCATTGAGACCTCCTTATGGATTTAACAGCTCCTCCCCTCGGGAAGGAACAAGGAGTGCACCGACCATTCTATCCGATTCCCCGGAAAATTCAATCCCCTTCGGCCCGGCGATGGCAGAGGATCCCTATATCCCAGGATCCTCAGTCGTCATCGGGCCATGGCCCGATGACGGCAGGGAATCCCTATGTCCCGGGATTCCCCGTCATCGCCCTGCGATGGCAGGGGTTCCTATTTTCCGGGATCCCCAGTCATCACCTTGTGATGGTTGAAACGGGTCATGGCCCGGTCGATCTCGCCGTCGAGGATCATCTCCAGGGCCTCGCCGGCGGCTTCGAGGCTCTTCTCGAGATACGGACGCTCGTCCCGCTTGAAGGGCTCGAGGACGTAATCGGCCGCGTCCCGGCCGCCGGGGAGCGGCCCGATGCCGACCCGGATGCGCGGGAACTCGTCGGTCCGGGTTTCGCCCACGACTGAGATCATGCCCTTGTGCGTTCCTGGCCGGCCTTTTTTCCGGACCCGGATCTCGCCGAGCGGGATATCGAGGTCGTCGTAGACCACGACGAGCCGGTCGGGCGGGACGCCCTTGCCGGCCATGGCCGCCCGCGCCGCCAGGCCGCTCCGGTTCATGTAGGTCTTGGGGAGGACCAGCAGGACCTCCTCCTCGCCGCGCCGGGCGACGCCGGTCCTGGCCCGGAACAGCCGGCCCCGGAGGGGGACGCCCCAGGCGCGCGCCATCCGTTCGACCACCATGAAACCGGCGTTGTGGCGCGTGGCCGCGTACTCGTCACCGGAGTTGCCAAGCCCCACAACCAGCCACAAGGGCTATTTCTCCGCCTCTTCCTTCTCGGCCCGCTCTTTCTTGATGACCTCGGGCTCCTTGGGCTCCTCGGCCACGGCCTCTTCCGGCTTCTCGCCGGGGAACTCCTCTTCCTTGTGGGGAAGGGAAACGAGGACGAGGACGGTCGCCGGCTCGGTGATGAGCCGGACACCGGCCGGGATGGCCATGCCCTCGACCTTGAACGACTGGTGGATGTGGAGCTCGGAGATGTCGATCGACAGGCTCTCCGGGATGTCCCGCGGCAGGCACTCGACCTCGACTTCACGGGTGATGAAGTCGACGAAGCCGCCCTCGGTCTTGACGCCCGCGGGCTCGCCCCGATGGACGACGGGGACCGTGACCCGCACCGGCTTGTCCATGGAGATCCGGATGAGGTCGGCGTGGAGGAGCTCGTCGGTGACGGGGTCGACCTGCAGGTCTTTGATCATGGCGTCGTACATGTCCGTGTCGACGGCGACCTTGAAGATCGTGTTCTCCCCGGACTCGAGCCTCAGGATCTGGACGATGTCCTTCTTGCTCACGACGAGGGGCCGGCTCTCCATCGATTCCCCGTACAGGACGGCCGGGACGAAGCCCTGCTTCCGCAGGCGGCGCGCGGCGTTGGAGCCCAGACCCTGGCGTTTCTCGCTCTTGACGACGATGTTCATGGTGTTCTCCTTAAGCGAAGAGAGAGCTCACCGAGCTCCCCTCGTTGATCCTCCGGATCGCCTCTCCGAAGAGTTCGGCGACGGAAAGGACGGTAAATTTTCCGGAGGCGGCGGCCCTTTCCGTCAAAGGTATCGTATTGGTCACGAAGATGCGTTCCAGCTTCGATTTGTCGATCCTGTCGAGGGCCGGCCCCGACAGGACGGGATGCGTGCAGGCGCTGAAGATCCTCTTGGCGTTCTCCTTGGCCAGGGCGTCCACGCTGAGGGTCAGGGTCCCGGCCGTGTCGACGATGTCGTCGAAGATGACGACGTTCTGATCGGCGACCTCGCCGATGACATGGAGGACCTTGGCCACGTTGGGAGCGGGCCGTCTCTTGTCGATGATGGCCAGCTTGGCGCTCAGCCGCTGGGCGAACACCCGGGCCCGGCCGACGCCCCCGGCATCGGGGGAAACGATGGTCAGGTCCTCGAGCTTCAGCGTCTTGATGTGGTTGGCCAGGACGGGCGCGGCCATGAGGTTGTCCACGGGGATCGAGAAGAACCCCTGGATCTGCGGCGAATGGAGGTCCATGGTCAGAATGCGGTTGGCCCCCGCTCTTTCGATCAGGTCCGAGACCAGGCGGGCCGAGATGGGGACCCGGGGCCGATCTTTCCAGTCCTGCCGGGCGTAAGGGAAGTAGGGGATGACGGCGGTGATCCGGCCCGCGGACGACCTCTTGAAAGCGTCGATCATGATGAACAGCTCCATGAGGTGGCTGTTCGCGTCGGTCGATCCCGATTGGATGATGAACACGTCCTCGCCGCGGACGTTCTCGTCGATGTAGAAGTGGATCTCGCCGTCGCTGAAACGGTCGAGGACGCACCGCCCGAGGTCGATCTTCAAATAGTCGACGATCTCCCGGGCCAGGGCCGTGTTCGATGATCCCGTGAATACCTTCATCGTTTTTTCCTCGCCTTATATCGTCCGAACTGGGGCGGGAGGATTCGAACCTCCGAATGACGGAGCCAAA
>Ga0315276_10003016_pt1 | contig 15418 bp, 12 predicted proteins | sample YL17G05_0_MG_FD_204542 | JGI IMG/M metagenome (GOLD analysis project Ga0315276, IMG submission 204542) | Sediment microbial communities from Yellowstone Lake, YNP, Wyoming, USA - YL17G05_0 | ecosystem: Environmental > Aquatic > Freshwater > Lake > Sediment | place: USA: Wyoming | collected...
CCGAGCGGGGCTACAGCAACCGCGCGTACTTCGTCGTGGACAAGCAGGGGCGCATCGTCTGGCGGGAGATCGCCCCCACGCCCACGGAGATCCCCAGCGCCGAGGACGCCCTGGCCGCCCTTGAAGGGCTGGCATGACCAGGGGCCGGGCACCCGCCCGCGCCGCGCGCGGGCGTCCCGGCCGCGCGCAACCGCCGACGCCGAAGGAGCGGCCCACCGTCCTCCTCGTGGACCGCGAGGGCGACGCCACCAACGCCCTCGTCGCCTTCCTGCGCGACCAGGGCCTCGGCGTGGTCTGGTCGCGCGACGGCGAGGGCGGCCACAACGCGCTCGACTCGACGCGCGTGGACTGCCTGGTGACCGAGTTGCGCGCGCAGCGCATCGATGGCCTGGACCTGCTGCGCCGGGCCCGCGAGCGCAATCCCGAGGTCTGCGCGGTGCTCGTCACCGAGTGCGCCGACCCGGGCAAGGCAGTCGAGGCCCTGCGCCAGGGGGCGGCGGACTTCCAGGTCAAGCCCCTGGATCACGAGAGGCTGCTGGCCGTCCTGCGCCAGGGGCTCGAGCGGCAGGCCCTGGCGGCGCGGGTGACCGAGCTGGAAGCCCGGCTGGACGAGCGCTTCGGCCTTGAACGCCTCGCCGGACACTCGCGCGCCATCGTCGGGGTGATGGAGCAGGTGCGTCATGTCGCCTCGACGCGCGCCACCGTGCTGATCGAGGGCGAGACCGGCACGGGCAAGGGGTTGGTGGCGCAGGCCATCCACCAGAACAGCCCGCGAGGGAGCGAACGCTTCGTCTGGGTCAACTGCGGCGCGCTCGCCGAAGGCGTCATCGAGGGCGAGTTGTTCGGGCACGGGCGCGGGGCCTTGGCCGGCGCGAGCGCCCCGCGGCCGGGGCGCTTCGAGTTGGCCGACGGCGGCACGCTGTTTCTCGACGAGATCGGCGGGCTGCCCCCGACCGTCCAGATCAGGCTGCTGCGCGTGCTGCAGGACCGCTCCTTCGAGCGGGTGGGCGGGAGCGAGCCCCTCAAGGCCGATGTGCGTCTCATCGTCGCCACCAGCCGCGACCTCGTGGCCGAGGTGGGGGCCGGGCGCTTCCGCGAGGATCTCTACTATCGGCTGAGCGTGGTGCGCGTCCAGATGCCGCCCCTGCGCGCGCGGTCCGAGGATGTCCCGCTGCTCGTGGCGGGTTTCATCCGGGAGTTCGATCGCGAGCACGGTCGCCGCGTGACGGGTATCACCCGCGGGGTGCTGGACCGGCTGATGCTCCACCCGTGGCCGGGCAACGTGCGCGAGTTGCGCAACACCGTCGAAGGCATGGTCCTGTTCGCCGAAGGTCGCAGGGCGCTCGACCTGTCGGATCTGCCGGACGCGCTGCGCGAGGTGGACGGCGCGGGCGAGAAGCTCGAGTTGCGGGTGGGCATGACCGTGGACGAGGCGGAGCGCCGCCTCATCAGCGCCACCCTGCGCCACTGCGGTAACGACAAGCCGCGGGCCGCCGCCATGCTGGGCATCGGGCTGCGCACGCTCTACCGCAAGCTGCAGTCTCGCTGAGCTTCGCCGGGACGCGGGATGCGCAGACGGCGCCCCCCCAATTGGGTGCTAAGACCCTCCGACCCTCCTGCCGATAACGAGCCCGAACAGGCCCCGCCGGCCTGCGGAGGTCCGAATCGTGTTTGCCGAAGCGGACGATCTCGAGTTCGATGATCCGCGGGCTTCCCCGCCGGGGAAGGTCCCGCCGTTGCCCTTTCGAGCCGTCCCCGACTGGCTGACGGGGCCGGCGGACGGCCTGGACGCGGCCAGCGACCCGCACGACGACACCACTGACGAGGCGCCCCCCGAGACTCTTCCGCAGCCCGTCCTCAGGCGACCCAGGGCTCCCGCGCCCACGCTCGCGCTCGTGACGAGCGATGAGCCCGACGACGAGGCGCCCCCCGAGACGCCCCCGCAGCCCGTCCTCAGGCGACCCGGGGTTCCCGCGCCCGTGCTCGCGCTCGTGACGAGCGATGAGCCCGAAGCGGCGAGGGTGGAGGCCGAGGAGGCGGTGGAGGGCGAGGTCGTTGCCGGGCCCGCCCGGCCGCGACGCGTCGCGCCGCCCGGAGTCTGGGCGCCGGTCGCGAGCAGCGTGCCGGTCCTCAAGTCGGCGGTGCCCGCCGAGCCCGAGCCGGTCGAGGACGAGATCTTCGTGGTGCCCGCCGCGCGCCCCCGGGGGCTGCCCGGCGGCGACGAGGATCTCACGCGCGTGGTCGCGGCCCCGCCTCCGCTCGCCGCCCTCCGGGAGCCGTGGTGGATCATCGCACTCGACGCCCTGCGCACCAGCCGCTCCGTGCAGATCACGGTGGCCGTGGCGCTCGTGGCGCTCGTCCTGACGGGCAGCTGGTTGTGGCCGCGCGGCGCGGGCACCACCTCGCTGTCCGAACTGCGCCGCAATCCGTCGCATTTCGACGGCCGCACCGTGACCGTGCGTGGCCGGGTCGGGGACGACGTCTTCACCGTCGGCGCCGGCTGGGCCTTCTACCTGGTGCAGGGGCGCGACACGATCGTGACCTTCACGCGCACCCAGATGCCGAAACCTCACGACGTCATCACCGTGAAGGGACAGGTCAGCACGGGCTTCCTCGACGGCGTCCCGCGCCAGGCCCTCTTCGAGGACGTCACCCCGACCCAGTAGGGGCCTCTCCGTAGCGGGCCGACTCCCCGGACCCCCCACGGATGATTGCGGCCGCATTCCACGCGGCCCCGCGCGCCGCCGCAACCGCGCCCCGCCCCACCCCACTTGACACGACGGGCCATTCTTGCCAGCTTGGCGGTCCCCGCAGGCGACCGCCAGACAGTCCGTGCCATTTGGGCAAGACTCGTGAGGCGGCCCCGGGGGGCGTTCTCAGATCCAGACCGGCCGGCGCAGCCCAACGGCTACGGCTCGCGTGACCGGAGTGGCCGCTCGGCAACACGGGCGAGGACGGTAAGACGATTGCGGAATGATGGCGCGCGCAGTCGTGGGCGGGCCCGGTCGGACTCCCGGGCAGGCCCGAGCGCAGCCACTACCGCGTGGCCCTGCTGGGACCAACCCGAATCCACGAGGAGGAACTCATGAAGATCCAGCCTCTCGCTGACCGCATCCTGGTCCGCCGCATCGAGGAGAAGGAGACCGTGCGGGGCGGCATCATCATCCCCGACACCGCCAAGGAGAAACCCCAGGAGGGTGAGGTCGTCGCCGTGGGCCCCGGCCGCATGGCCGATGACGGCAAGCGCCTCGTCATGGAAGTGAAGAAGGGCGATCGCGTGCTGATCGGCAAGTACAGCGGCACGGAAGTGAAGATCGATGGTGTCGAGTACACGATCCTCCGCGAGGACGACGTGCTCGGCGTCCTCGCGTCCAGAAAGTAGACGATTCGCGGCTCCCCGGCCGGGCGGCCGGGCGGAGCCCGTCTTCATCCTAAGGAGGCGACATGGCAGCGAAGCAGCTGATCTTCAGCGAGCAGGCGCGCGCCAGGGTCCTCGAGGGCATCGAGATCCTGGCCAAGGCGGTCAAGGTCACCCTCGGACCGCGCGGGCGGAACGTCGTGCTGGACAAGAAGTGGGGCTCCCCGACCGTGACCAAGGACGGCGTGACGGTCGCCAAGGAGCTCGAGCTCGAGGACCCGTTCCTCAACATGGGCGCGCAGATGGTGCGCGAGGTGGCCTCGAAGACCTCTGACGTGGCCGGCGACGGCACCACCACCGCGACCCTGCTGACCGAGGCCATCTTCCGCGAGGGCATCAAGAACGTCACTGCCGGGGCTGCGCCGATGGCCATCAAGCGTGGCATCGACAAGGCCGTCGAGACGGTGGTCGAGGAGCTCAAGAAGCTGAGCCGGACCGTCAAGGAGAACCGCGAGATCGAGCAAGTCGCCAGCATCTCGGCGAACGGCGACAAGTCGATCGGCAAGATCATCGCCGAGTGCATGGACAAGGTCGGCAAGGACGGCACGATCACGGTGGAAGAGGCCAAGTCCATCGAGACCACCCACGAGCTCGTCGAGGGCATGCAGTTCGACAAGGGCTACGTCTCGCCCTACTTCGTGACCGAGAAGGAGAACATGGAGGCCGTCCTCGAGGACGCCTTCATCCTGCTCTACGAGAAGAAGCTCTCGAACATGAAGGACCTGCTGCCGATCCTCGAGAAGATCGCGCAGCGCGGCAAGCCGTTGCTCATCGTGGCCGAGGACGTCGAGGGCGAGGCGCTCGCCACCCTGGTCGTCAACAAGCTGCGCGGCACGCTGGCGGTGTGCGCGGTGAAGGCGCCGGGCTTCGGCGACCGCCGCAAGGCCATGATGGAGGACATCGCGATCCTCACCGGCGGCAAGGTCATCACCGAGGACCTCGGCATCAAGCTCGAGAATGCCAAGGTCGAGGATCTGGGCAAGGCCAAGAACATCACGGTGGACAAGGAGAACACCACCATCGTCGAGGGCGCGGGCAAGAAGGCCGACATCCAGGGCCGCATCGGGCAGATCAAGAAGGAGATCGAGGACACGACCTCCGACTACGACCGCGAGAAGCTGCAGGAGCGGCTCGCTAAGCTTGCCGGTGGCGTGGCCGTCATCAGCGTGGGCGCCGCGACCGAGATCGAGATGAAGGAGAAGAAGGCGCGCGTCGAGGACGCGCTGCACGCGACCCGCGCGGCGGTCGAGGAAGGCATCGTGCCGGGCGGTGGCGTGGCCTACCTGCGCTGTTTGCCAGCACTTGAGCGGCTGTCCAAGGAGCTTGAGGGCGACGAAAAGGTCGGCGTGAGCATCGTCAAGCGCGCGCTCGAGCAGCCGCTGCGCACGCTGTGCGAGAATGCCGGGCTCGAGGGCTCGATCATCATCGCGCGGGTGAAGGCCTACAAGGGCGAAGAGAAGTTCATGGGCTTCGACGTGGACAAGGAAAGCTACGTCGACATGTTCAAGGCCGGCATCATCGATCCGACCAAGGTCGCGCGCTCGGCGCTGCAGAACGCGGCGAGCGTGGCGAGCCTGCTGCTCACCACCGAGTGCCTGGTCGCCGAGATTCCGGAGAAGAAGAAGGCGTCGGCCATGCCGGGTGGTGGCGGTGGCGGATACGGCGGCGGCGAGGACTTCTAGGCCTCACCGATCGGAAGCGATGCGAGGGCCCCGGCGCGAGCCGGGGCCCTTCGCGCGCGCGCGGGCAGGGCTGAACGTGGCCGGATGCGCGAATAGGCGGGGCGCTGCCCACGAAGCCCGACGTCCGCGTGGCCGCGGATACGGGTCTGCCCGCACCGCCGGGCGTGATCACGTGCACCGGACGGACTCGTTTGTGACCCGGGCGCCGGGGGTGCTAGCGTTTCCGTCAGCAGACGAAGCGCACCATCCCGACCCGTTCGTCACGCCCCATCGCACCCCCGGACCCGCTGGCGCCCTTCGCCCGCCTCGGAGCCGATCTGGTTGCGTGGCCGCTGTCGAACGTGCGCGGTTCGGGTGTGCGTTTGCCCCACTGGCCGGGGAGGGGACGAGAACCCCCGGCCGCAGAGGAGGCTCCACATGGCCGCACGACGCCCCGCCCATCCTCACTTCGAACGGATCGCGCTGTCGCTCCTGCTTCTCCTCCTGGTCTTGGCCGTTCCGGCGCAGGGACAGGAGAGGGTAGTGTCGCCGCTCTCGATCGGTGGCGGGCGGCTCTACACCACGGAGGGCCGGGAGATCGTCTTCTCGAAGTTCGCGCTCGCCACCGATTCTGCCAGTTATCAGACAGCGGGCGAGACCGGTCCCCACCTGGTGCCCGCTTCCACCGTGCTCCGGGTCGAGCAGCAGACCGGCAACGAGGCACTCAAGTGGGGGGCGATCATGGGGCTCTCCGGATTGCTCGGGGCGGTGCTCGGAGTGGCGCAGGCCGAGAACTCCAACGATCTCGGAACCAAGGTCTCGATCAGCTCGGGCGCGAAGACCGGCATCGTCGCCGGCATGACGGCGGTGTGCGCGGGCATCGGACTCGCGGTTGGCGCGGGCCACAAGACCTACGCCACCGTGTACGAGAACCCGTCTTTCAAGCGCCCCTGAGCGGCGCCCGGACCCCGTGATCCAGCTCGTCGTGCTGGTGGTCAGCGTCCTGATCGTGATCGCGATGGTCGCGGCCGGGATGGTCCACTCGCGCCTCCGTCTGGTCGTTCACGCGGTCTTCGCGCTGGTGGTCGCGGTACTGTTGAACGTGGGAACCGACCTGGTGATCACGCGGGGCTCGGTGGTGGGTGTGGCCTGCGTGCTCATTGCGATCGGTATCCTGGCGATCGTGTTGTTGTGGCGCCGGACCGGCGCTGGACTGGGAGGAGATCATGCGCGGTAGATGGCGGTGGATGGTGCCCGTATTCGTGCTTTTCGCGGGGTTGGTGTCCGGCTGTTCGGCGGTGAGCCAGGCGCCCAAGGAGGCCGGCGAGCAGGCGAGGAACATGACCCCGCCCGAGGGAAAGGCCCTCGTCTACATCGTGCGGCCGGCAGCGGTGGGCATGGCGATCGGGATGCCCGTCACCTGCGATGGCGTGGACGTGGGCAAGACCGGCGGCAGGCGGTTCCTCTACGCGGTGCTGGATCCGGGCAGCCACGTGTTCGTCTCCAGGGCGGAGAACAAGAGCGAGTTGCCCATCGTGCTCGAGGCCGGGAAGACCTACTACCTTGAGCAGAAGGTGACCATGGGCCTCCTCAAGGCCCGCAACAAGCTGGTGCGGATCGAGGACGCCGAGGGGCGCGAGAAGCTGCTCAAGTGCTCGTTGAGCAGCGAGACCGCCGCGGAGCCGGCGCCAGTGGTCCCGGCGACGAAGTAGCGCCCGAGCGCCGCGGCCGCGGTCGTTGCTGCTGGGGGTCCAGCAGAGACGTCGGCACGTGGCGGGACGCGAGCGGCCCCGGCGGGACGATCGCCGGGGCCGCGGTGTCTCCGCCGCCCCTCCGGCACCCGGATCGGTGCGCTCCCAGGTGGTGTTTGCGCCCCCGGGCCGCCATCGGTCACACTATCCGGCCGCGCATTCCATGGGGAGGCTCTTCGAGGGGCCGTTGCCCCCGCGTCCGCCATCCCAGCCTCAAGGAGCCCGAAGTGATCGCAGCGACCCAGCTCAAGGTGGGCATGGTCATCATGCACAACAGCAAGCCGCACCGCGTGACGAACGTGTTGCACGTCACGCCCGGGAACTGGCGTGGCATGGTGCAGACCCGCCTCGTGAACATCGAGTCCGGCTCCAACGCCGAGCACCGGTTCCGCTCCGAGGACAAGGTGGACCGCGCCCCGCTCGAGGAGCACAAGCTCCAGTACTCGTACCGCGCCGGCGACGACTACCACTTCATGAATACCGAGAGTTACGAGATGGTGTCGCTCCACGCCGACGTGCTGGGCGACAACGTCGGCTATCTCACCGAAGGCATGATGATCGAGGCCATGTACTACGAGGGGCGCGTGGTGGGCATCGAGGTGCCGATGTTCATCGAGCTCGAGGTGAGGGAGACGACGCCCAACATCAAGGGCGCGGCGGTGCAGAACACCGCGAAGCCCGCGATCCTGGTGACCGGGCTCGAGATCAAGGTGCCGTCCTACATCGAGGTGGGCGACCACGTGAAGATCGACACGCGCACGGGGGATTTCGTCGAGCGCGTGTAGCGTGGCCGCCGCGACACCATCGCCACTCGGGGGCCTCCCGGGGAGCGCGCCTCCGCCGGTGCGCCCGGCGCCCGAAGATGAACCACCCCGCTCACCGTGAGGCGAGCGGGGTGGTGAAAGCGGGAGAGGCATCCAAAGTCTCGGGGGCCGCACCCAAGGGTCTTCGAACACCTTCTCCCAAACCTGGCTCTTCTGATGACCCCTCCCCGAAAAGGATTCGCGGAGGGTTCTGCCACGAAAGGAAAGTACACCCGCCCGGCCGGTCTGGGTCAAGGATTTGAAAACGAAGCGTGGTCCAAATGGACCATGGCGTGGATAGTCAAGCCAAACACCCGCGCGAGGCCCCGCTGGTAGTGGTTCCGTGCCCGGCCGCCGGGCTCGAGTTCGTGCTCGCGCCGGGCCCGGACGCGCGATGCAGCGCACCCGATTGCGCGCGCCGCGGCTGCGCCCGTGCCGCCTTCAGGCACCGAGCAACGCCGTAGCAGCGGCGACCACCTCGGCGACGCTCACCGAATCGACGTTCCCGTCCTTTCCCCGCACCGCGACGACCGTTTCGTTGGCCGGCTTCCAGCGTGCCGGATCGGTCGGCCCGAAGACGGCGACGCATCTCGCGCCGACCGCGCCCGCGATATGCAGGATGCCCGTATCATTGCAGAGAGTGAGGATCGATCGCTTCATGAGGGCGCCGAGAAACCCCACCGAAGGACACGGAAGAACGAACGGGCGATCGACGCACGCTTCGAGAAACGCCGCAAGCGTCACCGCGTCGGCGGGCCCGCCCGTCGCGACCACCCCGGCCCCGAAAGCCTTGCCCAGGATCCTCACGGCTTCCGCGTACCTTCTCCCCGGCCACACGTTCGGCGGCTTTCCCGCTCCCGGATGGACGACGATGAACCTCTCCCCGGGGCCGAACGAGGCGGCGATGAATCGCCCGCATTCTCGTTCATCCTCCGCCGACGGGACGAAGACGGAGGTCAGATCCGTCACGCGCACGCCGATCGCCGAAAGAGGATAGATGTTGTGCGCGCTCTCGTGCATCGCGGCAAGCTCCGCCCGCGGAGGCAGCGGCAGCTCGAGGTGGTAGAAGCGAGACGTCAGATCGTGGCCGAATGGCTCGCTGGTGGAACCGATCCTCATCCGCGCGCCGCTCGCGACGGCCAGCAGCATGCTCGACACCGAGAAAGAGACGGTGTTGAGAACGATGGCCGCGTCGAAGCGGCGCCTGCGGAGATCCGCGATGAACCGTATGAGATCGCCGGGGCCGCGGAGCCCCCTCTTCCGCGGGAGGACGAGCACTTCGTCGACGTATGGGTTGCGCTGCATGCACGCGGCGTTGATCGGCGTGGCCAGGAGCGTGATCCTCGCGCCGCGAAAGCGCGCCCGGAGCCCCCGGAACGCTGGAACCGCGAGCAGCATGTCTCCCATCTGGTGATGCTGTCGGATGACGAGGAGCCGCGACACTTCCAGGCGGCCGAACTCCCGGGCGGTCATGCGCCGCCTCGAGAGGAACAGGGAGATGAAGCGGGCGAGCGCCAGCTTGCCCGCCCTCTCCAGCCCCTTGGCCACCGATTCCTCCCGGGAAGAACGAAGATCCCCCCGAACGCTCTCCGGCTGACGAACTGGATCCCCGTTCGCGGTCCTGCGAGCCTACCCGCGCAGCGTCCCGCCTGCCACCCGACCCGGCGCCCGAATCGTCGCCGGGGCGCCGTGCGCTCCACGACCGGACGGGCGCGTCACGATCGGCGGCGCGGGGCGAAGCGGAACAGGGAGACCCTGAAGCCCGAGCCCGGGACCCGGGTATCGAACTCGGTCCGGACGCCCGGGTCGGCGCGAAGCCGCGCGGCGGTCAGGCGGTCGGCCCAGGTCTCGGCGCGGTACTCCTCGGAGTAGGTTCCCAGGGAGTCGTCTGCGAGCGCGGCGATCACCGGGACGCCCGAGCGCCTGAGCTCGGCGATGCGTTCGAGGATGGCGGATTCAGCGGCGCCGGCCGGAAGCCAAGGAAGACTCCTGGGCCGCGGGGCATCCTGGATGGTCGGCCGCGAGAGGTGCCGTTGCCACGCCAGAAGCCCGGGACTCAGGTCGTTCGAGAATCCGAGCAGTACCGGGTGCTGACCGGCCCGCTCGACTTGATCCAGGACGCACTCGAGCACCGGCGCGAGCGTCGCCGGCGAGTTCCAGGTTCGGTGCTGGACCAGGGTGGTCGCCGCCGAAGACGTCCCCCTGCTCGCCCAGACCAGCAGGGCGGCGATCCCGCACGCCCAGGCGGTCTCGCGCAGGACGGGCGTTCGCCAACGGGCGAGCGCCGAGTCGAGCAGCACGACCGCCGTTCGTGCGGCGTTCAGCCAGACCAGCGCCGCCGTCGTGAACAGGAAGCGGGGCTGGCGGTAGTGGTGAGACGCGGTCGCAAGCAGGCCCGCCCAGAGAGCCAGGTAGAGGAGCCGCCGCGCATCCCTCTCCACGCACCGCCGCGGCGGCAGCAGTGCCAGCGCCAGCACGGCCCAGCCCAGCCCGAGGGACGGGCAGTATTCCCCCGCGAATGTTCGTGGGTAGTACAGCAGCCCGTCGAGTGACCAGAGTGACGGCCCGGACTCCCGGTTGGCGATGAAGCCGAACAGTTCCTTGACGCGATTGGGATAGGGAATCATGAGATAGAGCGCCAGGGGCAGCAACAGGGTTGACGCCAGCACGCGCTCCCGGGGGCCGATGCGCTGCCAGGCGGCTCGCCAGCCGCCGTTCCGCCTGACACGGAACAGGGCCCAACCCAGCGCCAGGAGATAGAACACGTACGCCAGATTGCCGGGTGAGCGGATCGAGACACGCCCGCCCGGCACCTCGATGACCCCGCCGCCCGTAACCAGGATGGCTGCCAGCACCAGCAGGTAGACCAGCATGAAGAGCGGGAGGGGCCGGAGCCAGCGTCGCGCGCCGAGCCACGCGCGCACGTACGCCAGGCATGCCGTGCGGCGAGGCCGCGGCAGCCCCAGCCACTCGTACGCCGCCAGCGGCGCCAGCCACAACAGGCCGTAGTTGTACTTGCACAGGAACAGCGCGGCGCTGCTCGCGCCCGCCGCGCCGAGCAGCGCTCGTGGGGCCCGCGGATCGTCGGCCCAGACGTGACAGCACACCGCCACAGAGAGCAGGAAGGCCCCCGGCATCTCGAGCATGCAGAGCGTGCCGAAGAGCCGGTAGAGAGGGGAGTGCAGCGCCAGCGCTGCCGCCGCCGCGCCCACCCAGGCCCCGCGCCGCGGATGCAGCTTCAGCCCCGCGAGGTAGAGGGCCAGGACGGTCGCCGAGAACAGGATGCTGCTGAAGCGATCCGCCGTCGCGTAATCGTCACCCCGCGCCAGGAGCCAGGGGAGCAGCAGCAGCGAGTGCATCGGTGGCCAGAGCGCCTGGCGGTTGATGCCCGCCAGGAAGCCGGGAACGTCGCCGCAGCGCAGGGCGTGCGCCAGGTCCACGCCGGCCAGCCCGTGCGCGGCGCGATCCCACTGCGGCAACCCACGTCCCGCGGTGCAGATCCGGGAGAGTCCGGCGCCGGCGCCGACGGCGAGCCACACGACTGCGGCCAGTGCCAGCCACACCACGAGCGCCCGCCAGCGGGTGACTGGTGGTCCGCTCCCGGGCACGGCGCCGGGGGTCCGGGACACGTTCAGGCCCGGGCCAGCAACTCGAAGATCTCCGCGTTCGTCTTGCAGCGGTTCATCAGCTCGAGCAGCTTCGTCATCGCCTCCTGCGAGTGCAGGCCGGCGAGGCCCCGCCGCAGCATGTGGAGCCGCGGGACGATCTCGGGCGGGTAGAGCTTCTCCTCCTTGCGCGTGCCGCTCTTGGCGACGTCGATAGCCGGGTAGATGCGGCGCTCGGCCAGCTCGCGCGACAGGTAGATCTCGCTGTTCCCGGTGCCCTTGAACTCCTCGAAGATGACCTGGTCCATGCGCGAGCCGGTGTCGATCAGCGCGGTGCCCGCGATCGTGAGCGAGCCGCTGCCCTCGACCTTGCGGGCGGCGCCGAAGATCATGCGCGGCGCCTGCATGGTGGTGGCATCGAGTCCGCCCGAGAGCGTGCGCCCCGAGCCCTCGGAGGCGTTGTTGTAAGCGCGCGACAGGCGGGTGATGGAATCAAGCAGCAGGACCACGTCCTTGCCCTCGAGCACCTGGCTCGCCACGGTCTCCATGGCGCGCTCGGCGGTCTCGATGTGCTCCTGGATGGTCATGTCGCTCGAGGCGGCGATGACGTTCGCGGGCGTGTTGCGCCGGAAGTCGGTGACCTCCTCGGGGCGTTCGTCCACCAGCAGCGCGTAGATCGCCACCTCGGGATGGTTGTGCGCGACCGAGGCGGCGATGCTCTGCAGGATGCGGGTCTTGCCGGCCTTGGGCGGCGAGACGATCAGGCAGCGCTGGCCGCGGCCAAGGGGGGCGATGATGTCGATGCAGCGCCCGGTGGTGCGGTCGCCGTAGGGCGGGCTTCCCTGGCCGGGCAGCAGCTCGAGGATAAACCGCTCCGTCGGGTCGAGCGCCGCGCCCGCCTGCTGCAGGTCGCGGAGCAACTCGAGGCCGCGCCGCCTGGCCGGCTGGTTGTTCCCGCCACCGCCACCGCCGCGGCCGCGGCGCTTCTGGCGCGGGCCCTGCTGGCGGGAACCGCCCTGGGAACTCGCGTAGAGCTGGGGGGAGGCGTTGCTGAGCGGGCGGCCGCCGCCGCGCCGGCTGCTGCGGCGGCGATTGCCGGACCCCGGTGGCCCGGCAGCGCCGGGAGGCCCGGTGGGGCCGGAAGGCGTTCCGCCCTCCGCGCCAGCCTGGGGGAGACCCGGGTCACCCGCGGCCGACCCGGGTTGCTGGGGCGGTCGTGGTCCTCGTGGCCGGCGACGACGTGATCTCATGACGTTCCTTCTGCGGGTCCATCGCCCCGGCGCCGGACGAGGCGACTGCGGGGGCGCCAGCGAGTGGACGCGAGGTGTTCAGTGAGGGACCGCGCAGGGAAACCCACGCGGGCGCGGAACGGATTCCGCCGCGCCCGCGGGCCTCTACCCGCCGACCCTCACTCCATCTTCTGCAGCTTGCATCCGGCCGGGACGGACGAGGTGGTGAGGTTGATCACCTCGGTAACCGTCTTCATCAAGACGACCGCCTGCCGGCGTGTCCGAGTTCGACCTCTCCCCGGTCTTCTCTTCGGCGTCCTTCGCGGTTCGGTCGCCGTAGCCACCAAGGCCCTCGGAAACGGACTTCTCCTTGATCACCACGTCCGTGCTCGCGGAGGAACACAACAGGGCGCGAGAATCAGGGTGGGGCGCCACTCTCGAGGGGAGCGACGGCCGGATGCGATGAAACCACGCATCCGCTGCATGAATCCTCCTCGGAGGGTGTGCAGCGGCATTATCGCCGCAGAGCCGTCACTTGTCCAGAGGCTCCAGCGCGCCGGGACCGGCGCGGTTCGCGGGCCGATTCGGCGGGCTCAGGGCCGCCGGGGGGGCCACTCCGTCTCGGGGACGCCGGCGCGCCGGTTGCAGCAGCGCGCCATGACGAAGAGCAGATCCCCGAGGCGGTTCAGGTAGCGCACCAGGCGCACCTCGATCGGCTCGACCCGGAGCAGGGCCACGGTCCGGCGCTCGGCCCGGCGGCAGACCGCGCGCGCGACGTGCAGCTCGGCGCCAAGCGCGGAGCCGCCCGGCAGCACGAAACTCGTGAGCGGCGTCAGCTCGGTGTCGAGCCGGTCGATCCAGCGCTCGAGCGCGGCCACGTCCTCGTCGCCGATGCATTCGAGCTTCGCCAGGCCGTCCGGAGTGACGGCGGCCAGCTCGGCTCCGACGTGGAAGAGCCTGGACTGGATCGTGGCGAGCTCGGCGGCCAGCCAGCCGTCGAGGTCGAGGGTGCGTACTACGCCCAGCACGGCATTCAGCTCGTCCACGCTGCCGCAGGCCTCCACGCGCGCCGCGTCCTTGAAGACCCGGCCGGGGCCCAGCAGTCCGGTGGTGCCATCGTCGCCGGTGCGGGTGTAGATCCTCATGGGGCGGCAGTCTAGGGTGCGTCGCGAACGCGCACAAGGCGCCAGCCCAGGCGCCAGCCCGGGCCCTCCTTGCCTCGCGGTTCCGACTGAGCAAAGATGGGTGCCCGTTCGGCCACCAGGACACCTCTCCCAGGACGCCCATGACCATTCGAGCCTTCCTTTCTTCCGTCCTGCGCGGCGAGGAGGCCGCCGAGCTCACGCCCCCGACGCGCGATCGCCTCGAGACCTTCGTAGCCGAGGCGCTCGCGGAGCGATCCCTGACCATGGTGCGCGACGAGTGCGCGGGCCGCCAGCGGCAGTCCGGCGCCACGCCCGGCGTGGAGTATCTCCTCGGCCTGGCCTGCGCCCTGAACGGCGAGACCGAGCGCGCCCTGCAGACGTTCCTCGCGCTGGGGGAGCGGTTGGTCGCCGGGAGTCAGTGGGAGCCCCTGGCTGCCGTGGCCGAGCGGAGCCTGGCGCTCGAGGAGACGCACGCCGGGGCGCGGCTGCTGGTGCGCGCGCACGAAGGTCTTGCGCGAGACCCCGAGCGACTCGAGGCCCTCGAGCGTGCCTTCCGCATCCGCACGGACGACCTCGATCTCGGCCTGCTGCTCGCCCAGCGTCTGGGCGAGGCGGGCGAGGGTGAGCTGCGCCGGCAACTGCTGGCCGAGATGATGCCCGCGTTCGCGGCCGAGGACCGCTTCGTCGGGCTCGAGGAGGCCGCGCTCGAATTCGTCGAGCACGGCACCGTGGACGGGCTCGTGGAGCTGGTCAGGGCGCTGCCCGCGCCGGCGGAGCGCGGCGAGATCGAGCCGTGCGACCAACTCGTGCGCATCGCCCTGCCCGAGGTCGCGCGGGCGGGCCGTGCGGGCGAATGCGAAGAGGCGCTGCGCGCGGTGGTCAAGGCCGCGGTGGAGAAGGAGGGCGGTACGGGCGGCGAGCGCTTTCGCGCCGCGCTGGTCGAGGCCCTGCGCCAGGGCCCGGGTGCGGCGCTGCCCGATGCCGCGCTGGTGATTGCGACCTCGGGCGTGGCCGAGCGGTCGCGACCTCTGCTCGAGGCGCTCGAGCGCTTCGACCGTATCGCCAGGCTGCCGCCGGGCCGCGCGGTCTGGCATGGGACCCTGCAGGCCGGCCGGGTGATCGCGGACGATGGCGAGGTGGTGATGCTCGACTTCGCGCGCTCGAAGGGTCACCGCATGCCTTACGACGCGGCGAAGCGGTCGCTCCTGCCGATGGCGGAGGACGACCTGCGGCTGCTGCAGCTCACGCGGCCCGCCGAGATGAAGCGTCTGCGCGTCGAGGAACCCGGCGAGGTGCTGGCGCGCGCTCTCAAGGCGATCGGGGGCGCCGGCGACGCGCAGGGGCTCAAGGTGTTCCTAGTGGGCACCGACCTGGTGCCGCTCAAGGAGTGGAACGTGTTCTGGCGGCAGGCCCGCGCGGCCGCCACGGAGCATCCCCGCATCGATGCCGCGAGGGCGTTCGAGCAGTCCTATCGCCTGCGGGGCGAGGGCGAGGTCGCCCCGACCCCTGAGGGCGCTGTGGCGACCGCGCCGCTGCCGGGCCTCGCAGTCAACAAGCCCCCGCGCGCGAACCTCACGGCCCTGCGCAAGTTCCTCTCGCAGCACCCGGCCGCCGAGCCGGCGCTGACTCAGCGCTTCGGGAAGTTCATCGAGCGCACCATGCTCGACGAGGAGGGCGAGCGCGTGGACCGCGCGCGGGCGGGACTCTATTTCGCGCGCTGGTTCCCCGAGCGTGGCGCGGACTGGACCGGGGTGCTCGGGACCCTGTGGGAGCAGGGCCTGGCGGTCACCGACCTATCGGGGGAGG
>Ga0315276_10003018_pt1 | contig 15413 bp, 13 predicted proteins | sample YL17G05_0_MG_FD_204542 | JGI IMG/M metagenome (GOLD analysis project Ga0315276, IMG submission 204542) | Sediment microbial communities from Yellowstone Lake, YNP, Wyoming, USA - YL17G05_0 | ecosystem: Environmental > Aquatic > Freshwater > Lake > Sediment | place: USA: Wyoming | collected...
TTCAGTAACTTAGAAGGTGTTTTGGAGAGCATCCGAGAAGTCCTTCTTACCCCTCACCCTGACCCTCTCCCCTGCCTTCGCCGAAGCGGCTTCGCGCAGACAGGCCCAAGGGGAGAGGGGAGATAACTTTTGACAATACGGCCTTTGGCACAAGGAGGTATCGTATGACTGGTAAGACGTTCATGAATGCAGTAGGAAACGGGAAAATAGATATTCTTCAAGTTTTTCTGAAAATACTTGGAGAAACTAGGTCCCCATATTGTATTATTGGTGGACTTGCGGTGAATGCTTATGTTGAGCCTGTTGTTAGTCTCGACCTCGATATTGTGGTTGCTATGGACGATATTGAAGAAGTATGTAAAGCCGCGAAACGCAGGGGATTAAGAGTCGAAAAATTTGAGCACAGTGTAAATCTGACCAGTCCTAAGTCGGATCTTAGGATTCAACTGCAGACTGATGTGCGCTATCAGGAGTTTATTTCCCGATCGAGGGCGAAACAGATTTTCGGATACCGGATGAAGGTGGCCATAATGGAGGATGTCTTGCAGGGGAAGATTTGGGCATACATGGATGAACAACGGCGTAAGAGCAAACGCCAAAAAGACTTGGCAGACATTATGCGATTAGTCGAAGCATATGCTGAATTAGAAAGGCGGATTCCGAGCGGCATAGGGAAGGAACTGAAATTGAAATAGCAGAGAACGTTATTTAAAAAAAAAGGTTGAGGGAAAACATATGGAGAAGAAAAAAGTTAAAGTTAAGGAGAAAGTCGATACCCTGACCGGTGTTCAGGTTGGGATTAAAGCTCCACGAGGCTCGAAGATCACCTGTAAGAGCTGGCAGACCGAGGCCGCCTTGAGAATGTTGATGAATAATCTCGATCCAGAGGTCGCAGAAAAACCTGCAGAGCTCATCGTCTATGGGGGGTCAGGAAAGGCCGCCCGAAATTGGGAAGCCTACCATTTGTTGGTGAAGTGCTTGAGAAATTTAGAAAATGATGAGACATTGCTTGTCCAATCTGGAAAACCCGTTGGGATTTTTAAAACCCATAAAGATGCTCCACGGGTTCTGATTTCAAATTCGATGTTGGTTCCCAACTGGGCCAACTGGGAAAAATTCCGAGAGTTGGAAGAACTTGGGCTTACCATGTACGGTCAGATGACCGCGGGGAGTTGGATCTATATCGGGACTCAGGGGATTCTTCAGGGGACCTATGAGACATTTGGGTCTGCGGCAAAGAAGCATTTTGGGGGAACGTTGAAAGGAAGACTCATCCTTTCAGCAGGTCTTGGCGGAATGGGAGGAGCTCAGCCTTTGGCAGCAACCATGAACGAAGGAGTCTTTCTGGGTGTGGAGGTTGATCCAGCAAGGATCAAGCGCCGTCTCGAAACAGGATATTTGGATGTGATGGTTGACCGTTTGGAAGATGCGCTTATTTTGGCCTTGGGTGCAAAAGAAAAGGGGATTCCTAAATCGATCGGTCTTGTCGGAAATGCAGCCGAGATTCATCCAGAGATTGTGAAAAGAGGGATTGTTCCAGATCTGGTAACCGATCAGACTTCAGCCCATGATGCATTAAATGGATATGTTCCTGCTGGACTCACTCTTGATGAGGCCATTGAGCTTAGAAGGAAGGATCCCAAAGACTATATTCGTCGAGCCATGGAATCGATGGCCATCCATGTTCAAGCCATGTTGGAATTACAGAAGAAGGGGTCCATCGTCTTCGACTACGGCAATAATATTCGAGCACAGGCCTTCCAGGCAGGTGTGAAAGAGGCATTCAATTATCCTGGATTTGTCCCTGCCTTTATTCGACCTCTCTTTTGTGAGGGGAAGGGACCTTTCCGTTGGGCTGCTCTATCAGGAGATCCTGAAGACATCTACAAGACGGATGAGGCCATTTTGAAAGAATTCCCTGAGGATGCCTCTTTGGCGAGGTGGATTCGATTGGCCAAGGAGAGGGTGAAGTTTCAGGGACTCCCTGCCAGGATCTGCTGGTTGGGGTATGGTCAGAGGGCACGGATTGGAAAAGTTTTTAACGATATGGTGGCAAAGGGGAAATTGAAGGCACCGATTGTCATTGGCAGGGATCATCTGGATAGCGGGTCAGTGGCTTCTCCCTATCGTGAGACAGAGGGGATGAAGGATGGGAGCGATGCCATTGCCGACTGGCCCATTTTGAATGCGCTTCTTAATGTGGCTGCAGGGGCGACCTGGGTCTCAGTGCATCATGGAGGGGGCGTTGGTATTGGATATTCCATCCATGCGGGAATGGTTGTGGTGGCGGATGGAACGAAGGAGGCGGAGAGGAGACTGTTGAGGGTATTGACGACCGATCCTGGAACGGGTGTGATGCGCCATACCGATGCAGGCTATGGAGAGTCGATTCAAACTGCGAAAGAGAAAGGAATTAAAATTCCAGGTGTGACGATCTACCAGCGATAAGCCTTCAACTAAACCCCTTCCCCCCTTGTGGGGGAAGGTTGGGATGGGGGGATGAATAGGACAAAGGCTAAACAATTAAGAAAGAATATGACAGATGCTGAACGTACGTTATGGAGACATCTTCGTCTTCGTCAGTTTGCTGGATACAAGTTTCGCAGACAGCAGCCGATAGGGAAATATATTGTTGACTTTGTCTGTTTTGAGAGGAAGTTGGTTATTGAGTTGGATGGAAGTCAGCATTCTGAGGAAGTTGTTTACGACTTAGAACGTAGTGCGTGGTTGGAAGAACAGGGATTTCGCATACTGAGGTTTTGGGACAATCAAGTTTTCAATGAAACTGATGGAATAAAAGAGATGATTATTGGTGCGTTGAACAATCCGTCTTATACCCCCCCACCTTAATCCTCCCCCACAAGGAGGGAGGAGGTCGGGTGTATGAGTACCATAAGTTAGTGGTGCTGACATGAGAATCGTTTTTCTTGATGGCAAACATCTCACCTTAGAAGATGTATTAGAAGTGGCCGAGGGGAGGGCCAATGTAAAGATCTCCTCTTCCGTAGCTAAGAGGGTAAAACGGTCACGGGATTTTATTGAGAAGGCCCTTCAGCAGGGTGAGAAGATTTATGGGGTGACCACAGGGTTTGGAATGTTAAGCGACCAGGTGATCGACCGATCTCAGATCGAGGAGCTTCAAAGAAATCTCATCCGAAGCCATTCGGTTGGGGTGGGCCTGTCCTTCGACGAAGTGACCACCCGTGCAATCATGGTGTTGAGGGCAAATGTGATCGCCATGGGTTATTCAGGAGTTCGGATGGAGGTATTGAGACGACTTGTTGAAATGATCAACAAAGGGGTTCATCCTCTCGTTCCAGAACAAGGATCTGTAGGGGCAAGCGGAGACCTGGCACCGTTAGCCCATCTCACCTCTGTATTGATGGGGGAAGGAGAGGCATTGTTTCAGAGGAAGGTGATGCCAGGGAAGAAGGCAATGGAGAAAGCAGGCATTCCTATTGTTACCTTAAAGGCAAAAGAGGGTCTTGCCCTCATCAACGGCACTCAAGTCATGACTGCTGTTGGCCTTCTTGCTCTACTCAGAGCGGAGCGGCTTTGTAAGGTGGCAGACATCGTTGGTGCATGCACTTTAGAAGCCCTGAAGGGAACGCTCAGCGCTTTCGATCTGGATATTCAGAAAGTACGCCCCTTTCCAGGGCACCTTGCGGTTTCAAAAAACTTTCAGAAATTGGACCGCGATAGTGAAATTGCCGAATCTCACAAATTCTGTTCAAAGATTCAAGATGCGTACTCCCTTCGTTGCATTCCCCAGGTCCATGGGGCGGTGAGAGATGCATTGGCATTTGTTCGTAAGATCCTTGAGATCGAAGTGAACTCAGCGACGGACAATCCTTTGATCTTTCCCGATCAAGGAAAGATCCTGAACTGCGGGAATTTCCACGGAGAGCCGGTTGCCTTTGCCCTTGATTTCCTGGGGATAGTGGTCGCCGAATTGGGAGGGATCTCCGAGAGAAGGATTGAAAAATTGATCAATCCCGCCTTATCCGGATTGCCTGCATTTCTTACTCCTGAAGGAGGGCTCCATTCGGGATTGATGATGGTCCAAGTGAGTGCTGCTGCATTGGCCTCTGAAAATAAAGTCTTTACTCATCCAGCGAGCGTCGACTCCATCCCCACCTCTGCAGATAAAGAAGACCATGTATCGATGGGAACGATCGCCGCCAGAAAGGGAAGGGATATTGTAAAGAATGTGGAGTATATTTTGGCGATGGAATTGCTGTGTGCTACACAGGGGCTGGAATTCCTGCTTCCCCTACGGCCCGGAATTGGGGTTGAAGAGGCGTATCGAGTCGTTAGAGAGAAAGTTCCGCCGATCAAGGGAGATCGGAGGTTCAGTGAGGATATAAAAAAGATCCAACTCCTGATCGAATCTGGGGAGCTGCTACAGAGAGTGGAAAGGGGGGGAGGGGGATTATTTTAAGTCGCGATAAATTATTTGATTTTCTTTAATCTTTATGATAATAATTTCACACGATTTCTTGTCCAGGAATTACGGGGAGAACTTCTGGACCAGATAAATTCAAAGAAGGAGGGAACAGAGTATGAAGAAGAGTTGGGTTGTGGGAATGATGGTTTTGGTATTTCTTGTAGCTGGGTCTGCGTTTGGTGCTGAGCCTATCAAATTAGGGATGTCCACCTGGCTTGGATATGCTCCATTGTACCTGGCTAAGGAAAAGGGATTTTTCAAGAAACAGGGTATAGAGGTGGAGATCGTTGTGATCGAAAGCCCTGCAGACCGAAGGGCGGCCTTTGCGGGCGACAAAATCCAGGGAATGGCGACGACGGTGGATACGCATGTGATGACAGCCGCAGCCGAAAACCCGATTCCAGTGAAACAGGTCTTAGCCCTTGATGATTCACATGGCGGTGACGGCATTGTGTCGAAAAAAGAGATTAAGACGATCAAAGATCTCAAAGGGAAGACTGTAGCGGCTCAACTCGGTGCAGGAGCGAGCTACTTCTGGCTCAATTATGTACTGAAAGAAAATGGGATGAAGCTTGCTGATCTCAAGACGATCGATATGAAGGCGGGCGATGCGGGCTCCGCTTTTGTAGCAGGGAAGGTCGATGCTGCGGTGACCTGGGAACCGTGGCTTTCAAAGGCAAAGGGAACTGCCTTTGGTCACGTCCTCCTTTCGAGCGATAAGACCCCTGGGATTATCGTTGACTCTCTTGCCTTCAAACCTGACTTTTTGAAAAAGCGGGGAGCCGATGTGAAGAAGATCGTGGCCGGATGGAATGAGGCGGTCAAATTTGCTGCCGAGAATCCGAAAGAAGCGGATCCCATCATGGCCAAATTCACGGGACAAAAACCTGAAGAGTTTACCAAAGAGAAGACAGGTGTCCGGTTCTACGGGTCGAAGGAAAATAAGGATTACTTTGGGACACCGCAAAAACAGGGTCTTCTTTATACGGTGACCCAACGTGCTGCGGACCTCTGGTTTGAATTGAAACTGATCAAGACCAAACCCAAGGCAACCGATTTAATTGATGGTTCATTCCTTTAACCAATGGATGGAAAGAAAGATAAACAATCGGAGCGGGCTCCCCGGAGATTTGAAGATCTTCTCAGTCCGAGGGAGCCCATCCACAAAGGCCTCTATTTAGTCCTTGCCCTGAGCAGTTTTGCCTTCTTCCTCATCATCTGGTCGATTCTTACCTACGGGGGATTTGTTGATCCTTTATTTCTTCCGTCCCCGGGAAGGGTCTTCCAGGCCGGGGTCGACCTTTTCACCGATTTAGGTTTCACAGCCGATATCCTTAACAGTGTATACCGGGTGATGGTGGGGTTTATCGTCGCAGCCATTATCGGAGTCCCAATAGGATTGATCATGGGGACTTTCAAGGTTGCAGAGGCGGTTACAGAACCGGTGGTGGGTTTCGTTCGATATATGCCTGCCTCTGCTTTCATCCCCCTGTTCATCCTCTGGCTCGGGATCGGTGATATTGAAAAGATTGCGATCATCTTTGTCGGCAGTTTTTTCCAACTCGTCCTGATGGTGGCCGTTGTAGCCAAGAATGTGCATAAGGATATGCTGGAGACGGCGTATACGTTGGGAGCAAAACGATTTCAGGTGATCCGGAAGGTTTTGCTCCCGGCGAGCCTTCCAGGGATTGTTGACACTTTGAGGATCATTATAGGATGGGCGTGGACCTATATCATTGTTGCGGAATTAGTGGCCTCGGCTTCAGGTATCGGCTATATGATCATCAGTTCACAGAGGATGCTCCGAACCGGAAATATTATCTTTGGGATTCTGACGATTGGAATGTTAGGACTCATCACCGACTTTTTTTTCAAGTGGTTTTATAATCGATTATTTCCATGGGTGGAGTGAAAAAGTGGAAGAGAGTATTAAACTCCACATCCATAATGTCTCAAAAACCTACCAGTCGGATGGCAATGAAGTGATGGCCATCGATGAGATCGACCTCAAGATAATGAATAAGGAGTTTGCCACGATCCTGGGTCCCTCGGGATGCGGAAAATCGACACTTCTTCGAATTGTTGCAGGACTGATCAGGCCGACTCGGGGAGTAGTGAGACTCGATGGAAAGGTGATCAGTGGGCCGGGTCAGGATCGGGGGATGGTCTTTCAGAGCTATACACTCTTTCCCTGGCTCACCGTAAAGGAGAATATTCAGTTTGGCCTCGAAATCTCCGGTATGCCGAAAACGAAACAAGAGGAAATCGCCCAAGAGTTTGTGGAGAAGGTTGGTCTAAAAGGGTTTGAACAAACCTATCCAAAAGGGCTTTCTGGAGGGATGAAACAGAGGGTCGCTATTGCGAGGGCCCTGGCCAACAACCCTGCCATTTTACTTTTGGACGAACCCTTCGGAGCCCTCGATGCCCAAACACGGGCCCTCATGCAAGAACTCCTCACTCAGGTGTGGGAAGAACTCCATAAGACCATCCTCTTTGTGACCCACGACGTGGAGGAGGCCATCTTCCTCTCAGATCGGGTCTTCGTCATGACCGCGAGACCCGGAAAGATCAAGTCTGAGATTAATATACCCCTTGAACGGCCGAGAAATTATGAGATGAAGGCCACGGAATCCTTCCTCAATCTAAAGAAAGAGGCCCTTACTCTCATCCGGGAAGAGGCCATCAAAGCAACACAGCGCTAAGAACGAAAGTACCCCCCTCCCCCCCCCAAGAGACTGTGTCGTAATTGGGGCAAGGGAAAAAGGATTCTGAAATAAGGAACAGACAGGTGGGTGAGAAAGCTTTAGACCTGCCTGCGCGTAGCCGCTTCGGCGAAGACAGGGCGGAACCCTTGGACAAATAGATCCAGAGGCTTCAAGTCCATGAAAGAATAGCGTTTACGGCAACAAGGACAGTTTCCCCTAACTTTAAATGTCCGCATTCAAAAGCTTTGGAACCCGGCTGTTTGTTCCGTCCATTCAGGTCCTTTATCCTATTCCGACACAGTCTCCAAGGAGGGAGGAGATTTTTATTCAATTTTCTATGTAAGGAGGAAAGGAGAAATTGAGAATAGAAACGTTGGCGCGAAAAGGCATTTTGGAGATCAAGTCCTATATTCCAGGAAAGTCGATTGAGGAGGTCCAAAAGGAGTTTGGGGCCAAAAGGTGGTTGAAACTGGCCTCGAATGAGAACCTGCTTGGACCTTCCCCGAAGGCAGTGGCAGCGATCCGAAAGGAACTTCCAAACATTTACCTTTACCCAGAAGGTCCCTGTACGGTTCTAAGGCAGGCCTTGGCTAAGAAGTTTTCGTTACGGGAAGGGATGGTCGTTATCTCCAATGGTGCGGATAACCTGATCCTCATGATTGCGAATGCCTTTGTGAATGAAGGGGATGAGGTGGTCATGGCAGATCCCACTTTTTCTGTCTATTCCAATGTGACCCAGATCATGGGAGGTAGGCCCATTAAAGTGAGGTTAAAGGATTTTACACATGATCTTGATGGCATGTTAAAAAAGGTCAACCGGAAGACGAAGTTGCTCTTTATCTGCAACCCAAATAATCCTACCGGGACGACGGTCTCCCAAGAATCGTTCAATCATTTTCTCTCCAAACTTCCAAAACGTGTGATCGTCGTTTTAGACGAAGCCTACGGTGATTTTGTTGAAGATCCACACTATCCAAATGGTTTGGACTATGTCAAAGGGGGAAGACAGGTGATCCTTCTTCGAACCTTCTCAAAGGTCTACGGATTGGCAGGCTTGAGAATTGGTTTTGCTTTGGGAAGGGAGGATTTGGTAGATTGCCTTTATCAGGTGAGAGACCCTTTTCCTGTCCATCGACTGGCGCAGGTCGCTGCTGTGGCTGCATTGGAAGACAGGGATCATGCCGTGAAGTCGATCCAATTAATTTACGAAGGGAAGCGGTATCTCTATAAGGAATTGGACAAGATGGGGCTCTCCTATGTTCCCAGCCAGGCCAACTTCATCCTCATCGATTTCGAGAAAGATTCCGAAGAGGTCTTTCAAGCCCTTTTAAAGGAGGGGATCATCATCCGTCCAGGAAAGGTATGGGGCTATCCCACTTTTGCTCGGGTGACGATTGGAAGGATGGAGGATAACCAGAGATTCATCAAGGCGCTCAAGAAAATCCTCTAATAAGTTATTAAGGAATTGAGGAATTATGGGATTGAGGGATTTAGAGATTTTTTAATTCCTAAATTTGATGGTTTCGTAAAAAGTCGTTTTCCGTATTCCGTTCATGCTTCGACAAGCTCAGCACGAACGGAATATCAATAGGTTAGACCGTTCACCCTGAGCCTGTCGAAGGGTGATGTTGACTTTTTACGAGGCTATCAAATTTGCAATCCCTAAATTCCTTAATCACGGATTAACCCAATAACCCTATAACCCGATGAACCTTTCAACTGATGTTGATCTCCTCATCAAGAATGCTGAAGAACTTCTAACCCTATCTTCTTCTATCAAAGAAGACTCGGGCTTAGGAATTCTCCGAAACGGTGCCGTAGCGATCAAGAGAGATGAGATCTTTTGGGTGGGGAAAACGGAAGACTTTCCAAAAGAGTTCGTCTTGAGTCAGGAAGGAAAGGAGATTGACGCGACGGGAAAGGTGGTGATGCCTGGTCTCATCGATTCTCATACCCATCTCGTCTTTGCCGGTTCAAGGGAGCATGAATTCGAGCAAAGGATTCAGGGTCTTTCCTATTTAGAAATTGCCGAGAGAGGAGGTGGAATCCTTTCGACGGTTGAGGCAACGAGGAAAGCCTCCTTTCAAGAACTTTATTCCCTTGGAAAGAAGAGACTGGATCGGATGCTTTCCAATGGAGTCACCACCATCGAAGCGAAAAGCGGATACGGGCTTTCAATCCAAGATGAATTAAAGATTCTCGAGGTGATGAAGGCATTACAGAGAGATCATCCGATCGACATTGTTCCCACTTTTTTAGGAGCCCATACGATTCCAAAAGAATTTAAGAATGACCGTAAACGCTATGTCGAGCTACTTATAGAGGAAATGATTCCGAGAGTTGCTCAAGAAGGGTTGGCTGAATTTTGTGATGTCTTCTGTGAGGAGAAGGCCTTCAGCCTCGAAGAGTCAAGGAAGATTTTGGAAAAAGGGAAAAAATACGGCCTCAAGCCCAAAATTCATGCAGACCAATTGAGTCCAGGTGGAGGAGCAGAATTAGCCGCCGAGGTCGGCGCATTTTCGGCTGATCATCTCGAATATATCAGCCAAACCGGAATTGAACGAATGGCTGAGAAGAAGGTGACGGCAGTCCTATTACCAGGGGCAAGTTTCTTCCTTTCCATGCAAGTATATCCACCTGCAAGAGAGATGATTGAAAAAGGGTTGGCCGTCTCCCTGGCTACAGATTTAAATCCTGGGTCTTCGATGACGGAATCCCTTTCCCTGATAATGACAATGGGTTGCACCCTGTTTAAGATGATACCCAAGGAGGTAATCCAGGCGACAACGATTCATGCAGCAAGGTCCATGGCACGAGAAAATGAGATCGGCAGTTTGGATATTGGTAAGAAAGCCGATGTCCTGGTGCTCGATATTCCCAATTACCGATATCTTCCCTACCATTTTGGTGTGGACCATGTGGAAAAAGTCATCAAAGGAGGGAAAATAGTCTATAAGAGAACAATGGTCAATGATCAATTATCAATGATCAATCACTACTGAGAAGTGACCAAGACCACTGACTAATGTTTAAATTGACTTAATGACCAATGACCATTGAGCATTGACTATTGACCATTGAATACTGCCTTCTGCCTACTGCTTAGCGCCTACTGGATTATAAATATGAGACTCTTAGAATGTGTTCCCAATATCAGTGAGGGTAGAGATCAGAACAAAATTGCTTCGATCGCCGAAGAGGTGAAGAGACAGAAAGGGGTCAGGCTCCTCGACGTCTCATCAGATAAAGACCACCACCGGAGCGTATTTACCTTCATTGGTGAGCCCTCAAACATAAAAGAGGCAGCCCTTTCACTTACCCTGAAGGCCATTGAGCTCATCGATATGAGAGAGCACCGGGGAGCCCATCCTCGTTTAGGTGCGGTGGATGTGGTTCCTTTTGTCCCCATTCAAGGGATGGAGATAGAAAAGGCTGTTCAGTTGGCTCGCGAATTTGGGAAGGAATTGGGAAGGCGGGGGATCCCTGTCTTCTTCTATGAGGAGGCCGCTACCTGTCCTGATAGAAAAGATTTGCCTTCGATTCGAAAAGGGGAATATGAAGGGCTCAAGGAGAAACTGAATGACCCCAGGTGGAAGCCCGATGAGGGGCCCGACCGCTTTAATCCCAAGTCAGGAGCTACGGTGGTAGGAGCAAGATTCCCCCTGGTGGCCTATAATGTGAATCTCAAAACTGAAGATCTCGCCATGGCGAAGGAGATTGCAAAAAAGATTCGGTTCAAAGACGGAGGGTTTCCTCATGTGAGGGCAATGGGAGTTGATTTAAAGGAGAAAGGAATGGTTCAGGTTTCAATGAACCTGACCCATTATCGTGTGACCAATATCTCCCAGGTATATGAATTCATCAGGCAAGAAGCGCTTAAAAAAGGTGTTGAGATCGAGGGTTCGGAAATTGTAGGATTAATCCCTTTAGGTGTTTTGGAGGGCATCGCGCAATATTATTTGAAATACCCACAGTTTTCAATTCGTCAAGTGATCGAACAACGCATTTTGGAATTCGAGTAAACAGTCAAGGGTTCAGGAGGCCCCGGGTTCAAGGATTCTAGTGAAATTCTAATACAAACGCATTAAATCATATTACCCCCCACCCGCCCCTCCCCCTCAAGGGGGGAGGGTGAGGGTGGGGGTGATTGTCATTTTATTTAGTGCGTTTGTATTAGTTAAAAAAATAAAGGTATCTAATGACTTGAACCCTCGAATCCTCGAACCCTGAGATACTGGGATTTTTCCTAACTTGGAGAGCCTATGGAAATCAGACGATTTTTAGAAAAACTGTCTTTGGGCACTCCCACTCCGGGAGGAGGAAGTGCGTCAGCTCTGGCAGGGGCGCTATCTGCTGCTCTTGTGGCGATGACGGCTGGCCTTTCGTTGAAGCAGGGGAGACTCAGAAAAGATGAGGTGGAGGGCATAAGAAAGAGAGCTTTGGCTATTCAAAAGAGGCTTCTCCGCGCGGTGGATGAGGATGCCAGATCTTATGAGGCGGTACTGAAAGCCTTTCGCCTACCTAAAAATACGGAGAGGGGACGCCTCCATCGAAGCAGAATAATCCAGAAGGCCTATCAAGAGGCAACGGCCACACCCCAATGGGTATGTCAACTTTCCATTCAATTATTGGAATATTCTAAGACTCTCATTTTCAAAGGGAACCCCAATGCAATCAGCGATGCGGGGGTTGCCGCCTTCCTCGCTGACTCTGCTTTGGCAGGGGGATTACTCAATATCAACATCAATCTGGTTCCGGGCACAGAAAAAACCTTTTTGAAGAAGATGCATTCGTTGATGGGGCGATGGGAAAAGAAAGGAAATCAACTGAGGGGAGAAATCGAGAAAGCGCTTCATGAAATCCATGGAATTTAACCTATCGATTTTTGGTGGAGGACGATATGGAATATTGGAATCCTTATATTGAGACACTTCCGAAAGAAGAATTGGAGAAGATTGAGATCTCATATTTTAGAAATATCCTCTCCTATGCAAAAATCCACTCCATGATGTATCGAGAGAAGTTGAAAGGTGTAGAGGCAAAAGATATCGCCTCTTTTGAGGATATCAGGAGGATTCCGCTCACTGATAAGGAAGAATTGAGGAGATATCAAGAGATGGAGCCCTATCCTTATGGAGGGATACTCGGTGTAGATATAAGAGACGTGACAACATTCAGGCAGTCCAGCGGAACCACCGGGAAACCGGTTTATGTTCCTGAAAGCTATGAAAGCTGGCAATGGAGGGTTGAAACATGGTGCCATATCCTCTACATGACCGGGTTTAGACCGCGGCATAGAGTATTTCTCCCCTTCGGCTATAACGTGTATGTAGCATTCTGGGAAGCCCATTATGCATCGGAAAAGGTGGGATGTGAGCTGGTGCCAGGAGGAGCATTGGATACAAAGGGAAGAATATATAAGATAATTGAAACACGGGCCAATGCCATGATGAATACCCCCACCTATGGGTTACATATCGCTGAAGAGGCGAGAAATATGGGGATAGACCCAAAGTCCCTTGGAATCGAAAGGATGTTGTGTGCCGGAGAACCGATGCCAGAGGCGACAAGAAAAAGATTGGAAGAACTGTATCACTGCCATGTATTCGACCACATCGGCGGGACAGAACCCTGTGCTTGGGGTTCCATGTGCGAAGCAAAACAAGGCCTCCACATCATCGAACCCTTTTTTCTTGTTGAGGTCCTTGATCGAGAAACGCTCCAGAAGGAAGTGGGGGAAGGTCAAATGGGAGTCGCTGTGGTCACCCCTTTGGGAAGGAGATCTTTTCCACTGATTCGATTCAATACCCAGGATGTCGTCATGAAAGGGAAGGGGGGCTGCTCTTGCGGAAGGACATGGAAAAAGATCAAAGAGGTCGTAGGTAGGGCGGATGATCTGAGGAAGATCAGGGGAGTCCTATTTTCCCCGAAGACGGTCGAAGAGTTGATCAGAGAAGAGTTTCAAGAAATCGTTGAATATGAGATGATGGTTGAAAGAAAGGGGATCATGGATGAAGTGAACATCCGAATCGAGATCGATCCGAGTGCTGAATCAAAAGGAAAAGAGATCGAAAAGAGACTTAAGGAGAAGCTCAAGATAAGAACAAATCTAAGCTTTCAGACAAAAATTGAACCCTTGGGGACATTGCCAAGATATACCCTCAAGGCAAAGAGATTTAAGGATAGAAGGGAGCTATGAAAGAGACGATAGAGAAGATTAGAAAAGAGATTGAAGATTTGGAAAAGAGCGCCGAAAGGTTAAAAGAATTGTCGCAAGATATCCCCGCCATCAAGAGAAATGCGGAAGCAATTCTAACCTTCATATACATAATGAAGTTTATAACACCCGTTTCTCCAACCTTCGGTGTGGCAATAGAAAAGGGATAGGAGTCCTTGGGATTAAGAATTGGTATTGGATTGGAAATATTGTGACCCTGCCGACCACAAACCTCATTCGTACCCCCGGGTAGGGGGAGCAGTGGTCAAGACCCCCTTCTCTTATTCTGGCGAGATAGGGATACGTTGCAACTCTCCCATAAAGAGACTTTTCCATTTTTCAAAAAAATTTTTGTGTCAGTTTTCCAAAATTTTCAACCCTTATGGCTGGATTCATCACGAATCAAACCCGACCTCTGCTTATTCTCCGATCAACTGGACTTTCCCGGGTTTTAAGGGCAAGTATTGGCCTTCTTCGGTGATTATTCCAATCTCGTGATGCCCGCAATGCTCGCATTTGCGAATCGTAACCACTCCCTTGATCGGCGGCTCTTTTTTGGAAGATACTTCCCCCCGACAGTCGTCGACCATCCCCTTCTTCATACTGGTAAGGGTGCGCAAAAGGCACTCTCCTTCACGCAGAGAGTATTCCCCAAATTTTTTTACAACTTGTAAAAAACTCCGCCCCTTTCATTCGGTTCCCGGAAGTTTTTCCGCATGAGGCTTTCACCAAGTCTTCACTATAAGGTGATCCTGAAGGTTGAAGATTACGGCTTGAAAGCATGCATGGGATAAAAATTACGTTGGCTTCAAAAGAACAGGGCATTCTATCATCAATTCGTTAAAACAAAGTTCATCACATCTGTCTTTGCATACCTACCCAGCCCATCCCGCAACTCCACATACCAATATATCACTGAACCTGTAACATCACTGACCAACTTCCGAATCGACTTCCACTGAGATGATGTCAACCCCCTACTAAATACACCTCCATTATCATTGGGATTCTTAACACTAAAAGAATAAGAAACCTTCTTGGTGAAACTTCCATCACTCCCAAACCAAACTTTAAACTTCACCCCACAATTATTCTCCCAGGATAAGCCAGGGAAAGAACTCTCACTCGTTAAGAAGATCACTGGATTCCCAACTGCCTTTGCTCCCTCTATCACAAACGAACGAACCCCACTAAAGACCGTGCTCCCATCCGCCTTTCTTCCCATTACCCTCCAATAAACTAAACCTCCAGATGACCCTGGAATCATCAACACTTTCTTCCATGTTGCTGATGAGAGAATAGCTTGCGTCGTTGATGACATCACTCTCATCTGAATCGAATTAAAGCTATGATCCAAGGAAAACTGAACCTCGTACCCCTTGAAACTCTCCTTCGAAGTCCAACTGAAGGTCTGTGGAACCGAAAGGGAACAAGCATCAAATGCCCCACCATTCGAAGGAGATTGCAGCATGATCGATGGCTCCGAAAGAACAATTATCTCGTGGCTTCCTACACCGACAAAAACTCCGTTGCCATATGCTATCCCATAAATATCCGCCTTCGTATCTAACTCTCTTTCTTTCCAGGTGACTCCGTCCTTTGATGACAATAACTTTCCACTATCCCCTGCAGCAATGAAGGCGCCATTGCCGTAAATGATTGCATTAAGCTGGTAGCTCGGATTAACACTTCGGTCTGTCCATCCCGTTCCGTCCGATGACGTAAAAATCGTGCCATATTCTCCAACAGCAACGAAAATACCATTCCCATAAGTGATCCCATAAAGGGCATTGTTCGTAGTGATGATTCTGGGGGTCCAGATATTTCCATCCCCTGAAGTTAGCATCTTTCCCTTATCGCCCACAGCAACAAACACGTTGTTTGCACAGCTTATGCCATACAGTGCGCTGCTTGTATCGAGGCTCCTGTCGGTCCAGATATTCCCATCCGGGGAACTCAATATTGTTCCTCTTTCGCCCACAGCAATAAACAAACCATCCCCATAAGTGATCCCATAGAGATGATTTTCCGTGTTCGATGTCGC
>Ga0315276_10003019_pt1 | contig 15408 bp, 18 predicted proteins | sample YL17G05_0_MG_FD_204542 | JGI IMG/M metagenome (GOLD analysis project Ga0315276, IMG submission 204542) | Sediment microbial communities from Yellowstone Lake, YNP, Wyoming, USA - YL17G05_0 | ecosystem: Environmental > Aquatic > Freshwater > Lake > Sediment | place: USA: Wyoming | collected...
CGCAAAAATACCCTGTTTTATCCTAAACACGGCACAATAATGAAAATGTGGGAGAGGATTAAATAAAGAGGGACTTACTAACATCCGGAAACATAAAGTTTCATTTCCCGGGGATTTCTATATCATTTAATTCTTTCCAGATTTTTCTTGACAAATGCCGGTTCTTTACCATAAATTGCTAATCCAAGCCGATAGGTCTTTGTTTCACCTTCATCATAATCATGCCATCTATCCAAAAATTCCTGAATAGGCATATACCCGGTTTTAAACAATGCAGGGTCGGAACATATGATATCTTTACCGGTATATCCGATAACAACAACAAAATGACCGTCATTCCAGCAGTTTTTGTAATGATTATTAAAATCAGTTTCATTACCCCATGCCTGTATCAGTACAATGACCGGAATGTTTTTATCAATGTAACTGAAGAGATCACTTTTAGACATGTCTTGTTTTGCTTCAACTAATAACCCCTGAGAATTAAAAAATTTCACAATGTCCTTAACATAAGTTCCGTCATTTTTATCTGTTTTAAGCAAATCGATTAACACAGGTTCCCGGAAATCCTTTCCATAATATGCCATGACTGCCTGGACGGCGCCGGGTCCGCAGCTATAATCATATGATTGCCTTGTATTTGGGAAATCAAGAATCCTTATTCTGTTCTCTGAACAACATGATAATCCAAAGGCAATTATTAACAAAAGAGCTGATTTTTTCATATTCGATTTTTAACTAAGATGTTTCAAAATCAGGTTAAAGTAAATGAAATTATTTGGTTGAAAAGAAATCTGCCATTGGTTCAGACAGGAATTTTTCTCAACCTGAGCTGATACAGAACGAGTAACATTATTATCACAAAGCCTATTCCCATGAATGTTTCACCGAGGAGCATAATTTTAATACCGTATGCATCATGAAGCCATCCGTCAAACATAGTCATATAAGGAAAGGGAATATTTCCAAGAGATGAAAGCAGCGCATATTTGGTAGCCGCCATTCCTTTACCTATGGCGTGCAGAACAATGGCAGAGAATGCAGCATTGGCCAGTCCGAAAGTGAAGGCATATGATAAAACACCAATCACATACGTTTCAGGTTTATATGAAAATAAAGTCATCCCCAGAGTTACAGCAGCCATTAATGTCCCTGCGCCGAAGTATGCCAGCCATCTGCCTGATTTATCGGCTATCCATCCTCCAGCCACGCTTCCGGCAACGCATGCTATGGCACTCAGCGTTCCGGTTACAAGGGCAACGGTATCGGTTTTAACGGACCAGTCATTCGCTACCGATGACCAAAGGTTACTCGCAGCACCAATACCAATGGGCAGAACAATAACTATCATTGTGAAAATAGCTATTGGTGAGCGCAGCAGACTCTTGATATCTGCCGCAATCATCCGGAAACTTTCTCTTATAAATATATTTTTTTCAGCATAGACCTGAGGTACAAACAAGAGCGCCAATGAACAGGCAATTATAATCACAGATAAAATGATCAATGCTGTCTGGTATGAAAAATGGCTTGAGAGCCAGATGCCGGCGCCTCCTCCTAATCCCTCTCCTCCTAGATTGCCTGCCTGATACCATCCGCCTGCCCTTCCTTTCATATCTTCAGCAATGGTTTTGGCCATAAAACCGCCAACAGGAACAACAATAAGGTTTGCTGCGATCTGGGATATAAAGACAAATGCAGTCAATACACCTATCGAGCTGGTTTTGAGAGGTATGAAGCAAAGCATTGAAAGTGTTGCGGCACAGAGAATATTGCCGGCTACATACCATTTATGAAGGCTGAAAGATAAATCAGTCATGGGGGCCATCATAAAACGCCAGATATTTGAGGATATTCCCAAAGCAGTAATTGATGCGGCTGTTGCAACCGAAAATCCATTTTGCGTAAGAATGAATGGCAGGGACACAGTAATAAATCCCTGGCTGATACCTGATGGTAGAACAAGAAATAAAAATATAAACGGATTTGCTGTATTTCGTTTATATGCCATCATGGAATATTCCTTGATTTTCCTTATTTAACCCTTATCTGTGCAAAATGTTTATAATATGATATGAAATTATGGAGATTTTTGATTTATTATAAATTCAGATATAAATTATTTGACTTCTTGTTTTTGACAGGATAACTTTACCTGATCAACCCGTGTCTTGTTATTTGAATTTTAATCACTCACTAAAAACATTTCAGGTAAGGTGGCTCGATCCCAGCGTGAATAGGTGTGAGAGTGAGTTTTGAAACGAGAAACAAAGTGACGAAATTCAGCATCTTGCAACAAAAGATTTACAAATTCAGAAATAGAGGGATATTTAAATTATTTGGAGATCGGAGAATTGATTATCCTGCCTGTGTTTGAAGTCAAGAGAAATAAAGATCAACTGGGTTTGGATCTTATAAAAGAGATTTTCACGGATAAATATGTTGAACCTGTTAATATTAATCCCATTGGACAGGAAGGTTTTAATAAGGTGCTACTTCCTTCCACAGTTCTGATTATTCCCCCTGTATTTCGGCCATGGTGCATCAGGATCGAGACCGGTGGTAGTGGTCTTCAGAGCAAAGACATAGCCGTCGAGATCGTTTATATAAAGCACACCCTTGTCATCCAGGGCAGGAGAAGGCCATGTGATACCCTGGGATGTTTCGTACATGCCTGTCACCGATCCGTCGATCTTGTTCAGGGCATATACCCTTCCGAATTCCTGGCCGAAGAAGACAAGGCTGTCGGTACCGAGGGCAGGTGAGGAGTAGATATCAAAATGATCGGGAGGGACACCGGAGGGAAGATCTGAGGGTTCAAAGATCCATTTCACTGTTCCGTCGGGATTAAGTGCAAATAACGCAGATGAGGGACTTCCACTCTTCAGGCCGAAGTAGATAACGCCGTCTTTGTCGATTGTGGGTGAAGAGCGGAAGAGGCCTGAGAAGCCTGCGGTTGAAAGGACAAAAGTCCACTTTATGCTTCCCTGGTCAGAAACTGCATAAAGTATCCCCGGAGAGGTGGGAACATAGATTGTCCCGTCCGGACCGATGGACGGGGAGGCAAAACAATGGTCATTTATGCCAAGCTCACAGCTCCATTTTACAGATCCGTCAGCTGGATTAAAAGCGGTCAGAGGAACATTATGACTTACCATATAAACTGTCCCGTCAGATCCGATGACGGGTGAGTTACGCATCATCTCATCGAACTTTCCAAGGGCTCTCCATTTTAGTGTGCCATCGGGATTTATTGCATAGAGGCTGTCACCTGCGACAAATATGGTACCATCGGGGGCTATGGCTGGTGTAGAGAGACCGACATCAACAGGAGAAGCGCCATGATTAATAAGATAGCTCCACTTCTTTGTCCCTGCTGAAGAAAGGGAGACAAGTTCATCGCCGGTGATGATCCCGCTCTCACATGAGGTAAGCTGGACAACAATAAGTACGGAGCCATCGGGTGTAATGGCAGGAGCCGATCGCAGGACATTACAACCCAGGTGGTAAGTCCATCTTCTTTTTCCATCGGAGGTGTTAAGTGCAACGAAGACCTGGGTTGTATCGCCTGACAGCACATTGAATTTTGACGTCCCGGTATAGACAACTGACTGGTCAGCATTCAGGGCAGGTGAGGAGTAATAGGTCCATGCCGGCAGTCTCACCTTCCAGACCAGCTTGAAATAGCCGGGATTCTCAGGATTTGGCTCATTGTCATGATGTTTGCAGCCACCTGAAAAGAACAGTGACATGAATACTAAAAATGGCAATAGCTTAAATATATTTTCCCTGCGAAATCTTCTTTCCGTGGTACTATGATATTTCAACAGTTCCATAACACGAGCTTAAAAGGTCTGAATAGAAATCAAAACATATTCCACTGTAATGTTACAGGATCTGAAAACAGGTAGCCGGCAGTGTCAAAATTACTAAAAAAAGGCGCGAATATGTAAACTGGAGGACTATAAACTTTTGCACAATGCTTTATAGTAATTGATTCACCCCTTTATAATAGAGTATCTCTTACCTGTAAAAAAACAAATATGGTATATTGGTGTTTTAGAATCCTGCAATTAATGGTTCTGTAAGCTGGAAAAAGTATTAAATAGACTTTAGTGGTGTTTTTAATTGGATTAATCCATCAGGCAATATTCCAGACTACAAATCCGCTTGACTTTAAGTATCAGACCGTATTCAATGGATCCTGGCTTATAAGTTCCATTGCTACATTTCAAAATGTATACATACCAAAATGCCTGCTGAAGTGGGCTTTGCCCTCCGTAGCCCGCCATATAATTAAATAATTAGTTATGCAGCGATAAAGTGTAAATATAAAAAAAACCGCCGTCGTCTCGAAAAATCGGGACTATGGCGGGCGAAGGTGGGCCCGGCTAGGATCGATCCAGCGACCATATGAATTATCCACCATCGACCACAAACCTCCTATAACCTTACATGAAGTATAAAATCCATTCTTCTTTGACCACTTTAAAAGAAAGTCTGATGACACAAAACATACATAACAAAACAACAAGGATTGAACTCCGGGTTTGGGTGGACAATTTATGCAAGCCAACTTGGTCAGGGGCACTGGCTTTTCCAAACGACCTCTTTTAGTGTGTAATAACTCCATAATTGGTATAATATATTTACCTTTAGTAGACATATAACGAATCAGCTTTAATTAAATTTAAGCAGATGAGAACAATACACTATTTTTTAATTTTCACTTTACTGACTACCCTGAATTATTGTAAAGATGATGAATCAGATAATAATAATATATCAAGAAATGACGAAGGTATAAGTTTGAATATCTCACTTAGTGGGAGCTTACAAAATCCGGCATTTTCACCTGATGGAAATTCTATCGTCTTTACAAGGTTTAGAAATGGATATAATGAAGAACCTGCTGACCTTTTTATATACAATCTTCAATCAGGAGAGACTACAACATTAGTATCAGACGGAAGTGGAAATGTTAACCTTCCGGGATCAACATGGAACGGCTTAATTAATTCTATCGTCTTTTCTTCATCACGAGATCCTCATGATGAAATTTATCTCATTCAGGAAGGCGGAACAACAGGAAGTGAAATAAAAATAACTAATAGAATAGATAGTGTTGCTTATGAGCCCTCAATATGTCCAAATGGACAATGGATTGTTTTCGAATCACACAAATTAGATGTGGAAGGCAATGGAATTATTACCAAACTTAAAATTGATGGGGGGTCTTCATATATTCGACTAACTTCTTCGACTGATGATTGCCGTCAACCAAATTGGTCACCAAATGGGGATAAAATTTTGTATCAAAAATTTGAAGCAGGACAATGGGATATTTGGATTATGGATACTAATGGAACAAATAAATCAAAATTAACATCAGGAGCAGGCGACAAAACAGATGCTTGTTTTACGCAAGATGGACAATATATTATATTTAGTTCTGACTTTGAATTGGATTTAGCAAACATTTATAGAATCCCAGTCACAGGTGGCACACCAGAACGACTTTCAAATTATGGTGGGTATGATGGTGCACCTTCAATATCTTCTGACGGCACAAAAATTGTTTTTGAATCATGTTCTGGAGATCCTGATGATTCTAAAGGGACTATTCTTGTTATTTTGAATCTTAACTAAAGCTAACTGCAAAATCCGTCCTTCTCTGACCACTTCAAAAGACAGTCTGAAAACTCTTAACATACATAACAAAACAACACGGATTTAACTCCACATTTTGACTATCTGTCTTGTAACCTCATCAAAGTTCATCAGATGTAGCGTTTAATAATTATGTGGGGAAAATAAATTTGACTTTGGCTTTTATAAGTTGTATATTTCATTGAAGTTATTTGTTTACAGTTACTTAGTTATTTTTTCACTAAAATCTCCAAAGAAATGAGAAAAGTCTTATACGTTTTATTCATGGTAGCAATGATTAATACTTCTTGCCAGACCAAAACAAAAGTTGCCCCTGTTGATTTAGCTGTTGCTAAAGCTACTGTAACTGAATTATTGGATAAATTCAGTTCAGGGATGAAATCAAAAGATGCTAATGCCTTAACGTCTCTTTTTACTGATGATTGTCTTATTTGCGGAACTGACTCCAAGGAATTGTTAAACAAGGCGGATTGGTCAAATATGATGGTTCAAACATTTGCCGATACCTCTTTGAATATGAATTATACAATTGATAAACGTGAAATTAGAGTTTCTAAGGATGGTAATTCAGCAATCGCCCTGGAACAAACGCTTTTTAAATCTTTTAGTCAGAAGATGCCAGTTCGTATTATTTACCATCTCGTGAAAGGCAATGATAATTGGCTATTTGATTTTTTCAGTATCAGTTTTATTCCAAACAATGAAGATATTGGAAAACTTAATAAGGCATTGGAGTAGAATTAATTTTTGATCTTTCAAGTTGACTTCTCTTTTGAATCAAATATCCTATAAAATAAATTTCAGGGTATTCTTTTTTATAAACATTTGATAGAATGGTGCTTGAGTATTTTTACATCTCTTCATTATTTATCTGATGATGCTGTAGCAGGGGGAGGAATATACCCAACTCATTTTTTCGGTCAAAAACATCTATTTTCATCCAAAACCTGGCGCAAAAAAGAAAATCATATAGCAAAAGCTACAGGAATCTTTTCCTGGCAAATGCTTTACCCGTACCTGATTTTAGGTATTTCTCGAATTCATAGGCTTTGTATTTATCCTGGAAAGCAGAATAATAAACAAGTGTAACTGGCAACCTGTCTTTTGTATATGTATTCTCTTTTTTGAAATGACGGTTTAGCCGATCATCCAGATCTGATGTACAGCCTGTATAATAAGAATTATCAGCACACTTTAAAATGTATACAAACCACATAGTTACAGCGATAACAGAAACTTCATCAGGTATTTTGCGAGAGTAACCGATGAAACACATAATCAAAAATAAAAATAATTATTCAGAGATGAAAATGTACGCGTTTTTTACTACAGGCTTCAGTGGGCTGCGCCCACCGAAGCCCGAAGAAGATTTAGCGACCTCTAAGTATCTTATAAAGCAAAAGCCCTCCTACGCTAAAGCTTCGGAGGGCGAAGGTGGGCCCAGCTGGGATCGAACCAGCGACCCCCTGATTATGAGTCAGGTGCTCTAACCGTCTGAGCTATGGGCCCAAAAGAAAATATGTCGAAAGAACCAGCGACCCTCCCGACCAGAGGTCGGGATGCTCTAATCCCGAAAATCACAAAATTTCGGAGAAATTTTGATAGATTTTCGAGGATCCTCGTTCCGCACTGCGGAACGGGACCGTCTGAGCTATGGGCCCTAAAGAAAATATGTCGAAAGAACCAGCGTCCCTCCCGACCAGAGGTCGGGATGCTCGTTCCGAAATGTCGGAACGGCACTATGGACCCTCATTTAAAATGGACTGCAATATTAAATATTTGTTGGTAATTATGCAAGAACTTGATTAAAGAAAGAAAAAGAACTCACACTATTCCCGGAATAACGCTTTGCAAAAGAAGCAGAACATTGTGGACATTTGTATTGAAGACTTCAATTACCTCCTGCCACGACACCGGTTTTTCATCTTCCTTCCAGCTGTCATAATCAGTGCTCATTGCAATAGTCGCATATGGTATTCCAAGCTCATTGGCAAGAATGACCTCGGGAGCAACAGACATATTAATTATATCGGCACCCCACGACCGGAACATTTTTGATTCCGCCCGTGTCGAAAACCTCGGACCTTCAATTGTAATGAGAGTTCCTTTCTCATGAAATCTTAATCTGAGATCGCGTGCCGTTGAAACAAGAAGATTTCTCAAATTATTGTCGAATGGATCCGCCATAGGAGTATGTTCCATTTTCCCGGGCTCAAACTCCTCAAAAAATGATATAGCCCGGCGTTTTGTAAAATCAATGAACTGGTCGGGAATTACGATATCGCCCCGCCCAATTTCCTCTCTCAGACTGCCGCATGCAGTGGTTGAAATAATATGGGTGCAGCCGGTCTCTTTCAACGACAAAATATTTGCCCGGTTATTTACCTGTGATGGAGGGATTGTATGATCCCGGCCGTGACGCGACAAAATAACAATGTCAGTATCTTTAAGTTTTCCGCATAAAAGGGATGAGCTGGGAGACCCATATTGCGTTTTGATCTTTTTTTCTTCCGCGGAATGCAAAATATCGGGATCTTCCAACCCTGATCCGCCTATTATGCCAACCTTTATCATTATTCTTTCCTGAGGTACTGCATAAGGACATTAACTGCTTCATCCATATCATGTCCGAAAGTCAGTATCCCGGCCCTGTCGCCGGCCATGACGATGATTCTTTTCTCAAAAACATCGGATTCCTTAAAAAGCCTCAGAATATCCTTTGCAAGGCCAATAGTTCCGTAATCCATTGAAGGATTTGTTGTCGGCACCTTGTAGATCAGTTCATTCCAGAGATCGATGCTGTGAACATGTACAACAGCATTGGATCCCGGATCGGAAGAATAGATTGCCGCGTGCGTCAGAGACTCCGATGAGGCTTTAAGGGGACCAACACACTGAACTGCATTATCTTCAATATTAAAAGAGTTGACCTTTACATAATGTCCGGGTTCAAGCTCCGGAATTTCACCGGTTGCAGACCCGGTAATAATGAATTGATTGCCTGATCCGGCACGCATGCTTATATTACCAAAGCCAACCCCGTTTTCATATGCTCCTATAAGATCCATATTAAACAATATTTCGCGCCAGTAATTTATTATTTCATACTGCTCATCCGCAATTACCGGGCCTGACTGGTTCCAATGACAATTGAATTTTACTACCCCTTCCATTTTAATTGAATTTATCTGAAAACATTTTTTTTATATCTTTTTCTGTCGCCTTACAGATGCCTTTTTCAGTGACAAGTGCGGTAATCAGGTGTGCAGGAGTTATATCGAAGCCATAGTTTACTGCCTTTGTATTTTCAGGACAGATCCTGACCGATCTGATTTTTCCGTCACCATATCCAGAAACGTCTGTCACCTCACAGGGATCACGTTCCTCTATGACGATTTCATTTAAACCGTCACTGATGCTGAAGTCAATTGAAGAGGAGGGAAGAGTTACATAAAACGGGATATCATTATCTCTGGCTGCGAGAGCCTTCAGGTATGTTCCGATCTTATTGGCGACATCTCCGTTCCTGGTAGTCCTGTCACTTCCTGAAAAAACAATATCAACCAGTCCATGCTGCATCAGGTGGCCTCCGGTATTATCGGTAATCAAAGTATATGGAACTCCCTCATTGCCAAGCTCATATGTAGTAAGTTTTGCACCCTGGTTTTTTGGCCGCGTTTCATCAACCCAGACATGAAGCGGAATTCCTTTTTCGTGCGCAAAATATATTGATGCTGTTGCTGTTCCATAATCAACACATGCCAACCATCCTGCATTGCAATGTGTAAGTATATTTACCCTTTCTCCCTTTTTCTTTTTACTGATCTCTTCAATGATTTTTAACCCGTGCCGGCCAATCTCCCTGCAGTTATCAATTTCACCATTACAAATTTCAGAAGCGGCGGAAAGAGCTACAGGTGAAAGATCTTCCGGAGAAGTGATTGCAATAAGCTTCCCGAGTACATTGTTGACCGCCCATGAAAGATTAACCGCAGTAGGCCGGCTGGAAATAAGGTATCTTGCCGCGTTATTAAGATGATCGCTGATATTCGTATATGCAGTTATCTCAAGAGTGGCAAGGTACATTCCAAAAGCGCCTGCCACACCAATCAGCGGAGCTCCCCGTACTGTCATATCTTTTATGGAGCTGTAAACATCTTCTACAGAACGAAGCTCTTTAATTTCAAATTCGAAAGGGAGCTTCTCCTGATCGATTACCCTGATGATACTATTATCAGTTTCATCGATCCATATACTCTGATAATGCTTGCCTCCAATCTTCATTGAGATATTTTCCTTTCCACCCGAAATCAAATAATCACCAAAAATACAAAATATTGCTTTACAGAATGCTTAATATCATAAGTTAGACTGCGATAGTGGTATTATCTTGAACTGATTTTCGAATTATCGACTAGTATATTCCAATAGTTTTGATCTTTTTTTTTAATGTTTTATATTTGCAGGACAAAAACCAAACAACTCATTTTTCCATACATGATTAACAAAGAGGAGTTTAGAAACAAAATAATCATCACTTCAGGGCAGATATTCAGTCGCTACGGCTTTAAAAAAACCACCATGGACGAAATTGCGGCTGCCCTGAAAATGGGTAAAAGTTCCATCTATTACTATTTCAGGAGTAAAGAGGAAATATTTAAAGCAGTTGTTCTGTATGAAGCCAATATACTTAGAAATGAGCTTACTACAGCAATAAAATCAGTTGAATCTCCTACCGGGAAGATGGAAAAATATATTTTTGTCAGGATGAAAGCGTTCGAAAAACTGGCAAATTATTATAACGCGATCTTCGATAAAAATCTCGATCATTTTGAATTTATTGAAAAAATCAGGGAAAAATACGACAGGGAAGAGATTGCAATTCTGCGCCTTATTTTATACGACGGAGTAAGGAAAAAAGTTTTCAATGTTGAAAACAGCGAATACACTGCAATGGCAATACAGACTACTCTTAAAGGATTTGAAGTTCCGCTTTTCTGGAAAAAGAGAGAGGTCAATATTGACCACCGGCTGAAAGCTATCCTTGGAGTCCTTTTTTACGGAATAGTTTCAGGGAAATAGTTAACTCTTGTCGTTGCTGGCTTCCTTTCCCTTCAGGCTATAATATAATCCTACCAGGCCGATAAGTATAAACGGAAGGCTTAAGCGCTGCCCAATATTCAGCTTCATTGTTGCTTCAAGGGCAACCTGATCCTCTTTAATGAATTCTATAAGGAACCTTGAAATAAAAACAAGCGTCAGGAAAATGGTTATCAATGACCCATGATAAAAATCTCCTTTTTTTTTCCAGTAAATACGGTAAAGCAGGAAAAAGACAATTAAATATGCCAGCCCTTCATAGATCTGGGTAGGATGCTTTGGCGCCACCTCATGGTTCCTGAGAAAGACAAATCCCCATGGAAGAGTAGTTTCAGTCCCGTATATTTCAGAATTCATGAGATTCCCCATCCTGATAAAGAAACCGGAGAGGGCAACTACAATGGCAATCCTGTCAATAATCCAGATAAATCCTTTTTTTTCTTTTGTAACAAATACCCCTAATGCCAGTACAATTCCTATTGCAGCTCCATGGCTTGCAAGTCCGCCCCGCCATATCTCCAGTATCTCAATCGGGTGCTTTAAATAATATTCCGGTTCATAAAAGAGACAATGACCAAGCCTCGCTCCGACAATTGTTCCGACAGCCATATAGATCGTTAACCGGTCGAGAACAATCTCATCGAGACCCTCATTTTTAAATATTCTTCTCATTATAATATAGCCGAACAGGAAAGATGAGGCAAATAAAAGACCATACCACCTGACAGCAAATGACCCGATTCTGAAAATTTCAGGATTTGGATCCCATGGAATAATAAGAAAATGCATATAAAATGATTTTTTATGGTTTCAAAGGTAGAAAATAATTAATACAGGGAAGCAAGAAACAGAGCAATTTCAGTCAGAGCTTTTAATCTGAACAGGAAACCGATCTGTAAAAAATTTGATGTAAGTTTGTATATAATGTAATCGCGGAATCAATGAATGGTAGAATGTCAAGGGTTTGGCCGGTAATGACAATTATTATTTATATAATCGGCAGTTGTGCAAAACAAGCCTCACCTACCGGTGGTCCAAAAGATACCGAACCACCGAAAGTAGTTAAGAGCATTCCCCTTAACAGCACAGTTAACTTTAAAGGAAAAAACATAACAATCACCTTTGATGAATATATTGTACTTGATAAGATGAATGAAAAATTCATGATTTCCCCGCCAATGAAAGTTAAACCCACGATTTCTCTGAGAGGCAAAAGTCTTTTCGTTGAATTTCAGGAAGCGCTGAAGGATAGTACAACCTATACTCTGTATTTTCAGGATGCAATCAGAGATCTTAATGAAGGGAATCCCCTCTACAATTTTCAGTTTGTTTTTTCTACCGGTAAGGTAATTGATTCACTTTCCGTTACAGGGAATGTTGTGAACTCCTATAATCTTGAGGCAGAAAAAAATATTCTTATTCTGATGCACAGTCAACTTGCTGACTCGGCACCCGGGAAAATGCTGCCGGACTATCTCACACAATCAGATATCAACGGCGGCTTCCGGTTAAACAATATCAAAGAGGGAAAATACAGGCTTTATGCTCTTCAGGATAATAACAATAATAAAAAATATGATCTTGCAGACGAGATTTTCGCCTTTATGGACTCTGTTGCAGTTGTAGTTCCTGAAAAGAATTATTTACCGGTAAAAAAAATTGTTGACACAGTTAAAACCGATAATAAAAAAACCGCAGAAATACCATTAATAAACGGAGAATATAAACTATACCTGTTTACATCTCCGAAAAAAACACATTACCTGACCTCCTCCGGACGAAAAAAGCCATACCAGCTGACATATACTCTTTCTTTACCCCCGGATACATCAAAATTTGAATTGAATATTACGGATTCTGTAAAAAAGGATTTTTTTATTGAAAACAATCTTTCAGGAGATACAATAACGGTATGGCTTCGCGACAGCTCATTATATTCAAGACAGCAGATAAATACGATAATCAGTTATCCTTTTACTGATTCTGCAGGTGTTCTGGTTTACAGGAAAGATACTATTCCCATGAGGTTTACCGCTCCCCGGGCGACAAAAGGCAAAACGGTTAAAAACCCATATAAGTACACCACAAACATCCTGAATAATTACCTTAAACCCGGCCAGCACATTATTATTTCAGCCGAAACGCCATTCAGGTTACCTGACACTTCACGGATAAAATTGTACGAGATTGAAGCAAAAACGAAAAAAAGAATTCAATATGAACTGACGAAAGACTCGTTAAATTCAACCAGATATTATCTGAATTCAGAATTTAAAGAGGGTGGCAAATACTTACTGGTAACTGATTCAGCTTCATTTGGCAATATATATGGGGATAAAATTGATTCTACCGGTATCAGTTTTTCCGTCAGGACAAGAAACTCCTTCGGCCGTCTGACCATAAATGTTCAGAACGGGAAGGGAGATCTTATTGTTCAGCTTCTCGATAATAAAGAAAATATTGTTGCCGTCAGGAAGCTTAAGAATGAAGGACCTGCTGAATTTCCAATGCTTGAAAAAGGCAATTACAGGGTCCGTGTAATCTATGATCTTAATGGTGACGGTAAATGGACAACCGGTGATTATAGTTTGAAACGTCAGCCTGAACCGGTTTCTTATTATCCCGGCGAAATTGAAGTAAAAATCGACTGGGAGATACAGCAGGATTGGGATGTTGGAATTAAAAATGTCAAAGACCAGAAATTAAAAGCTAAAACAGAAACAAAGAAATTATCAATTTAATGGCAATATTCACGGCACTAAAACAGAATGTCAGAAATGAAATCCCAGGAACTGGTTCGCTTTATTCTGAACCTAAGGAAATTATAAAATTGTTTTTTACTTTTGTTGTTCAGACGGTTCAAATCGATGCAGTAAAGAAGTGTCAGTTTATCACAGACCATTAAAAAGAACCGGACGTCGTTCTTCAAAAAAAGGTTAAAAAATGACAGAAGTTGTTGCTGGAGTGGACATAGGAGGTACCAATACCGTTTTTGGTCTGGTAGACAGGAATGGGGAAATAATTGCTGAAAGCAAGCTGAGCACTGCCTCTTATCCGGAAATTGATGATTTTGTTGATGTTCTCGGCGAATCTGTTAAGCGGCTTATTCCGGGTAAAAAGGATTTTGTGCTGAAAGGTATAGGAATAGGCGCTCCAAATGCAAATTATTATAAAGGGACAATAGAACTGGCCCCCAACCTGGCATGGAAAGGAATTGTTCCTCTTGCAGGTAAGATAAAAGATAAGACAGATCTGCCCGTTGTCATAACTAATGATGCAAATGCAGCAGCAATGGGTGAAATGATCTTTGGTGCGGCAAAGAATATGAAGAATTTTATTATTCTGACACTTGGTACCGGACTTGGCAGCGGGATAGTCATCAATGGAGAGCTGGTATACGGGCACACAGGATTTGCCGGAGAGCTTGGTCATACTATTATAGTTCCGGGTGGAAGGGATTGCGGATGTGGCCGCCAGGGCTGCCTCGAAACGTATGCTTCAGCTTCAGGATTGGTAAGGACAGCCCTCTATATGTTAAGCGAATCGAAAGAGGAAAGCTCTCTGCGTGAAATGGCTCCTTCGGAGCTGACAGCAAAAAAAATAGCTGAAGCAGCGGCAGATAATGATCATATTGCTTTGGAAGCATTTGATTATACTGCCGAAATGCTTGCGTTTGGTATAATTAATGCCATCGTATTCTCAAGCCCGGAAGCTGTCTTTTTGTTCGGCGGTCTTGCCCAGGCAGGAGATCTGCTTTTTACTCCTGTCAGAACATATGTCTACAGGAATATTCAGCCAATTTTCAGAGGAACAGTAAAAGTTCTTCCGTCAGGAATTCCGGAAAGCAATGCAGCAGTGCTGGGCGCTGCAGCCCTTGCCTGGAATGAATTATCATATTAGTATCTGATTGCGTGTTGATATTCAGATTGTTATCTTTTTGGTTCTTTAAGTTCAGAAGTAAAAACAATTAATAAGATGAAAATCATAGAAGTCAGAAAAATGACTTTTAATACCCTAAATCCGGAAATGAATGAAATTTCTGCTACTCTTGATAAACTCGGAACTGGTCATTCAATTGATGTTATTAACTGGAAAGAGTACCAGTACAAGCCGGAGGTAAGATTTAATATTGCTTACAGTGATAAGGAAATTTTCCTGAAATATTATATAACAGAAAAATATTTCAAAGCCGAAAAAACCAGGACAAACCAGATGGTCTGCGAGGACTCCTGTGTTGAGTTTTTTGTATCTCCGGCAGATGACGGTATTTACTATAATTTCGAATTCAATGGAATAGGAACCTGTCTTGCTGGATCGGGAACAAGCAGGAAAGACAGCTCTCTTGTACCGGAAGAGTTGATAAAGAAAATACGAAGGATAACCTCTTTCGGGGAATTGCCCGTAATGGAAAAGAAGGGAAAATTCAGATGGACAATTACACTGGTGTTTCCTGTAGAGGTATTTTTTCGCCACAAAATAAATGAGATGAATGGTAAAACATTCAAAGCTAATTTTTACAAGTGCGGTGACAAATTATCAAACCCTCACTACCTTACCTGGAATCGGGTTGAGACAGCTGCTCCGGACTATCACCAACCCGGATTTTTCGGACAATTGAAATTCGTATGACAAACCTTA
>Ga0315276_10003020_pt1 | contig 15400 bp, 20 predicted proteins | sample YL17G05_0_MG_FD_204542 | JGI IMG/M metagenome (GOLD analysis project Ga0315276, IMG submission 204542) | Sediment microbial communities from Yellowstone Lake, YNP, Wyoming, USA - YL17G05_0 | ecosystem: Environmental > Aquatic > Freshwater > Lake > Sediment | place: USA: Wyoming | collected...
TATTCATCGTCAAACTTACCCTCTTTGATCGCCTCTTTTGTTATAACCATAAACTTCTTAGGATCTTCTTCGTCCTGAATTACTCGCCCTTTTCTTTGGGCAGCAATCCTGTCAGCTTCCATTTTATCAACAACACCCTTTGCTAAGGTCTTATATTGATCTTTAACTTCTTCCTCTTTGATTATGCGCTCAGTCTTCGTGCTTTTGCAGTTAAGACAGATTGAATCTTTCCCTCTAAATGTCTTGCAGCACTCATTACATATATAAAGAGATTCAGTTGTAGATCCGTACATATCGTCAGAAGAACCGTATTTATTTACATCATCGTCTTCATCATATCCTAATTTAGCTTTTAGCACCGGTAATATGATATACTTTATATATAATTCTGCTATATCACCCTTACCGGCCATCTTAGGAGTCTCTTCATCACCTTTAGATTTCTTAATTACTGAACCTATATCCACCTGCTTTGCTATAGGAAGAGTAGTAAGTTTTCCCATCATCGTGCTATAGTCCGGCAATTTATCTTCCACATCACCGCGATCTATGGCCGTCATTACTATTTCCCAATCTTCATTAGATATATTTTCAGTTTCATGCCACAATTCTGACATGGATTCAGCAATCTTAGCTTCTTTCTGCGGAGGTGAATAATCTGGATCAATTACGTTTTTTTCATCTACATCATCTTTAACTACCGTACTAGATAAACCCGCTTTCTTAATAACCTCGGCGAGTTTATCTACATCCGCAATCTTAACTCCAAGACGAACCACATCATTATCTCCAACCTTACGAGTGAATTCAATACCAGCAGTTCTAATAACTTTTCTTAATTCGTTCCACTTTGGATCATTATATTTTATGGATAAGTCCAACGCTTTATAATATTGATTTTCGTTTGTCTTGCTTTCTTTTGCTGGTTTATTCTCAGGATTTACCAGAACCTTATCATCTACATTAGCAAGAGCGTTAACTCTATCTTTGGCTGTAGATTTGAGTACTAGTTTTTCATTATCCTCAGGACACAGCATTTCAGTACCGTCAGGATTCTTATTAGAAATGAAATCCTTTTCGCATTTAGGACACATGTATGTCTTATCGTCATTAGTAAGAGCAGGCTGCTCTATGTCTACTTCCTTTGTAGCTTTATCAGCTTCCTTAAGAGAGCAGACTCTAAGGCGTTCCAGAAGATTTATCATATTTAAATTTGACATGCTTACTCCTTCTCTATCAATACTGCTTTTTCGCCGGTAATTGTAGACCAAAATCCTGTATCTGCCGTACCTTCGAAGTTTATCAATGAACGTACATTATCGTATACTCTGCCATCTTTGCACCAATTAGCGAGTATATGTTTCTGTTTCAATTTTATGGTAGGTTTATATTCAGGAGGAAGATCGGAAAGCCTATAATTGAATAGTTTGTGTACTATATCAGCCGAACTCTGACCGTTAAGCATATATTCTATGATGCAGAGTGCCTTTTCATCTTTAGGAATGATCTTCTTTCCTAAAATGATAGCCTTGTCGAACATAGCATCGACACCAGTCATCGGGTTAGCTTCTATATAATTGCTGAGAATTTTCAGCAATTTCTTATATAGATTTACTTCCTTGCTTTCCGTTAATTTATATTTCATTTTTATACCTTTCGCCAATCTATAAATATATAAATCTAGAGTGCTAGACATATAAATTTATAGTTCTCTTAAGTATTTTTATAAAAGAACTTGTAAACCTTCCATCAGCTGCCACAGGAAATAATTCACCATTCGTGACTTTAACTAGCCCTGTATTTTCCAACTCTTTTGCTATTTTACTATTATTAATATAAATAGATTGAACAACCTTATATGACATATCCATCGTTATCTTCAAATATATAGGAATCTTAGAATAGGAAGATTTTACATATACGCCGTATAGGAATTCAAATTTCATAAACCCGTCGAAATTGGATAGAGGCTGCTTAGTTGTTAGAGCATCATCCAGCATTTCCAAACCGCCTTTATCACCTTCATATGCCCTTTCTATGTTAATAAGTAACTTATTGACGTTACGCTCCTTGGTATCATATATCACCACGGCTTGCAAGGGTAAAAATTCCTGGACACCGAATCTAGCACGCCACACGTTTACAAGCTTATCTATAGAGATGATCTCGCTTGAATTAAATGTTTCCTTTATGGCCGTCTTAATGCTCATCATGAATAATTCAGCATCATCTTCATCTGCTTCCGCAATACGAGATTCAAAACTATATTTCTTATTCTTAAAGTCATGCTTGAAGTTAGAAGAGAAATCATCCCAATGTATTTTGGGTACGGTAATATCAAGGCCGTCTTTAAATTTCACTATTTTATTTTCATTATCTTCTAAGACATCAATATCCCAATCCTTTTTCTTTTTTGCTAAGGTAGCGAGAGCTGGAGTTATAGTAGGACCAAAACCGCCCGGCAGATAAGCTATAGCAGATGCGGTAGTAGTTTCTAGTAAATTAATAGCCTCAAATTTTTCTGCTAACTCATTCAGAATCATTTTCATTTCCTTATGCACGTTTGGCGAATGTAACCCATCTACCATTTCTAGCTAATTCTTCTTGTAATGCCTTAATCTCTTCTTTTCCTTCACCAATCAAGCTTTGACCATCGTTGTTTATATTTATGATGCTTGATTTTCTCAGTGTGTTTCCTTCAATCACTTTCACCAATGATCTGCTGTAACGAAGAATCCATTCAAGAATAAATTCCTGCTTAATGTCTTCTTCTTTTACTATTCTTTTTGTACCAGTTACAAATACACTCGCAGTACCTCTAGGAAGATTGATAACATATAACCATCCACCTATCGTAGGATCTTCTGACTTTTCAAACCACCAACGCATATCAGATCCAACATATATTCTGTAATTCCTAAACGCTTCTGACATCATAATCAAATCAGATGTAACAGAATCTAACACGGTTATACCAAGCATAGTCCAAAGAGGATGGTCATTCCAAATCCATGTAGTACTAGTAGATGGAATAACTTCTACTACTGATTTGAAATCTGCAGCCAATTGCACCCTAACGGAACTCGTATTAAAATCAGCCAGTGAAGATACTTTATAAGCACTGTGCGTATTAAAATACCTGATAGCATTCTCAACACACTGCTCAAGAGAAGTTAATGGTGTAATCAAAGTCAAAGGTTTAAATTCGTTGCGTATCCAAGTGATATACTTATCCATAGCTCTTACTGGAGCTATGTCATCACCAGGAACTAAGACTGAACCTTCACCTTCTATATTATATGTAGTCATAATAAGTAACTCTCTTATTCTTCTTTTGATTGTTTATATGCGTCCCAATCTTCGTCTGATTTCTTTAGTATATCATTGAATATACTATTGCCTTCTGCACTCTTACTTAATATCTGCTTAATATCAGAAGACGGCAAAGCTATCAATTTTTTATGTATTAGTGGAACCAGCTTATGCTTATCCGCAGGAACTCTAGACAATAGATCTTTGAATACTCCAGGACCTGAAATCATGTCCTTCGTTTCTTTACTAAGAGTATCATACTCCATAGCTGGTTTTGCTTCTTCACTCAATGAAACCCACTCATATATACCCTTAACTGTCTCATGCACCAAGAATGGGAAGTTAATTCCTCTAGCTTTTATTACATACTTATCACCTTTAGGAACTACCTGCTCCAATCCCATTACCATATCAGGATTGTCATGAGCAGCAGCCTCTATTCCAAACGGCATAAACCAATATGATAAATGATCTATGGTCGCAGCTATACCATATAGATTCAACAGCTTAGGATTGATACCATTGAGTGTATCAGATACTGCATGATAGAGAAATTTCTTTAATACTGCATTACCTTGCATCAGCATATTAGCAAATCTTCGTTTAAGCAGCGCCTCATCAAGCTCTGCAAACTCCTTCGCCAATTCTTTATTAGCTGATTCTGCTTTCGTAAGTTTCTCTTTTTTCTTCTTAAGTTGATTCTCAGGTTTAAGCTTAATGTCTTTTGACGGTGTAGATATCTTCAAATCAAATTCAACATCACCATTCTTATAAGCATCCTCTACCATTTCAAATTCATCTAAACTAAACACCGCATCTAGCACAAGCTTTTCTAGATCTTGCAAATGATCTGATTCTATGTTGCTTATTTCATTAATAGCTTGAATGACGATAGATAATAGCGAAGGCAGATTTAAACTAGAAGCCTTCTTTCCTGTATATTTTTCAAGCCGATTTATCATATCATCGTAAAAATTACTAGTAACCAATTCTAAATATGATTGCTCGTCAGAAGATAGATCAGGAAGAATCTTATTCAATTCCTTATCGCCAGATTCTATCCATTTCTTCTTATCTTTATCTACAAAAGACTTTCCTTTTTCAGGTTCAAACGCCATTTCTGTAATAGTTGATCTAGCTGCCTTAAACAGTTCAACATCCCTATTTTTAGCTTTAGGTTCTGGCTCTATTCCAGGTGTAGGCTTAAGAGGATTACCAGGCTTATCAGGTTTTGGTGTGGTTGTTGGCTTAGTGGGTACAGTAAGAGGTTTAGTAGGGGCTTCCGTCTGTTCTCCCAGTGTCACACCAGTAAGTTTATCAAATAAGTTCTTTAGATCCATATACCAGTCCTATCTTCTTATCCAGAGTATCGCTTTATCATCTACTACATCGCGAAATTTCTTGCTTAGATATAACCATCTAGCAAATCCAAACGCTAACACTATTCCTATAATAAATAAACGCCTAAAAAGTTTTATATATCTGCTAGGCATTCGTAATGTAAAAATTCCAGCAATCAATACTAAGGCAATAGGCCACTTAACTATACTAACAACTGTAAACCAAAAAGCCGTAGATTCTGTCATAGTAGCTCCTAGCCAATTACTTCTGTATCAGGATTCGTGAATGTATATCCACCTTTCTTGCGCCAAAAATAATATGTACCGGAATCAAGATAAAATGTAACCAAACCAAAATCATCCGTATAACCAGAAGCTACAGTAGTATTTCCAACAAGATCTGATGTTACCCATACCTTTACTTCACCTATAGGACCTGTGTTATTATCTTCATCGGTATACACCCTATAATTTATAGTATTAGCACCAGATCCACCACCAGATCCACCACCAGCAAGACCTTTTTCTAAAGCCTTCTCCGTAAATCTATCTCCACTAACATCTTCTATCATACCTTCTAATTTAGAAATAGTAGCATCAGATAATGGATAATATCTAGCAAATCCTCTATTACGAGTTGCATCATATGTCCGCAAGTAATCACCTTCTTGTACAAGAGTAGAAGAACCTTTATAGAGTCCGCTACCAGATGGCTGCTCAGTTAAGGCGATAGTATCACGCAAAGTCAATGTACCAGATACCTTATAATAGGCTTCGGTTGTTAAGGTCAATCCCGTTTCATCGCCATATATTATTTCATTTGCCATAAATTACTTACTCAATAAAATAATTATCCGTTGTTAATATTGCCATGTGTAAATAGCTTTTTGCCTATGTATGTCTTGGTATTTTTAGGAGGTACTATGGCAATGAAATTATCGCCTTCTACTGGTTTATATTCAGATATTTTCAAATCTGATAGCATATCAACATTAATAAAAGAATGCCCATAAAATTTACGAGATGAATCCAATTTTTCTTGTCTTATTGCGGCTAGTCTATCGTCCATTACTGTTTCTCCTTGAGTTTCGATTTTTTCAAATCTAAATTAAATTTTTTGCAATAATATTGGCGTACATCGTAAAAACTACTTACGACAAGTTTAGTACAAATAGGAAGTAATAGCAGAACGATGATAAACAGAATCAGTATTTTTAAAATGTATTCGATCATATAATATAATATACTCCAATGGGTGTTTTATATGTTCTTATAAATATTAAATTTTAGTAAGCTCACCGTAATTTTTTCCGTATGACCACTCTATTTCCATAGGTATTTTACCCATGAAATTTTCGAATCGTTTACTAAATCTTAAATTTCTTGTAACGATATCTATAACCTGTTCCATTTCGTTTTCCACACAATCGAAAAGTCCTTCGTCATGAACCTGCAAAACAGGATACGATTTCATATTATTAGCAATCATCTCAGCATCAGAAGACATAATACCATTAAGTAGTAGATGAAATGATGAACCCTGGATCGGCGTGTTGATTATGTGCCTACTCTTAAGTGGTCCATGCCGTCTAAATCCTGCCATATGTTCTACATATAAAAGCTTATTGTATTTTCCGTACACTCGCTTTTTCCGTTTTTCATCCCAATATCCTGTCCAGCTTTGCATCCAGCGTAAAACTCCAGGATATGCAGCCCACAATTCCTTTTCTACTTCTTGTATATGCTTCAAATCAAGCTTAAGTGTTTTCGCCGATGTCGTTGATGATCCACCATAAATCAAAGCAAATACAAAATTACTTTTTACATTGCTACGTTCGCTACTGGTTACTTCCTGTTCTCGTTTTTGATATACGCGAGATGCCCAATACCTATGAATATCCATATTGTTTACGGCTTCTTTGGTAAGTCGTTCATCTTTGCTATACATAGCAAGCACACGAACTTCCGCTGCTGAACAGTCAAAATCTAAAAACCAATCTAATGATGGAACAAATACTTTTCGCACATCCTTTCCTAATCCTGCTGCTTTTACTGATGGAATATTCTGAAGATTAGGATTAAAGTAACTGGATCTATATGTACGAGTAGTATGCAATGCGCATGTTGGATGTATCTTGCCATCAAATTCCAGCGATTTACTGTATGGTAATAGATAAGTGTTAGTAAGTTTTGTATATTGCCGCAGCAGCAATAATTTTTCAATAAATGGTTTTGCTTCACCAGTAATAGATTCGTTTATTCCAAACGATTCCAACGTTTCTGCATCTACTGATGCTATCTCACTTGATGTTAATTTTGTGGGAGTTATTTTTAGCTGTTTATAAAATAGTTGTCTAAGATCCTTTGTAGATCCTAATGATAAATCCCTAGTATTTTCAATTTTAAATTGTTTAGCAACATCACTATCATACAATTCTGCAGTAAGCGTTTCTATCATTTTATTGGAATTATCTAGCTGCTTATCTAATTCTTTTTTATCTATTTTGATGCCTGATAATTTCATTCTTATCAGCATTTGTAAGGCATCCATGAAAAACGCGGTAGGTTTTTTTGGCCATTTGTTTTTTTCGATGAATTCATTTCTTAATTCATAAATAAGATATGTTACGCGCGCATCTAGCACATTATATTTACATAAGCTAGTAATATCAGAATCTAATATATGCTTAACATCAAATTTTGTTTTGTGGCTTTTTCCAAACAATTCGAATTCTTGAAAGTCCAGTTTGCATATCTCATTGCGTTCATCTATAACATGATAACCTACCATCGTATCGTATAATATGTTATTTACCGTTACGCCTAATATTTGTCTAGACCATATGCTTTCAAATTCCGCGTTCTGTATAATTTTAGGCAGATTTCCTATTAGCAAACCTTTAAGTTTTTCTGTTACATATGCCAACGACGGCGGTGTCCAGAAATTTTTATAATCTAAAGGCAGCATCCAGCCTTCTTTTCTTGTGTTTGTTATTGCTACAGAATATATTTTAGCATCTTTGCTATATGGATTTAAACCTGAAGTTTCAAAGTCAAAGCATATCGGTTTATTTTCCTTTTGCAACTTTTCGCATAGATTATCAAATTCTACTTCTGTGCTTATTAGATGGTTTCCGTTATCAAAATCAAATGAGGTTATTCGTTCATCAGGATTCATATATGCATACAATACTTTATCCATATCTTGCAAACATACAGAAATATAATTATAGGATTCGGCGTCTCCCAACAGACATCCAGTCATACAACCGTAATGTAGCGATGGTATTGCACGACCATGCATTTTGAAATCTGACACCTTAGGAGGGCAACCAGGCAAAGCAAGTTTTATGGCGTATGAACCGCATCCAAATATTATACTCGGTTTTAATTTTAGAAGTTCCTGTTCTAGAAATGCTACACGCGTTTTTGTTTCTTTATTTAGTTTGAATTTCCCGTTAGCTGGTCTTTCTAATAATATAGATGTGACATAGCAATCGCGTTCAAAATTAAAACCACTAATATGACGCGTTAAACGCTGAATGTATTCTACACCTACTCTATCTGAAAAGAATTTACCATTTTGCTGCTCAGCAGCAGACGGCATCTCTTTTATGAAAACTATACCAAGTTTGTTTTGTCCAAACGGAAGCGGCATTATTTGGCTGCATCTCTGATAATTGTATAATACTTAGAAAAATCGCTTAGTTGTGTTTTATTTTTTATGTCGTCTAAGATCTGTATATTTACATATTGCAATCTATCTGATATTACCGTTGCGTTGTATGAACGAATAATCTCATCCAACATGGCGTAATGAGGTTCATACACATGAATATTTGACATGTAATTTACATAAGATCCTAGTATTAAATTAGGATATGTTTCTTGCAATTTTGCCAACATTAACTGTTGCAGAAAACTAAAGAAGATAACATCGTAACAAAATCCTCGGATAAGATCCTGGCTTCTCATGTATACTGTCATGTGCAGTACATCATCTCGTATAAAAAATTGAACTGCTATAGTACAAGGAAAATCTTTATTTTCTGCATATTTGTGCTTAGGTTGGTTGAAATTAATGAGAGCTTGTCTCGATGATTTATCTTTTATCAGCGATTCTATAACCCAATTGAATTGGCTTCCACAGCAGTTTTCTAATTTTTGAAAGAATATGATATATCCATAATTTGAATTTATTAGCCCTGAATCGTCTGCTATATTCAACCACATCTTAGCGAACTGTCCTATTGATTCCGCTGTCAAATCACCGCTTAAATACCACAGCAATTCTGCTGCAGTATATTTCATTTTCAATTTTCTGGCTGGATTTGTAATAATACATCTAGCTGGACAGGTTATATCAACGCTACAATTTAACTGCTCTTTTACTTTAAATCCTCTAGGAGCCTGTTCTGATGCGCCATTTAACATGCATGCCAATACATACAAAGCATGATCAGCATTTCTAACTATGAAGTGTGACATTATACGTCCTCTAGTTTGCAGATTATAATATTTTCTATTAGATGTTTAGGATATTCAACATTATATTCTTGCTCGTAAAATACCTTGCGAACACCGGCGTTTATTAATATCTTGACGCATCCTAGACATGGCTTTACTGTGCAATATAATACAGCACCTTGTGTTGATATTCCATTGTATGCGGCTTGAATAACAGCGTTTGTTTCTGCATGTAAGCACAAACATTTGTCTAGCTGTTCTCCACTCGCTATTGTAGCATCGCTACATCTCGAACAGCCTCCCTCGCTGCAGTTTCTAACACCTTTTGGTGTACCATTATAGCCAGTACTTATTATCATACCGTCGCGCACCAAGACAGCCCCAACACAACGAGATATACAACTACTAAGATCTGCTATGACATGGGCTACTTTCATGAATGTTGCACGTCTTTTAGGTACCTGATTGAAACTTGTCATTTGTTTTTCTTTCTCTTTATGCTACCTATAAATTTCCTGTCTACAAAATAGGACTTTAATCCCATCTTAGTAAATTGAGTTTGAAGTTCTTTTTTTATTCTATTCCATTCAGTCGAGTTAGTTTTGTTTTTTTGTGCCATTCTATCTCCGCTAGTTTAAACGTTTTTCGTTTACTGCGGTTTGAATTCTTGCGATTAGCTTACGACATGTATTATATACATGCGGCGCTTTAGTGTTGCGAATTCTACCATGACCTTCTTGTGCTGCCTGCGTATTCATTTCGAGTATAACAGCGCGAGTTTCTTTTTCCAATTCTGCAAGTTGTTGAAATGTTAATGTTCTTAGATATTCAGATGTGTATTTTATTTCCATATTAGTCATAATTATTTCCTCTTTTTGGTGAGTAATTTATATAGATCATCCACAGTTCGTAATGTTATTTTCTTTCCGTTTAGGGTGCATTCCAAATTGTCCTTGCCGAAGTCGGTTTCATGGATATAATAGTCTATCCATTCATGCAGCTCATCATCCATAGCTTCTGTTAATATTTGTATGCATGCAGCATGCAAATCATTTGTTAGAGTACAAATAAAATGTCCATCTACTATTCTATCTAAACTCTCGCAGAATTTTTGCTCTTTATCATACTGCATTTCTATTCGTTCCATCACCGACTTAAACGTATCTTTACTTAGCATCCTGAGTCTCCTTATAGCTCCTTATTTTTTCCTGTTTCTTATGAATAGTATCCATATCTAGTGTCAATACTGGGCTAAGAGCAGGTCTTATATTTTCAAAATATCTACCTATGGCAGCATAGTCAGAATTGTTTGTATCTATTTTTTCTATGCCTATTCGTTTAGCACCGGTTTTATCTGTACAATTTCTACATAATGGTAATAATGATCTTTTCTTTCCATTTAATCCTACACGCAACAAAGCTCTAATTTCGTTTAAATATCTATTGTTAAGATATTCATTTTTATAATATGATTCATTTGTTGCGTTATTTTTTAAATTAATATTTCCAAAAATATATTGCTGAAGAATATCAACACAACATAATATCATATTACCATATGAATTTAATACTAATTGTCGCATTGGAGAAGAACACGAAATATCAGTAAATTTTCCAAATAAATTTTTATCAAAAATACTCCAATTTTTAAGTTGATGAATACTATTTTTATTATTATAAATTTTTTGATTATTTAAAAAAACGATATTCTTTTTGTTATGTGTAATAAGATTAGAATATACATTTCCTTTAAGTATTTTAGAAGTTTGTATATTTATACATTGAGCATTATCTAATACTTGCCAAATATTAATGTTGGTATTTTTAAGCTGCTGTGATAATGTAAAAATGTCTGTTGTTATATCATTTTTTGGTTCATATACATCAATAATCAAAGTATTTATATGTGTCATCACATAATCTATATCTTTTATACATAATTTATCAGCATTAGTATGTAAATATGTCTTAAAATCTATCATATATTTAGATGTTAATTCTAATAATTCATGCCAATGTGGATGTAAAAAAAATTCTCCAAAAGGTGTCAAATCAAATTTTATGCGTTTTGCTTTGATTTCTTTCCATTTATTCAAGTCTAGTAAAATTTCTTTAAACAAATCAATAGTCATATAATTTTTTGTGCGTATTTGTGATATAGGACAAACTGTGCAATTGCGCGTACAATAACCATCTACAGTATCTATTTCAATAACAGTAGGTGTATTTCTATTTATCATTCTATTCATGCTATTATCCTTGTTTAATTGCGTTTATATAATCCCAATGTTGTCCAATGTTTTCCATCAAACTTTGGAACTATATCAGCAATAAAATGCTGATTTATTAATGACATATGTATACTTTTTGCTAATTCTTTCCAGTGTTTTTTTCCAAAATGATATTCAACTGCAAGTTGCATGACATAATTTGGTAATATGTATTGAGGTAATAATTCATATTCTCCACCTTCTATATCCATCTTAATAATTTTTGGTTGATATTGATTTAATACTGTTTCAAATTTTATACAATTTATTGTTATTATATCTCTACCTCTGTGGACATATAATGAATGTGCACCTTTATTTATTCCTTTATTTAAGAAAAATTGGCGCGTTAAATCATCATTGCAAACTATAGCTTTGTTTATAATCTGTGTATTAGTAAATATTTTACAATTTTCATAACATAATGCAAAATTATCCGGCTCTGGTTCAAATCCAATAACTCTTGAGGCGCCTTTTTCTATTGCAAATAAAGTAAAAGCTCCAATATTTGCGCCAATATCAAGAACGCAATTATTGGTCATGTCTAAATTTTTATATACACGCGTAACTTCCTTAATTATATTAATATCGTAGGTATTTTCACGGTATTTCATTTTATGTTCCTATTATTAAAAATTCTTTTATTCTATTTAGCATTCTGTTCATAATGTTCTAGTACTTCACGAAAATTCGTAACATAATCTAGATATTTAGGGTCATGTTCACTAATATTATTTCGTTGTAAATAACCAGGATGATCGAAAAGTATCACTTCGTTATGCAAATCAAATACATCTACAATTGCGAGAACTGTATCATATGCCACTCTTCCTAAGCATATAATAACTTTCGGTTTAATGAATGTCATCTCAACTGTTAGATACAACTCGGAACAATCCATAATGTTGTCATTATTTATTTTTTCTCTATTTACGCACTTCACCACGTTGGTAAGATAGATATTAGTAAAATCCTTTATGCATGCTTGAATTAGATCGCATGTATAACTATGGCCCTCACCATCCATGGTAACATAAGTAAGATTTTTAGCATTTGGATAATACCCAGGATTTTGACCGATTATCATAGCACCTATATGCAGAATATCGCCGATGATATTAGGTCGTACAAATGTGCCATATCTTTTACATTTGATGCAAATCATACCAATTAAAACCCAATGCGGATTCTCATATGAATGGTAACCAACATCCGCGAAGTTAATATCCACTCTGAACATATTTAGGTTTGGTTAACTATTTTTCAGTATCTGGTATTTCGATGTATCTAGGATCTTCTTTATATTCTACCCCCTAAATGCCGCTCTAATGTCATAAGTCGTTCTAATACTTTGCTAACACGATTAGATAGAGTATCAAAATCCTTACCATGATTCTTTCTTAGTAGTTCTACATTAGACTTAAGCGTGGCAGTTTCAAAGTCTGCTGCATAATTTGAACACATATTCATGCTCCTATAATCGTCAAAAATTCTTTTACTCTATTTTTCCAAGCAAATCCATTGTCCAGCAGCCATTTCTGTTGCATTTTTGCTATGCCCATATATTCGTCTATTGTCATGCTTTGCAATTCTCTAAGCGTATTATCAACTTCATCGCTGCTTATGCAGAATTCTTTCATGAAATACTTGTCGCTGTTCTTAATGTCTTTGTCTATGAATGTTATCACATTAGAAAATGGACCTTCTATTTGTCTTTGTGTAACATAACCAATCTTCACGTAGTGATCCATCAATATCTGTATAGTTGCCAATCCTCTGTTTATATTCTTGAATGTGTCTATGATTGAAAGATAGCCAAAGTATTCAAGTTTAAATTGTGATACAAATTCTTTGCTGCCTTTCTTTTTATTCCATACACCAGTCATTCCAACTTTAAATCCATTATTGGCGGGTGTTCCATAGAACGCTTCAAATTTCTTTCGTCTGTTATAATCAGAACCACCATATACAAGATCAAAATCCTTCACGTTTGGTAATTCTAGTTTGCTATAGAAATCTTCATTTATAGCCCATAGGAATGTGTGGAGGTTTTTACTATAATTGAACTTAGTCTTTAATTCGCTGGTCACTTCGTACGGAAATAGGTATATGAATTCATGTCGCTTTGCATGCAATGTTTCTAAGAAATGCGGATCATTTACGCCATATGGTTTACCGGTATAAATAGACTTATCGCATGTTATGGGATAGTTGTTCATATCAAAATCCCACATGCATATTCTGGTATCAGTATTCATGTAGTGCTTAAGTATTTTATACTGCAGAAATACACCACCATACGCACCGAATATTCTATTGCGAGATTCTACGATAAGTATATCAAGCTTAGGAAATTTAAGTACTAAATCCCATTCTGGTTTATACCGTTCGAAGGACATGTCAACATTCTTTATTTCATCGAATACATCTATGCAATTGAATTCTGTAGATGTACGACCGCGTACTAAATAAAAGGTCTCATGTCCAAGTTTGTTAAGTTCAGACATGAAACCTCGACGATCAACCACAGAACCGTCTCTGCCCTTCTCTTCTAGATTCAAATATCCGTCTCCGAAGAATCCTATTCTCATACTATCACCTATTACATAGAATTTTTATAGTTTGTTAGAATGGTTTTAAGATCAGGCGGCGAATATGAGACGCCTTTATCTCTGCATCTAACATCTCCAATCCTGCGTGTTTTGGTCATGTTTGAACGCTGCACCTCATCAAAACTTTCAGTCAATGGTAAATCGTATGCTACCGCGGTACCGACTGTTACATAAAGTAAATCAGTGAGGCCGTCTAACAGAGGAAGATCTTTTCCTCTTGCCAAAGCTAATAGTACTTCTGACAATTCTTCTATCATCAAATGCGCGCGTATTAATCTAGTATCGTTTCCTTCTGCCAATAATTCAAATGATTCTGCGATGCTAGCTAATATTACTGCGCTCAATGATATGAATTTGGTTGTCTCTTCTGTTTTTTCTGCTGCCAAATCAAGATTTATTGGAAATCCTAATTTAGCATGAAAATCTCGTACTGCATCTATTTGTTTTTTCATGGTTTAGGCCTTCAGCTCTACTGTTGATGCATGACTTTCTTTGCAATGCTTCATATGAAGCTTTATGCGAGTGGCGCTTAACTTCTTACCTATGATTGCGGTGTATTTGCTCATGATTTCTGCAATGCTGAGCGTACCAGCTTCTACGCAGGTATCTATGAATCCACCAACTGAATTTACGCTGTGATTAAATTTGGATCGTGCTGATTTAACTTTCTTTTCTGTTGCTGTTGATACTACTTCTTGCTTTGCATTCTGAGAGGTGGTGTTTCCGGCTTCTGTTAACATTGTGTTCCTTTCGTCCATTGGGTTAGAATTATTCGGTTTTATATTTTTTTTATTTTCTTTTGCTTCTTCTCGTGCGGCTTTTCTTTCAAATTTTTTATCTGCTTTTCTATCTCGTTTTTTTAGTTGTTCAATGCTTAGGCCTGTTTTTTTGGATTCATTCTCATATGCCATTTGTTCATAAGCTTCTATGCTCATAAAATGACGGTAGCCCATTTGTTTTTCTCCGTAAAAGTCAAATGTTTATATTTAATATACAGCGCACCAAAGAATTTTTCGCACAATTATCAAAATATTTTCCTATAAAGTTTGTATCTTATTAGCATGAAACACCATTTTGATACAAAAATAGCGAAGCAGATTGGAAGTATTCCTGCGATTATTTTGCATGTTATTCAAGAGCAAGTCAAACATAGCATCAAAAAATCCATAAATATCGTAGAAGATGGAATTCTTATAGACGATAGTAATTTTCCAAGCAAGTTTTCTTATCTTTCCATTGACGAGATTGAAAAGGGAATCCGAGACCTTGTGTCATTTAATTTTATAAAGATAATAAATCAGCCATTCGCAGCTTCTAGCCTAGAAAAAGTTCGCGCGACGAATGCGTGTGCGTATTATACGTACGTACCACCTATGCAGCGTATACGGGCGGGCGTGCT
>Ga0315276_10003026_pt1 | contig 15388 bp, 14 predicted proteins | sample YL17G05_0_MG_FD_204542 | JGI IMG/M metagenome (GOLD analysis project Ga0315276, IMG submission 204542) | Sediment microbial communities from Yellowstone Lake, YNP, Wyoming, USA - YL17G05_0 | ecosystem: Environmental > Aquatic > Freshwater > Lake > Sediment | place: USA: Wyoming | collected...
CCACCTGCCCCGATATTCGGGGCCGCGTTTGCCTGCCCGGATCCCAACGCCAGCGCGGCCAACACCGCCAGTGAAATCAAAATCTTTCGGCGAATCATTTTGTCCTCCCGGTTCACAGCGCGCCTCTCCCGAAGTCACGACCTCGCGGCAGAGCGCAGGCCGATATCATGTGAGTCCAAGGAGGATGTGCCCGATCCCGGCGATGTGTAAGCGTAGGAAACCCGGAACCGAGCCGAATTGCCGCACGTAGTTTCTACGGATCGGGGCGACCGGATACGTACAAACTACGCAGGTCCGGGAACCTGCCCAGCCTTCGCGGGGGCCACGGAGGCCCGCACCGCTTCCGTGGCGGTCAGCTCGTCCGGTTCTTCTCCGCGGCCCAGCGGACCAGGTCGGCCCGGCTTGAAAGGCCGAGCTTCCCCATGATGCGGGCACGGTGGCTCTCCACCGTCCGCACCGAGAGACTCAGCCGCCCGGCGATCTGCCGGTTGGTGTGGCCGCTGGTCAGGAGCCTCACGACGTCGACCTCGCGGCTCGTGAGGCGCTCGGGGTCGCCCCGGAGGGGCTGCGCCCCGGCTTGCTCCTTCATGTCGAGGAGGCCACGGGTCATCGACGGGTGGACGTAGATCTCTCCCCGCATGACGGCGTCGATCGCCGAGACGAGCTCCGACCCGACCGCTCGCTTGACGACGTACCCGGTCGCGCCGGCCGTCAACGCCGCGCGGAGGATCTCCCCGTCCTCGTGGACGGTCAGGATGACGATCCGGGTCCCGGGCATCTTCTCGCGGAGCAGCCGGGTCAGATCGAGCCCTCCCATCCCCGGAATCGAGAGGTCCATGAGAACGACGTCGGGCTTCAGCTCGAGCGCAGCGTGGAGACCCTCGTCGCTCGTGGCGGCCTCCCCGACGACCTGGAATCTTGTCTCTTCCTTCAGAAGGGCACGGAGGCCGGCGCGGACCACGCCGTGGTCGTCCACGATCAGGATCCTAAGAGACATCCGGAGCCTCCACCATGAGCGTCGTCCCCGAGCCCGGCCTGGCCTCGATGACGAGCGTTCCCCCGAGCATCTCGGCACGCTCCCGGATCCCCTGGAGGCCGAGCCGGCCGGACCGCCCCGCGACGTCCACGTCGAATCCGCGGCCATCGTCCTCCATGACCAACCGGAGCCGCGAGCCGTCCCGCCTGAGAACGAGGCTGATCCGGCGGGCGCCCGAGTGCCGGGAGGCGTTCGTCAGCGCTTCCTGCGCGATCCGGAACAGGGCGATCTCGACCTCCGGCGAGAGGCGCCGGCCGTCGAAGCCGACCGTCTCCATCCGGACCTCGGGCCCGCCGTTGCTCCGGACCCTTGCGGCGAGCTGGCCGAGAGCCGGTATCAGCCCGAGATGGTCGAGAGCGGCCGGGCGGAGGTCGCTGGCCAGCCGGTGAAGGCCTTCCTGCGCCTCTTCGGCGATCCGCTGGAGATCCTGGGCACGGGCAACGATCGTTTCCGGGCTCCCGGCCGCGCGCTCCATCAGGCGCAGGCCGACCATCAGTGACGCGAGGAGCTGGCCGGCCTCGTCGTGGAGCTCGCGAGCCACCTTCCGCCGTTCTTTCTCCTGTCCTTCCACCAGGGAGCGGGACAGGCGCTGAAGCTGCTCCTTTCCCGCGCGGACCTCGTCGAAGAGCTGGGCGTTGGCCACCGCCACCGACGCGGGCGCCGAGAGCGCCTCGATCATCCGGATGCGCTCCGGGGTGAAGAAGTTCGGCTCCCGCTTGACGAGCGTATAGAGGCCGAGCACCTTCGCGCCGGCCCGGAGCGGCACGCCCAGCCAGCTTCGCTCGAAGTCACCCTGCCCCCCGCCGCCCCATCCCGGCCGATCGCTCGTATCGGCAATGGCGACGCTCCGCTGGGAGGCCAGCACCTCCCGGACGGCCGCGTTCGCCCCGAAGTCGAAGGTGTCGAAGGGCCTGTCGAAGAAATCGCGCGTCCCCGTCTGGCTGAAGACGGCACGCACCCGGAGGCTCGAATCGCCCTCGCGGAGCATGAGCTTCGCCGTGTCGAACGGGACGGTGGTGCCCAGATGCTCGAGAAACGCCCTGAAGACCTCCTCGATCTCGAGCGTTCGGGAGATCGCGAGGCTCGCGGAACGAAGCGTGTCGGCCCCTTGCCGCTCCCGCTGCTCGGCCATGAAAAGGGAGGCGTTCTGCGAGGCGAGCGCCTCCATGTCGCGCGCCTGCTTGGTGAGCGCCTCCTCGGACTCTGTCCGCACCGCGATCAAGTCGGTGAGCGGGCGGAAGATCAGCAACCAGAGCGGCGGGATGATCAGGAGGACCATCATGACCGTATCGAGGAGAGTCGCTGGCCAGAAGTCGAGGGGCTTCACGACTTCGAGGACCGTCATCGAGACCATCTCGGCCACGGCGATCACGCCGAGACTGATCGCGGCCGTCCGGCCTGGCGACGCCAGCCGGGAATGGTGCCTCCAGTCCAGGAAAAGCCTTTCTCCGGCGGGTTCGCCCACGGTCTTCAGGCCGTTGTCCGTCACGGTTTCTTCACCTTGGGGATGAGCCTCCTCGGATGGGAATTGGGAGGGGGCAACGCGAACGGGAGCGGGCAACCAATTCTATGCGAAGAAATGGGTCCGATGAACCACCTTCTGGCAGCTTGAACCTGCAGCCTACCGCCAGGCAGGGGAAGGCGTGTTGCCGTGGTCCCGTGTCACTCGATCGGGGGAACGCCCCAGGCTCCACCTGGAAGAGCTTTTGATCGTGCTCGGTTGAGCCAGTCCGGCCGGTCAGGAGACGTCGCCTCGAGTACTTGGAAGCACTTGAATATGCGGGGATTCTTCCGCCTCGGGCGGCGCCGGCTGCTCGCCGCCATGCGGGGCCGTCCGCAGCACGGAACGTCCTCGAACACGGATGGAATCCCAGGGATATACACCCGGCAATGGCCGACAAGATCGCCGTGGCCCGGGCGCTGCGGGAGATGGGGATGCTGCTCGAGGTGAAGGGGGAGAACCCCTTCAAGGTCCGCGCCTACGAGAACGGAGCGCGCGCCCTGGAGGAGCTGCCCGGAAACCTCGACGAGGTCATCGCCGCCGGCACCCTCACGGACCTGCCGGGCATCGGCGAGGCGCTGGCGAAGAAGATCGAGGAGCTCTTCCTGACCGGACGGCTCGAGCTCCTCGACCGGCTGCGGGCCGAGTTGCCGGCGGGCGTGGGCGAGATGCTGCGCATCCCGGACCTGGGCCCGAAGAAGGTCGCCGCGCTCCTCGCCGCGCTGGGCATCGGCAGCGTGGCCGAGCTGGAGGCCGCCTGCCGCGACGGCCGCGTCCGCGAGGTGAAGGGCTTCGGCGAGAAGACCGAGAAGAAGATCCTGGACGGCATCCAGCGCATGCGGACCGCCTCGACCCGCATCCGCCTCTCCGACGCCCGCGAGATCGGCGACCACCTGGTCCGCCACCTCCGGGCCACAGGCGCCGCCGAGCAGGTGGAACTGGCCGGCTCGGCCCGCCGCTGGAAGGAGACGGTGGGGGATCTCGACGTGGTGGCCGGGTCGCACCGGCCGGATCTCCTCTCCGATGCGCTGGTCGCCTTCCCGGGAGTGGAGTCGGTGGTGGCGAAGGGGGACACCAAGACCACCGTGCGCCTCGAAGGCGGGCTCTCGGTGGATCTGCGAGTCGTTCCCCCGGACGAGTTCCCGAGCCTCCTCCAGCACATGACCGGCTCGAAGGAGCACAACGTCCGGCTGCGCGGCCTGGCCCGGGAAAGGGGCTTCACGCTGAGCGAATGGGGGCTGGAGCGGCTCGACGGGACCGGCAAGGTGCCGCTCGCCTCGGAGGGGGATGTCTACCGCGCACTGGGCCTTCAGGTCGTGCCCCCCGAGCTTCGCCAGGACTCTGGGGAGATCGACGCCGCGCTGCATGGGGATCTGCCCGCCGACCTGATCGAGATCGGCGACCTGAAGGGCATGGTCCACGTCCACACCACCTGGTCGGACGGCCGCGCCCCGCTCGAGGAGATGGCCCGCGCCGCCGAGAAGATGGGCATGGAATACCTCACCATCACCGACCACAGCCGGAGCGCGGCCTACGCCGGCGGGCTCGACCTGGAGCGCCTGAAGGCCCAGTGGGACGAGATGTCCCAGGTCCAGGAGAAGGTGAAGATCCGGCTCCTGCGGGGCACCGAGGCCGACATCCTCGACAGCGGACTCCTCGACTGGCCCGACGCCGTCCTGGAGCAGTTCGACGTCGTCATCGCCAGCGTCCATTCCCGGATGAAGATGGACGCGGAGCAGATGACCCGGCGGCTCGTCCGCACCATGGAGCTTCCCGTCTTCAAGATCTGGGGGCACGCCACCGGCCGGCTCCTCCTCGAGCGCGAGCCCTACGGGCTCGACATGGACGAGGTGCTCGACGCGGCGGCCGCCTCGCGCGTGGCCGTCGAGGTGAACGGCGATCCGCACCGGCTCGACATGGAGCCGCGCCACCTTCGCATGGCGCGGGAGCGGAAGATCCCGATCGTCCTCTCCACCGACGCCCACTCGGTGGCCGGTCTCGCCAACCTCCCCTACGCGGTGATGACCGCGCGCCGGGCCTGGGTCACCCGGGGCGAGGTGCTGAACACGTTGCCGGCAGCCGCGTTCGCCGCCAAGGTGCGCCCGGCGGCCTGATCCCCCGGCCCCGCCAGGCGAACTCTCCATTTCCTTCGCCGGCCCGGGAGCGCGCGGTACAGTCCGCGGCGATGTCCGCCCTGCGAAGCCGCCGCGTCCAGTTCGCCGGCCTGCTCATGCTCTCGTCGGGCATGCCCCTCGGCTTCGTCATGAACACGCTTCAGGTGTTCCTGCGCGGCGCCGGGGTGAGCCTGAAGACCATTGGCCTCCTCCAGATCGTCTCGGTGCCCTGGGCCTTCAAGTTCCTCTGGGCGCCGCTCGTCGACCGCTTCTCGCTGCCCTGGCTGGGCCGGCGCCGGGGCTGGATCGCCGCCATGCAGCTCGCCCTGGCCGCGGCGCTCGGCGGGCTCGCCGCCTACGTGGCGCGCCACCTCGTCCCCGGACCGTCCGGCCACGAGGTGCTCACCGCCGGGGCGGCCACAGGGGTGGCCGTCCTCGCGCTCGGCATCGCGTTGCTGTCCGCCACCCAGGACATCGCGCTCGACGCCTACACCGTGGAGGTCCTGGAGGCGGACGAGGTCGGCCCGGCCAGCGGCCTGCGCATCATGTGGTACCGCATCGGCATGCTGGCGGCGGGCGCGCTGGCCATCTTCGCCTCGGAGTGGGTGCCCTGGCCGTGGGTCTTCGCCTCCCTCGGCGCCGTCTTCGCGGGACTGGTCCTCCTCACCCTGGCAGCCCCTGAGCCCCGGGTCGTCGCGGTGGCGCCCCGAACCTTCCAGGAGGCGGTGGTCGAGCCGTTCCGGAACTTCTTCCAGCGGCGCCGCGCCGTCGAGGTCGCCCTCTTCCTGGTCTTCTACAAGTTCGGCGACAACCTGGGCGGGTCGATGGTGAACCCGTTCCTGAAGGACCTCTGCTTCTCCAACGCCGAGATCGGACTGATGGTGAAGACCATCGGCACCGCGGCCACCATCGCCGGCGCGGGCGCCGGCGCCGCGCTGATGACCAGGATGGGGATCGGGCGCGCCCTCTGGGTCTTCGGCTTCGCCCAGGCCGGAGGGAACCTCCTCTACGCGCTCGCGGCGTCCACCCATCCGGGCGCCACCGACGTGCTGCTCTGCGGGGGCGCCTCGGTCTCGGCGGCCACGCGGGCGGCGACCTACCTGGCCGTGGCCGGCGAGTACGCCTCCCAGGGAATGGCCACCTCGGCGCTTCTGGCCTACATCACCCGGCTCTGCGACCGGCGCTACAGCGCCACCCAGTACGCATTGCTCTCCAGCCTGTTCGGGCTGGGGCGCACGCTCAGCGGGCCGCCCAGCGGATGGATGGCCGAGCGGCTGGGGTACGAGTGGTTCTTCCTCTCGGCGGCCCTGCTGGCGGCTCCCGGGTTCCTGTTCCTGCAGCGGGTGGCGCCGATCCAGCAGCGGGATCTCCCCGAAGGGGAGATCCCGCAAGCTTGAGCGGCAACGCCCGCCGATTCGCTCCGGGTCCCCGCCCACGGGGCGGCTCCCAGTAACCCGAAGGAGTGGTTCACCTGGATGAACTGCGACATGGCTGTCGCGTTTCACCTGGTTGAAACCGATCGACCTCTCCCGGGCGCCCTACTTCCCCGCCGCTCCCCGCGCCCTTGCCTCGGCTGCCAGCTGGCGCACCGAGAACCCTGGCGTCTGGCTCATCTCGTCGCCGCCGTCCACGCCGTAGGGGCGAGCCGCGGCGCGGTCGAGCTTCAGCATCGCCTCGGAGAGCCTGGACGGGCGGACCAGCCACGGGTCCTTCTCGTAGGAGACCGGCGGCCCGCGGAGCAGCCGCTTCTCGTCGTAGATCTGCCCCTCGCGCGTGTAGGTCGCCGGCGGGTGGTCGCCGGTGTCCATGCGGATGGCGTCTTTCGGGCAGGCCTCGACGCAGAAGCCGCACACCACGCAGCGCAGCTCGTCGATGACGAACTGCTTCGGGTACTTCTCGATGGGGTCGCCCTCGACCTCGCCGGCCTCGATGTAGATGCACTGCGCGGGGCAGGCGGTGGCACACATGAAGCAGGCCACGCAGCGCGGGCTCCCGTCCGGACGGGGAACGAGCCGGTGCAGGCCGCGGTATCCGGGCGGGTACGGCGCCTTCTCCTCCGGGTACTGGATGGTGGTGACGCGGTTCCTGCTGCGGTCGCGCTCCAGGATGTCGGGGTTGGCATCGCGGGAGAAGAAGGCGTTGCGCCAGAAGGTCGTCACGACGAGGCCGATGGCCCGGAAGATCTCCGGGAAATACATGCTCTCGCGGACGTTGGCCGACTGGTTCTGGAGCTGGTAGGGCATGGCGTCAGTGTCCCGCGGCGGGGGCGGCGTGTCCGTGCGCATCGCCGTGGTCGTGGCCGGCTGCCTGTGGCTTGCTCGACGCCAGCGTGATCCCGAAGATGAGCGCGATCTCGGCGACGCCGACCCAGGCCAGGAGCGTGAGCGTCGGGTCGAGGAGCACCGCCGCGCCGGTCACGAAGACGTTCGCGATGGCGGCGGGGAGCAGGAGCTTCCAGCACAGGGCCTGGATCTGGTCGTACCGGAAGCGGGGCAGCAGCCACCGGATGATGAGCTGCACCCAGGTGAGCAGGATCACCTTGGCGAGGAAGCTCGCGGCGCACACCGCGGCGAAGAGCACCGGGTCGAGGTTGGCCCTCATCCAGCCCTCGAAGAGGATGGGGCGCCAGCCGCCCAGGAAGACCGCGGCGGTCACCGCGGCGAGGACCGCGATCTCCACGAACTCGGCCAGGAAGAGCAGGCCGAACTTCATCCCCGAGTACTCGAGGAAGTAGCCGACGATCTCGCTCTCCCCCTCGGGCAGGTCGAAGGGGGCGCGCTTGGTCTCGGCGAAGGCGCTGGTGAAGAAGACCAGGAAGCCGAGCGGCTGGAGCAGGATGCCCAGCGCGGGCACCGGACCGAGGACGTCGATGCCCTGGGCGATGGCCATCTGCTGCAGGTTCACGGTCCGGTAGGCGATCATCACGCCCACGAGCGACAGGCCCAGCGAGACCTCGTAGCTGATCATCTGGGCGCTGGCCCGCACCGCGCCGAGGAGCCCGACCCGGTTGTTGGAGGCCCAGCCGGCCAGCGTCGTGCCGTAGACCGAGATGCCGGCAAGCGCGAAGATCCAGAGCAGGCCTGCATCGGGGTTGGCAACCCACATCCCCACCGTCTGGCCGAAGACCACCACCTCCGGACCCACCGGGATGACCGCGAAGAGGGCGAAGGTGGGAGAGAAGGCCAGCACCGGCGCCAGCTCGAAGAGGAACTTGGAGCGCGCCGCCGGGAAGGTGGACTCCTTGGTGAGCATCTTGATCGCGTCGGCGAGCAGGTACGGGACGCCGCCCAGCGCGGAACCGAAGACCTTGATGCGATTGGCGCCGATGCGGTCCTGCATGGCGGCCGACCACTTGCGCTCGGCCACGGTGAGTAACGCAGCGAGCGTCATGAGCGTCACCGCCATGAGCGTGACCGCGTTCACGATCGAGCTGCCGTAGAAGCCCGGCAAGCCAAGCGCCACCGCGCCCTTCGCGCCCAGGGCCGCCAGCGCGTAGAAGGCGTAGAAGATCGCCACCAGGCCGGCCAGCACGGCGCCGATGACCGCCCACATCCCGAAGAATCGCTTCACGGCGTCTCCTCCCGGGAGCTGGGCAGCCGGTTCCACTGGACGTTGCCGCTCTGGTCGAGCGGCATGCGCTCGCGCTGTCCGGGCAGGCGTCCGTCGACGGTTCCCGCGGCGAGCGGGATGAGCCCCTTGCGCCGGTCGACCGACGGCAGCGAGTTCCACTCGTATCCGTGGAGCTTGTCCGCCACCCTGCGCCCCAGGTCCTCGAAGAGCTGGCGCGCGCTGGCCCAGCGCGAGGTGAGCCCGAGCGCCCGGCCGACCTCGGCCGAGAGCCCCCAGTGCGGCAGCGACTCTCCCCGCGGCCAGTAGGCGAGCTCGAAGCGCTGGGCGCGCCCCTCGAAGTTGACGAAGGTCCCGTCCGACTCGGGCGCCGGAGAGGCGGGCAGGAGCACGGTGGCGGCGGTGGAGAGATCTCCCTCGCTGGTGGCCTGGACCACCAGCACCTCGGCCCTCCCGAGCGCGGCGGCCAGCGCCGGGGCCGGCAGCTCCGCCCCCACGACCCAGACCCCCTTGACCTTCCCCGAGGCGACCGCGGCGGCGAGGTCGGACGCCGGTTTCACTGCGAGTCCGAAGGCTTTCGCCACCAGCTCCAGGCCGGCCCGGTTCGGGTTCTGGTCGGCGCGCCGCAGGAAGTCGTCCTGCCAGCCGTCGGGGCGCCCGCCCACGTGGATCTCGGAGAGCTTGAGCCCGTCGCGGGCCACCAGCGCCGCCGCCAGAAGATCCTCGAGCGACGCCACCGGGGAGGCCAGCAGGGCCAGCGTCCCCTGCCCGGCGTGGGCGCGGAGAAGTCGCGCCGCCTCGGCCACGGCCTGGGCTCGGGGGGCGCTCGACTTGCCGATCCGCGCCGCCAGGACGCGGCCGTCGTTGAACGGCTTGTAGGAGAGGCGCCCCTCGTCGCACATCCACTCCTGGTTGACGAGGTCGTTCTCCCGGGGGCGGTAGCGGTAGACCCCGTCGCGCATGTAGTCGAGGAAGACGTTGCAGCCGCGGGCGCACCCGGTGCAGAGCGAGCGGGCGCTGGAGAGGAACCAGACCCGGCCGCGAAAGCGGAAGTCGGTGGAGGTGAGCGCGCCCACAGGGCAGAGGTCGACCACGTTGCCCGAGTAGCGGTCGTCGAGCGGCAGGCCGGGCGCGGTGGTGATGACCGAGTGGCTGCCGCGGTTGTCGACGCCGAGCTGCGGGTTCTTGCGGATCTCCGACATGAACCGCACGCAGCGGGTGCAGAGGATGCAGCGCTCCTGGTCGAGCACCACCAGCGCCCCGAGCTTGACCCGCTTCTGGAGCTTCACCTTGGGAACGTCGAGGCGGGAGGCGGTGGCGTTGTACTGCATGTAGTAGTCCTGCAGCTTGCACTCGCCCGACTGGTCGCAGATGGGGCAGTCGACCGGGTGGTTGACGAGCAGGAACTCGAGGGTGGCCCTCTGCTGCTCTTTCACCTTGGGTGAATCGGTGCTGACGGCGACGCCCTCGGCGGCGGTCATCTGGCAGGCCGGCATGAGCTTGCCGCCCGGCGCGTTCGACATCTCCACCAGGCACATGCGGCAGTTGGCGGCGATGGAGAGCCGCTTCTGGTAGCAGTAGTACGGGATGGACACGCCCACCGAGGCAGCTGCCTCGATGAGGTTCGTCCCCGGCTTCACCACCGCCTCGCGCCCGTCGATGGTGAAGGTCACCAGGCCCGGGTTCCTGGGCGGGGGGGGGCCCGGGGGAGGCGCCGGCTTGGGGGGCGCGGCGGCGGCGGGCTTGGTCTCTTCGGCCATCTCGGGCTCCGGTATCGGGGTCAGGAAGGCCGCTACTGCTCGACCTCGCCGCCGATCATGTTGATGGTGTCGAAGGTGGGGATGAGGTCGGCGAGCAGCTTGCCCTCCATCATCTGCGGCAGCGCCATGAGCATGTTCCAGCCCGGGGCGCGCACGCCCAGCTTGTAGGGGCGGCCGCTGCCATCCGAGACGGCGTAGAAACCCAGCTCGCCGTTGGCGGCCTCGACGTAGGCGTAGGCCTCGCCGGCCGGGACCTTGATCCCCTCCATGATGATCTTGAAATGGGCCATGGCCCCCTCGATGGACCCGTAGACCTCGGGCTTGGGGGGAAGCACGTAGCGCGAGTCGTCGGCGGCGATGGCGCCCGGCTGCATCTGATCGAAGCACTGGCGCACGATCCGGTCCGACTGCTTCATCTCCTCCATGCGCATCAGGTAGCGATCGAAGTTGTCGCCGTTCGTTCCCACCGGGACGTCGAAGTCGAGGCGGTCGTAGACCAGGTAGGGCGAGGCCTTGCGCACGTCGTAGGGCACGCCGGAGGCCCGCAGGCACGGGCCGGTGAAGCCGTAGTCGATGGCGTCCTCGCGGGACATGACGCCGGTGCCCCGCGTGCGGTCGATGACGATGCGGTTTCGGGTGAGGAGCCTGTCGATCTCGACCCGCAGCTCCTCGGCGCGGTCGAGGGTGCGCAGCACCTTCTCGTTCCACCCGGGTGGCACGTCGCGGGACACCCCGCCGACCCGGGCGTAGTTGGACGTGAGGCGCGCACCGCAGAGCTCGGTGAGCCGGTCCCAGATCAGGTCGCGGGCCTCCATGCCGTAGATGAGCACGGTCATGGCGCCCAGCTCGAGCCCCATGGCGCTGATGAGCGTGAGGTGGTCGCACATCCGGTGCAGCTCGGAGGTGACCACGCGCAGGTACTGGGCCCGCTCCGGGACCTGGAGCCCGGCCAGCTTCTCGACCGCCAGCGCGTAGCCGACGTTGTTCATGATCGAGGAGACGTAGTTGAGCCGGTCGGTGTACGGGAACACCTGCGTCCAGGTGACGTTCTCGCAGGACTTCTCGAAGCCCCGGTGCAGGAAGCCGATGTCCAGCTTCATCGAGTGGACGGCCTCGCCGTCGAGCTCGACCACCGCGCGCACCGTGCCGTGCATGGCCGGGTGGCTGGGGCCGAGGTTCACCAGCAACCGCTTGGCCGGGAAGGGTGCGTCGAGAGGACTGGCCGCCGCGGGGACGGACGGGACGGAGGTCTGGGTGTCCTTGGACATGGTTCCTCGCCTAGCCGCCGGAGGGGCCGGGGCCGCGGAAGGGCTCGTCCACCTGCCGCTCGGGAATGAGCGGCTGACGGCCGCGCAAGGAGTAGTCCTTGCGCAGCGGGTGACCGACGAACTCCTCGTACATGTAGAGGCGGCGCATGTCGGGGTGCCCCTCGAAGCGGATGCCGTACATGTCCCAGCAGTAGCGCTCGTACCAGTTGGCGCCCTTCCAGAGCGGCGTCACGCTGCGCACCACCGGATCGGACTCGGGAACGGCCACGCGCAGGCGCAGGCGGTGGTTCTTCTTCGTGGAGTACATCTGGTAGACGAGGTCGAAGCGCGGTTCCGGTCCCGCGTAGTCGACCGCGGTGATGTACGGGGCCATGTCGAAGGCCAGCTCCGGGTCGTCCTTGAGGAACTTGCAGACCGGCTCGATCGACTCCTTCCTCACCAGGGCCACGTCGTCGCCGCCCGGGCCGGTGTAGGTCCCGGTCACGGCGTCGGGGAAGCGCTCCTTCAGCCTCTGGAGTGCGGCCTGGGACACGGTCTACTCCTTGGCCGGTGAGGCCGGCTTCTGGCGGTCGATGAGCTTGTGCGGCTGGTCCTGGATCTTCTGCTGGAGCAGGATGATGCCGTCGAGCACCTGCTCCGGACGCGGCGGACATCCCGGGATGTACACGTCGACCGGGATGATCCGGTCGATGCCCTGCACGGTGGCGTAGTTGTCGTAGAAGCCGCCCGACGAGGCGCAGACCCCGAAGGCCACCACCCACTTGGGATCGGCCATCGAGTCGTAGACGCGCCTGAGGATGGGCGCCTGCTTCACGTTGACGGTGCCCACCACCATGAGCAGGTCGGCCTGGCGGGGGGAGAAGCGGGGCAGCGCTGCGCCGAAGCGGTCGAGGTCGTAGCGGGCGGCGGCCACCGCCATGAACTCCATGCCGCAGCAGGCGGTGACGAACGGGTACTGGAAGAGGCTGTACTTGCGAGCCCAGCCCAGTCCCTTCGAGACCAGCTTCTCCAGGCCGGAGAGCGCGTCCTCGCGGCGAGTGGCGATGGCCGGGACGAGGTCGAGATCCGAGGTAGCGGACATGGTCACTCCCGGCTCCAGTCGATGGCGCCCTTCTTCCAGACGTAGACCAGGCCCACGACCAGGGTGGCTCCGAAGATCGCCATGACCACGAAGGAAGGCCAGCCCAGCTCTCCGAGCGACACCGCCCAGGGATACATGAAGACCGCCTCGACGTCGAAGACCACGAAGAGCAGCGCAAGCACGTAGAACTTCACGTCGAATCGGTCGCGACCCAGGCCGGATGGGATGGACCCGAACTCGAAGGGGCTCGACTTGGCCTGGTTGGGCCGGCGTGGGCCGAGCAGGTTCGCGAGACCCAGGAGCGTGAGCCCAAGAATCACTGCGAGTACGATGACGACCGCGAGCGGGAAATAGCTCTGCAGGGCTGTAGTCATGGCGCGACCGGGTGAGGGGGCAAGGTGCTCCTAACTGCCTGTATGCATGTGTTTCGTCAAGCGGAATCACCGCTTCACCGCCTGGATTCGACGCTTGACTCCATCGAACAGGACTGTAGACTCCGCGCCCTCTTTGGAGCCCTCCCACCTCCCGCTGCAGGGGTCTTTCTCATGGGCTATCAGTTCGCTGCCGTCCTTGCCTTTGCCGCCGTCGCGGTGCTGCTCCCGTTCGGGCTGCTCCTCGGCTTCCGGTTCATCCGTCCGTCCTTCCCTTCCGATGACAAGTCGCTCATCTACGAGTGCGGCGAGAAGCCCATCGGCCGGGCCTGGTTCAACTTCAACCCTCGCTTCTACCTGGTGGCCCTGGTCTTCGAGATCTTCGAGGTGGACCTGGCGCTGACCTTCCCGGTGGCGGTCGTCTACAAGGACTGGGTGGCCGCCGGCCCCGCCTTCGCCTGGGTGGCCTTCGCCGAGCTCTTCCTCTTCATCGCCATCCTGATGGTCGGGCTGGTCTGGGTCTGGGCCAGCGGAGATCTGGAGTGGGTGAAGAAGCTGGCCGTGGTGGACGACGGATCCGACGAGGGCGTCGCGACGCCGGCATCCAAGGCCGCCTGATCCCAGGAGAAAAACGCATGGCCAACCGAGACACCATGGACGCGGAGATGGGCGGCGACGTCGTCTTCGCCCACACCAGCCAGCTCGACAAGATCATCAACCTGGCCCGCGCCAACTCGCTGCACTACCTGCTCTTCGGCCTGGCCTGCTGCGGGATCGAGCTCATGCAGTTCGGCGGCCCGCGCGCCGACGCCGACCGCTTCGGCGCGGTGTTCCGCGCCACCCCGCGCCAGGCCGACTTCATGATCGTGGCGGGCACCCTCACCTACAAGATGGCCGAGCGGCTGAAGCTGCTCTACGACCAGATGGCCGAGCCCAAGTACGTGATCTCCATGGGCTCCTGCGCCAACTGCGGCGGCCTGTTCCAGCTCGCCTACTCGGTGTGCAAGGGGGTCGACAAGGTGGTGCCGGTGGACGTCTACGTCCCGGGCTGCCCTCCGCGCCCCGAGGCCCTCACCGAGGGACTGCTCCGCCTCCAGGATCTGATCATGCGCGAGCGCTGGAAGGACAAGCGCCGCCCCCCTCCGCCGCTCTCCGCCGCCGGCAAGGCCTAGCTTCCGGGACACGGGATGAACGCCATCGAGATCCACCAGAAGCTCCAGGAAGCCTTCGGCGACGCGATCGGGCCGCTCTCCGAGCCCAAGATCGACCCGTTCGCGGTCGTCAAGGCCGACCGCATCGTCGAGGTCTGCGCCTGGCTCAAGAAGGCGCCGGGCATCGAGATCGACTTCCTCGAGGACCTGACCGCGGTCGACTGGCCCAGGCGAAACGTCATCGAGGTCGTCTATCACCTGCAGTCCTTCCCTCACCGCCACGGAATCGTCCTCAAGGTCGAGACCGACCGGCAGAGCCCGGTGGTCGACAGCGTGGAAGGGGTCTGGAAGGCCGCCAACTGGCTGGAGCGCGAGGTCTACGACCTCTTCGGCGTCGGATTCACCGGCCACCCCGATCTCCGCCGCGTCATGCTCCCCGACGACTGGGTCGGCCACCCGCTGCTCAAGGACTACCAGGAGGACGGCGGATTCCACGGGATCCCCAACCTCCGCGAGAACCCCCTCGTCGAGTTGCGCCGGCTCGACCTGGTGCGCATGGCCGAACACTTGAAGCTCCACCCGCCCCCGCCCCCGCCCCCGCCTGCGCCTGCGCCGCCTGCCGCGGCCGCCCCGGCGGCCGGGACCCCGCCCGCCCCTTCCACCCCGCCCGCAGCTCCGAAGGCCTAGAGGACACGAAATGTCGAAGCTCGTCCTGCGCCGCCTGGATCGGAACAACGAGGAGATGCTCGTCAACTTCGGTCCCCAGCACCCGTCCACCCACGGGGTGCTCAACTTCCTCGTCGAGACCGACGGGGAGGTCATGAAGCGGGCCATCCCGGACATCGGCTACCTGCACCGCTCGCTCGAGAAGATCGGCGAGATGGTCGGCTACCCCGGGTACATGCCCTACACCGACCGCATCGACTACCTCGCCGCCATGTTCGCGAACGAGGGGTACGCCATGGCGGTGGAGAAGCTCATCAAGGTGGAGGTTCCGCCGCGGGCCCGCTACCTCCGGGCCATCTCCTGCGAGTTGAATCGCATCGCCAGCCATCTGGTGTCGATCGGCACCATGGCCACCGACATCGGCGCGGTGACGCCGCTGGTCTACGCGCTGCGCGAGCGGGAGATCATCAACGACCTGCTCGAGGCCCTCTGCGGCGCCCGCCTCACCTACAACTACCACCGCATCGGCGGGGTTGCCTTCGACATGCCCGAGGGCTGGCGCGACAAGGTGCTCCACTACCTCGACCGCTTCGACAGCTCGGTCCAGGAGTGGGACCGGCTCATCACCTGGAACGAGATCTACAAGAAGCGGCTGGGCGGCGTGGCCGTGATCTCGCGCGAGCAGGCCATCGACTACGGCCTCTCCGGACCCAACCTGCGCGGCAGCGGCGTCGACTGGGATCTGCGGCGCGACGTGCCGTACGGCGCCTATCCCGACTTCAAGTTCGAGGTCCCGGTGGGACGGGGCTGGGCCGGCAAGGTGGGCGACTGCTTCGACCGGTACTACGTGCGCGTGCTGGAGATGGCGCAGTC
>Ga0315276_10003027_pt1 | contig 15388 bp, 12 predicted proteins | sample YL17G05_0_MG_FD_204542 | JGI IMG/M metagenome (GOLD analysis project Ga0315276, IMG submission 204542) | Sediment microbial communities from Yellowstone Lake, YNP, Wyoming, USA - YL17G05_0 | ecosystem: Environmental > Aquatic > Freshwater > Lake > Sediment | place: USA: Wyoming | collected...
CCCTTCTCGCTGGTGCCGCCGCGGGCGGGCTTCACCCATTCGCGGTACGTTCCGGCGTGGACCGTCACCGTGTCTCCTGGCTGGGCGACGGCCGCCGCCTTACTGAGGGTGAGGTACGGGCGGGCCTGGTCGCCGGCGGCGGCATCGTCTCCCGTCTTGGCGACGTGGATTTCCCGCGCGGAAGCGGCGGCTGTGCCCAGCAGGACGACCGCCCAGGCCGCCAGAGAGACCATCCAGGGTCGTGCAGGCATAGGTGACTTCCTTTCATGCTGCGAAGGGACCGTCGCGACCTGCCGCAAGCGGCCATCGCAGACGTTCTACTCTTCCTCGTCCCAGTTCACGTACTGAGGCGGGCCCTCACGGGGTTCGGTTAGAGCAGCGCCGTCTGGCCTGGGACATAGACCGGGTACTGGCCGTTCGGGCCCGGTTTGACCGGCGGCTCCATGTCGAAACTGCATCCCTCCGGCCGCGGCGGATAGAAGAAGTCGGACTTGGCCGCCTGGTCCCATGTGACCTCTTTGCCGGTGTAGCAACTCAGTTGCCCCATGACCGTGGCCAGCGTGGCGTTGGCCATGTAGTCGCGGCTGTTGATGGGCTTGCCGGCGCGGATCGCCTGAAACAGGGCCCGGTGTTCCTCCTGGTACGGATTGCCCTCGGGCCCCTGGTGCTGCCACTTGGTTTCGCCCTCGATGCGGCACGCCAGCAGATTGCAGCGGCCCTTGGTGCCGAGAATAAGGCTCGAGACCTCGTTGTAGCATCCGGTGGTGGTGCGGCAGAAGGCGTACAGTTTGGCGCCGCCCGCGAACTCGTAGATCACCGAGTGGTGATCGAAGACGTTCCCGTAGATCTCGTCGAACATGGCCGACCGGCCGGCCAGGCCGTGGCACTTGACGGGCACCTGTTCGCGCATCGCCCAGAGCGACCGGTCGACGTTGTGGATGAGCGACTGCGGCACGTCGTCGCCGGAGAGCCAGTTGAAGTGGTACTGGTTGCTGCACTGGTACTGGACCTCGTTCAGGCCCGGGGCGCGTTTCACGAGGACGTACGGCGGGCGGAGGTAGTTCTCCTCGATGGCCACGACGTCGCCGATGGCCCCGCCGTGAATGCGTTTGATCGCCTCCTGGTAGCCTGTGTGAAAGCGGCTCTGGAGGCCCGAGACGACGCTCAGGTTCTTCTGCCTGGCCAGGTCGCAGGCGGCGATGGTCTCCTTGACGCCGAGCGGATCGGTGGCGTGGGGCTTCTCGACAAAGACGTGCTTGCCGGCCTCGATGGCCGCCTTCATGTGCAGCGGATGGAACTTGGCCGCGCACGCAATGAGCACCACGTCCACGCTTTGGATGACGTTCTTGTACCCGTCGAACCCGGCAAAGCAGTGGTCGTCGTCGACGGCGACCTGGTCGGGCCTGGCCCCTTTCAGCTGTCCACGGCTGCCTTTGACGCGGTCCATGAAGAGGTCGCACATGGCCACCAGGCGGACTCCGGGGTCGACGCTCATGGCGTCCGTTGCGGCGCCGGTGCAGCGGCCGCCACAGCCGACCATCCCGATCCTGATTACATCGCTGCCGGCGGCGTGGGCGACCAGGTTGACCGCAAGGCCGCTCAACGCCGCCCCGGAAACCGCCGTCGCCGACGTCTTAAGGAACTCCCGCCGCGAGGTACGCCTGACCTCCGAGAACCTGCCTGACGTGGACATAATGGGCCCCTTTCTCCTTGCCGTGCTATTGCGCGACCCGCTAATCCCTCTTACACATGCATCACGCGACCGAACGTTGCCCGCATCTCCTTCTTCGCAAGCCGCGTGATCTCGGACTTGAGCGTCTGTGCCATCTTGCCCATGGGGTTTCTCCTCGAAGCCAGTGATGCTGTTGAAGGCTGGCCCATCGTATCAAGGCGCAGCGGCCGCGCCAAGACTACTCGTCGGACTTCGCTGAAGGTGAGCGTTGCCATGAAGAGAAGGACAGACCATGCCCGCTCATAACCCCAGGGTCGCAGGTTCGTAGCGGGGGCCCGCTATGCACCCCTTCACATCAGGGCGGCGTTCTGGCAAAGGTTCGCATCCGCAGCCTGAGGCTGTGCCTTGTGCCCTGTGCCTATCGTATACCTGTCCGAGTTGGGCTGGATGCGTTCGGTGCCACCCCGCATGATCGCAGGATCGCGGCCCAATTGCCCTCATACTCCTTGAGGTCATCGAGGCGCACGTTGTCCACGCCAACACTTGAATCTGGCTGCCGCCCATGCCGCTTGCGGTACCGGCTTGCGTAGCCGCTGTTGCGACGACGCTGGACGGCGCACATTTGCCTGTGGGACAGGACAAAGAACCGCTCGTCGAAACTGCCATTGGGCATCGGCCTGAGATGGAAAAGAACCCGGAAGTCAGGCGCAGCACCGGTACGGTCTAGGTCTAGACCCTTCTGGGTTATTTTCGTGACGAACTTGCCGCGCTGCCCCGTCTTGACCTCAATCCGCAGCGCAGGTCTGCGCCCGTCCGAAATCGCATACACGTCCACGCTTTTCCGGTTGCCGTAGGTCACCGTGGCGAAGATTCCCCTCTTGTTCAGCTCGCTGCAGACGCGGTACTCGCCTGCAAGGTTGAGCAGATATGGCTCGATTCTCGTCATGGCATCTCCGTTCCTATTGCGCAGCGGTGACTGTGCCACGCCCATGTCACTGCTTGCCGGATTGAGGGATTACGGCATTGCGGCATACGCCTATCTAGAGAGCGGAAAGTGAGGTGCAACCGTGGCCACTCCTGACGAAACGCTCCAAGAAGTTCTAAGGGGCCTCGAAGGCCTGGAGATGCTCTGCCAGGGGCAGATTTCCCTGGCACGAGACCTGTCCGACAAGGCCAGGCGCGTGCTTGAGGCCAACTACGCCAAGGGGCTGCCGCAGGCGAGCCGCCCACGCCAGCCTACGTGACCGCACCTCAGCCTGATGCCAATCCACGCGGTTCGATCTGATGGTTCGGAATGTGTTCCTGTCGGCCGCATTATAGACCGCCCAGTATCAGGTTGCCACCACCTACTGCTTTGCGGTCTCCCGGCCCCCCTAGTTGGGCTTCCTGTCCCTGAACTTCGCATCCGTCTTGAAAGTGGCCATGACCGGCATGTGGTCGGAAACCTTCTTGGCGATTGCCAGATCATCCCCGGCGAACGTGATGATGCGACACGTCTCGGCCTCCTCGCTGGCCAGGTCGGGGGAGGCGAGGAACCAGTCGTACCGGTTGCCCGCCGCCGTGCCGTCTGGCGGGCGCCAAGCCGCAGGTGCTCGTAAAAACAAAAGCAGGTTACTGGACGGGAATGTAGACAGGCACATCGTACTCGTCTGCGATTTCCCGGCTCGTGTCGTAGATTTCGAACGCCAGGGCCTCGCGGCTCGTATCGCCGGTACGCGGGCTGTGGCTCATCACCAGTTCGTATGCGGTCACGGAGCCTGCGGGGTCGTCTTCGGATTTCAGGACGGCGAAGCGGCCCTCGGGCACCTTGTATGCGACCAGCCCAGCGGGCACGTCGGTGGAGTCAGGCACCTCGACGCCGACGAGATAGGAGGGCGACTCGGCCTCGGGCGGACGCCGCCATACGCCGTAGAGAATGTGCGGCCGGACGAACCGCGTGATGAGGTGCGCCTTGGCCAGGAAGGAGGCCCACGCCAGCGGGATGAGGTGAGTTCTGCTGCCCGCCTCGGGCAGTTCAACGCCCACGATCTTCAGCGTCCTGCGCCAGACTATGGTGCTGACCATTGCGAACGCTCCGCCGTACGCGGCCAACTCACGTGGGGTGGCTGCCCAGATTGGGCAGGCCACCCGGTTGGTAGCAATCGCGGCCGCCGCTACACGCGATGCTCCTGCCGGATGATCTTCCGAGCCCCGCCGTGCCAGGCGGGGCGCCAGTCCTTCGGCGGGACGATCTGCTCCAGCCGATCCAACTGGCCGATACCCTTGAGGCGCTTGTAGATGATCTGCCAGGCGCACGGCCGGTCCTTGTCGATCTCGCAGCACTCCTCGGTCGACCCGCCGCACGGGCCGTTCAGCAGGCGCTTCGCGCACCGCGTGACCGGGCAGATGCCGCCGAACTGGGCGAGCATGCAGTCGCCGCAGCCCAGGCATTTCTCGGTCCAGACGGCCTGGTCCTCCAGGATGCCGAGGAACTGGGTGTTGAGCGCGGCATAGACGGGGCGGTTGGGGAACCGCTCGGCCAGGGCCTGGACGCCCGCGCCGCAGGCGAACGACACGACGGCCTGGCTGCGATCGACGGCCGGCGCGAGGTCCTTGATAAACTCGTTCTCGCACTGGCGCTCGATCGTGACCTGCTCGATCTCGATGGGCTTGCCGGCAATGCGCCTGGCCATGCGCATCGCGTACGAATAAATGCCCACCTCGCGTTCGCCGCCCGCCAGGCACACCGTGACGCACGTGCCGCAGCCGACGAAGAGGACCTTGTTGTGCGCGGCAACGATTTCCTTGAGTTCCGTAACCGGTTTGGGGCTTGCTACGATCATTTCGAAACCACTCCTTCTATGTCAGAGAGTCAGGAGGCCCACCCAGCAGGCCTCGCGCGGCGGGCAGTCGTGCCCGCCGCGCGGTGGGCAAGACTGCCCACCGCGCGACTTACTTCAACTCAAGGCTCCAGACCCTTTTCCTGTGGAGGCATTCAGCGGATTCGGGCCGAGCCTGGCCACCGTATCCACGATCTCCCGCACTCGTTCAACGAACGTCGGCGCCATGGCGGCCGAAAGGTTGACCATCCTGAGGCGCTCGGCGCCGATTCCGATTTCCTCCAGAATGCCGCGGATGTGCTCGATGCGGTGCTTGGCCCGCAGGTTGCCCTCGATGAAGTGGCAGCCACCCTCGAGGCACCCGGCCACGAGCACTCCGTCGATGCCCTTTTCAAAGGCCGCCAGAATGTGCTCCATCTCAATCTTGCCCGTGCAGGGGGAATGCACGACCAGCACGTTGGGCGGATACTGCATCCGTTGCGCCCCCGCCAGGTCGGCTGCGGCGTAAGCGCAGTAGTTGCAGCAAAACGCGATGATCTCGGGTTTCCAGGCGCCCTTGTGGGCGGCAGAAATCACGGGTTGAGTGTGTGCCGCAGTCATCATAAGCCTCCGTCGGCGACAAGCAGTTCGTCAACTTTGATTATGTGGGTGCCACGGCTGCGCAGTTTGCAGCCGTGCTTCCGTACCCACGACCACGGCTGCACAAGGCGCAGCCGTGGCACCCGCAGATTCAATCTACAAGCAGTTCGTCCAGCATGGCCAGCACCTGGGCATCTTCCTGGTGCCGCAGGGTGATGGCCCGCCGCGGGCAGACCGCGACACAACTGCCGCAGCCCATGCACTTGGCGCCTTGGATCTCGGCCTTCTTCAGGTCGTTGATCATCGGGGCGCCGTACGGGCAGACCTTTACGCACGTGGCGCACGCGACGCAGCGGCTCGGGTCGACCTTCGAGACTTGCCCGGGGATCACGAGGTGCGTCTGCGAGAGCACCGTTGCCGCGCGGCCGGCGGCGGCGCGGGCCTGTGCGATGGTTTCGTCGATGAATCGCGGCGAGTGGGCCAGGCCGCAGATGAACTCGCCCTCGTTTGCGAGGTCCACGGGCCGCAACTTCGGGTGGGCCTCGAGGAAGAATCCGTCGGCCGTCAGCGCCGAACGCAGGTGGCCCGAAAGGATCGGGTTGTCGGCGGCCGGGGCGATGCCGGTCGAGAGGACCAAGAGGTCCGGCTTCAACGTCAACTCGCGGCCGGTGCTGCTGTCTTCGACGCGCACCGAAAGGCCGCCGGCGTCTTCGACCACCGGGTCCTTGGTGCGCGGGTGGCGAACGAAGAGTACGCCGGCCTCGCGGGCCTTCTGGAAGTACGTTTCGCGGAAGCCGTACGTGCGGATGTCTTTGGCCAGGACGACGACCCTCGCCCCCGGCTTCTGGCGCTTGATCTCCAGGGCGTTCTTGACGGCCTCGCCGCAGCAGACGCGGCTGCAGTAGGGGTGCTTGTCGTCGCGCGACTCGACGCACTGGATCATGACGACGGTCGGCTTTTCGCCCAACTCTTTCGGCAGGCCGTCGGCGGCCAGTTGCTCCTCCAGCTTCCGCTGCGTTGTGACGCACGGGTTCTTGCCGTGCAGGTACGCCGAGGTTTCGCGCTCGGCGCCGCCGGTGGCCACGATGACCACGCCGTGGCCGAGCGGGTGCTCCTTGTTGGGCGACTCGACGACGCTCTTGAAGTTACCCACGTGGCCGGCGATCTGCTTGATCTTGGATTCCAGGTAGACCGTGATCTTGGGGTGTGACTGGACGCGCTTCACGAGGTCGGCCAGGAACGGCTGTACTTCGCCGCCTTCGAGGGTCTTGCGGATGTGGCGGAGGTTGCCGCCCAAGAGCGCCTCTTTCTCCACCAGGTGCACGGGGAATCCCTGGTCGGCCGTGGCAAGCGCCGCGGTCATGCCGGCCAGTCCGCCGCCGATGATGAGGGCCGCCGCCGTGACCGGCAGGCGCCCCGTATCGAGGGCGTGCAGGTGCCGCGCGCGGCCGACGGCCATCCGCATAAGGTCGACGGCCTTCTCGGTCGCGGCCACGGGGTCGTTGCGGTGGACCCACGAGCACTGGTCGCGGATGTTGGTCATGGCGAAGAGGTACTGGTTCAGGCCCGATTCGCGCAGCGTCTCCTGGAAGAGGATTTCGTGGGTTCGCGGCGAGCAGGAGGCGACCACCAGCCGGTTCAGGCGGTGCTCGCGGATCATGTCCTTGATGTGCTGCTGGTTCGTGTCGGAGCAGGTGTAGAGGCTTGCCTCGGCGTGTGCGACGTTGGGCATCGCGGACGCGGCCTTGGCCACGGCCTCGACGTCGACCACCGACGCGATGTTGTGGCCGCAGTGGCAGATGAAGACGCCGATGCGCGGCTCCTCGTCGGTCACGTCGCGCTCCCACGGGTACTCGCGGCGCTGGATGAGGTTGCCGCGGACCGAGGCCAGTTGCTCCATGGCGCAGGCGGCGGCGCCGGAGGCCTGCGCAACCGACTCCGGAATGTCCTTCGGCTCCTGGAACGCCCCGGCCACGTAAATGCCCGGCCGCGACGTGGCGACGGGTGCGAGGCGATCGGTGCGGCAGAAGCCGAACGCGTTGAGTTCAAGCCCCAGGCGCTCGGCCATCTCGCGGATGCCAGCGCTCGGCCTCATGCCCACCGAGAGGACGACCAGGTCGAACTCCTTCTGCTGCTCCTCGCCGTTTTCGTCGAAGTACCGGACGCGCAGGTTCTTCGAGCCAGGCATCTCGACCAGTCGCGACGGCATCGCGCGGATGTACTTGACCCTGTGCTCGTCGCGGGCGCGGTTTACGTACTGGTCGAACTCCTTGCCGAACGCGCGGATGTCCATGCAGAAGATCGAGATATCGGCGCCCGGCGTGTGCTCCAGAGCGACCATCGCTTCCTTCGTGGCCGACATGCAGCAGATGCTGGAGCAGTAACCCGCGTTGCGCGCCGCATCGCGCGAGCCCACACACTGGATGAACGCGATGGACTTGGGGTGCTGGTTGTCCGACGGCCGCACGACGTCGCCGCTCGTCGGGCCGGCGGCGCTCAGGAGCCGCTCGAATTGCATGCTCGACAGGACGTTGGCGTACCGGCCGTGTCCGAACTCGCCGCGAAGCGATGCGCGGAATTCCTCGAAGCCCGGCGCAAGCACGACCGATCCCACGGCCAGCGTCTCCGTCGTGGGTTGCATGTCATGGTTGATGGCGCCCGCGGTGCACGCCTTGACGCACTGGCCGCACTCGCTGCACAGGCCGCACGAAAGGCACCGCTTGGCCTCGGCTACGGCGTCCTCGGCGGAGTAGCCGAGATCGATCTCGCGGAAGTGAGCGACGCGCTCGGCCGCGGCGGCCTGCGGCATGGGGCGGCGCTCGATGCGCGGAGCGTCGGGCTTCGGGTTGGGCGCGAGATTCTTCTGGCCGTCGGCCGCGGGCTTCTTCGGCGGCGTTCCGCGCAGGTACCCGTGGATCGCCTCGGCCGCGAGGTGGCCCTGGGCCATCGCGTCGACCATCGAGGCGGGGCCGAGCACGACGTCGCCGCCCGCAAAGACGCCGGCGATGCTGGTTGCCAGCGTTTCCTTGTCGGCGGCAACGCGACCGCCGGGGCCGGTGGCCACGGCGCCGAGGGTGCTCGTGTCGATACCCTGGCCGATGGTCACGATGACCGTGTCGGCCGGGATGGTGGAGGTCTTCGCATCGTCGAACTGCGGCGAGAAGCGGCGGTTCTCATCAAACACGCGCGTGCAGGCGCGGAACGCGACGCCCGTAACCTTGCCGCCCGCGCTCAGGACCTTCGTGGGGCCCCAGCCGCTCAGGAACTCGACGCCCTCTTCCAGGGCCTCGGCGGCTTCCCACGCGTGGGCGGGCATCTCGTCGCGCTTCTCCAGGCTCGCCAAGCGAACAGCCTTGACGCCCGGCAGCCGCCGCGCACACCGCGCGACATCCATCGCAACGTCGCCGCCGCCGATCACCAGAACGTTCGGCCCGATGGCGGGCTTGCCGCCGATGTTCACGTCGTGCAGAAATTTCAGGCCCGGCAGCACTTGCGGCGAGTCTTCGCCGGGGATGTTGAGTTTCTTGGTCGTCCAGGCGCCGATGGCCACGAAGACGGCATCGAACTTGTCGGGCTCGCTGCTATTGCCGTTGGCGCCGTTGGGTTTGGGTCTAAGGAGCGTCTCGGGCTTCTCAACGCGGCGGCCGGCCCGCGCCTCGATGCCCAGGTCGAGGATGTTCTTGATCTCCAGGTTCAGCACGTCGGCCGCCAGGCGGTACCGCGGGATGCCGTAGCGTAGCATACCGCCCAGCAGCGGCCGCGCCTCGAAGATCGTGACGGCGTAGCCCATCTTCCGCAGATCCACCGCGGCCGTGAGGCCGGCCGGGCCGCCGCCGATGACCGCCACCCGCTCCTTCTGCTGCTCGGCGGGCGCGGCGGGGGCGTCCTTGAACTCGTCGCGGTGGGTGTAGACGTAGTCGGCGGCGAAACGCTTGAGGTCGCGCACCGACACGCCTTCGTCAACGTCCTTGCGGTTGCACGCGCCCTGACACGGGTGCTGGCAGACGCGGCCGCACACGGCTGGCAGCGGGCACCGCTCGAAAATAAGGTCGTAGGCTTCCTTGAACTTCCCCTGGGCGATCAGGGCCACGTACCCCTGGGCGTTGACGCCGGCGGGGCACGCTTCTTTGCACGGTGCGACGCCGGCCGCCTTCGAGATGCCGTAAACGTTCGGAATGGCCTGCGGGTACGGCCGGTAGATGGCCTTGCGCGTGCCCATCGAGCGGTCGAACTCGCTGGGGAGCGACACGGGGCATGCCTCGACGCAGTCGCCGCACGCGTTGCACTTCTTGGCCTCGACGTAGCCTGGCCTGCGGCGGACGGAGACCTGGAAGTTGCCCGGTTCGCCGCTGATGCCTTCGATCTCGGCCAGCGTGAGGATGTCGATGTTCTTGTTACGGGCGCACTCGACGAGTTTCGGCGACAGGGTGCACATGGCGCAGTCGCCCGTCGGGAAGGTCTTGTCGAGTTGGGCCATGCGGCCGCCGATGGCCGGCGACGATTCCAGCAGGTAGACCTTGAAGCCCGAGTTTGCCAGGTCCAGCGACGCCTGGATGCCGGCGATGCCGCCACCGCAAACCAGCACGGCGCCGACCTGTTCCGGCGGGCGTTGCCCGGCGCGTTTGACGGGTTCAATCACGGTTAGACCACTCCATTGGCCGCCAGGAGCGGCATCGGGTCCACGACCAGGCTCTTCAGGCCCAGCGTCTTGGGCGCAAGGCCCATCGCCAGCCCCAACAACTGGGTGAAGTAGAAGATCGGCAGGCCGTAGGCCTCGCCGAATTTCGCCTCGATATCCTTCTGCCGCATGTCCAGGTTGAGTTGGCACAGCGGACAGGCGGTGACGATGCAGTCAGCCCCGGCGATGCGGGCCATCGCAAGGATCTCGCGCGTCAGATCCAGCACGATGCCCGGGTCGGTGATGGAGTAACTGGCGCCGCAGCACTCGGTCTTGTGCGGCCAGTCGAGCGGCGTGGCGCCGGCGGCCTTGCAGACGGCGTCCATCAGCATCGGGTTCTCGGGGTCGTCGAAGTTGGTGACCTCGGGCGGCCGCGACAAGAGGCACCCGTAGTAGCAGGCGACCTTCAGCCCCTCCAGGGGCCGCTTGACGCGTGCGGCGATTGCCGCGAGGCCCACGTCGCGGACGAGCACTTCCAGCAGGTGCGCCACCGGCGTCTTGCCGTCGTAGTCGTGGCCGAGGGCCTCGGCGACCTTGCGGCGGGTCGCGGCGTTCTTGGAGATCTCGTGGTTGGCGGTCTTCAGGCGGCTGTAGCATGCGGCACAGCAGGCGACCACGGTCTTGCCGCCGGCGGCGGCCAGGCTCTTGGCCGGCAGCGCGAGGGCCAGTAGCGGGTCGGACTGATGGGCCGCGGTCGAGCCGCAGCAAATCCAGTCCGGAATTTCGGGGAGCGCCAGGCCCAGCGCATCGGCCACCGCCATCGTCGACTGATGGAAGTCGCGAGCCGTGCCTTCAAGCGAGCACCCGGGGAAGAAGACGTAACTCACGGTTTCTTACCTCCCGCCCGGCGGACGTTCTCGAAGAGCTTCTTGCGCTCGGCCGCGCCGCGGACCTTCTTGGGCAGCAGCGCGAGTTTGCCCTTGGCGAGCATCATGGGGAACTTATCCACGTCGGCCATCAGGCGGCCGGTGCGGAGTTTGTAGGAGGTCATCAGGCCCATCTCGTACATGCGGCCCAGGCGGCGGATCGTCCGCAGGAAAATGTCGTTGAAGACCGGCACGGTCGTCTCGCCAAAGACCTTGGCTGCCTCGCGGCTCATGCGGCGCAGGGCGTCGTTCATGGCGGCGATGTCGACCTTTTGCGGGCACCGCGTGGTGCACGTCTGGCACGAAGTACACTCCCAGATGAAGCGGCTGGCGAGCACCTCGTCGCGCTGCCCCAGTTGAACGAGGCGTACGAGGACGTGCGGCCGCAGGCTGCTGCGGGCCGAGACGGGGCAGCCCGACGAACACTTCCCGCACTGGAGGCACGCCGCGAGGTTGGCGCCGGAGGCCCGCTCGACCTCGGCGGCGAAGTCGGCCTCTCGCAAATCAAGAACGCGCCGAGTAAACTCGGCGGCTAAATGTGACTGTTGATTCACTTCTTTTTCTCCGACCCGGCAAGCACCTGCAACTTGACGGCGATGACCTTGCGGTAAACTTCGTCCGGTTCGCATAGCCGGCCGTCCACGGTCAGCAGTTCCGCGACCGGGACGCCGAAGAGGCGCTCGTTTTCCTCGAGGTACGGCCGGATGAGCCGCCAATCCTTGTCCGTCAGCGGCGCGAACTCGCCGCCGTTGAGTTGCCGCTCGACGACGCGCTGCTTCGGGTCGCGGATGAAGATCGCGCCGCCCGAGGCGAGCGAGAAAAGGTTCGAGCCGGGGTAGGGCGCCGCCTGCGGCACCACGTGGCCGCGGGCGTCGAACTCGATGCCGTTGAGGATCACGAATCCGCCGCCCGCGTGCGGGTCGCCCGCCATGAACGACTCGGCCAGGAAGTCCAGGCACGTGCCGTTAATGACGACTCTCGGCCGGCCGACGGCGTTGATCAGCGGCCGCCCGGCGCCGTTGCCCATGACGTACACCTCGCCGCCCTTGGCGCCGTACATGAAGGTCTGGCCGACGTCGCCATAGATGACCAGCTTGCCGCGCTTCATGATCTGGCCGACCTGGTCCTGTGCATTGCCGTGCACGTAAATCTGGAGTCCGTCGATGCCGCTGGCCAGGTAATCGCCGCTTGAGCCGTAGAGATCGATGCGGACGCCGTCGGTCTCCGGCCCGAGGCCTGCGCCGTGGAACCGCTGGCCGCGCAGGCGATAGACGATAAACCGCTTCCAGCCGAACTGGTAGGCGGCCCTGAGGAACACGGCATCGCAGTCGTCTCCCTCGGGCGGGAACTTTTCGGCGTCGATGATGAGCGATTCTTCGCCCTGCTGCGGGGCGGCCAGCAGGTTGCGCGTCTCCCAGTTGATGCGGCGGTAGAACCGCGTGGCGGGCTCGCTGAAAAGTGGCGCGGTGTCGAACAGGCGCTCGAGCGATTCTTCGAGCACCTGGATGACGGTCGCGCGGCGTTTGTCGCCGGTGTCGAAGCGGCGGTCGTGGGCCATCGTCAGGACTTCAATCGCCGCGGCGCGCGCCGCCGCGGAGTCGGCGCTCTCGATGGCCGCGTTGCAGAACGCCCGCAGGCCGCCCGCAGACCAAGCGGGGAGGCCCTCGACGTAGCTGAAGAGGCCCTCGACGTCGCCCGCGTGCAGACCTGCGCTCACGGTCTCGCGGATGGTGCTGTGCACGTCGTGCGGCGGCTCGTCCTGGTCGGCGTGATCGCACCGGACCTTGCCGACCTCAACCGTCACGGGGCGGCCGAACTTGTCGGTGCAGGCGAGGGTCTTGCGGCCAGCGGCGTCTTCGCCAACGGTAAAGATGAACGCGCCGCCGTCGGTGCTGCTGCCGCCGCGGGCGTTCCAGTAGCGGTCGGCTACGGGGCAGAACCGCGGGTCCTCGCGGGCCAGGCTCCGGAGCGTCGCGTCAATGGCCTGCTTCTCGGAGCAGATGAGGCCGATCTGCACGTCGTCGTTCGAACTCAGGGCAAAGACCTGCGGCCGCAGCATTGCCGTGTCGGTGATGCCCAGGAGTTGGAACTGCTTCTTGTCGGGGAAGCTGCGGGCGATGATGAAGAACCACGGCCCGTCGGGCGATGCGTGAACGTGCGTCGCCTGGATCTGCCGGTAGACCTTCTGCTTCTCGGGCGGCAACTGGTCGAAGTCCAACTCCGTCGTCGGCGCCAGCGCCTCGATGATGTATTCCAGCGGGTACTTGTAGACGCGGTCCCAGAGGTCGAAGAGCTGGACCGAGACCTCGGTGTCGGTCAGGAACTGCTGACGGATGTTCCGCTGCCTCAGGTACTCGCCCACCGAGTGATAGTTGGCGAAGTCGCCGTTGTGCACGAGGGCCTCGTTCAGGCCGACGAACGGGTGCGCCCCGCCCGGATGCCACACGCGGCCCTTCGTGGGGTACCGCTGGTGGGCGATCCACACGTGGGCCCGGAAATCCTCCAACTTGTAATACTGGACGTTCTGCTCGGCATAGCCGACCATCTTGAAGACCAGCATGTCGCGCCCGTGTGACAGGACAAACGCCCGTTTCTCGCCCAGCGACGCGTAGAACATGTCGTTCAGGCGATACGAGTTCCGCCAGACGAACTCGTCCTCCAGGTCGCGCGGCGAGAGGCCTTCCAGGCCGCTTTCCGCGGCGAACTTCTTCAAAACGTCGGGCTTCACGCGGACGAGGTAGCGATGCACGTCGGGCGGGCGGACTTCAAGGCCCGGGATGTCGCGGTAGTCGTCGATTGTCGGCAGGCGCTTCGAGAGGGCGATGTCGAAGCACGGCAGGATGAACTGCCGCTCCAGGTCGGCGTGGCACGTCGCGTCCAGGAGGGCGATCTGGAGAAGATAGTGCGACGAGAGGACCTCGCGCGAAACGCCCACTTCCTCCGGCACGAGGCCCACGGCCGCAATGCCGCCGCCCTTGCCGTTGCCGCGGTTCTGCATCTGGACCGACGGTTCGTAGATGAATTTGCCGCGCACCGGAATGGTGCAAGCGAAACCCGTTACGCCGCAGCCGCCTTCTTCTTCGGCGTGCTCGGCCAGAAGGGGTTCGCCGCGATAAACCAGCGACCGCGTGGCCAGCAACCGTTCGGCGAAGTCGCTCATTTCGCCACCTCACCTTTGGCCATGTAGTACAGGAATTCCGTCCGGCCCCGCAGCGCCTGGATGCTCTCGAGGCCCAGCCGCGACAGCACGTCCACCACCTGCTCGCGCCACGCGTTCTGGAGGTTGATGAGGCGCTGCGTGGCCCAGTCGAGGGTCATCAGCATCATCAGTTCGTCGTCGGTGCTCGCGATGCCGCGCGGGCAGCCGCGGCCGCTCTCGCAGCAGGCGCACCGGACGCACCCCAGCGCGACCATCTCGGCCGTGCCGATGACGCAGCCGTCGGCACCCAGTGCGACGGCCTTCAGGACGTCGTAGGCCGTCCGGATGCCGCCGCTGGCGATCAGCGTCACCTTGTCGCGGATGCCTTCGGCCGCGAGGAACTTGTGGACCTTCGGGATCGCGTACTCGATCGGCATCGCGATGTTCTTCTTGGCGATGTCGGGCGCCGCACCCGTGCCGCCGTAACTGCCGTCCAGGTGGATGATGTGGGCCCCGGCGTAGTACGAGCCGACGGCCACCATGTCCACGTCGGTCGGCGTCGAGACCTTTACGGAGACCAGCGCCCTGGAGTTGACCTCCTTCATCCAGTCCACGTGCTTCTTGTGGTCCTCGACGCTGTAAACGCTGTGGAACGGGAACGGCGAGAACAGGGCGTTGCCGGCAATGGCCTCGCGCATCCGTGCCACGGGCGGCGTGTTCTTGTCGCCCAGCAGGTGACCGCCAAGGCCGGGCTTGGCGCCCTGTGCGTACTTGAACTCGATGATGCGGACCCGCTGAATGGTGTCCTCGCGGACGCCGAAGAGGCCCGTCGCCACCTGTGTGATGACGTGGCCGTCGTACGGTTTCAGCCGGTCCGGGTACCCGCCCTCGCCGGTGCAGGTGAAGGTGTTCCAGGCGGTTGCAGCGCGGGCCTTGCCGAGGATCGTGTGGATGCTGACGGAGCCGAACGACATGCCGCCGCCGTAAACGGGGATATCTATGTGGACCTGCGGGCGGTTGTCGCCGCGGCGATTGAGGTTCAGGCCCGTGTCGATCCTGCTCAGATCGATCTTCGCCGGAGGCTTCTCCGGAATCGCAATGCCCAGCCGATCAAACCCGCCGCCCGATGCGCCGTGGCGGTACTCCAGGCCCCGGCCTACCGGCGCGTGGCCGGTCTCGGCCATGTGCCACGTCGAGAGGATGAGGTCGGAAGTCCAGCGCGGGTCGCCGAGCGTATCGGCCGTCGGGTTGCGGCTGAGCGTCAGAGCCTTCTTCGGGCACCGGTCCACGCAGAAGTAATCTTTGCCGATGCAGTCGGCTCCGACACACTTGTGATCCAGCGGGCGAAGGGTGAAGGTATACCCGTCGGGTTTCACGTGGACGCCTTGCGGGCACAGTTTCGCGCAGGTGCCGCAGCCGACGCACGCCGCCGAGCGGTTGACGCGATACTTGCCGATGGCGTTGCGATAGCGCTCCGGCGCGGGCTGAATGATGCGCTCCACCGGCGTCTGCGGGAACGTCGTCGGGCCGAGGGCCGGCGCTTGCTGCGCCTGGCCGGGGCGGACCGCAGCGCCCTGAAGGCCGATATCACTTGCGGGTAAGGTCACCGAAAGCCTCTCGTTCAATGTCTTCCAT
>Ga0315276_10003028_pt1 | contig 15388 bp, 10 predicted proteins | sample YL17G05_0_MG_FD_204542 | JGI IMG/M metagenome (GOLD analysis project Ga0315276, IMG submission 204542) | Sediment microbial communities from Yellowstone Lake, YNP, Wyoming, USA - YL17G05_0 | ecosystem: Environmental > Aquatic > Freshwater > Lake > Sediment | place: USA: Wyoming | collected...
GTTGAGAGTAAGAATATCTCCCTCCATGATTACTATATCGCTTCCTGCAATTTTTGCTTTTTTGGAAGATGCTTCAACATGGAGGCCACCAGCACCCACGATACAGCATTTACCCCAACCGCGAGCAACAAGAGCTGCATGGGATGTCATGCCACCACGTGCCGTGAGTATACCTTCTGCGGCGCGCATGCCTTCCACATCTTCCGGGTTTGTCTCTTCACGGAGGAGGATAACTTTTTCACCTTTTCGGTACCATGCAACAGCATCTTCAGCAGTGAAAACCACTTTCCCGACGGCTGCACCCGGTCCCGCAGGCAAACCTTTGACTGCAGGTTTTATCTTGCTCTCGGCGGAAGGATCGCAAATAGGATGGAGGAGCTCATCGAGCTGAGCCGGATCTACCCTCATAACAACTGTCTTCTCGTCAATAAGTCCTTCTTTCAGCATATCCATGGCCATATTCAGCGCTGCTGTCCCGGTACGTTTTCCGGCACGGCACTGAAGCATATATAGCTTGCCTTCCTGGATTGTGAATTCAATATCGAGCATGTCGTGGAATGATTTTTCGAGGATATCACGGATATCGCACAGCTCTTTATATGTGCCGGACATAGCTTCCTGCATGCTGTGGAGATGCTTGTTCTGTTCATTCTTCGTGTCATCGTTAAGAGGGCTGGGGGTCCTTATTCCAGCAACAACATCTTCTCCCTGCGCATTTATCAGCCATTCGCCGTAAAACAGATTTTCACCTGTCGCCGGATTACGTGTAAATGCAACCCCGGTTGCAGATGAGTCACCCATATTGCCAAATACCATTGCCTGGACATTAACTGCTGTACCCCAGTCATCAGGGATACCTTCAATCCTGCGATATGAAACTGCTTTCTTACCGTTCCAGCTCTTGAAGACTGCTTTTATACTTCCTTCAAGCTGTTCTTTTGCATCGTCGGGGAAAGGTTTTCCAAGCACCTCTTTTATCTTCTTTTTAAATTCTTCTGAAAGAATTTTTAATTCATCAGCAGATATTTCAGTATCCGATTTATAACCTTTCTTTTTCTTGAACTCGTCGAGCATCTCATCGAGCTGCTTGCGGATACCTTTTCCGTCACCAAGATCAACACCGTCAGCCTTCTCCATTACTACATCGGCATACATCATTATCAGACGGCGGTATGAATCCCACACAAAGCGGGGATTATTTGTTTTCTTTAAGAAGCCGGGGATGGTCTCCGAACATAAACCGATATTAAGAACCGTATCCATCATACCTGGCATCGATTTGCGGGCGCCTGAACGACATGAGACAAGCAGCGCGTTTTCACTATCGCCATATTTCATCCCCATTATCTCTTCGGTCTTTTTCATCGCTACCCATACATCAGGCATTAATCCGGCAGGAAGAGCACAGTCATTTTTGTAATATTCCACACATGCTTCGGTTGTAATGGTAAAACCGGCAGGTACAGGCAGACCAAGCAGACACATTTCTGCAAGATTTGCTCCTTTGCCACCGAGAAGGTTTTTCATATCAGCATTACCTTCAGCCCTCTTGTTCCCGAAGGTGTAGACTCTTTTAACGTTTGACATAATTTTATTAATTAGAATATAAACTTTTTTTATGGTTTTTGCAAAATTAGCCGCAAAGTTAATATATAAATCTGAAATTCTAAAATAGAAAAAAACAGCGATGGTCTGAAAGGTAAGTAATTAAAAAAGAGGATTTTAACCGTCCTCTTCTTTAATTTTGTAGCCTATACTCTTAATTCCTGTTTTGATTTTTGCCAGATTAAACGATTTTCCGGTTATATTTACTTTTCCCGATGTCAGATCGACTGAAACATCTTCCACGCCTTCGACCGACTTTATGCTGTTCTCGACATTTTCCCTGCAGTGATTGCAGGTCATTCCACCGACATAGATAGTTGTGATACCTGAAGAATCAAAAGCTGTCCCCGGAGAGGCTTTCGCTGCCCCACTTATTTTTCTGCTTTTAAGATATTTCTGTAAATAGCCATTTAAGATAAGAAACGATAACAGAACTGCTGACCCTGTTTTAAGCCACACTGGCAGCATCTCATGGTTATGTCCCATGTGGCCGAAGTGCTCCGGCAATGCAAACCAGGCAGGAGGAAGGAAATAATCGATAAACAGGCCTGAAAGCAATGCACCTGATACAATTGCTCCCAGATAACCAATTAATGATTTCCTGCCAAGGACCTTGCTTATCATCGTAATCGTTGCGGCATTGGTTGCAGGTCCTGCCATTAAAAGGACAAGGGCAGCACCGGGTGATAATCCTTTCATCATAAGGACCGCGGCAACAGGAACCGAAGCGGTGGCACAAATATAAACCGGAATCGCAATCACAAGAATGAGAAGCATACCTACAAAACTGTTGGGAATCTTATCGGCAAAGAAATCATTTGGTACAAAAACAGAAATCAATGCAGCGATCAGAAGTCCTATTATCAGCCAGTTGGAAATATCCTGCAGGAATTCTATAAAAGAATATCTGAACATCTCTTTAATCTTTGGGAAAAATCCTTTTGGGATCTCGTCACCGTTCTCACTTTTCTGATCAGGAAGGTTTACCGGGTTATCATCTATCTTTTTTGTGATGATGCCTCCGAAAAGCCCTGTCACAAAAGCGACTATTGGCCTTATTATTGCAAAAGGAAGCCCTAATAATGAGTAAGTTACAAATATTGAATCCACCCCCGTCTGAGGTGTCGAAATGAGAAATGAAACAGTTGATGCTTTCGATGCCCCATGTTTGTAAAACGAAATCCCGGTCGGGATTACACCGCATGAACAAAGAGGAAGCGGAACACCAAGCAATGCAGCATTTAATATTGACCGGAAATTATTCTTACCCATATACTTTCTTACTTTCTTTTTCGGGAAAAGGAGATGTAACATCCCTGCGAAGATGAAACCAAGCATAAGATAAGGAGCCATCTCCATAAGAATATAAAGCAGATCAGAACCAAAATTCTTCAAATAATCCATCTTCAGTTAATTTAGACCAAATAAAAATTGCACAAATATATGAAGATTTTTATTATTCAATTGAGATAAATAATATTTATGATGGTATAAAATATTCAGGACCGTGGGTGAAACATCATAAGTGTATCGCGGAGATAGCTCCGGTCGATATGGGTATAGATCTCGGTTGTCAGTATCGATTCATGACCCAGCATCTCTTGGACAGACCTCAGATCAGCCCCGGCTTCAATCATATGTGTGGCAAAAGAGTGTCTGAAAGTGTGAGGGCTTATATTTTTCTTAATGCCTGCCCTGGCAGCAAGATCTTTTATAATCGTGAAGATCATCACCCTTGAGAGCTTTCTTCCGCGTCTGTTCAGAAAAAGGATATTACTGTCATAAATAACAGCCATTGCATTTCTCTCCTGCCTGCAAAGACCGATCTCCCTGATGGCCTGCCTTCCTATAGGTACCAGTCTTTGTTTGCTCCCTTTACCGGTTATGATAACAAATCCCTCAGCATAATGGATATCAGTCATTTTCAGGTTTACAAGCTCAGAAACTCTTAATCCGCACCCGTAGAGTGTTTCAATTATTGCTTTATTCCTGTGTCCTTCCGGTTTGCTCAGGTCAATTACAGCAATCATCCTGTCAATCTCTTCAATTGATAATACTTCGGGCAGCTTTAATCCGATTTTTGGCGATTCGATAAGCGAAGAAGGATTTTCGTCAATTTCACCCTCAATGAGAAGATATTTGAAGAATGCTCTTATACCTGAAAGTATTCTCGATTGTGTCCGTGAGTTCCGATTGCCTTTATTAAACCATAAAAGGAATTCCTTCAGGTCGGTATATGACACCATGCCGGGGAGTATATTCTTACCCGATCCGGAAAAGAAATTTTCGAGCTTTGAAACATCATTCATATATGCCTCTATGCTATTGGGCGAAAGCGATTTTTCCAATCTCAGGTAAGTTTCGAAATCTTTAATTGATTCCTTCCAGGAGAGACTCATCGGCTAGATAATTAATTTTCCTTTTCAGAAAATCCGGCTTCTTTACGGCACAGCAAATAATCTGTTTATTTCTTTACTTTTGTTTTGAAGATATTCACAAAGTTATAAAAAGAGAAAATAATAATGATTTTTTACTGAACTTTACGCTGGTTAATATTAGAAAAGAAAAAGCGTTATATAAATAAAACCTGATTGCAGATGAAATTTCAGATAATTAATGGTCCGAATCTTAATTTACTGGGCAAAAGAGAGCCTGAAAAGTATGGGGCAAAATCTTTTGAAGATTACCTTGTTGACATCAGGGCCAGCTTCCCGGGATTCAAAATTGATTATTACCAGTCAAATATTGAAGGTGAAATAATCAACAAGATCCATGAAACAGGATTTGACTATGATGGGATAATCCTTAATGCCGGAGGTTATACTCATTCTTCGGTATCCATAGCAGATGCGATTTCAGCAGTAAATGCGCCTGTTATAGAGGTACATATTACAAATATTTCGGCACGGGAAGGCTTCAGGCATAACAGTATTGTCGGAAGATACTGTACCGGGAGCATAATTGGTCTGGGGCTTTTCGGATACAAGCTGGCAATTGAGGCGCTGACAGAATTGGTAAAATCGCAGAAATAGCCTTAAAATGAACAGGAAAAGAACAAAAATTGTTGCCACCATTTCAGATAAAAACTGCTCATCTGATTTTATCAGGGATCTTTATGAAGCCGGAATGGATGTCATAAGGATAAACTCCGCGCACCTGAACATTGAGGGGGCGTTAAAGATAATTAATAATACAAGGGAGGTCTCCGACAGGATTGCTATCCTGCTTGATACAAAAGGGCCTGAAATAAGGACTACAATCTGTGACAGCTCCATCGAACTGAAAAAGGGCAGCAGTGTCAGAATTGCCGGGTAACCTGATAAAAAGACCACGGAGAATTGTATCTGTGTGTCGTACAGATCATTTGCAGATGATATTCCTGTAGGATCGCTGATCCTTATCGATGATGGTGAGATTGAGCTGAAAGCTATCAGGAGAGAGGGCGACACTCTTGAATGCCTGGTAGAAAATGACGGTGTACTGGGATCACGTAAAAGTGTAAATATCCCCAGTGTCAAAATCTGTCTTCCTTCTCTGACAGAGAAAGATAAATCTTTCATAAAGATGGCTATGGATCAGAATATTGATTTTATTGCCCATTCTTTTGTCAGAAACAGGCAGGATGTTCAGGATGTGCAGGCAATTCTTAATGATGGGGCAAGTGAGATAAAGATAATTGCAAAGATCGAAAATCAGGAAGGTGTTGATAACATTGATGAAATCCTTGAAGATGTTTATGGGATAATGGTAGCAAGGGGAGACCTGGCAATTGAAATTCCTTATGAAAAGATTCCCGGTATACAGCGGATGATAATTAATAAATGTATCAACAAGAGAAAACCGGTGATAGTTGCCACCCAGATGCTCCATTCTATGATAACAAACCCGCGTCCTACAAGGGCTGAAGTAAGCGATATAGCGAGCGCAATTTATTCGCAGACCGATGCTATAATGCTGAGCGGCGAGACCGCAAACGGAAAGTATCCTGTTGAGGCAGTGAAAACAATGTCAAAAGTGGCGCTTGAGGTGGAGCATAATAAAGAGCAATATCTCGAATTGCCTGCAGGAAATTTTGCCGGGGAGGTTTCCGCTTATCTGGCAAAGGTTGCCGTTAAAACCTCTATAAGGATCGGTGCCAGGGGAATTATTGCTGATACAGTGGGTGGAAGGACCATCAGGGATATGGCTTCATACAGGGGAATTAATCTGATCATGGCTCAATGTTATACAACCCGCGCTATGAGAGAGCTTGCTCTTTCATACGGGGTATATGCCAGTTTCCAGGAGAGAAAGAAATCGATAGACGAATTTATCCATAAAGCCCTTAAGAACCTTATATTTGCCCACGATCTGAGGGATGATGATATCGTTGTGGTACTTGCAGGAAATTTTTCCGGAGGATCAGGATTCTCATTTATAGAGGTTGGTTCAGTAAATTATCTGAAGGATCGTGTAAGTATTGTTGAATAACGACCACTCTGGTCTGATTTTTGATAATTATTATAAGCCATCAGAAGTTCGTAATGTTAAAGTTAATTGTCCTGTTATTCATGGCTGCCGCACACCCGGTGCATGTTTCACTACTGAGTGTGGAATATTCTTCGGGAAGCGAGGCTTTTAACGTGTTTTTAAAGGTGTATTATGATGATTTTATTCTTGACTACAAGCTGTTAGAAGGTGTGTATCCCGAATTTGATTTTTCCGGGAATAAAGAGACCTCCAGAAAGATGATTGAGGATTATATTAAAGATAAAGTTCAGATATTTGCCGGAAAGACAAAGCTCGAAGGAAAGATCTCAGATATTAATCTGGAAGGTAACGAACTGAAGATGAATTTATTATTTAATATTAAGAAGAAATCAAAAATATTCACGGTAAGAAACTCAATTCTTACGGATATTTATAAGGATCAGTCGAACCTGGTAATTTTCAGGTATGGCAGTTATGATGAAGGTATTAAGCTCACACCTGAAAAAAATGAGCAGGTATTTAATATTAAACAGTGAAGCCGGAGAGAAAAAAATGAAAAAAATCCTTGTATTAACAGTTCTTTCGTTTTGCTTTTTCAACCTTGGCGCCACTCATAACAGGGCCGGAGAGATAACATATGTTCAGCTGTCTGATCTTAGTTATGAATTCACCGTAACGACTTTTACCTATACGCTGAGCTATGCTGACAGGCCTGAGCTTACTGTCGAATGGGGCGATAACTCATCTTCTGTGGCGCCCAGGATTGAACGTACTGCCCTTCCAAACTATTACCAGAAAAATGTATATAAGATAAATCACACTTTCCCGGGTCCTGGTGTCTATGTAATAGTTATGCAGGATCCGAACAGGAATTATGGTGTTCAGAATATTCCAAACTCGGTAAATGTGGTATTCTCTATACGTACAATCCTTACCGTTAATCCGGCGATGGGGCGTAACAGCACCCCGGTGTTGCTTAACCCCCCTTACGATAAAGCTGCAAAAGGTCACATATTTATTCATAATCCGGCTGCATTTGATCCTGACGGCGACAGTCTTTCTTATAAACTTACAGTGTGTACAAGGGAAGACGGGAGACCAATTGAAAACTATACCTTTCCACCTGCCACCAATAAATTCTATGTTGATTCAATCAGCGGAGACCTTGTCTGGGACACCCCTGCCGATACCGGAAAATATAATGTTGCTATGGAAATACAGGAATGGCGCAATGGTAAAAAGATTGGAATTGTAGTCAGGGACATGCAGATTGAAGTATTTAACACACGTAATAATCCGCCTGTAAACGGACCTCTTAAGGATTTATGTGCTGAAGTGGGGGATACTATTGATTTTATTGTCACCAGCAGCGATGAAGACAATGACCATATATATCTTAAGGCAACTTCAGGAATATTTCAGTTGCCCGGCTGCCATGCGGAATTTATTAAAATTGATTCCCTTGCCGGAAGCGCTTCAAAGAGATTAAGGTGGGTACCCTGTCATGAGAATGTCAGAAGTCAACCCTATGATGTCGTTATCAAATCGGAGGATGACAACAGTGAATTGCGTCTTTTCGACATTGATAATATGAGAATTAAGATACTCGGGCCATCCCCCGCCGTTTATACAGCCTCACCGGAAGGCAAGTTTATAAGGCTTACCTGGAATAATTACGGGACACCTGTAATTTCCGGGTTCAGCATTTACAGAAGGGAAGGAGCATCCGGCTTTACTCCTGATTCGTGTACTGCAAGTTTACCGATTTCCACCGGATTCGTTAAGGTAGGGTATGCACCGGGAAGTGGCACAGTCACTTTTGTTGACACCGATAACGGCCAGGGACTGCAGTTCGGAAAGGAATATACCTACCGTATTGTTGCTGTTTATCCCAACGGGACTGAAAGCAAGGCATCGAATGAGGTAACATCCACTCTGGTTTCAGGCTTTACCGTGATAAAGAATGTAAGCGTCAGAAATACTCATACAGATAATGGTTCCATTTACCTTGAGTGGGAAAAGCCCGACACGCTTCCTGCAGGAAGACCGTATACATATCAGATATACCGCGCAGAGGGAATAACCGGTACCAATTATGCGCTGATCCAATCGTTACCATCAGTTAATCTTAATGATACGGTATTTATAGATACATTGTTCAATACGCAGTCCAAAGCATATATTTATAAGATCGAGCTTTATCGAAATGATACCCTCTTAGGCGACCCTTCATTTGCTTCTTCATTATTCCTTGAAGTCATGCCCGGGGACCGCAAAGCAAAATTTATAATCAGTAGAAATGTCCCATGGATCAACTCCCGGTACGATTTCTTCAGATGGAATGAAACAACCCTGAGTTATGATTCAGTGGGCACTACCAGCCTTCTTACTTATACAGATACCGGTCTTGAAAACGAGAAAGAGTATCGCTACTATGTAAGATCGACCGGCGGATACCAGAGGCCGGATCTTCCAAAAAACCTTGTTAATCTCTCTGAAAGTACAAGTATCACACCATATGACAATGAACCGCCCTGCGCTCCTAAGCTCTCAGTCTCCTCTCAGTGCGATAAGCTTATTAACAAGCTGAGATGGTCTGTAGCTGATCCTCAATGTTTTGCAGATATAGCCGGCTATAATATATACTATAAGACAAAATCCCAGGATAGCCTTACCCTTTATACAACTATTTATGACAGGGACTCTCTTTCGTATGACCATGAGGCAGGGGAAACAATTGCAGGATGTTATGCGGTTTCGGCATTTGATGTTGCAGGTAATGAAGGAAAAAGATCAGAGACAGTCTGCATCGATTCTTGCAATTTTTACGAGATACCTAATGTCTTCACTCCAAACGGCGATGATAAAAATGACAGGCTGGTTGCAAAAACATCGGGGCTTGTGGAAAAAGTTGATTTCAGGTTATTTAACCGTAACGGATTGCTGCTGTTCAGGACAAATGATCCGAAAATAGAATGGGATGGAACCTACAAAGGAAGAATCGTATCTCCCGGAGTATATTTCTATGAATGTGATGTTTCTGAAAGGAGAATAACCGGACTGGAAACCTTCCATCTCTCCGGCTTCGTTCATGTGATAACTGAAAAAGGAGCAAAGGTTAAAAAAGAGGAGTTCTGATGATCAATAATGTTATGCAGTATGAAAAGAGTTTTTGTACTTGTTAATTCCCTGATATTTGCCCTGGCCACAATTGCCCAGCAACCGGCAGATTATCTGCTTAAAGCAAAAGCTTTAACAGATGGCGGAAAAGCAGAAGATGCTATTGTGCTGCTTTCTGAAGCTCTTACCAGATTTCAGGACTGCAGGTTTTATCTTTTCCGTGCAGATGCATACCTGGCTCTTGGAGAGTACTCAAATGCAATTATTGACTATCAGGAGGCTGATAAAATTGCTTCAGGTTCAGGAGAATACGGACTGTCGCGCATCTATGCCCTGAAAGGGGATGTGAAAACTTCGCTTTATCACCTCGATCTGAATATGAGTTCATCATTCAAAAGAAATGAAAAGGAGATAATGCTCGATCCTGCCTATTCTGTGGTTGAAAACACTCCCGACTGGCGGCAGTTCTGGAAAAAAGAGAGATATGATATATTTGAAAAGAGAATTCCTGAAATAGAATATTACATTTCGACTGGCAACATGGAGGAAGCTAAATCCATTCTTACAGATTTGTCAAATGGATATCCCGGCAATAGTTCGACACAATATGCAACAGCTTTGGTTGATTATTCTCTCGGGAAATTTCCGGAAGCTATCACCATCCTGACAAATCTTACAGCTTCAGACCAGAAAAATGAAGCATGGTTAAGAATACTGGCAAAAGCCCAGGCTGCCTCAGGTAATCACGCCGGAGCCTCTTCGACATATAGTCAGCTTATTAACCTGGGAATTATTGATGCAAAATTATTTTTAAAGAGGGCAGAATGCTTCAGGAAAACAGGAGAGTATAATAAGGCCCTTAAAGATCTGACAACATTCATTGAGCTGTATCCCGATAATAAAGAGGCGCTAAGCCTTTCCGGAAAAGTAGAGGCTGAGTCGGGTGACAACCTGAGAGCGCTTGACTATTTTTCAAAAAACCTGAAGCTGCATCCGAACGATCCCGATTGTTACATCGACAGGGCAAATTCATATTTTATATCCAGGACCTGGGATAATTCCGTCATAGATTATAGTATGGCTCTTGATATTCAGCCTGCCAATCCAGAGGTCTGGCTTAATAAAGGCATTGCGCTCCTCAACATGGGAAAGACAGATGATGCCTGTCATGATTTCAGGAAAGCCCTGAACCTGGGAAATAAAAAGGCAACTTCCTATATCAGCAGGAATTGTATTAAATAATGTCATTTTTTTCCTGCCTGCTGCCTACTGCCATTTGCGCTCTTCGCCCCCGCCCGAACGTCCGCCTGACCATTCGGGCAGGACTGACGTCGTTCAGTCGGGCGGGCGCCTACCTTATATGCTTGAGTATCCTGTCGTAGAGATCCTGAGGCTTAAATGGTTTCAGGACATAATCGTTAATATTCAGATCCTCAATCCTGTCGTGACTTTCGGACATTATTGCGGCAGTAAGAGCTATAATCGGGATATCTTTTATTTTGGGATTGTTTGAATTTCTTATTATCCTGCTTGCTTCTATGCCATCGAGGATAGGCATATGAAGGTCCATAAGAATAAGGTCAAATTCTTCTTTTTCAAGTGTTTCCAATGCGAGCTGACCGTTCTCCGCGTGAGTTACCTTAATACCCCAGCCAATAAGAAATTTATTGGCAACGAAGAAATTGATCTTATTATCCTCTGCTACCAGTATCCTTTTTCCTTCAAGCCCTTTGAACGTTTCTGATGTTCCTGTTTTACGTGTTGGAAGATGCTGTTCAGATATTCCAAAGAACAGATTGAAGATAAATGAAGATCCTTTATCCGGTTCACTTTCGACATGTATTGAACCACCCTGGAGCTCTACCAGTTTCTTGCAGATGGCCAGGCCAAGACCTGTTCCTCCAAATCGTCTTGTAGTATCGGTTGAAGCCTGTGTGAAACTATCGAAAATTTCAGTATGTTTTTCGGGCGGAATACCTATACCGGTATCCTTTACTATAAACTCTATTTTCGACTGGTTTCCTATTCTTTCAATCTCCCTGAGATGAAGGGTAATACCTCCTTGCAGGGTGAACTTTAAAGAGTTTGAAAGGAGGTTGGAAAGGATCTGATTTAGCCGTATCTGGTCACCTATTACTTCGACCGGTACATTGTCATCTCTTAAGATATCGAACTCCAGCTTTTTCTCATTTGAACGGAAGGAATAGGATCTTTTTATCTCCTCGAGAAAATCTGTAAGGTTAAAAAGTGTCTGCTCAAAAACGATCTTGCCTGACTCCATCTTGTTATAGTCCAGCACATCATTTACAAGCGTCATAAGATGATTCCCCGAAAATCTCAGAGTCTTTATCAGGTCAAGCTGATCTTCCCTGGGATTGCCTTGCATCAGCAGGTTTGCAATACCGATAACCTCATTAAGAGGAGTCCTTATCTCATGACTCATCGTCGACATGAAGAGCTGTTTTGATTGTGCAGCTTCCTCAGCTTTCTGGCGTGCAATTATAAGATTATCAAGCATTGTTCTTCTCTGGATTGCAATAGCGATCTGGTTAGCAATGAAATCGAGCACATTCAGGTCCTCTGTCGAGAATTTTTCTTCTGAATTGTAATCCTGAAGACACATCACACCTATAATATCGCTTTCGACTCTTAAAGGAACACCCATCCATATTTTGCAGCGGGTACCAACAAGATCAACCTCTCCCGCCTCCTCCATTTTTCTGATATCGTCGTCTTTCAGAAGTACAGATTTATTGTTTTTTATTACCCAGCCGGTTATTGTTCCTTTTGCGGGAAACTCGTTGAAGTCATCTTTTTCATCGGCAAAAAATGGAAGGGAAAGAGTTTGAGTTGCCTTATCATAGATAGCTATGTAAAAATTATTTGTATCCCAGATTTTGCTTAGCTCTGATACAATAGTAGGATAAATATCTTTTATGTCAAACTGCTTAAGTGCGGCTGTTGAAATGTTATAAAGGATCTCCTGCAAAAGCTGGTTCTTCCTTTCGGTAGTGATGTCCCTGTAGATGCCAAGGAGAGCAACGGTAACATCGCTAATCACAATGCTTGAAGCAATAAGAGAAACATTAATCAGGTTTCCGTACTTATCTTTCCTGACAGTATTGGCGGTCTCTTTCCTGTTCTGATTTGCCCTTTCATCGATGAGCATGGCTTCATCCTTCATCTCCTCGGGAACCACAAGATCATCAATATATTTATTGACGGCTTCTTCCTGAGTATATCCGAAGAGGTTGGTAAACTCCTTGTTTATCAGAGTTATCTTACCGGGTATATCTGTAATGACTATCGCTTCGGGTGTCGAATCGATAAGATGTTCAAGGAAAGCTTTTTCCCTGATTATCTGCTCTTCATTCCTCTTCTGAGTGGTAATATCAGTTATAACCCCCCTGTAACCCACCAGCTTTTCGTTCTCAAAAATTCCAAAAGTGCGTGTGATAATTGGAATAATGGTACCGTCTTTCTTACTGGCCGTATATTCGTTACTGGTGTTCTGCCTCTGAAAATTAATCACTTTAAGATTTTCGACAGCTTTCTGAAATTCCTCCGGAGTGAAAATGTCCTTAATTGTCATTCCTTTCTTAAGGTCTTCTGCTTCATAACCGAAGTAATTCAAACCCTGGGTATTTGCATAAGTTACCTTGCCTGTGAGATCAATTTCATAGATCATCTCAGGCAGCAGATTTGCTAAATTCTCAAAGACAGTACCGTGTTTGATTATCTGTTTTTCCTTGTCCTTTTGTATATGGCCCGGTTCCCATGTTATAACAATATCTCCGCTTGTCAGGAGAAATCCCATGTAATATCCTTCAGAATCATCCCCAAGAGTTGAAGCGGATAGCTTATGAGGCTCACCTGTGATAATCAGGTGATGTAAAAGTTCGATAAGCTTAAGCCGGTTCCGGAGAGGAGTTTCATCGATATTTTTCCCGTTAACATCTGATTTGCGGATCCGCTCAACCTCTTCAACTTTATGGTTAAGATTTGTTACTAGGAATTTTCTGTCTTCGGTAACTGATATCAGCAAAAGATAGCTGCTTACCGTTTCAATAATTTCTTTGATAATATTGCCATTTCCTGATTTTGCAGCTTTCCCGTTACTTTGAGGAATCTCATTATACGTTGTCAGAAGATAGCTCTCATTACCAATCCTGATGATATCCACAGTGAAAAGAAAAGGTAGTTCCTCTCCATTTTTCTTTTTCAGATTAACCGGGAAATCGGTGACCTTCCTGAATTTTGAAAGAAGCTTAATATATTTGTTACTCTCCTCAAAATCTGCAAAGATGTTAATATCATCTGCTGTCCGGCCAATAATCTCATTTTTTTTATATCCAAGCGTCTTTAGAAAGGCATCATTCACATCGATATAAATGCCTGAATCCAGATTAGATATTGCCATTAAATGAGGAGCAGCATGAAAAGCTTTAAAGATCATCTCTTTTGAAGAATCATGTTTCTTATCTGTATCCGCTTTCAGAGAATCAATCTCTTTCTGCAGCTCATCGATGGTTTTATGTAATTTTTCGAAACTCTCCTTTTGTTCCATCAGTGAGGATTTAGCCTGTCTCAAATATAAAAATAAGAAATTACACTCCAACTTTTATTCCTGAAATATCAGAATATACAGTATTCCCTACTTATTTTTTTTATTGTAGTATTTGCAAAAACTTTTTAATCCGCAATCACTGCACAACGGATTCCTTGCCCTGCAGACATAGCGTCCATGGAGAAGAAGCCAGTGATGGGCGTTGTGCATAAGGTCAGCCGGGATATTCTTTGTCAGCTGGAGCTCTGCCTCAAGAGGTGTTTTTGCATTAACTGTGAGGCCTATCCTTCCGGATACCCTGAATACATGTGTGTCGACTGCAATGACCGGTTTCCTGTAAACCACAGAAGCCACGACATTGGCAGTTTTTCTTCCCACACCTGGCAGCTGCTGAAGAAGATGCTGCTCACGGGGAACTTTCCCGTCAAATTTTTCTACCAGCATTCTGGCCATCCCCACCAGGTGCTTTGCCTTGCTGTTGGGATATGTGCAGGACCTGATATACTCAAAAACCTCCTGCTGCCCGGCCCTGGCCATTGATTCTGCATCGGGGAATGCCTTCATTAATGCGGGAGTTATCATATTGACTCTCTTATCAGTGCATTGTGCTGATAAGATTACCGCAACAATCAGATCAAACGGATCATTGTACTCAAGCTCCGTCTCGGGATCTGGCCCGTTTTTCAAAAAATAATCAATGGTCTTTTTATACCGTTCTTTTAGCAACATACCGGCTACGGTTATAGTGCAGGTAAGGTAACACTTTTTATCTTTGCATAATATTTCTGATCTATGATAAGTTATCTGCAGGCTGAGAATATTTCGAGAAGAATCGGTGATAACCTACTTTTTGAAAAGGTTAACCTGAATATAAATAAGGATGATAAAGTGGCCCTGGTGGCGGTCAATGGGGCTGGTAAATCATCACTCCTCGATATAATATCTGGGAGGGAAGCCCCGGATACGGGTTCTGTAAACATTCGTCGCGATCTTAGAATCGCTTATCTTGAACAATCCCCTGTGCTCGAAGATACAAATGCAATTATCGATGAACTGTTCAGCACCGGGAGCCATCTTACTGAAGTTATTAAAGAATATGAAAAAAGCCTTTTTACAGGGAATGATGCATTGATTCAAACCATGATCCAGAAAATGGATGACAGCAAAGCATGGGATTATGAGGTTGCAGCAAAACAAATTCTATTCAGGCTTAAACTCCCTGATCTTAATGCCAGGATATCAACCCTTTCCGGAGGACAAAGAAAAAGGGTAGCACTGGCAAAGGTGCTTGTCGGAGAAAACGACCTTCTGGTTCTCGATGAACCAACCAATCATCTCGATCTTGAAATGATTGAATGGCTTGAGGATTACCTGCTTAAGTCAGTAAAAAGCCTTCTTATGGTTACTCATGACAGGTACTTTCTTGACCGGATTTGTAATGTCATTCTTGAGATATCAGAAAAAGAATTATTAAGATATGGAGGTAATTATGAATACTTCCTTGAAAAAAAGCAGGAGAGGGAAGCATCTTCGAGAGCCAATACGGAAAAGGCAAGGAATCTACTCAAAACTGAGCTTGAATGGATGAGGAAGATGCCCAAAGCCAGAAGACACAAATCAAAATCA
>Ga0315276_10003029_pt1 | contig 15386 bp, 14 predicted proteins | sample YL17G05_0_MG_FD_204542 | JGI IMG/M metagenome (GOLD analysis project Ga0315276, IMG submission 204542) | Sediment microbial communities from Yellowstone Lake, YNP, Wyoming, USA - YL17G05_0 | ecosystem: Environmental > Aquatic > Freshwater > Lake > Sediment | place: USA: Wyoming | collected...
ATTGATCAGTATTTACGGCGCCACCATGATCGTGTACTGCTTCTCCCCCGTCTGCCCGCTCTCCTGGGTGCCGTAGCACCAAACGCTGAGGGTGATGGGGAATGTCCCCGCCTGGGTGGGTGTCCCGTAGATCCAGGCGCTGTAATCCGCATCCACATACTCAAGAGTCAGCCCGGGAGGGAGTGAGCCTTCTGCCAGCGAGTAGCCCCCGGCGGGGGTGCTGTTATTGCTGACGTGGATGCTGGCTTCATAATAGTCCCCGGCGTGGGCATCCGGCAACACGTCCGGGCTGAACAACAGCCCATCGGCCGGTGCCGCTTCTGACACGACAATGCTGTACTGCTTCTCCCCCGTCTGCCCGCTTTCCATTGTCCCGAAACACCACACACTGAGGGTAAATGCGTATGTCCCTGCCTGGGTGGGTGTCCCGCTGATCCGGGCGCTGTAATCTTCCTGCACGTATTCCAGGCTCAACCCGGGTGGGAGCGCGCCTTCTGCCAGAGCGTAGCCTCCGGGCGGGGTTCGGTTATTGCCGATCCAGATGGTGGCTTCATAATGATCACTGGTACGGGCATCCGGCAGTTCGTCCGGGCTGAATACAAGTGCATTCGCTTCGGCTGTCGGCTTCACAGTAATACTCATCGGAAATTCTGCAGATTGCCCGGAGGTGTTCGTCCCGAGACACCAGACGCTGATGGTAAAAGTAAACATCCCGACTTCCACAGGTGTCCCGCTGACCCTGGCAGCGGATTGCCCCTGCACAAATTCGAGTTCCAGTCCCGGCGGGAGGCTGCCTTCAGAGATCGAAAGGCTTCCCACCGGCGTCTCGTTCTGGCTGACGACGAGGCTGGCTTCATACGGGCTGCCCGCCTGCGCGTCCGGCAACTCGGCGGGGGTGATCACGAGCGGCTTTCTCGGATTAAAAATGGAACACATGCACGCCAGGGTGGCGAACACGAAGAATGCCAGCCCCAGCAATTTGATCGGCGAGGTACGCTTCATATCTCGGCTCCTTTATCCATTAAATTACAGGACGATATTGACCAGTTTCTTCTGCGCCACGATGATCTTTTTGGGTTCTTTTCCTGCCAGGAATTTTTGCACGCCCTCGCCCGCCAGTGCGGCAGCCTTGATCGCCTCCTCGCTGGCATCCGCCGGCACCACCACCCGGTCGCGCAGCTTGCCGTTCACCTGCACGGGGATGGTGATCACCTCCTCCTTCACGGCGGTCTCGTCCACCTGCGGCCAGGATTGCAGGTGCACGGAATACCCCTTATTGAGCGTTTCCGTCCAGAGTTCCTCAGCGATGTGCGGGCATACCGGTGCCAGCATGCGCAGGTACAGGTCTTGCGCTTCCAGCCATTCCGGGGTCCCGGCTGCGCCCGCCTCGCGGGCCTTATACATCTCGTTCAGCAGTTCCATCAGCCCGGAGATGACCGTGTTGAACTCGAATTGCTCGAAGTCGCGGGTCGTGTGTTTCAGTGTCTGGTGGAGTTTGCGGCGCAGGTTCTGCCTGGTTTCCGCGGAACAGTCCCCGCTTCCTTCCGGAGAGGGTTCGGTGAACAATGCCCAGACGCGCTTCAGCCAGCGGTACGTTCCTTCGATGCCGGTATGGCTCCACGGCGCGCCCATGTCCCACTTGGCAAAGAAGACCAGGTAGGAGCGCACGGCATCCGCCCCGTAGCGCTGCACCAGGTTGTCCGGCGCGGAAACGTTGCCCTTGCTTTTGGACATCTTCTCGTGGTCCTCGCCCAGCACCATGCCCTGGTTGCGCAGCTGGACCATCGGTTCGTTTCCGCTGGTGATGCCCATGTCGCGCAGCGCCTTGTGGAAAAAGCGCGTATAGATCAGGTGCATGGTGGCATGCTCGATGCCGCCGGTGTAGGTGTCCACCGGCATCCAGTAAGCGTACTCGGCCGGGTCGAACGGACCCTGCTCATAGAACGGGGAGAGATAGCGCAGGTGGTACCAGGAGGAACACATGAACGTGTCCATCGTATCGGTCTCGCGCTTGGCGGGCTCGTTGCACAGCGGGCAGCGCACCTGTTTCCAGGTGGGGTGCAGTTTCAAGGGTGATTCGCCCGTCGGCTTCCAGGCCACGTCCTCGGGCAGCAGCACGGGCAGCTGGTCCTCGGGGACGGGATTCCAGCCGTCTTTTTCACAATGGATCATCGGGATGGGTGCGCCCCAGTAGCGCTGGCGCGAGATCAGCCAGTCGTGTAATTTGTAATTGACCGCCGCCTTGCCGATGCCTTTCTTTTCCACGAACTTGATCGCGGCATGGAAAGCTTCGTCGGCGGAAGTACCGGTCAGCGGTCCCGAGTTGACCATAACGCCAGAAGCGGGGACCGATGTGCTCATGGTGAGGCCGTCCAGAGCCTCCATGCCCTCCGGCTGGATCACCACCCGCACCTCCAGCCCGAATTTGCGGGCAAACTCGAAGTCGCGCTGGTCGTGCGCCGGCACGGCCATGATGGCGCCCGTCCCGTAGGTCATCAGCACGTAGTCCGCGATCCAGACCGGGATCTTTTCCCCATTCACCGGGTTGAGCACGAAACCGCCGGTGTTCACGCCTGTCTTTTCCTTGTCCGCGGCTTCCCGGTCGATATCCGACTGGCGCGCCGCCTGGGCCTGGTAGGCTTTTATCTCGGCGGCATGCTCCGGCGTGGTGAGATGAGCCACCAGCGGGTGCTCAGGCGAGAGCACCATGAACGTGGCTCCCCACAGTGTGTCAGGCCGGGTGGTGAACACCGTGATCGTGTCGGAGGGAGAGTTGAATACCGGGAAGGTAACCTCGGCGCCTTCGCTCCTACCGATCCAGTTCGTCTGCAGCACCTTCACCCGCTCCGGCCAATCCATGCCCCCGTAATCCAGGAGTTCGTCCGCGTAGCGGGTGATGCGGAAGAACCATTGTTCCAGGTCCTTCTTGATCACCGCTGTGCCGCAGCGTTCGCAGTGGCGGTCTTCGCCCCATACCTGTTCCCGCGCCAGGGTGGTGTTGCACTGCGGGCAAAAATCCACCGGTGACATTTTTCGGTAAGCCAGCCCGTGCTTGTATAACTGCACGAAGAACCATTGCGTCCATTTGTAGTATTCCGGGTCCGCGGTGACAGCCACGCGCCGCCAGTCGTACATCGAGCCCATCAGGCGCAGCTGCTGCTTCATTTTTTCGACATTCTGGTACGACCATTCCTTGGGGTGGATGCCGTGCTTGATGGCGGCATTTTCAGCGGGCAGGCCGAAGGCATCGAAACCGATCGGGAAAAGCACGTTATAGCCCTTCATGCGCATGAAGCGGGCGCGGGCATCTGGCGGAGTGTAGGCGTACCAGTGCCCGATATGCAGGTCCCCGGAGGGATAAGGCAGCATCATCAGCGCATAATGCTTGGGTTTTTTAGGGTTAATGTCGGCATGGTACAGCCCGTCAGCTGCCCATTTTGCCTGCCATTTTGGTTCGATCGCTTGTGGAATGTAATCGCTCATGGTTGAACCTCTTTATTTACGATGTTCTTTAAACAAAAATCCCTTCATCCTCTCAGGGACGAAGGGTTATCTCCGCGGTACCACCCCGAATTGCCTCAGCATCTCCGGGGATCGCCTGCCAAGTATCGCTGATGTGATCCCTTCGAGGAGCTGTGAGGCCTCTCGTCAGCGCTAACGGGCTTTCCCGGCGCCGGCTGATGGATTCACCGGTGCAGTCTCTCTTGCGAGGGCAGGCGAGTTCGATCTTTCACACCTTTGCAGGTGATCGGCGCTCCCGCTTGCGCTTTAAAGGGCTTCCACCTCGCTCTCTCTTCTCGCTGACGGGATGATCTACTACTCCTGACATGACCTTCAAGTATTAGCGCGATTATAGCACATCGCAATTGCCAGTGGACCCAGCGAGATTCGAACTCGCGACCTTCTCAATGCCATTGAGACGCGCTCCCAGCTGCGCTATGGGCCCAATTTCTATCTTCCAGAAGGCAGGTGCAGGCGGAAGATCGCCTCCTGCAGGCTTTTGCCGGCTGCCCGCTGGCTGTGGACCTGAGGGGATTCGAACCCCTGGCCTCCTCAGTGCGATTGAGGCGCGCTCCCAACTGCGCTACAGGCCCAATCTCGGGCGAACGGTATTCTACCTGAGTGGTGGGTGGATGTCAAGGAAGCCTGCCGCCCGGTTGGCAGCTCCATCCTCCCTGGCCGCGGATCGCCTGGTAGAGATTCTCCCGCCGGGCGAAATCATGAAAATCGCTGACTTCCAGGCTTAAAACGAAAGTGCGATCATTATAGAAGGTCAGCCTAGCGGCGTCTGGTCGACCGCGATGGTGCATGTGGTCACCCCCGCGGCATTCTTATATTTTTCCTCGACCAGGAACGATCTTCCGCCGCTCATCCAGGAGAATGCCTCCCCCAGGAATCCACTCATAAGGGGGCAGCAGGGTTCCCGTCCAGGTTCCTTCCGGTCAGGAGTGCCGGGCTCAAATTGCCAGCAGATCTGTTTGCTGTCTGACTGTTGATCGATTCGCAGGTCGGTGGTTGAGTTAAAAAGCCCTGCCAGCGCTTCGCATCCCGACTTGAGGCGTCGAGGGAAAGGCAACAGGCGGAAGTCCATGCGGGTTATTCCAAGTTGGGAATCAAATTCGCGCAGGCTGTATTTTAATGAAGCCTGCCCGATGCGCATCGAGAGACCAGCCCCCGCCCGGGGTCCGTACACCTCGGTGAGGGCATCCTGTAGCCGGAGGATATATTTGAACGGAAATTTTGCCCCCTCTTTGGCAGTCCTGGATCCCTTGAAAGACCGTAATAATCGGGCGTGGTTGAGCAGATCGGCAGCCTCCTGCACCCCCAGGATCTCCTCGATCGCCAGCAAAATAATCCGCCCAATTGGGTACAGGTGAGTCTCGTTCAGCATGGAGATCATTCGCTTCGTTTAACCTGTTTCCTATGGTAGCAGGGTCATCTGGAAAAGGTTACTTTTCCCCATTTTCCATTTCAGAGAGGATGCTGTAGAGCAATTCGAGCAGGATCGTTTTTACTGAATCCCGGTCCCGGGCTATGCACGGCAACAGTTTGACCTTGGCATCCAGCCGTAAAACATGGCGCAGGTCTTCGATATCCCAGGCTTCCTTTTTATCCTGTTTATTGGCTGCCACCACGTAGGGGGTGGGTGCGTACGCATGGAATGTCTCGAGGATGGACCGGGCCTCGCGAAAAGTTTCCGGTCGGGTGCTGTCCACCATGACGATGAAACCAAGCATGCCTTCCGAAAGGATCTCCCACATGAAGTCGAACCGGCGTTGACCGGGCGTGCCGAAAAGATACAGGACCAGGTCTTCATCCACCGTGATACGACCGAAATCCATCGCAACCGTGGTTGCGTCTTTGATCGATTTCTCTGCAGCCGAAGAGATCTTGCGCTCGGTGGAGACCACGTCGATCTCGCTGACCGAGCGGATGAACTCGGTCTTCCCGGCGTTGAAAGGACCCGTGACAACCATTTTAACCGTTTGCATAATGACAATCCTCAAAAATAATTAGAGGGAACGAATCCTGTCAATGAGACGATTGACCAACGATTTTTGTTCTTCTTTGTCTTCCGTGGGGAAGACCCTCACGGTGGGTGCAGTGGGCACAGCCCCTTCCAGGCGGGTGATCTCCACCAGGCCGGCCTGCAGCAAGCCGTAGACTATGCGCCTGATCTCAAGATCGTTCATCTTGGTGGTGCTGGCGATCTGGTGAATGGTGTTGCGCGGATTAATATAGGAAACAACCCGCCATTCATCCACGCTGAGATTTACATTCCGCAGGTTGGTGCCGGGACGGTCGGTGAACTTGAGCGCCATATCCAGGCTGGGGATCTCATCCTGCAATTGCTCCCACTCGCGCATTTGGCGTGAGCCTTCGATGATCAGGTTCTCCAGGTCCAACCGGACGCTGATCCGGTCGTCCGGAGGCAGGGTGTCGTTATCGAAGTCGAAAAAGCCCTCCACCCACGAAAACAGGCGCTGGATGATGTCGGAAAAATGCTGCTGGAGGTTGACCAGGATGTCTTCTTGCGATAAATACCCGGCATTGATCAGCAGCAGGCCAAGTTCCTTGTCGGAGATGTGGGAGGCACCCTGCTGGATGGATTTATACTGACCGGTTGTGATCTTCTTGGCTTTATGCAGCACAGAAGCCAGGCTGCTTTCCTCCTGGTCGATCTGGGCATACGCCAGCTTCCCCTCGCGGAAGGAGACCTTGGCAGTCTCGCTGGGTCCCTCCACGATCAAAGTCCCGGTCTTGTTGGCCAGGTTGATGAGGTTCAGTAATTGAGTGATGGTGAAATCGCGCAGGTTGCCACTCAGAGCCATGCAGGGCCTCGAAGAAATTCCATTCTTTGTTCGGTATTGTGAAATGATTATACCTTGTAAGGTTGACATGCGTCAAAGGGTGGTGCTATTCAAAACAGGAATGACCGGATTTTGGTGAAAACAGCCCAAAAAAACCACTGTTTTCAGCAAGAAGAAGTATAATTTTTGGATTGTGAATAGAGGAGCAGGAACCTTGTTAAAAATATCTGTCATCTATTGCATTGTCTGACATTATACCGACCGGGCCGTGAGCCTGGCAAATGACCTGCTCAAGAGATTCGAACCGGAAATCGAAAGCATCACCCTCATCCCCTCCGAGGGAGGCCGCTACGAAGTGACCGTGAATGAAAGACTGGTATATTCCAAACTCCAGACCGGCAGGCATGCCGAGCCAGGCGAGGTCGTCCGGCTGGTGGAAGACATGCTAAAAGAGAAGTAGGTTCGTCAAATATTTTCGTTTAGTAAAGAAGAGGCTATTATGTCTAAAAAAGGCCGTGTCTTTTCCGGTATCCGCCCCACCGGGCACGCCCACCTGGGAAATTACCTGGGTGCGTTCAAGAACTATGTCGCCTTGCAGGATGACTACGAGTGCGTCTATTGCATCGTCGACTTGCACGCCCTGACCACCGTGGAGGATACCATTAACCTGAAACAGAACACATACGACCTGGCCCTCGACCTGCTGGCGGTCGGGATCCGCCCGGAAGAGACCATCCTCTTCATCCAATCGCACGTCCCGCAGGTGACCGAACTGCACACCCTGCTCTCGATGGTCACCCCGCTTGGAAAACTCACCGATCTGCCGACCTTTAAAGAGAAGGTGCGCCAGAATCCCAACAACGTCAACTATGGTCTGGTGGGCTACCCTGTGCTGATGAGCGCGGATATCCTGCTCTATAAGACGGACCTTGTGCCGGTGGGTGTTGACCAGGCACCCCACCTCGAGTTTGCGCGTGAGATAGTCCGTTCATTTAACTACCGCTACAATACGAATGTGCTCATCGAACCGCAGATGAAAGCCGCCGAGGTGCAAAAAGTCCTCGGGATCGACGGCAAGGAGAAAATGGGGAAAAGCCTCAACAACCAGATAGAACTGGCAGCCTCACCCGAGGAGACCCGCCAGAGGATCATGCAAATGGTCACCGACCCGCAGCGCATCAAGCGCACCGACCCGGGAAACCCGGATGTGTGCAATGTGTTCACGCTCCACAAGGTGTTCACGTCCGCGGAAGATGTGGAGATGATCAACGTCGAATGCCGCCGTGCCGGGATAGGCTGCGTGGATTGCAAGAAACGCTTTGCAGAGAGCCTGAACAAAGCCCTCGAACCCTTCCGGGCGAAACGCGCAGAGATCGCCGCCCAGCCAGACCTGGTTCCGGCTGTCCTGGAAGACGGCGCAGACCGCGCCCGGGCGATCGCGAGCAGGACGATGCTTGAGGTCCGGGAAGCGGTGCAACTGCCGTGATCTTCATCCCGGTCAGCCAGTTTTCCCCAACAATATAGCCCATGCGCGCCCTGATCCAGAGAGTCACCTCTGCAAAGGTCAGTGTGGACGGAAAGACCGTCGCTGAAATCGACCGGGGGCTCGTGATCCTGCTCGGCATCGGTGCAGGGGACACGCAGGAACAGGCGGATTCTCTGGCACAAAAGATTGCCACCCTGCGGATTTTCGAAGACCAGGCCAGCAAATTCAACCTGTCCCTATTGGATATCGGCGGGGCGGCGATCGTGGTTTCCCAGTTCACTCTCTACGGCGACACCCGCAAGGGGCGCCGGCCTTCTTTTTCAGAAGCCGCCCGGCCTGAGGTCGCTGAGCCCCTGGTGGCTGGCTTCGTAAAGTCTCTGAAGGGTCTGGGTGTCCCTGTTCAGACGGGGGTATTCGCTGCCCACATGCTGGTCGAGATTGCCAATGACGGTCCGGTGACCCTCTGGCTTGAAACCTGACCTGCCCGCCACGCTGTTTGGGGTGGAATTGGCTGGATTTCCGGGTAAATCCAGCCGGCATATATCCTCCAGGATCGATGATCTCCTTTCTAATTTCAGTTTTCCCCTCCGTCAGTCTGCACAGCCCTCCGCTTGACGATATAGAAAGGTTGTGCTAGTATCACTCTAGAATCCAATATCTCGACCGTTGGTGAGGAGGAGTTCATGTTCAAGAGAGTCATGTTGGTATCCATTGTTGGCCTGGCAGCAGTGTTGCTGCTGGTGTCTTGCCAGCGCGCCGCTTCTCAGGCGCCGTTGACATCCCAGGCAACCCCCACCGGGACGGTCGTCATCGTTGGCACGGGACAGCCCACGGGAATCGGGCAGGTGCAGATGATAGGCACCACCCAGATGATCCAGACGATGACAGCCATGGCGCAGTCGGCTGTGCCGGGTGGCAGCCTCCCCACCATCACGCTGGTTGGCATGGGTGCCAGTCCCAATCCATTGACCCCAGTCGCTCCTACCGGGATGGCCACAACACCGGGAGCCGGTTTAACACCGGTCGTGATCGTCCCCACTGCCACACCCGGGCGCCCCTCCACCTACACGTTGATGCCTGGCGAATTCCCCTACTGCATTGCGCGTCGTTTCAACGTCAATCCTGACGACCTGCTTTCCATGAATGGCTTCAGCCAGGGGCAGATCCTTCAACCCGGTCTGCAGTTGAATATTCCTCAAACAGGTTCATTCCCGGGAACCCGGGCCCTGCATCCACACCCGAGCACGTATACTGTCTCTGTGGACGATACGATCTACGGGATTGCCTGTTACTTTGGCGATGTGGATCCAACTTCCATCGCAGCCGCCAATGGCATCTCGCTCACCACGCCTCTCACCACCGGGCGGACCCTGAATATTCCGTAGATTAGAATAAAATATTCCCACCCAGCCCAGGCGAATCCTCTCGCCTGGGCGTTCTTTTGGAGAATGGATATGCCATTCGAATTGCTTCATTCCGAGATCATGTATCCGGGCCGGGCATTCACCATCCGCCGCGACACCCTCAGGCTGCCGGATGGTCGTGAGACCAGGTTTGACATTGTCGAACACATCGGATCGGTTGTCATTGTGCCCCTGGATGCTGCCGGGCAGCTGCTTTTCGTCCGCCAGTACCGGCATGCCGCTGGCCAGGATATGCTCGAGTTGCCCGCTGGCACCCTCGATGAAGGCGAATCACCGGATGATTGCGCCCGCCGCGAGGTCCGTGAAGAAACGGGGATGGCGGCCGGAAAGTTGGAACGCGTGGGCGGGTTCTATCTTGCACCCGGTTATTCCACCGAATATATGCATGTCTACCTGGCAACCGACCTGGTTGACGACCCTCTGGAAGCCGATGCGGATGAGTTCTTATCCGTGGAACGTGTCCCCGTATCTGTTGCAATGGAAATGTGCGCTCGGGGTGATTTCCCGGACGCGAAAACCCTCGCAGCCTTGCTGCTTGTCCGCAGCCGCCTGGAAGGGTGATCATTCCCTGTTTTTGGTGACAAGTTGCGGTTGGATAGGTGTTTAAAATAACTATCGCAGGGACAGGCGGGGGAATACACTCATAGGTTGAAGCCAAATATTTACACAGAAACCATGTGATTCCATTTTCAGGAGAAAAGCAATATGCAACGCCAAATGGTTACGATAGATGGGAATGAAGCCACTGCTTCTGTCGCCCATCGCACGAATGAAATCTGTGCCATCTATCCGATCACGCCCTCATCAAACATGGGGGAGTTTGCCGATGACTGGTCGGCGATCAAACGCAAGAACATCTGGGGTACCGTCCCTCTAGTGATAGAAATGCAATCCGAAGGTGGTGCTTCCGGCGCGGTCCATGGGGCACTCCAGACCGGCGCGTTGACCACCACGTTCACCGCCAGCCAGGGACTGCTGCTGATGATCCCGAACATGTTCAAGATCGCTGGAGAATTGACCAGTACGGTGTTCCACGTATCGGCGCGCGCGGTGGCAACCCATGCCCTCTCGATCTTTGGCGACCATTCCGATGTGATGGCTGTGCGCCAGACCGGCTGGGCGATGCTCCCCTCCGGCTCGGTGCAGGAGGCGCACGACATGGCGTTGATCGCCCAGGCTGCCACGCTGGAAGCGCGCGTACCGTTCCTGCACTTCTTTGACGGCTTTCGCACCTCGCATGAAGTGGACAAGATCGAGCAATTGAGCGATGACGACCTTATGGCGATGATCGATGATGAACTCGTCCGCGCCCACCGCCAGCGCGCCCTTTCGCCCGACCATCCGGTCCTGCGCGGCTCGGCTCAGAATCCGGACGTGTTCTTCCAGGCCCGCGAGACGATCAATCCCTTCTATGCCAGGGTGCCGGGCATTGTCCAGAAAGCGATGGACAAGTTCGCAAAACTGACCGGGCGCGCCTATCACCTGTTTGATTACAAGGGCGCTGCCGATGCGGAACGCGTGATCGTGGTCATGGCCTCCGGCGGCGAAACAACCGAAGCAACGGTGAACTACCTGGTTGAAAAGGGTGAAAAGGTCGGAGTAATCCGGGTGCGCCTGTACCGTCCCTTCGATACGAATGCCTTCCTCAAGAGTCTGCCGGCGACTGTAAAATCCATTGCCGTGCTCGACCGCACAAAGGAACCCGGCGCCTCCGGTGAGCCGCTCTATTTGGATATTACCAGCACCCTGTTCGAGAATGGACGCCAGGGGATCAAGGTGATTGGCGGACGCTATGGGCTATCCTCCAAGGAATTTACCCCGGCCATGGTCAAGGCGGTATTCGATGAGCTTAAGAAACCCGAACCAAAGAATCATTTCGTGGTTGGTATCAATGAGGATGTGACCCACTCCAGCCTGGACTACGACCAGAATTTCTCGGTCGAGCACCCCGAAACGGTGCGCTGCCTCTTCTTCGGTCTGGGTTCCGACGGCACCGTGGGAGCCAACAAGAACTCAATCAAGATCATCGGCGAAGAGACAAAGAACAACGCCCAGGGTTACTTTTATTATGACTCCAAGAAAGCCGGCACATTGACGGTCTCGCACCTGCGCTTTGGTCCCAAGCCGATCCAGGCTCCCTACCTGATCACCCCCAACACAGCCAACTTCGTCGCCTGTCACCAGTTCAGCTTCCTGGAACGGTTCGATTTCACCAAGTACGCCCAGCCCGGTGCGGTGTTCCTGGTCAACAGTCTGTACGGTCCGGACGAGATCTGGGATAAACTTCCGATGGAAGTCCAGAAGGACATCATCGAGAAGAAACTCAGGTTCTATACGATCAATGCCTATGAAGTTGCCGAGAAGACCGGCATGGGCAGCCGGGTCAATACGATCATGCAGACCTGTTTCTTCGCCATTTCCGGCATCCTGCCCCGCGACGAAGCCATCGGCGAGATCAAGAAAGCGATCGAAAAAACATACGGCAAACGCGGCGAAGCTGTGGTTCTGAAGAACTACGCAGCCGTGGATCAGACCCTGGTCAACCTGCACGAGGTGAAGGTACCCGCAAAAGTGACCAGCACCACCACGCGCCGCGCCCCGGTGCCTGCCGAAGCACCCGCCTTTGTGCGCGACGTGCTGGGTCCTATGATCGCCTTCGAAGGGGATACCGTCCCGGTATCCGCCCTGCCCGTGGATGGCACCTTCCCCACCGGAACAACGAAATGGGAAAAGCGCAATATCGCCCTGGAGATCCCGGTCTGGGAATCCGAGCTTTGTATCCAATGCGGGAAGTGCGTTTTTGTCTGCCCGCACGCGGTCATCAGGCATAAGGTGTACGACAAGAAACTGCTTGAGAACGCACCCCAGACCTTCAAGTCAATGGATTCGAAATTCAAGGAATTCCCCGGCATGGCATACACCGTCCAGGTGGCACCGGAGGATTGCACCGGTTGCATGCTGTGCGTGGAAGCGTGTCCGGCCAAGGATAAGACCAACCCGGCTCGGAAAGCCCTCAATATGGCTCCCCAGCCTCCACTGCGTGAGAGCGAGGCTTCCAACTGGGAATTCTACCTGGCGCTGCCGGAAATCGACCGCTCGACCATCAACCTCGGCACGATCAAGAATTCCCAACTGCTGCAGCCGTTATTCGAATTTTCTGGCGCATGCGCAGGCTGTGGCGAAACACCCTATATCAAACTCATGTCGCAGTTGTTTGGCGATCGCGCCATCATCGCCAACGCCACCGGCTGCACCTCCATCTATGGCGGCAACCTGCCCACCACTCCCTACACGTATAACAAGGATGGGCATGGTCCGGCATGGTCCAACTCACTCTTTGAGGATAATGCCGAATTCGGCCTGGGCTTCCGTCTTACGCTCGACAAGCAGGTCGAATATGCCAGCGACATCCTGCCGACCTTTGCCGGCGAACTCGGTCAGGAACTCGTGGACGGTCTGCTCAAAGCCGATCAGACCACGGACCTCGGCATCCAGCAGCAGCGCGAACGCGTCGAAGCGCTCAAGCAGAAACTTGCCCGCTCAAAGAACCCGCAGGCGAAGAACCTGGCTGCCGTGGCGGATGCATTCGTCAAGAAATCGATCTGGATCCTCGGTGGCGATGGCTGGGCCTATGACATCGGCTACGGCGGCCTCGACCACGTTCTCTCCACCGGTCGCAATGTCAACCTGCTGGTGCTCGACACCGAGGTCTACTCGAATACCGGCGGCCAGGCATCCAAGTCCACCCCGCGCGGGGCTGTCGCGCGGTTTGCAGCCTCCGGCAAGGGTCTTTCCAAAAAGGATCTGGGTCTGATGGCGATCGCCTACGGCTATGTCTATGTGGCCCGCGTCGCCATGGGATACAGCGACCAGCACACGTTGAAGTCTTTCATTGAGGCAGAGTCTTATAATGGTCCTTCCATCATCATCGCCTACAGCCATTGCATTTCGCATGGCATCGACATGGTGAAAGGTCTCGAACAGCAGAAACTTGCGGTCCAGTCGGGTCTTTGGCCGCTCTATCGCTACGATCCACGCCTTTCTGCAGAAAACAAGAATCCCCTGCAGATCGACAGTCGGGAACCGAGCGTGCCGGTGGAGCAATACATGTACAACGAGACCCGCTTCCGCATGCTGACCCAGAGTGACGAAGCCCGCGCAGAGGCCCTGCTCAAATTAGCCAGCCAGGATGCCAAGTCACGCTGGAACTTCTATTCGCAACTGGCAGCCATGCATTACGATGGAACCACGGAACAGAAATAGCCGGGCTGGATTGATACCTGCCTGGCGAAGGAGGATGAATGGTTGACCTTTCAACGACCTACCTGGGTCTAAAACTCAAGAACCCCCTGGTGGCTTCGGCTTCACCGCTTTCAGAAAAAGTGGAGACAGCCAGGAAGCTGGAAGCAGCCGGGGTGGCGGCGATCGTCATGTATTCCCTTTTCGAAGAACAGATCATCCATGAGAGCCTGGAACTGGATCATTTTCTTTTCTACGGGACCGAAATATCTGCTGAAATAAACTCGTTTTACCCGCAGACTGGAAAATACACCCTCAAAGCGGATGCTTATATTGAAACCCTCGCCAAAATTAAGCAGGCAGTCAAAATTCCTGTCATCGGCAGCCTGAACGGTGTCTCCTCGGGCGGCTGGACCAAGTATGCCCGGAAAATCGAAGCAGCCGGGGCGGATGCCCTGGAACTTAATCTGTATTTCCTCCCCACCGATCCCGCGCTGACTTCGGCCCGGATTGAAGAGAACTATGTCACCCTTGTCAGGGATATTCGTAAGAGCATCAAGATCCCCCTGGCGGTCAAACTCAGCCCGTTCTTCACTGCCATCCCCAACTTCGCCAGGCAAATGGTGGAGGCGGGCGCCAACGGGCTGGTGCTCTTCAATCGTTTCTATCAGCCCGATCTCGACCTGGAAAACCTGGCAGTCATCCCGAACCTGGTGTTGAGCACCTCCAGCGAACTGCGCCTGCCCTTGCGCTGGATCGCCATCCTTTATGGTCGCATCCAGGCAGACCTCGCTCTCACGACCGGAGTCCACACTGCGGAAGATGTCATTAAAGCCGGAATGGCTGGCGCGAGCGTGGCCATGATGGCTTCCGAATTGCTTGAAAAAGGGATCGGCCGATTACCCGTTATCCTGGCGGAGATGGAAAATTGGCTCACCAGCCACGATTATGAATCGTACACCCAATTGAAAGGCAGTCTGAGCCAGAAATCGGTGAATGAGCCGGCCGCCTTCGAGCGTGCCAATTACATGAAAGTATTGAATTCCTTTACATCACTACCGTAAGATGCCCACCAAACGGACAGCCCCTGCGATGAATCGCAGGGGCTGTTCATTTCTATTCTATGAGTGCAGACGGAACAGGTTATTCGATCGCTTCCGGTTCACCGCCGGATTTCTTCTGCCGGTAGGTGATGCGGCCGCGGGTCAGATCGTAGGGTGACATCTCAACCTTGACATGATCCCCAAGCAGGATGCGGATGTAATACTTGCGCATCTTGCCCGAAAGGTATGCCAGGACCACGTGCCCGTTGTCAAGTTTCACCCGGAACTGCGTGCCGGGCAACGCCTCGACAACCAAACCTTCGACCTGAATCTTATCCTCATTTGCCATAAAATCTCCAGTCCCGTCCCGCCGATCTATTCGAAGTCCTTGTAGGAACGCCGCTTGTAACGCCGGATGGCCTTCTTCTGGTCCATGCGACGCTGTTCACTCTTGGACACGAACCAGCGCTTGCGGCGCACCGTGCTCAGGACGCCGTTCTTGACAATCTTCTTGCGGAAACGCTTGAGCAATTGATCCTGTGATTCATTGTTGCGTAGATTTACGACCGTCAACTGCCTCACCTCCTTCCATGGGGAGGAATAAAAAAACCTCGACCTTCACAGACACAGCCGAGGGCGTTTCATGCTTGGATGAAAGAAACTATCATCAAGAATTCAGCGCTGTACTCACTCCTTGATTGCCGGAGAATACGGATAAATGGCAATCGCTGTGGGCTTGTCTGTGAACAGACTCATTATACCTTATGAGCCGAAAGATGCAAAGAGAATAGAAAAGTCTCTTTGGCAATGACCTACTCTCCCGGGCAGTTACCCACCAAGTACCATCGGCGCTGACGAGCTTAACTTCCGGGTTCGGGATGGG
>Ga0315276_10003034_pt1 | contig 15375 bp, 24 predicted proteins | sample YL17G05_0_MG_FD_204542 | JGI IMG/M metagenome (GOLD analysis project Ga0315276, IMG submission 204542) | Sediment microbial communities from Yellowstone Lake, YNP, Wyoming, USA - YL17G05_0 | ecosystem: Environmental > Aquatic > Freshwater > Lake > Sediment | place: USA: Wyoming | collected...
GCCTCGTGGCGATCTCCCCGTCCGTAAGGTCTTCTTGACCGCGAGAGAGGAGTTGCATCTGCTCAGGGACCGACAGGTAGAGGGTGGACCGCGTCGACCGTCTTGTCGGTTGACCGCTTCGACCGTTCACTTCCTTCTCTCCCTAGGAGTAGGAAGCCACTTCGACCGCATAAGTCTTTGCCTCGCCCTTATTAATAAAGGTGATTGTGAGGTCTTTAAGTAGGGCGTGTGCCCGTGGTCGTGTCGCGGTGGTGGCTGCGAGGGGGGAGGGACGGAGGGAGATAGGGAGAGGTGGAGGGGAGGGAGAGAGGGAACAGGAGGGGGTGAGCCCCAAACGCCCCCGAGACGCGAACGGCTCACGGTACTACCGTCCCGTTCGTCGTTAGCGTGGAGCACCCCCACAGGTAAGGTCGGCTGGCCCAGGTGGGAAAAGAAGTAGTCGGTGAGACACTTCGCCCAGGCCAGCTCAATAGCTAGATGGACTCCAAGGTACTAAAGGATGCCTATACGACTATAGGAAGCCAGAACGACCGCGCTTGCGCTTGCCGTCGCCTGCGTGAGTGTACCCTGGCGAGGACCGACCCTTGGCGTGGATCAGACTGTCGCGGCGCATGCTGCGCTGCGAGTAGTGCTTGCCACCGATGGTGATCGGGCCACCCGCCCGACGATAGATCAGGCCGTATCGCGCATTGCGCTTGATTTTTCCAGGCATGTGGGGGGCAACGACGTCCGAGGATATGGTTTTTCCCCACAGTTAATAAGATTCGAGGGTTTGGAGGCCGTTTTTCATAAGGATGAGTAAAGATATATATAATCCTGGAGGGAATATGGTGATGGTGAGACACATGAGCGACGACAAGTGCAAGATGACCTACGAGATGACCGACGAATGCGGCGGAGAGGAGACCATCACCGCCGAGTCCGACAAGGACGCGATCACCCAGACTGAGGAGTGGCTCCGGGGCGGGGACTACGACACGACCGAGGGCACCGTCTATGTGCACGGGCATGTCCGGCGCGCGGACCTGGCAGAATGCATCGAGGGCGTATCATCCATCCCCGTGTCCGTGGTCATCCAGCCGGACGAGCCGGATTGCACGGCCCCGGAGCACGACTGGCAGTCCCCTGAGGAGGTCGTCCACGGGTGCAAGGAGAACCCGGGCGTGTACGGCCACGGTGGCGGCGTCATCATCACGGAGGTGTGCCGATACTGCGGAGCCTACCGCGTGACGGACACATGGGCGCAGGACGAGTACACTGGCGAGCAGGGACTACACTCGGTCGCGTACCGCCCAGCAGATGATGTCTCGACGGCGTGGGTCGAGGATCAGGGGGCCGACGAATGAGTCGCGGAAACGGAGGACTTACCAAGAAGCAAGGATGGGTGATAATCGGCTTGCTTCTTATCATCATATATCTGGGTCTGAACCACTGGACATTCGACATCGGAACACAAGACAGCGAACAGACCCCGATGGCTCCAGAAACACAAGCCATAGTCTATGCAATACTTGGAGTCATGGGATTCTGGGCGGTCATGATGCTCTTGGCAACAAAGTACTACGAAGCAATGATGGATATCCTTGAGCGGGTCGAACACTACTGGAGAAAGACACTCTTATGCCCATTGGTGAACTTCTCAATGCTAGCATGGATTGTGTTGGCTCCTCGATGGGTCGAACTAAGCGACATCGCCCAGCGTGTACAGGGGGTGTTGGTCCTATGCGTATTCATCGCGACAATAGATAACATCATAGCAATCCACCGAACGACGAAGAAAATCGTAACAGGGAGTGTCAAGCCATGAGCGAGAAGCGTGAGGAAACTGGCCTAGAGGCATGGCAGAGGGAGATGCGGGAGATGCGTGACAGGATTGGCGCAAAGGAGTGGCTCCGAAGGGCGTGGATGACGGTGTCAATGCGGGAGAAGGAGGGACCACGATGATCAGAGGGCCGATGCCGCGATGCCCAGATTGTTCGGGGCCCGAGAAGCGCGCCTACATCTACGACGGGCGACAGGGACAGAGGCGGTGGGTGCTGGTGGGCAACTATTGCTCCCAATGCAAGACATTTGAGGCGATACCATGAGCAGAACCAGGATGATGACAGAGGCGGAGATCAGGAAGCGGCTGGAACACTTGGTGCGGGTCAAGGAGGAGGTCGTGAAGCTGGTCGCGGACCGGCGGGACCTCAAGATCGTCGTGGACATCACGGACTACGACCACCGGATAGACGAGCTGAAGCGGGTCCTGGGGGAGGCGAAGTAGATGGCGAAGACGAGCACGACCTTCACAGGACCAGTCAACATCGGGGCCGAGCAGACCGTGACGTTGTCGATGAAAAAGCTCGCGATATGGCATTTGACCGTTACGAGCAGGTGGGACTGTAAGAGGATGCTGGACTTCTCGTGCGATAACCTGAGCGAGCTGTGCAGGTTCATCGAGACCATAGACAGGCTGAAGTCTCAACCATTGACATACAAGGTCTGGAGGGAGTGATATGGCCGGAGGACGATTCATCCGGGTATCGACGCCGGTAATCTGTTCCCGGTGCGCGCGGCTGGTCCGGGGAGGGCGGCTAGCCTACTGGGAGCTATCGAGCTTCACATGCTACTCGTGCGTGAAGAAGACCATGCGCGAGGCACCGACGGATCCCGAGGAGACGGCCATCCTCGACGGCATGGTAGACGAGGAGGACCAACCCGTGGAACGGAAGAAGGGGGGAAGGGCGTGAACAGGATGGGCAAACCACTTCAAAACCCCTTGGAAGAGTCTGAGCGGGCGAAGATGGCACGGGCCGCGCGGCTGAAGAGGACGAAGGAGGTCATGCGGTCGTGTGGGTGCCCAGACTGTCGGTCGGTGCTTGAGATACTCGAGGAGGAGGAGTAGATGGCGAAGATTTCGCTGACCAACGAGATCGACCTTCTTGCCTGGGTACTAGGAGAGGATGAGGCATGAGGACGGAGGAGGAGGTACGGGATTGTCTCGACGCAGCCGAGAAGATGCTCAGGACCGCAGGTGGCGCGATTCCGTATAACCTGATATGGGCCGAGGCCATGAAGTGGTTCCTCAACGACAAGGGGGAGAAGTAGCATGGCGAAGCAACACACTTTCGACGCGGTGAGTTTCGAGGAAATGTTAGACGAGGCGTTCGAGTGCGGGGAAGTGCTTAGACTGGAATGGAACCTCGAACAGAACCACTATCAAGGCGAAGATACGGGAGCCAACCGCGCACTAATGGACGCTTTCATTCGCGGGGTAATCGGGCGGGCAGATAGAGGGGGCATGAAGTGAGCAACTTTGCAGTAGTAGGAATCAAGAGACATGATAACTGGAGCACGCCTCAGGACCTATTCGCGGAGCTTGATGCGGAGTTTCATTTCAACGATGACCCCTGCCCACTGTACGGCAAGGAGAACGGACTCGACGGCCTCAATCGAGAGTGGGGCGCGAGGACATTCATCAACCCCCCATACAGGCGGGGCGAGGTTGACAAGTGGGTCAAGAAGGCGTACACCGAATCTAGGAAGGGGAAGATCGTGGTGGCCCTCTTGAGGCTGGACCCCACAACCAAGTGGTTCCGGGAGTACATCCGGGACACGGCGGAGGTCTGGCTGATCTGTAAGCGGCTCAAGTTCGGAGGCGCTAAGCATGGAGCGGCGTTCGCGTCGATGATCGTTGTATGGCGGGGGGTATGACGTGAGGGTCTTGGAACTGTTCTCCGGCACAGCGTCGCTCTCGACGGTTGCGCGTGAGCGCGGGCACGAATGTCTCACCCTCGATTTCGATGCGCGGTTCCGCCCAGATATATGTATGGACATCATGGACTTCGACCCCGACCGGGACCTTCCGACGGGATGGCGGCCCGATGTGATATGGGCGTCCCCTCCGTGCCAGCATTTCAGCGTGGCCGCGTTAAGCCATAATTGGCGCAAGTCGGGACCCCTGTTCATACCCACATCGGAGGGCGCGGTGGCATCAAAGGGATGGGTGATACACACGCTGGAAATCATACGGTATCTGAACCCCACTTACTACTTCATCGAGAACCCGCGCGGGATGTTGCGGAAGATGGAGTACATGCGAGGGTGGAACCGGTCGACGGTCACATACTGCCAGTACGGCTTAGGCTATCAGAAGCCGACCGACATCTGGAACAACTGCCTGGAATGGAGGCCGCGCCCGATGTGCCGCCCCAAGGCGCCATGTCACGCACGCGCTCCTCGAGGAAGCAAGTGCGGGATTCAGGGCATACGGGGTGGGGGCGGTCATGACCAGGTCAAAGCGTGGGGGAATATGTCGGCGGCGCTGCGCGCAGTCGTGCCGAGGCAACTATGCGAGGAGATCCTGATAGCGTGCGAGAAGGGGGCATAGAGTGATGACGGTAGGCGGAGGGGCTAGGCCAGAGAAGTGGCCCGAGTGCGCGACGATATGCCCGATAGCTAGGGAGCTGAGAAATCTCATGGCCGAGTGCAAGGCGTGTAAGAGGCGCGAGGGCGGTGGTAAGGGATGAAGTGCCCCAAGTGCGGGAGAGAGATGACCTGCATAGCGCATGGTTGGGTGGGTTGTTCGTTGTGCGACCGACCCTATGAATGGCATTGCCGACGGTGCGCCAACTGCGGCCACGAGGAGAAGGTGAAGGAATGACGACACACATACTCGGCATGACGTATGGGCCTAAGATCGAGGGCGTGAGGAACGGGACGATACGGCAGACGATCAGGCGGCTCAACCCCGAGCGCCCGTTCGCACTAGGCGACAAGCTCCTGATCCACGGGTGGGCCGGGAAACCATACCGTTCATCCTGGGATTGGAGGCTCAAAGCGGAGGTCCGGGAGCTTGATTGGCTCAAGGTCGACTGTTCCTGTTGGGTTGTGATCGAGCACGAGGACCTGATACGGGAGGGGTATCGTACGGCAGCGAGTCCCTGGGGGTACGAACATGAGGTCATCGACGGCATAGCGAAGGCCGATGGGATAGAGCCCCCGACCGGACTCGGATTGAAGGCGGTCCTCGAACGGTTCCACGGACTGTTCGTGGAAGCGGCGGAGTTTCAGGTGGTCCGGTGGTAACTGCCTGCGCTGACCTCGTGGACCGTCTTGGACTCCTCGAGGAGCGACAGAAGACCCTCGGCTTCGAGCTCAAGGACCTCTCGTGGCGCTATCAGCAGCTCAAGAGCGCCCTCGATGACTTCGACAAGGAGCTTCGTTCCTTCGACCTAGCGTTGCAGGCACGTCTCGCGCAGGAAGACCGAGGCATGGGGAGGCACTAGCCCCCACCCGTGCGCCCGTGGCCCGTAAAGGGCTCAGGAACGATTCCTAGCCTATGAGGCCCACGAGGAAGAACCCGAAGCCGATGACCATCAGGACGGCAGCGTGTACGACCGACCCGAACGCTGAGTCGTCCCCGTCCCTGTAGGCAATCACGGCCATTGTCGGGACGGCGATCAGGATGCAGAAGCCGAACACCCCGATCATGGTCAGGATGCCGTTACCCCCAAGCCAGTCGGTCATCGCCGAGAAGTCCCAATGAGATGTCTCCGAGAACACCGGCATTACCAGGAGACCTATCTGGGTGACATAGAGCGCGCCCGCAGAGGTCCCGATGTCCAGGCCGACGACCTCCATCCCTAGGTTGTTGATGTCGGCTATCGTCCAGGTGGTGTTCGTCCGTGGATTGGGAACATAGGCGGTACTCGACTGGTTCGAGAAGTATGACGGCAGAGTCGTGAGGGCGACTGTCGTAACATCCGACCGGGCGGTTTGGTCGAATATCAATACCTGCAACATCCCGGTCGATGCCGTGGTCGATTTGGCGATGACCCACGGGCGCACGAGGAACTTGTCGGCATAGACATAGCCTGCGGGGCAATCGGTGAACCCCAGGACCCAGGACCCACGATAGCTGTACGACGTCCACGCATAGGTCAGGAGCCCGTCCCCACCGAGTGGCGTCTCGTTCGTCGAGTCATACATGCCGTCGACCGTGCTCGGGTATGCACCCCAGCTGGCGTTGAGGACGTCAGAGTCCGGGCGGAGAATGAAACTGCCGACCGGCGGGACATAGGGTGGCGGTGGGGTGTAGACCGCTGGGACGATCTGGACATCGAGGTACGCCAGCCAGACGCTGTACGGGTCCGCTGGGGTGCCGTAGATGTCGATGTTCGTCCTGACGCTGTCGGAGAAGACCAGGGCCACGACCACATACATCTCCGCGACCTCGGCCGAACTGAATGGCCGGAGAGTCCCGCTGTCGTTCATCTGTAGCCCAGTAACGGTGAGACCACCGAGATAGCCCATCGTCAGATCAGCGGTGGCGTGTGGGAGGTCAACATAGTCCCTGGCAGACTCATAGTCGCTGGCGACCTCGTCCGATGCGGCAAACCCTACTCCGATGCTGATGGCCAGGTTGCCGTCGTTGTACCCCTCCGGTAGCGTCCAGCGTCCGAAGGTCGGTTGACTGGGAGGATATGCAGCCCCATAGTTCCAGCCAAAGAGAGTGTTGAGGTACACCCTGACATCGACTGTGTAGTAGCTCGCTGTCTCGCCGACAGGGTCCGTTAGCCCAAGCTTCATCACGCCTTCGCCCGTCGTGGGGTTGGCGGCAGAATAGTTGGGCCAGTAGACGCAACCGGGGTCACCGTCGTAGTACGACGGGAAGTCGCCGGTCGAAGTGCCGACGTCGTAGTCCTGCACACCGAACGCACGGGGGACGGTCTTCTGCATGAGCTCCCAGATCGGCGTCACCTGGTCGTCCCGGAGGACAAAGAGGTCGTTCCTGATGTCGCTGTCAGGATAGAGTTGCTGAGTCACCGGTACGGCGCTCGAGGGTACCGCGAGCAGCGATAGGACGCACATGCAGAGGGAGAGGACTAGCCCGATGGATACCGCCTTTGCGAACATTCAACCTCCTGCTATCCAGGGGATCATCCTGGATATGACCGTGAAGACCATGAATCCCAGACTGGCATTGAATGGCACGGCGATCAACAGGTTCATCACCGGACTGACATTGGGGAGTGAGGCCGTCATCAACTGGCCGAGGATGGCCCACATCGAGGTTTCCGCGAGGTCAACGACAACTGTAGGCTGGCCGACCATGATATTAAATGTGTTGGACCAAACACATTCCGCGAAGGTCGTGTAGTTGCCAAAGGTCGTGATGATCAGGACCTCGTCCGGGCCGGTCGTTATCTTGAAGGGCGTCACAGACTGGTTGGTCCGCTCGACCTGATTCGCTATGATCGTCGCATAGTCGAAGACCAGCAGCTCCCGGTGATGGAACCAAAAGCCCCCCCATTCGGAGTGTACGACAAAGAAGTCCTTGTGACAGAACATCACAGGGATAGACAACCCCCCGTCGTCCTCATAGACATAATCCCGGACCATCCAAACCTCTCGGTCGGACACGGTATCATTCGTGAATATCTCGATGGACACGGGGTCGTTGTCGTCGGTGACATTCGCGGTCGTGACATTGTAGCCTTCGAAGGGTTCATAGACCAAATAACCAGTCGAGCCGACCATCTCATAGTTTTTCAGCTGAGTGAAGTCCCCCCGGTCGGCGCTGGCGAACAGCGGAGCCATTATCGAGATCATGAACGCCCCGATGACGATGAATGTCGCCGCGAAGATGAATACAGGCATGAGGGTTTCGTCGCCGTGCCTGTCAGCCCCGAGTCTAGCCTTCACTAGAACCCCCCAGGACGCCGGAGAATATCGTGGCCCAGAGGCCCGCCGCAAACAGGGCCGCCAGGACCATGAGCCAGGTATCTATCCAGCCCATCGCCGTTAGGAGACCCATGACCGCGAGGAGGATTATGACGACACCGATCACCGGGGCACGGGCCGCAGACATGGCTAGAGCGATGGCGCAGAGGATGGCGACGGAGATTATCAGCTCGCCCGTGGTGTCGCTGACTCCGAGCGCGTCCGCTAGTCGGCCAGGGATGTCGGTCAGGGTGGAGGCAGACGCTAGACTAGCTGTCATGGCGACCATCACGAGACACATGAGCGCGAGCGCGCCGAGCCTACCTCTGTTCTGCAATCTTCGTCCCTCCGTCAATGAGTAGTACCAGCCCCAACCCTAATGAGAGTATCGTCCAACCAGCCCCAAGTTGGGCGAATACGGCCAGGGCCGTGAATATCCAGATCAGGCCGGCGAAAAAGGTCCAAGGGCTTTCCTTCTGCCAGAACCCAATTACCATGAACGCTATCCCCATGATCATGGCCAGGACGACCTCGAGGATAAGGGTCGTACTGACGCTGACCGACGGGACGCTGACCCACAGCGTGTAATTCTGATAGGTGACGACCCCATTCCATGTCAGGGACAGGGAGACATCGACCGGGCCCGCGTCGGTCTCGGTCGGGACGCCCTTGAGCTCGGTCCCGTAGAGACTGAGCCAGGCGGGGCCATCCACCAGGGCCAGAGTGTCCCAATACCCCTGGGTTATCGTGTAATTGTAGACTTCTAGGGGCACGGCGTCCAGCGTGGGCGAGGATGTGAAGACCGGCGCAGGCTCGATGAAGGTCCCCGCTCCGGTCATGCTCCCGAGGATGGTCGCCCGGAGACTAACGGCCGTGTCGTTGTCCATATCTATCGTGGCCGTCAGGGCGACCGTGATGTTCCAGAAAGTGTTGGCGGCGGACATCTCGAGGCCGCCCGTGCCCGTGAGATAGACGACCTGGTCACCATGCATCCAGATGCCCAGCACAGTCCAGTTGCCACCGACCGTGACGTCGTAGGATGTGGTGAGCGAGGCGGAGGTTCCGACATACAGATCCTCCGTGGTCTCGAGCGAGAGGCTGGTCACGGCCACCGTACCGGTCCCGAGTACACGCAACGCCCACAGGCCGAGGGTGTCCGGGCTAAGGGTCAACGAGACCGTGACATTGAGATCGCCATCGACCGTGAAGTCCCCGCCGTCAACGACGGACGCCCCTGAGAGCGTACAGTCGTCGTCTACGGCGAAGTCGGTGCCCGACGCAGCTAGGACGCCTGCGACGGTAAGGTCGTCAGTCGTGGCTATGCTGCCGTTCGTCGTGTAGAGGGCGCCGGAGGTGATGAGGTCCCCGGTCGTGATGTCCGTGCCCGTGAGGCTGGCGGTGGTGAGAGATAGTATGTCCCCGACTGATACGGTCGTACCTACCGCACCCCACGGCGCGCCAAGCGTCATGTCGTCGGCTACCGTGATCACGCCCGCGCCGGACATGAGATAGGCGTCGTTGGTCAACACAAGGTCGGAGGCCGTCGTGACCGTCAGGTCATACGCCCCTGTGTCGAGGGTCGCTGGATAACTCGTGTGAAGGCTGTCGATGGTCAGGAGAGCGCCGACGGACCAATCCCCGCCCAGGGTGACCGTGTATGGAGAGACCGCTGTCCCGAGTTGCTGTAGGGTCGTCGGGGCCGTCGTGATGGCTCCGGGCGAGATGGTGGTCGGGAGCGTGTAGGTCATGACGAAGGCACCGGTGCCGATGACCGTTCCCAGATTCGTCAGGCCGTTGTTTACGGTCGTCGTGACGGTCTTCCCAGCGCCGACCGTCAGAGAGGCGGCAGCGTGGACGTCCAAGGCGTGAGTGACATTGACCGAACTGGCCGTCGTGTAGGTCCCTTCGACCGAGAGATCGTAGAACGCTCCGTTGGTGTTCGCGGTCTTGACGGTCTTGGTGGCCCCAGTCAGGTGCACGGAGCTGGTGCCAGCGGTGAAGGTTCCGGCGCTGGAACCCCATGCTCCGGAATCTGTAATCTGTGAGCCACGGCCCAGGAGGATGCCCCTGGTCCCGACGGTCAGGCCAGCGCACGAAAAGGCATAGTTGGATGCGGAGAGGTCGAGCGTTAATGTATTGGTTACATGGTCGGACCACACAAACATCGTCCCTACTGTTTGCGCTGATGCTAGAATAACCGTTCTCGACGCACCAGATGACGCCAGGAGCATCAATATCCAGTTAGCTCCACCAGAACCGAAATCAACCGATGGATTGGTGTCAAAGAATTGCATGGTGAATGTACCTGAACCGGGTAACATTTGGCCGAGATTAGAGAATGTATTTGCCCCATAATACCGTATGTAGAAGCTCCCGGTCGATGGATAGCATGACGCACCAACTAGGACTGAAAACGAATTGGTCGATGCCAAAGAACCAGGAGTGATTTTGATGTTGGCTGCTGAAATGCGGAGAGAATACAGTCGGTCGTTTGTCGCTGAAATATAACATCCGTTCGTTCCGTTCATGTCCAGCTTTATCGTTTGGGATGTTTCGGTCCCTGCGGTATGGGTATAGTTGTTCAGACAAGTTATCCAGTATGAGGTCGAACCCGTCAGAGTACCCGTTGTGTGCACACCGTTCCACATCCCCAGATTCGTGGCCTGGGTAACCGTTCCCGAGTACCCTGTATTCATAGAGAAAATGCCAAGCGTAACCGTCGTATTCCAGTTACAGTTGTAGACGCTGGTCGCATCGAATGTGATGTTATCGCCAGTCGCGGGAACACCAGCAGGGGACCAGCTCGCGGCGATGCCCGAGTAGCTGTTGCCTGTGGCAGCCCAGGTACGGGTGACGCCTGAGAAATAGGGATCCACCGTCCGTGTCGCACCGGCAGGAATGTCTCCCAGGAGGATGCCTATTCCCAGGATGTCTATCGTCAGTCCGACGATAGAACCGGAGCCGAGATATGCGTGTCCGTTCGGCCATCCAGCATCCCGCCAGTCGAACTGAAATTGATTGCTCAATCTGACCCAGGTGATGCTCGCAGGAAGTGAAACATAGAGCGGTGGGTAGTAGGTCCCGGTCCTCGTTGTAACGCTCGGTGTAGGCGTGTGCGTGAGGTCGAAGATGAACCAGAACTCAGCTCCCATCAGGGCGTTGGCGTACCCGTTCTTGAGGGTGTGTGTGATCTTCATATTCGCGCCATCGCCGTAGAAGTCCAGCTGGATGGTCCATGCGAGTGTGGCCGAGTTGACCGCCTTGAATGTGTAGTCGTAGCCTTCGAATACGCCCGTGGCGTTGTACTGAGCCGTGGCCGTCGCCGTCCAGGTCCAAGTGTAGGATACCGCCGTGACCTTCTGGGCGACACCCAGGTAGCTCGCGGTCAGGCCGAAGGAGAAATATGTGGTGTATCCCCAGGGTAGGACCAGCTTGATTATTCCGTCGGGGAGATACGAATATTCGAAGCCGTTATGGTCCGTCATGGTGGCGGTGGCCTGGTCATATCCGTAGCCTCCGGTGTAGGTAGGGAGAGCGGTCGTACGGGCCGTCAGGTCGTCCTCGAGGTCAGGGGTGGGAACGGTAGGGCTGGATTGAGAGCCCATGCTTAGGGTCATGGACAGGATGCACAACAGCGCGAGAATTGCGGATGACGCCCTACCGTTCACGGGTACTTGATATAGGCGTCCCGATAGAAATCAGTTGGGGTGAGAAAGCGGATAAGGGGTTTGCGCCGAACAGGTTCGCGTGTAGGACTTACATCGCGTCCTTGATGGCGTAGAGGGCGACACCGATCACGACGAGCGCTATTGCGAGCCAGTAGAAGATCGGGATCATGCTGACGATGCCCGCGCTGTCTTCTCCGACATAGTCCGCGTTAGTCTCGTTCGTGAAGTCCGTCACATACCCACCCAGGAGCGGGTACAGGGCGAAGGCGATCACCGCGAAGACGACCATGCTGATCAGCAGGCCGACATTGACCGCGCCCTTGTCATCTCTGCCTATGTTCTTTAGGTTCTTCAGTCTTGCCATGAAGTCCATTCTCAGACCTCCGTTCCAGTCATGCCGTCGGACCGTATATGAACCAGCGCGCGACGGTTTAAGTCGCCACATCCGACACGGTGACGGACGCATGGGGCAAAAGCCGTCATAATCGCATGGTTTACACGAACACTTGACGCTTTGCGCGCTTACAAACTATAGTTACATCTACAGTCAGGGCAGGCCGAGCCGAGAGAAGAAGACCCGTCGCCTACGCACGGTTCAGGATCGTGTCGACCGTAGAGACCGGCATGTCCATCTTCTCGGCGATGGCTTTGTGCGAGAGCGGTTCGCCCGACCGCTTGGCGTCCATGTAGAGCGTCTTGATGGCGTGGTTCCGTTGCCGGACGAGGTCCCGTTCGCGGCTCGATGTGCCCGCCTCCGTCAGGGGCTCGGACTTGACCTTGTTTACGAACTCCACCTTGCGTCCGAAGTACTCCACCCACCAGGGGTCCTTGTCGATGGTGTCGAAGGTGAACGCTGCCAAGGGGCTCCAATAGACATCCTTGGTGAACTTGCTGTGTACGGCCTCCCGGACCTCGCAGAAGCCCCTGACAAGCTTGTCCGTCACGACCTGGAACCAGTACTGGACCATGGTATCCCGGATGTTCTTGTTGAGGAAGTCCTTGTGCGGGAGCACGAAGTAGCTGACCGTGTTGATGACGGGCGTCACCTGGAACATGCAGTTGAGGTTGATCTGCTCGCGCTCCATGTGCTTCGGGGAGTACATGGCGAACCCTGACTCGTCGGCGATGACCTGGGGGATGATACCTTTGGCGGGATCCGCATAGGGGTTCTCCGAGAAGATTCGGACGAATTCGTCCAGGGTGAAGCCCACATTGCCGGGTGGGAACTTCGGGTCGACCTTACGGGCCATCGTGACGGCGAGAGTGGACTTCCCCGTCCTGGGCTCGCCCGCGATCATGATGTTGGTGGCGAACTTGTGCATCGGCCTGTCCAGGATGAGGTCGACCATGTAGTCAAGGAACCGATGGTCGTACAGGTGGCAGGTCTTGGGGCGCTTGTTCTCGACGGCCATCAGGTACTCGTCCTGCAGGACGCCTACGGTGAAGGTCCGCCCAGACATAGGGTTCGTCAGGTCGAGCTCAGTCATTCGATTGGCGCCCCTTCTGATACTCGTGGACCTTCCCGTCGACCCCGACATTCAGCGCGCCCTGGTCCTTGTCGGCTTGCATCATCTGGACCATGTCATCTGAGCGCCGCCCCTGGTAGGCCGCCATGCACCGCTCGTCGGTGTCCTTCAGCTCTTTGTAGCTCCCCCACTTCAGCGCCCGGTGGAGCGTGTCGCAGGCCATGTACCATTCTTTCTGGGGGCCTGACATGAGCCTGGTCTTCTCGTCCAGCGCTCGCGCCTGGTCCGTCATGTAGTCCGTGATCTTGTTCTTCGGGTCGTTTGCCATCTTTACTTCCCCCTACTATGATCGTGAAGAAGACCAGGAACCCGACCAGGCCGATCATCATGGCCGAGTGGTCGAACAGCCAGTAGAACATCATGCCCAGGGACACACAGAGCATGACGTCCAAGGCGACCGCGTCCGTCTGCGACGTCGTACATATCACCTAGCCCCCGTGTCGAAGTAGCCCGACATGGCGAGGATGATCATGACCGCCGCGAGACCGATCATCACCAGGACGACCACGAGCCAGTTGACCCCGCCACCGAACTTGAGCTTGGCCTGGTAACGCCGGTAGAGCGGCGACTTGACCATTGCGTTGTAGACCTCCGGGGTGTCGATGCGGTTGAACCCGAGCTCGGCGATGCGGTCAATCGGCTGGTCCGGGATGACGATGGCGTGATGCTTGTCTTCCGACTCGAGGTAGTAGAGGATCCCGATGCCGGACGGGATGACGTCCACGAACTCCGCCCAGAAGCCATCCCTGGCAGTACCACGCCAGCCCTTGAGCCGCTTGGCCTTGGTCATGTCGATAGCGTACTTGTGGCCGTGGACCGTGAAGGTCGTGATCTCCCTAGGCCCGGAGTTGTCAACCATGCGGGCATAGTACCCGCCGCCCCTGGTGTAGACGATGCATAGGTACTTCTTGAACGGTCGGTCAACCTTCTTGCTGTAGTGCCTAAGCCTTAGCTTCAAAGGAACACCACCCCGAGCGCCCAGACGATGAACGACAGGATGGTCAGCATGAAGGCCAAGAGGATGAACTTGCACAAAAGGATGAACCCGTTGATCGTCCGGCGGACCCACCGGCGGCTGATGCTGACCTTCTGCCGGTGCTGTTTGATGATCTCAGCCTCCTGCATGAGCGCTTCCCCGGCGACCGTGTCGAAGTCCTGACCCTCCGGAGCCGGGATGCCCTGCCAGATGATCATGATGGCCGGGAGGCGACCCTCGCAATCCTTATGGATGCACCGAGGCGTCACGGGGTGCAGACCGTCCTGCATACCGATATGGCGCTTGAACGGGCCGATCTTCTCCGCGACGCAGCGTCCGTCCGCCCGCTCGAATAGGACCTTCATATTATCACAGACCCCCATATCACCAGAAATGAGGTCCACACGCTGGCTAACACAATTACGCCCAGAGACCATAAAGATGTTTCCATCAGTAACCCTATGGTCAAGAGGAGGATCCCCCAACTGAAAGCTAGCGTTGTCCTGAATACGAAGTGGACTTCGCTCAACTCGTCTTGCTCCTTCATTCGTCAGCCCCCGGTGGAGGGGGGAGAGGCGGGACCTTCGCGGCGAAGATGTGTTCCTTTCGCGAGACCAGGAGCCTGAAGAACCAGGCCAGGGCAATCGTCTTGATCATCCAACGGAGACCTCGAGAGAAGGCCGCTGTCTGGAACGAGAGTATCATCCAGAAGGTAGTCGCGTCCTTGAGGGTCATGTGCCCACCCCCAGGACATAGCACAGCGCCGTTGTCAGCATGAGGACCGCGAGGAACATCGACAGTAGCGCTATCCCTGACTCGTTCAAGGATGCCGCCCATGCCGCCTCGAGCGCGAAGACGATCGCAAACATCCCCCACCGTCCAGCCCTCTTTTCCAGCTTCGATAGATTGGTCTTCAAGTCCTCTCCTCCGACTTCCCTGGTAACATCAACCACATCAGGAATAGTAGCTCCTCAGGGGAGAGGAGGGAGGACTCACCCATGCCGACCGTGTAATGCTGATAGATGGATGCAAGGCCCGTACCGGACCGGTGGGCGATAGAGAACGGATCCGTCCCGAGGCGGGCGAGGTTGCAAAAGTAGGTATGCCGGAGCCTCAGAGGCCCGCAGAGGTCCGCAATGCCCCGGTCCTGGGCGTGGTCCGAGGTCAGTTGGTGATACCAGCGCCGGGTGGCTCCCGAGAGCGGCAGGACCTTCCCGATGACCGCCGGGTCCGTCATGGCTGCTGACCATGCGCCCATGACCTTCTTGTCCGTCTTTGCCCGGTGGAACGAGTAGTACCGGAGTCCCATCGAGAGGCCGTAGCTGATCGGGTGCTCGAGGACCGTCGGGTGGATGGGGACCGAGAGAAATAGCCTCGTGGCGATCTCCCCGTCCGTAAGGTCTTCTTGACCGCGAGAGAGGAGTTGCATCTGCTCAGGGACCGACAGGTAGAGGGTGGACCGCGTCGACCGTCTTGTCGGTTGACCGCTTCGACCGTT
>Ga0315276_10003035_pt1 | contig 15373 bp, 35 predicted proteins | sample YL17G05_0_MG_FD_204542 | JGI IMG/M metagenome (GOLD analysis project Ga0315276, IMG submission 204542) | Sediment microbial communities from Yellowstone Lake, YNP, Wyoming, USA - YL17G05_0 | ecosystem: Environmental > Aquatic > Freshwater > Lake > Sediment | place: USA: Wyoming | collected...
GTTTAGCCATTTATGACTAACCATTGTGGGAGATTCGACTAAAGTTATGCTATTCCCTATATTTAATTCTCTTTTTAATTCTGCAAGTGTTTTCATTTTTTATATCCTATTATGGTAAATACTGGCTTGCCATTGAGCTTCTTCATTGGAAATATAACCGTCTACAACTAACCAGTTCAAAGCATCTTCCCATGTTTTTGCTTCATAACCTTTACGATGTATAACACCCATATCTATATAAGTATCGGGGTCATCAACATCTAATGCGTAAATACGACTACCATCCCAATACCATGTGTAGCCATCATCATCTATAACTGTAAAGGAATAATCAATATCTTTTTTCATATTAATCCTCTCGATTAGCCCATAAGCAGAATTTTCTAGCCCAAGAAGTACCATATCCAATACCAGTATAGTGCAGTAGTTCATCGACAAATTGAAAAAAACGATGGGCAACAGGGGAAAAATCTTTATTCATAAGAATATTATAACACGTTTTCTTTTATATGTCAAGAGGGAAAATAAAAATACGACAACTCCGATAAGAATTGTCGTATTCGGGACCAGGTCCCAATTTAGATATTATTGGTCTGTTTTCTCTGATTTAACCAGAACATATATGAGTATAACCATCCCGATTGTCAATAAATTAAATGCACCTAAAGCATCCATAAAGCACCTCCTCAGTTGTCTATACAATTATACCATATTTTTATAGACTTGTAAATAGTAAAACCCCACCATTTTCAGGTGGGGTATTAGCACTAATGGTATGATGTTTGTAGCCAGCCTATGCATCGCACTCACTTTACCGCTGAGATAGAGCTATGCAATGTCCGGACACTGCAATTTTTAATTAAAAGTTTGCTTCTTGTAAATGCTTTTCGGCTTCTTCCACCTCTTTCTTTGCAGCTTCATCCGCTCTCTCTCTGGCAAACTCAAGCACAGCAGCGGGAAATTCTATTCGTGCTTGTTCGATTTCGTCACTAATTAATGCACCAAATTTCTTTTCATCAAACAGAGGCAGGGGCATACTAAAATTAATATGGCGGGTCACATGAGGTGAAGACCAACTGTTTTCATTTTCATTAATTTGAACTGTAGTATTAAAATGGATATATTTCATTTTTCTCTCCTTTTTGAATGTAAATAAATTATACCATAAATCCTTTAAAAAGTCAAGGGCTTATATTCTTTTTCTGCGTTATAAGCTAGCATAGGACGCACAGTAATTACCCCAATCACATATACCAGGAGTTTACTGCGTACAAAGATATTCTTAGCACCATTAGCATAAACCTCTACGCTGGAAAGCATTGAACCAGCAGGAGCAAATTGTTCGTAGTCAATACGCTCTCCACGAGAGGGTTCACGAACTTCTATGCACTCCACAGGCTTTCCATCAATAACCACACCATCCGATAGAATACTGCGGTTGGATGCAAGCACTTCATATTTTTCATCGAGTGACATGCCCTCTTTTGTAAAACCAAATGGATGATATTCAAACATTTTAAACTCCTTTATCCTTATAATAGAATTATACCACTATTTTCTAGCTTGTCAAGGGTAATATAGTAATCTGATAATATGGATAGTTTTAGTAGGATTTGGGACCAGGTCCGAATTCGGATAAATAATACCCGAATAGCCCTCTTCGTTTTTGAGGGCTATTCACCAAAACAGATAAAAGGAGGTTTATCTTATCCGAATACTGCCAACTCTGAGGGAACGTTTACAGTCTTTTCCGCAATCAGATGCCCTTGAGCATCTTTTCGTGCATAGAAATAAGCGTTCCCCAACTTATCGCCAGCATACACGCTTTTCACAGTCGGTGATTGTAGCAAGCGTCCCGCAACCGACTTGGCATCGTGACATTTCTCGACTTTCAAAACGATGCGTCCCGTATTTGTTAGTACTGAAACTACATAATTATCTTCCATTGTTTTTTCTCCTATTTTAGAATATATTTATATTATACCACACTTATTAGATTTTGTCAAGATACATAAGCAACAATTTCATAATTTCCAGATGGCATTTTATACCAAGATAAAAAGAGAGCATATTTTCTGTTTTCGATTTTGAAGATTGTGTTGCTATTATCTCCAAGTAATAGACCATTCCAACGTGTGCCATCCTCATCTACAATTCTATTACCAAAACCCATTTCCACAATCATAAAAATAAGGGTGAGGGGAATTGAAGGAAAATAATTCTTTCCTAAAGCGTTCAATTGCTTGTTGACTTTATTCTTTTGTGTTCTTGCTGTTTGTGTATCCATATTTATATTATACCACTTTCTATACAATTGTCAAGGGTAAAATTCAATCTGATAATTTGGATAAGATTTGTGGGATTTGGGACCAGGTCCGAATTCGGACAATTATACTCCGAATAGGTCTTCTACATATTCGTCTTTATGGTCATTGCAAAGATATAAATAACCTACTGGTCCACCTTCTGCAACCCATTGCGCGGGTGTTTTACTTCCTGGTTCACAATCGTCACACAAAACACCACGACCAGTGAATACACGAACTGCTAAACCTTTTTTATTTGTTTTATGGACTGCTAATCTTTGTGCTAAAGGCAACCAATTGTCTCCGTGAAAATAATCATAACCCGCATTACCAACAGAAGAAAGATAACCGTTTTCGTATTTGCAAATATAACCAAAACAATCTTCATACATTCTGGCTTCGTATTGTCTACCTTCGTATTCCCATTCGGCAATTATCGTTCCTGTATAATTTGCATTATATTCTTTCATTTTACTAATCCTAAAAGTCCAAGTTCAAACCAAATACCAAAAAAAGCGATAACAACAACAAATACTATAAAGCATATAAGTGCCACTCTATGCTCTTCTTTTTGATATTTTATATTTGAGTTTAGAATATCTAATTCTAATTTCAAAAGTACGGGGTCATCGGTTTCTGGCAGGTCGATATATTTCATTTTTATTTTCCTTTTGCTTTTTGTCCTTTTTTGATAAGGATTTCTTGAATTAAAAATACAGCGGTTTTACCGCTTATAGCCATGCCATAACGTACTTTTTTTATTCGTCTATCTCTGCGGTCTGCTTTTTGTAGTTTCATATTTATATTATACCACTATTTATAAATTTGTCAAGGGGGAATTGTGTATCACTTTTATCATAAAGTGAGACACAATAATTTTGTGTCTCGCAAGTGAGACACTGATAATTTGGATAATATTTGTGGGATTTGGGACCCGGTCCCAATTTGGAGTATTTCTATCCAAATTGGGGGTTTGATTACTTTTTCTTTGCGGGTTGTGTACCATGCAATACTAATGCAAATGTTTTATTTTCCATGATAAAATCAAAATCATCAGCGGGGTTGTCTATACAAGATACAAGTAAACCTCTTATAATAGCCTCTGCAATATCTTTTACAATATAGGCGGTTGGTTGTAATTCTAATTTCTTATCCATTTTACCACCGAATGAATAAACTAGACGAAAATTATCTGGTTTGGGTGCATCGACATAATTCAGAATTTTAGTATAACCGAAAAAGCGTACATCTGTTCTAATTTCGGCTACTTTTACCCATGCTTGAAAATAACGTTTAGCAAAATAATCACCGCTCGAATGTATGCGTACAACCTTTACGTTTTTTGGCAATTCTGATAAAATCAATTTTACCATTTCTGCTTGTGATAACTTGCACAATACATCGTAGTTACGCCAATGCGCATTTCTAGCACTCGTGAAAGCACTTTCAATTGACGCGGCGTAACAGCGGATTTTACAATTTTCACCGTCTGTAATTCTGCCACTTTCACGATTCGAAAATGATTGACAAGTATCAGCACAAGGGCAAGTGTAGCCAGCGGGTAAATCGAAAGCTACAACCTGAGTATTTTTTAGACCAAGAGAATGCGCTAACTTGTTGATTTTACTATTGTGTGTTGCAAAATGTAATTTATTCATAATGCAATTATAACAGATTTTTCTAATTTGTCAAGAGGGAATATTATAAACCTTACATCTATTTTTAGTTGTTAGGTTTATAAGAATAAAACCTAACATCTAAAAGAGACAATTCAGACCTTTTTTGTGGGATTTGGGACCTGGTCCGAATTCCGACAATTCTTATCCGATTACTTCTTTAGTTGTCTAGACAACTAAAAAGCTCTAGGTATTCCTGCCTCCACGCAAGAAGTACCTAGAGCTTAATTCCTTGGTTTAATTCCCGAGTTTAATCCCTAGGTTAATTCCCTGTCTGCACTTTTGGGTAAATCTCCTATTTGAAAACTTCCTGGTCCATTTCCCTCATCATCCATTAAAAATACAAGGTATTTAATTTTTCCGTTTGGCATTTTAATATCAATACCATAAAATATTTCTGAACCTTCTTCAATGATAAAAGGAGTAGTAACTTTGCCGCCTACCAATTTTTTTAATTGTTTAGTATAATAATCATTCACTAACATTATAATTCTCCTTGGTAAAATCCAGACCTCCACAATAGTTTTCATCTGGTATGAAAGAATATAAACCATCATTGGTACACCAGCATAACCCACCAATAAAGTCTCCTGCCAGTTTAGCCAAATCATCTGCATCCATACTTTCTACAGCTTCCCTGATAGCCATTACAATCTGGTCATCGGTTATAATCATTTCGGTATTATCTGGCTTATAATCTGGATTTTCTACCGCATCATATTCTCTATATGGATAAAATTCTAATTCGGTCATTAGCTTGTGTTTTTCCACAAGAATTTCTTGTATTGCTTCCCGAATTTCAGATATATCTTCAATATCCCATTCAATTACTGCTCCATCTGGCGCACATTGCTCAATTAATTCAAAAATTGAACTGTCCACCCAATCTTGACGTTCTGTTTCTCTATTTGTGAATTCTTTATAATCAGCCATTTTATAACTCCTATTTGTTTATTTCACAAGCTAAACAATTTTTGAAAAATACACATTCAGGACAATTTCCATGAAAAATTAATGCCCACATTTCACGAGCATCGTCAACTGTCTCAACTTCATTGTAAATACCGCTGGCTTTGAATGTTGCTAGGCATAAAACCTCGTCTAGGCTGGTGGTATGCTCAAACAAAGAACTCTTGTTTTGTAGTGTTTGAATAAAACTTTTGCTTTCCATTTTAATTTCTCTCCTTTTAAAATATGCTTTTTATGATATCCTCCCGAGAATTTTTCGGGGGAAAAACTCTCGGGGGAATTGTCGGGGGAATATCGGGGGAAAATCTACTTTGTTACAAAGTTGTAATAAAATCTTGGAGAATGGCAGAATTCCAATAAACCCTTTGCGTTATCTGACTTGCGTATTGCCCCACAAAACGGAGCATAAAATCCTGTTATTTCAAATTCACGTTCCACCCCGTCTGTATCCCATACATTATCTTCACCGTAAGCCACGCATAATTGGTGATAACGTTGCTGTTCATCTGGTGATAACATTGCGTTTATAATATGCACCATCTGTCTACGTGCACCTTCTGTTGGGTCAACCATTTTACACTCTCCTTTTTCTTTATTATATCACAAAAGCTTTTGAAAGTCAAGCCCTAAATCATATATCCAAAATTCAGTTCGCCTTTTTCAATCATGGCTTTCAATTGTTTACCCAAAGCCACAGCTTTTTCATTGCGTGCATCGAAATATTCAGTATTACCAATACCCACAAGTATACCCAAGAAAAGACGTGCGCATGAACCTTGTAGGGTACGATGGCTGTTTTGCAACATTTCACCAATGCGTTGACCTTTGTTATATTCGTTGCAATAACAATTCATATAATCTTCGAAAAAGTCCGCAATTTGTTCCTCTGTGATGTGTTTTGCAATATAATAAACAGGCACTTCAACAGGGGTTTCAACTGTATCAATGAGTAAATTCAATTCGATATTAGCTTTACCATTTGACATTTTACACTCTCCTTTTTCTTTATTATATCACACTTTATAAATTTGTCAAGGGAAAAATTCAATCTGATAATTCAGATAAGATTTGTGGGATTTGGGACCTGGTCCCAATTTGGACAGTATTTGTCGAAATTGAGACCGTGTTATAACGAGAATTTCGAACTAGTAAATACATTTTATAGTTATTCTTTCCCATTAAGATATAGTGGTCCAAATTTGAATGAGTATTATCTTACTCCTGACCATTACCAAATATAAAGGTTGTTCGTTCATGTTGCCTCCTCTTTCTTTATTCTATAATTATAACACATAATCAAATAAAAGTCAAGAGTCAAGTTTAAATTTATAAACTCTTTTAACTAAATCAAAAAACTCATCGTCGGTTAAATCCCATTTTGCTCTATTACATTTATAGCAACAAGAAACACAATTTTCAAAAAGATATCCCTGCTTTGGATTTTTTCTATCTATACCGTTATAAACATAATCTCCACTATTATATTCGCTTTTGCATATTTGGGAGGGTTCTGAATCACAATAATAGCATTTTCCACTTGTCAAAAATAAAAATTCTTCTCTGGATAAAATATATTCTAAATTTCTCAATTTAGCATTTCTTTTATAACTTCTGATTAATCTGTTTGTGGCAGATTCCTGCCATCCTTTGAGATTCCTAGTATGTCTGGTCTCTTTATCTAAACAACCACAAGATTTTGCCTTTCCTATTTGTAATACTGTCATATTTTTTATAACAGTGTTTCCACAAATGCATTTACATTTCCACAAGCTTCTATTGTTTTTATTTTTGCCTACTCTTTCTATTGCGGTTAATCTATAAAAAACCATTCCTGTAATATCTTTTATTTTCCTCATTTTATACAAATCCCTTAAATTTACCAAAACGGGGAATATCATATTCGCTCTTGGAAAAATATTGTATTGTTGCCATTTTTCCGATATACTTGTCTTTATTATCCCACATTTCGGTACGCTCCTCAACGTCTTGTCCTGATGCTCCCGCACTAAAAACATTTCCGTTTTTATCTTTCATAATAAAAGAACCTACAAAACCTCCACGAACATCTTCCGAAAATCCAACTAATTCGAACTCATCGTCCTCAAAAATTTTTACTTTGCATAACTGCCATGTTCTTTTATTCTCATAACCCATATTTAGTTGCCGAATCATCAAACCTTCAAAACCTAAAGCTAAAAATTTTTCTAAATAATTTTTTATATTGTCATCTGTCGCAATTATTTCATAGTTATCTACAACAACAATGTTTTCCGAAGAAAAATGTTGAATAAATTCGAAACGCTTTTTATAACCAACAGATTGAATCACATCATATATATGGAATTTAACAAGTTTACATTTTTCACTGTCTTCCGGTGACATTTTTTCACGCTTAATTAGACCATTTAATACATTAAAAGAGAAATCATTACAATAAAGTTCTCCGTCGAGGATACAATTCTCATCGGTTTTCTTTTCAACATCATCTAAAATATGTCTTAATTGGTTTTTCATAACATCGCCAGACCGAGAATACATCACCGCTGTACCGTTCTCGACTTTTATCAAACAACGATTACCATCCAGCTTAGGCTGTACTACGATTTCCTTATTTAAGATTTTCATTTCGGCAAGGGTCTTGCTCCCCTTTTGCTCTCCTGTCGGATGATGCTTATTGGCAAGCATCGGGGCAGGAATGCCCGAACCCAAAATAGAAGATTCTCTCACATCTTCGATTTTTTCAACATACCCCTCTTTTATTTTGGATGCAATTTTACTTTGGGCTTCCGCAATCGCTTGCATTTGATGGTTCGTTTCGTTGCTCTTGCCAAAGTTTTTTCCCTCTTCAATAAAAGTAGTATTCTTTACTTTAGCTCCGTCCAATAGACCAGTTTCAATAATAGTCTCGCTAGATGTAGTGTGATGTATAACACTAATTGTCCAGACACGAATTTTTCCTACACTATCTTTGTGATACAAAGTTTTAATCATCCGCTTTCTCCTTTTCAATGATTATACCATACAACTATTTAATTGTCAAGTGATTTATAAATTTCATTGTTGGTTGTTGCGCTGTTAAAATCTTTAATTAAGATATGATATTGTTCGGTATTTACCCTATCTTCAACATCATTTTGCACACCCCACTTTAAGGTAAAATAAAGTTCCTGATAATCTTCGTTGTCTTCGTCTTCGTTCCAACCGTCATATTCCGCAATAGCAAAGCCACCAGAAATAAAATGTACAGCAGTATTCCGATATTCTACATTTTCAAAATATTCCAAGAAGTCTTTTAGCTTTTGCTCATCTACAGGAAAACCCAAGTTCTCCTTTGCTTTTAATTCGTACACTTTAACAGGGGTTTGCAATAAATCAGTATGAAAGAACCCGTCTGCACCTTTTTCAGTCTTCCATAATTCCATTTCTATAGATGTATCGTCTTCCCAACGAATCTGTAAATCCCATTCTTTAGATATTTGTATCCAATAATTTCCACCCAATTCTTCAACATCTTCGACAGACTTCAAAAACAAAAGGGCTTTTTGTTTGGCTTCTTCCAATTGTAAAGATTTATTAGTATCTTCAAAAATTTTATGTACTAGATATAGTTTCATTTTATAACTCCTCTATCCTTTTCAATGATTATAACACAGAATCAATTATATGTCAATCCCTTTATTCTCCTTCAAAAACAACTAGATTAACAAGTTCACTTTCATCAACCAATATATAGTTAGAACTTTCCCCACAATTGTTACAAAAACAATCATCATCCCCTTCGTCCACATCGCTTGTCACTTCTTTTGTATTCATATTTTCCCAAACACGATTTTCAATATCAATACTACCACAATATTCACAAACATAAAATGTTTTTCCCATTTTGTTTTCTCCTTTTCAAACGGACAAGCCTTCTTTTTCTATAAATTCGGTTGTTATGTCGTATATTTTTCCAATTATTTTCCAAGCAATATCTTGATTTGCCCAACCTGCCATATCTTGTATTTCTATAATCAAATCAATATATTCTTTTGGTACAATAAACTCTGTATTAGTAGTCATTTTATATTCTCCTTTTCAATAATTATAACACATAACCATATAAAAGTCAAGGGATTTTATTGTGAAAATCATCCGAAAAGTGTCCAAGAGCAAAGTTGTATTTTATCTCCAAGCTTTTTTGCGGCGGGTACTAATTCTTCTGTATTAAGAACATACCAATACGCCCCTTCTAATATATCTCCTATCGTATCGGATGACATATAATCCAAACCAAGTTCTAGAGGTTCATTGTCTTTATTAAACTTGACAATCAAATTATCAAGTTTATCTAAAAGAGTTTCTGATTCTTCTGGTGTAGTATCCCCAAACCAGTCCCCCGCAACGTCAGATGCAAAATCATTAAAAGACAATCCGACATTATCTAAAGCATCTCCCAAATCTTTTGTTTCATTTGGATACATTAAACACAAATCTTCGTGTCTGATAACCCAATTCCAAGAAGCATAAGTTTGCATACCCATTTTATTCTCTCCTTTTCAATAATTATAACACACAATCACATAAAAGTCAAGTTTTATTATTCCTGATTATCTTCCTGATTTAGTTTTTCTGCTCGTCTCATAGCTTGTTTTATATATCGCCTATAAGACTTGGGAACACTTCCAAATGCACGATATAGCTCTATACCTGCCATAATAATAGCAAAGCCTTCTCGTTTTTCAACTTCATTTTTATAATCATCTAAACATTTAAAAAATATTTCTTTATCTTGTTCGAAATATTTTTTATACATTTTATTTCCAATCCTCGTAGCGTAAAATTACTACTCCTGTTTGATTAAATCTTTCTCCTGCATCAAAAACTTGCCAACCATCATTATAAATGCACCATTCGCCTTTGCGGTCCCTGATATATTGTTGATTGTCGTCTACCAAGTGACCATCTTTCCACATGCGTTTTTTGATACAATCGATTCCCTGTTTTATTAGTTCTTGTTTTACATGATACAGGAAAGTTGACTCAGCTAAACCCCAATTTGTTGAATTAAAATGCGGGTCGCCTTTTTGTTTCGTAACTGTTACTAAACCGTGTTCTTTATTGAGTGTTACTATCATTCTATATCTCCTCAAATTCTTCGGCTGTATCAAAATTTTCAACAACGAAATTTGCCACACTATCTCCCACAAGCCAGAGAATATAACCTTCTTCCATTATGGGATTATCAATTTTTAGACCGTAATAAGATTTAAATTCCCCATCATAGGCGAGGGGTTTAGTTGCACGTACAATACCAACTATTTTACAATTCAAAAGCCTTTCTAGTTCAATCAGGTCAAAATCTTTTTTAGTCATTTTTAGCTCCTATGTCTATTATATCATATAATCAAGAGAAGGTCAATCCCCTTTCGGGGGATTGTTTTACCACGAAGATTGGTAATAAAATTCACCACAATCAACATCTTTGTGGTCGAGCAACTTGGTAAGTTCTCTAATAGTATAATTAATACTGTCAAAATACCACTCGTCATATTCTGTACCACCGAAGAAAAAACCACTCTCTGATGGTAGCAGAGAATGTGCAAGATTATGGTTTTTCTTTACTTGCTTGCATAAATCAAGCAATTCAGTTAACTGTTCTTTAGATACATAGGTTACTTGGCATTCGTCAATACCATCTTGGCAATTATCCACAAACCACTTGTGGATAGCGTTAGCTTTACGCCAATAACATGCTTCTAATACAATTTTAGAGATTTTCTTAAAAGGGATATCCAAAAGTTCATCCCCCACTTTGATATCCACTTTACCTGTTACATTACGATGTTCGTAATTTGCACCTACAAAAACGTGTTTCGTCAAAAACATGTCAAGACCCATTTTATTCTCTCCTTTTTAAGTTATAATAAATTATATCATACAAGTTTAGATTTGTCAAGGTATTCTTTTTCAACAGAACACTCTTTGCATACAACCCATTCATCATTGCGATTTTCTGTTCCAACCCAATCTACACAATCATGGCATACCCATTCATCACAAATAGCGCACACTTCCCCCTCTCGGGGTTGAGCTTCGTAATCTCTTTCAAAACTGGTCTGCGCTCCGCATTTAGAACAAGGAATGATGTTGTTCATTTTATCATCTCCTATTGGGTGAAAGTATAGACGCATAATAGTTTGTACCTGCTTTTGTCCAAAAGCCAATATATTCAAAATTATCTCCTCGAACAGAATGGTCTATACAAAATGTTGCACTAAAATTTTTCCAAAGCCAGTCTGCCAAAAGTCTTTTGTTTGGGTCACAATATGTCACACAGGGGATTACATGAGGTAACTCATTCATTTTACTATCTCCTTTGCTTGATAATGATTTCTGAGTTTTACAACTTCAATATTATAATTGACAAGTAATTTTAAAATTACTTCAAAGGGAATTGTTACAATTTCTCCTTCTTTGGTTTTAACAGTACAACGCCAAGTGCGCTTTTCGTCTGTTTGTTGAATATCAGTACCAGAAATAATTTTGATTTCTTTTTCTTGTTTCATTTTATTCTCCATCAAAGGCAACCAGATTGACAAGTTCACTTTCATCAATCATTATATAATTAGAACTTTCTCCACAATTGTTACAAAAACAATCATCTTCCCCTTCGTCCACATCATTTGTCACTTCTTTTGTATTCATGTTTGCCCATACTCGATTTTCTATATCAATACTACCGCAATATTCACAAACATAGATTGTTTTGCTCATTTTATTTCTCCTATTAAAGTATATTATACCATAAATCACTGTCTTGTCAAGGGTAATTTGTTAATCTGCTAATTTGGATAGTTTTAGTGGGATTTGGGACCAGGTCCCGAATCGGACAAAACCACTCCGATTAGGGTCTATAAAAGAGAACTCCCCCGAAAGGGGGAGTCTGTTAGGTCTTACTTGGAAAGCTTGTTGAGTGTTTCTGCCATTGCCATGATGTTATCGGCACGAGCACCAAACATCAGGCTTTCAGCAATTGGCTTTTTGCTTGGTTGGTAATGGCAAAAGTACTCCGATGTGGCATTGAACATTCCCCAATAGTTGGGGGTAATTGCAGTACCCGCACCCGCAAATAGACGATAAATACCGTTGCGGATTTCGTCTTGACTCTGATTGAAAGCTACAATTACCTCTTGCTTTGCATCTCGTAACTGCCAAGGGAAATTAGAGGCATCCTTTTCAGAGTAAGGATAAGCGGTATTCAAAATGTTATGAGCCTCTTCATCATTCTTAATGGGCTTTTCTGCCAAACGTCCAAAGAAAGACTGTACCAAATCAGCCTCAATCAATGCCTTGGTTTGAACATGCTCCATCCAGTAACCAAGGTCACGTCCTAAATTACGATTGACACCCTTGCCTGTCCAAATCATACCTTTGTTGGCACTCTTGTCGGTATGTGCTCTTGCCCAACCCTCAGCCCAAACAACTGTATTTTGACATATGGGGCGATATGCGCTTGTGAACAATTTTACACTATGTTTAGTATCAAAACCAGCACGTACAATTCCAAACATTCGAATAACCTCTTTTACCACTTCGAATTCTGGCATAACCCAACTGATAAACATTTCCTCACCTTTTCCAAGAAAAGCAAGAGTTTCAGCAGGTTCACATACATGAGCATCGAATAGCTCTGCCACTTCGATAGGTTGAAGAGGATGATAACGTTCTGAACAATAACCAAACACAACTTCATTTGGGTCTGCCTCAGATGCACAACGCACGATAGCAAAGTCTCCTGTCTCTGTTGGCACACCGTTAAGGGTAACGGTTACAGGACGATTTTCCACCATAAAAGCACCGAAACAATCCTCTTTGATAATTCTTACGGCAGACTTTGCAACTTGAGACGCTTTGCGAATTGCATGCCACGCCTCTTCCTTGAAGGTATAAAACATTTTCTCATAAATATTTGCAGCCATTTTTTACTCTCCTTTTTTAAGTCTTTTTATATTATAACACAATCTTTAAAATTTGTCAAGAGTTTTCATATATCAAAAGAGGTTTTACTTTGTCTTTCCCTTTTGTTTGTGTAGCGTTGCGTTTATTGCACTTCCGATGGGAAAAAGCAATGTTACTTAAACCGTAATATGCTTCAATTGGATTCTCTGATGACATCCAATTTTTCATATGCTCAACTGAAAAATCTTGGTCTTTGGTTATTTTTTTCCCACATCGGTAACATGTATCTCTTCCTGTTTCAATTACTAGGCTAAACTCGATTGATTTTGATAATTTCCGTCGGGCGCTCCCGGGATGTACACCCAAAAGTTTTCGAAACTTTTCTACGATTTTTTGGTGAGACATATCAATTCATCCTCCAGCCACTCGTCTAAATGAAGGTCATCAACAATTTCCCAAGCAGGAATCCATTCTATTCCGCATAGAACAGTATTGTCAGACAACCCCTTGTTGCAATAATCAATGGCTTGTTTGCATGGACCAACCATCTCTAATGTAACAGAAGGATAATGGTTGTATTGAAGATGAATTGCCAAAGCTTCGTCTATTTCAATTTGTCTAAACATTTTTCACTCTCCTTTTCAAGTCTTTATATATTATATCACATTTCTTTTTATTTGTCAAGCTATTCTAACCAGTCTAACCCAATCCATGATAATCTTTCACAAAGCTTTTTTATTGAATTATTTGACATAAGAGGGTCATATACAGAGTTCATCAAAATTTCCAAACCTTTTTGGCGCTGTTCGGGGGTTGCACTAACCGGAAAACGAGTGCAATAGCTGGCATCTCCGGGGTCTGACCAATCTCCAAAAGCATTTTTATTTGACGGGTCAAGATTTGTTGGGTCGTCACTATCCGGCAACCACCAAGACACGTCAAATCTTAATAACGCATCGTCATCGGGGTCGTCAAGGTCATAATATCCATTCCAACCTTCCCCAAGGTCAGACCATTCCACTTTTACTCTGTCTTGTATTAATTCGTTGCTCATAATTATATGCTCCTATTTTTAATTTTTAGTAAAAGTTTTCCCAAGTAGGGGAAGCACGAAGAGCCTTGTGACGTTCTCTATATTCTTTTTTAAATTCATTGGTCACACCCAACATAAATTCAGGTAGTTTGCCTAAATCATAAGCATAAAGCATTTTTACAGGGTAATATTTTTCTTTTATGCTCTCGTATGTTTCTTTATCATATTTCATTGAGTCAATATCAGAAGGTAGAGGTGTATCAGATATAGCTTTTTTATTGAAACCTTTATATACATTCAGGGTTAGATTATCAAGGTCTATAATATAAGCCCATTCACAAAATAGACTGTCAGTTAAAAATGTGTGACTATCAATTATGTGTTCTACATTTCCCAATGCAATTTCATATAAGATTTTTTCGCCCTGTAAAGAGCGTAACAAGCAATACCAATCTTCTAAAGATTGTGAGCTAACAGATGTATCGCTATAACGTGAATATTTATCAATCAGGTCTTGGGTGAGCTTACTATCTTTATCAACCAATATTACCTTCTTGACCAAAGTTTTCAAATATTTCCAATTTATAACATCTTTGCAAAATTGGAGAACGTGCATACCCAAATATTCAGGGTAACTATCTGAATGATTATAGGTGACATACCATTTTCCATTTGCTACAAAACCTGTTGCGCCTCGTGTACTCATATTATCTCTCCTTTTAAATGTAAATAAATTATATCACATTTTTATAAAACTGTCAAGTTCTACAGAAAAGATACGGGGTTTGTTTATTTTTTGACCGTATTTTAATTGCATTTTAGCAAGTTCTATGGCTTGCTCTTCATTATTAGCTTCAACATGTATTTGAAAAGTTTTAATTTCCCCAAAAGCTAACTTTCCCAAAAAATATTTTACTATGTATTTATTAGGCATATTTTTATTCTCCTTGTTATTATTATACCACAGTTTTCTATAACCGTCAAGGAATTCTAATCTACCCAAATAAGACCGGAATTGTCGTATTCGGGACCGGGTCCTAATTCGGACAAATTTCATCCAAATTAGGTTATTTGTTTTCTTTTTTTGGCATTTTCCAATCTTCTTTTAGCCAATTGGTCAATTCGAATCTATATACAATTGCATAAGCAGGGCAGAGATTAGTTGTTTCACCAGAATCCCATGTGATAGTTACACCATTTGGTAATTCTATTACGGTATCTAAACGATAAGCGTTTACTTCCTCAATTGCTTTGATACAAGCGGGAACAAGGATTACAGCAAATTCATGAATAATAGGCAAATTCATACCATATTCCAACCAATGTTCGATTACTTCCTCAAAACTTTCTACTTCGCCTGATAAAATTTCTGTCATAATTTCACCTCTCTTTTTTACTTACAAATGAATTATAACACTTTTCCCCAATCTTGTCAAGAGGCAATTTCC
>Ga0315276_10003036_pt1 | contig 15372 bp, 11 predicted proteins | sample YL17G05_0_MG_FD_204542 | JGI IMG/M metagenome (GOLD analysis project Ga0315276, IMG submission 204542) | Sediment microbial communities from Yellowstone Lake, YNP, Wyoming, USA - YL17G05_0 | ecosystem: Environmental > Aquatic > Freshwater > Lake > Sediment | place: USA: Wyoming | collected...
CCGGTAGTTCCATGACCACATTGCCCGCCGCATCCTCACGATAATCGAGCTTGTTGTCACGGGCGAACCGCCCAAGCCATTGACAAACCTGCTCTTCCTGCCTCGACGGCCGGGGAATACGACAAAGTTGACGGAAAATCGACCAAACCCTTTGAGCTTTTGCATTGCTTAGTTCCAAAATAATTACTCCATGAATTTACTTTTACCTGAGAAACAGCATTTCCGCATAAGTAGCCAGCGGCCACAGATCGGCATCGACCACCATTTCCAGTTTGTCCGCCGTCTGGCGTACCGCCTCCATGGCGGGGATAACGTCCTGGCGGTATGCGCCGGCTTGTTTGGAAACGTCTCCCATAATAGTGCGAGCCTGGGCCACTGCCTTTTCGAGAGCATCAACATCGCTGTACAATAAATTGACAAGATCGCAAAGCTCATTAAGCATTTTGCGGGACGCACCAGCATCGCCACCGGCATCACCAACGGCACGAACAACCTCGCCCAAACGGCCGGAATAAATCGCCGACGCGGGAAGAATCTGACGTTTGGCAATATCCAGCATGGTTCGAGCCTCGATATTGATAGACATACTATAAGCTTCGAGGAGAATATCAATTCGCGCCTGAAACTCGGTTCTGCTGAGAACTTCGTGCCTTTCGAAAAGCTGCACGTTTTGTTCTTCCATAGCTGAATCAAGGGCTTCGACGGTTGAGCGTATGTTCGGCAAACCGCGTCTTTGGGCCTCTTCGACCCACTGCCCGGAGTAGTTGTCACCATTGAACACTATGTGACGGTGCTCCCTGGCGATTCTCTGGAGAATCTTCTGAACTGTTGCTTTGAGATCGCCGTCCTTTTCCAGTTCGTCGGCAATCTCAGCCAGGGCGTCCGCGACAATGGTATTGAGCACAAAATTAGGACCGGAGGTTGACTGTGAAGAACCGACCATACGAAACTCGAACCGATTGCCGGTGAAGGCAAACGGAGAGGTACGGTTACGATCCGTGCAGTCTTTCGGAAGAGACTGCATGGTTGAAACTCCCAACTTGAGTTCACCGCTGGGCTTGGACGATCTGGCCGGACCCTCGGCAAGCTGATCGAAAATGTCGGTCAGTTGCTCGCCCAAAAATATCGAAATTATGGCCGGCGGCGCCTCATGGGCGCCAAGGCGGTGCTCATTACCGGCGTTGGCTACGCTGGCACGCAGCAGCTTGGCATACTTGTCCACCGCCCGAACAATAGCGCAAAGCATAACCATAAAAACCATGTTATCATGCGGCGTCTTGCCGGGATCGAGCAGGTTTATACCGTCGTCTGTGACCATGCTCCAGTTAACGTGCTTGCCGGAACCGTTAACGCCGGCAAAGGGCTTCTCGTGCAACAGGCAGACAAAACCATTTCGAAGAGCAATCTTATCCAGCGTCTCCATGGTCAACTGGTTATGGTCGGCGGCAACGTTAACCGTTGCGAAAACCGGCGCAATCTCATATTGGCCCGGCGCAACCTCGTTATGCTGCGTCTTGGCGGAAACGCCCAGCCTCCATAGTTCCTTGTTTACCTCGTTCATGAACGAGGCCACACGTTCGTGCATCGTACCGAAATAGTGATCGTCCATCTCCTGGCCGCGAGGAGGTGCCGCGCCAAAAAGAGTCCGACCCGTCAAAAGCAGATCAAGGCGGTTCCGACAGGAAGAACGCTCGATCAGAAAGTACTCCTGTTCGGCGCCCAGAGTGGGGGTAACACGCCGAGAAATAGTATTGCCAAGTTTACGCAGAACACGCAACGCCTGCCTGCTCAGGGCGTCCATTGAACGCAGCAATGGCGTCTTCTTATCCAGTGCCGCGCCGGTATAGGAACAGAACGCACTGGGAATATAAAGCGTAACATTTTTGCCGTTTTCTTTGACGAACACCGGCGAAGTGCAGTCCCAGGCGGTATAGCCGCGGGCCTCGAAGGTTACCCGAAGACCGCCGGACGGAAACGAAGACGCGTCAGGTTCTCCCTGGATCAGCTCCCTACCGCTGAACTCCATGACAATCCCGCCCTCCGAGGTCGGAGAAATAAAGGCATCATGTTTCTCAGCGGTCCGGCCGGTCATCGGCTGGAACCAGTGACAATAGTGCGTAGCCCCCTTTTCAATGGCCCAATCTTTTATTGCATTGGCAATGATATCGGCCATAGCCGGGTCCAGCGGCTGATTACCGGCGATAATCTGCTTGAGCGATTCGAAAACATTCTTGGGAAGCCGCTCACGCATGGCCTTCTCATTGAACACATTTGAACCAAACATTGCCGCTACCGGATCGCAGGATTCAGACATATCAGCCATCTCCTATTTTGCCACAAAGGAAAAAATCTTAAAAAAGTAAGCTTTGACATTGGCACCAGCCTTGACTCAAAGCAAACGAAGTATAACCTAATTCCAAGCCCACATCCATAAAAACTCCCGACGATCTGCCAAAATTTCAGATATCCTACAAATTCGACAATCGCTTGACAGAAACCAATAGACTGGTTATACTCATTGGGTTCTCCAAATCACAACGGCAAAACTGGCTTAAACAGCACCCACAGGCTCTATACTATGAAAATCCCACTTTTTTGCACGGATTTACCTGGGAAATCCGGGTTGAGACTATTCTTTCACTGCAGCATCGCCTTTGTAATTCAGGTTATGATCCAAGCGGTATGTTGCCCCGACCTCGGTGTTCGATTCCCAGGTATTGTGCCCGTACATGACCCGGCACGGTTGACCGGACTTGGAACGAATCACAGCCATGGTCAATCGACCGTCCTTCCAGGTTACGTCCACTTCGAATCCACCGCGTGCGCATAGCCCTGTGACAGCGCCTGTGGACCAGGCTAAGGGCAGCGCAGGCAACAAATGGATTTGGCCCGCGTGACTTTGCACCAGCATTTCGCAGTAACCGGCTGTCGCACCGAAGTTACCGTCTATCTGGAAGGGGGGATGTGAATCGAACATGTTCGAATAGACTCCTCCACCACGCTGGCCGTAGATTGTCTCCGTCTCGCTGACAAGGGTCAACAGGCTCCGCAGCAGTTTATAAGCTCGATCGCCGTCCCCAAGCCTGGCCCAGAAATTAATCTTCCAGGCACGACTCCATCCGGTGCTTTCATCCCCGCGAGCATCCAAAGAAACGCGGGCCGCCTCGGCCAGTGTCGGTGTGGTCGCCACGGTAATCTGGCGTCCGGGATACAGGGCGAATAGGTGTGAGATATGGCGGTGGTTATCCTTTGGATCGTCACGGTCAGTTTCCCACTCCTGCAACTGTCCCCAGCGGCCAATCTTTGGTTTTAAGAGACTGTCCCGCAGAGCAATGATATGATCTCGGAATTCCTGATCGTGACCCAGCGCCTCAGCCGCCTCGATGGTGTTTGTGAACAGATCGTAAACGATCTCCTGATCGTAAGTAACGCCCTCTTCTTCAGGTCCGTGCTCCGGTGACCAGCCATCCGGTGTGACGAGTGTGCCGTCGGGCCGTCGTTTCAAATGGTCCTCCCAGAACTGGCAGACTTCTTTGAGTACGGGATAGGCGGTCCTGCGGAGGTATTCCTTATCACGCCCAAAAGCAAAATGTTCCCATAAGTGCTGCGCATACCAGGCGCTGCCGGGTGGATTCCACTTCCAGAATGAAATGCCGCAGGCGTTATTCATTGTCTGGACTGTCCAGCCACGAACGTTGCCATAATGCTTCCGTGTGTTTATAGCACTGACTTCGCGAATGCTTTGAACGTAATCAATTAACGGAACGTGACATTCCGCGAGGTTGGCAGACTCAGCGGGCCAATAGTTCATCTCAAGGTTGATGTTCGAGTGATAGTCACAGGCCCAGGCAGGTTGGTTGCTCTCGTTCCAGACGCCCTGAAGATTGGCGGGCAAAGAACCGCCACGAGAACAACTGATAAGGAGATACCGGCCAAACTGGCAGAACAGGGCCTCAAGTTCTGGATCTACTGCATGGTTCTTGGTATAGTTCTCCAGACGTTCCCGCGTGTTCTTGGCAAGCAACTCTGGAGCGGTGGTCCCCAAATTGAGAGAAAAACGGCGGAAAAGCGACTGGTAATTCCTCAAATGTTCCGTCAGAAGCGCCTTCACACCGTCTCTGGCAGCAGAATCGATCCGTTCTGTTACAGCCCCGTGAGGATGCTCGCCTAGCCACTGTTGCGTGTGATCCTGCACAAAGTTTGTGCCCGCCCCGAGAATCAAGGTCACACTATCGCAATTGTGGAAGCTCAGACTGGCTGGTGGCAACGCTATCTTCCATGGATTCTCGGGGGCGCAATCCGACCCAGACGGCGCCGCATCGCCATGCTTAACCTCCACCTCTCCCCCTTGATTCAACACTCGCAACTGGGCTTCGTATTCGAAACCATTTTCCAGCCTGCCCACCGAACGAAGCCTGTTCTCTGCAGCGGTGATCTGGGCACCGTGCATATCTGTGAGCCAGATACGACCCGAATAAGCGGCGGGTTTGTCCGCAGTTATATGCATAACAATAACTCCGGCGGGATTACTGGCGTATGTGATCCGGTGATAACGCACACCATTGTATTCATAAACCACACGATGAACCGCCCGATCGATATCAAGTTCACGTCGGTAATCGGTCACCTTAGCCAGGTCGTGCCCGAAATAGATGAGAATATCACCAAACGCCTGATACGCTCCCAAATTATCTTCGCCCGTGTCTTGCGCAGAGCCTAGACGATTTCCGGTCCAAAGACTGATCTCGTTGAACTGGACCCTCTCGATATCCGTACCGCCAAAGAGCATCGCGCCCAGCGGACCATTGCCAATGGGTAAGGCTTCTGTCATCCATGATTTTGCCGGTTGATCATACCAAAGACTCAATTTCCCAGATGCTTCAATCTGGGCATCCTTTTCCCCCAACGGGTTCTGACTGTTCCCTGACGCGTCCGCACCGATGGCCGGTATTATCAGGGAGATCACGCTTATCAACACACACACACATTTCAATAAAACACCTCTGTTCATAGTCTGGTTACCTTTCAGTATATCCGTAATTGGATTGTCCAAATCAGAACAGCAAAACTGACGCTTGCGTCAACCTCGTCAGTTAAACTCATTATCGGTCCAAGTGACAAATACATCTTAAAATTGCTTATTTTTCGCCCAGTTTTTGGGGAGTATTATAGTTGGCTATTCCTTCATTGTACGGCTCTTTCATCCGCTACTCCTCGCCAATTACTGACGCTTTCTGCCTCGTGCCTTCCTCCACAGTATTCCGCATAGGTCTTCGATGTCTCCCAGACTCTCACCATCTCCAGATGGGCATCGCCGAAACGCCCGAAAAGCCTCTCCCAGAAAACCCTCGTCATATTTTCTACCGTAGGAATCAGTTCAGCAAATTCCGGCGTGTCCTCGTTGAGATTCTTGTGGTCGAACGGCTTAATTATCTGCTCGTGCACGATTTGCACTATTTTTTCGACATCCATCACTTGTCCGCTCTGTACGTGGGCCTCGCCGCTCAGGGTGACTTCCAGCAAATAGTTATGGCCGTGTCCGGTCGGATTGGAACACTTGCCGAACACCTGCCGGTTGTGATCTTCGTCCCACTGACCGTTCCACAATCGATGTGACGCCGCAAGTTCGTATTTGGTTGTAACTTGTATCATCTCCGGTTCCTCGAATTGTTTGGCAATGCTCAGCGATTCATGAATATCCATTGCCACACGTTCCAGTCGGCAATTTTTGAATTTATCCTGCATCGCGTTCCACGCCCAGTGTAGTATTTCCACCGCGTTTTGGCCCGGCGACGGTTGCACGTCCAGTTCCCGCCGCAGGGCTTCTTCAATCTCGGTTACGTTGACTACCATTCCACTATCGGCCCGGCAGGCCCCTTCGATGGTAAACCACAGCACAAAAGGCGCCCCACTCAAAGACAACCCCCAACCGGCGCCCCCCACCAGCTTGCCGTCGGCCAAATCGATATGTAATGTCATTCCCCTTGTAATCCGCAACATACCACCTGCCCATCTACTCATTTACTCATTTACTCATCATCAATGGTTGCATATCCAACTCTATGTGTCCATTATCAATGCGTATCCCAACCAGTTGTGCTCGTTTATCCTCAACCGCCCGAAACTCCGGTTTCACCGTCACCTGCCGTTTCTCAATCAGTCGGCGAAGCACCGATACAAGATTATACATCAGATCGTCGGCCGATTCACTATTGCCGATGTCACTATATTTTTTTTCCCGTTCCTCCAGGGCGCGTGCCGCCTGGGCCAGATGTCTCTTAATCAGCATTTCCGGCAGATGCAGCGCTCCGACCCTGATCGGCAGCATAACCAATTTCAGATAACCTGTATCGGTTATTGCAGGTCTGAAACCTACTGTCAATACAAAATTCACGCCCGCATAACTAATCCGGGCCATCATCTGTATCGAACCCTCAGCCAATTTCAACTGCGGCTGATGCAGGATCCCGGCGATACGCGGCGAGAGCTTATCAAAAAACTTGTCCGCCTCATCATGCCCCAGCAGATTATTTAACATCCGCTGTTCGAAGCAAATAGTAAACGGCTCCATCTTATGCACATTATTGTAGAATTCCTCCGATTTTTTCCATCCTTCATTCTCGACCCACTGCTGTTGGGCTATGCTTAGCGGTTGCGGATCGTAATCCGCCGGGCGATAAACGACCGCAAGATAAACACCCGCAAAAACCAAACACACTGTTATTATCAACAATCCCAGTACAAACAGCAGCCTTTTAAGTCGCTTTTTCCACTTTTTTCTCGTCATTTATCGGGCTCCACCAGCTTCGGAAAAAACAGCAAAATCGCCACTGCCGACCTTGTCACCTCCGGCAGCCTCCCTATTTTGCTCGCACTTTTACTATAACCATTATAAGCGGTACTGCACCATTAAATATTTTTCCGCCCAGCCTGTTTTTCGCATTTACCCTATTCACAATTACCCCCCTGATGTGTTATCATCGGATAGAGGACGCGATATGTCTAGCGATTATTTGACCATTTTGCAACTGACCGAACCAATAAATCCCCAGCGGATAGAGCAGGCTTATCGGCGAAGTCGAGATCGTTATATGCGCCTTACCGCACGTGGGCCGTTGCGTTTTTATCGCAGCGATCTGTTGGCCGCGGTTGAGCGGGCGTACCGCAACCTCAAGGATCCCACCCCAAAAATATCCGCCCAACCGCTCAGCTTACTCGCCCGGCAGGTGGCCGGCCAATCGCAAATCGCCAAAAACCACCTTTGCAACAACACCAAACCGCCGGTAAAATCCGCCGTTAAGGAGAATTCTATTCTCCCGGAAAGAATTGCTTCCATACCCACCCACCCGGACCAAAAACCATCCACCCCTCATACCGACGACCAGCGAACAAAAGCTCAAATTGAGGATAATTTCTGCCGTGAGGTGATCTACCGCCTGGAAGGCGATCTGATCCGTTACGATTCACGCCGTGAACTTTTGCGACTGGCAGCCGAGTGGCACATCCACTTATTCCAGGCCAACATGTTGATCGCCCAGATTGTCGAAACCGTTCGGCAGAACAAACTCTATAAAGACTCCCCCGCCCCGGCGGACAACCGGCTCGATACCATTGCCTGCAGGACGACCCCCCCAACCAGACCTCGACCCCTCACCATCGCCGCCATTATCACCGGATCACTCATCCTCCTGGCCGACATCCTGCTGAGCTACTACCTGACAATGTAACCCTTTATACCCAATCGCGCCATCAGTCAACTTCCGCAGTTTTTTTTAACCCCTGACTTTTTTTCTGACCAAGCACCAACACCCTTGTATCCCTGTTGGTCAACTCATCGCCTTGCGTATTGCCATAAGCCCCGATCGTCTCCATTCCCGCCCGCTCGAAGCACTGCTGCAGTTCACGCCCGTAATAATGACGCAACGTAAAACCGCTGCGATGTCGCTGGTTATCTTTGGTTATGTACAGCACCTTATTGACTATCTTCTGGTCGAACACATTGTGTATCATCTCGTGCAGCATAATAGTGCCGTCATCATATTCGAAAAACTCCTGCGTCTTCCAGTTGGGCATTCTGCCTTCCAGCGACGGATAATCCAGCAAAAATCGTCCCCCCGGCTTTAAGGCTCGCCCAACCGCATCCAGCACCGCCTGATTATCCTCATCCTTCTCGAAATAACCGAACGCCGTATAAAAATTAAATATCCCGTCGAATTCATTTTCAAACGGTATCTCTCGCATATCAGCTCGAATAAACTCCACCGCAAGCCTATCCTTCTGTGCCTTTTCACGCGACGCCTCCAACAGCGTTTCGCTCAGATCCAGCCCTACGACATTGAACCCACGCCGTGACAGCTCCAGGCTATGTCTGCCCTGACCGCAACACAAATCCAGAACCCTGCTTTTGCCCGTCAGTTGCAAAAACCTGACAATGGCATCCACCTCACGCTCGGTCCGCTCATCCGTGATCGGCACAATCCAGTACTTCAAATACCACTGGTCAAAAAAATCCTCAAACCATAACTCATTGTGACTCATGCACTCATACCTCTCATCGCCAAACCACATCAATATTGACGCCGGCGCCATTCTACAAATATTTTCACCGCTTTAACACAGTATTCCACCGTGTTTCAGCAAATATATGCACAGCCTAAAAAATCCTTGACAGCGGCATGGAAATAGGGCACACTGATTGTAAATTGTTGTTTTGCCACTGGTTGTGACAGATTATGAAAAAGATTACTGCTTTACTCTTATTAACGATGACTTTAGCTGTTTTCAGCAGCAGGGCATTGGCCCAGGCAGCCATCATTCGGCTCGATCCGGCCTCACCCGGGCGAGTGTTCGAGGGCATCGGCGCCGTCAGTGCAGGCGCCTCCACCCGGCTGCTCATTGACTATCCAGAGCCGCAGCGTAGCCAGATTCTTGACTTCCTGTTCAAGCCAAGGTTCGCGGCGGGCTTCCAGCATCTCAAGGTAGAGATCGGTAGTGGCGAAAACTCCACTTGTGGCAGCGAACCGTCTCATGTTGTCACCCGCGAGGAGCTGGCTGATCCTAAACCGCGAGGCTACGAGTTCTGGTTCATGGCCGAAGCTCGCAAACGCAACCCGCAGATTATACTTGATTGCCTGCCCTGGGCCTATCCCTACTGGGTGGGCGAGAGATTTTCTCCGGCCTCCGCCGAATGGTTTGCCGCATTCCTGCAGGTTGCACGCGGGTATTACGGGTTGGAGTTGGACTGGATTGCCGCCGCGCAGAATGAAATGGGGACAGACGTTAACTGGATCAAGAAACAGCTTCGCCCGGTTCTTGATGATCGCGGTTTTGGAAAGGTGAAATTGCAGGCGCCGGACGATGACAGTGAATTTTGGCAGATATTCGACACGTTCGAAAAAGATACAGAGTTTGACCGGTTGATCGACGCGGTCGGCTACCACTACGTGGATGGTCGCGAGCCGTGGGAGATCGACCAGAAAGCAGAACGCCACGCCACCGAGAAGGCCAAGCGATCCGGAAAACCGCTTTGGGCGAGCGAGGAGTGGAGTCAGTCTGGAAGTCAGTGGTCCGGGAAGGGCGCCCTCTACCTGGCCAGGCTTATGAACAAGCTCTACATCCGCGATCGTATAACCAAGTATGAGATATGGTGTCCTATCGACTCGATCTACGACCAGATTATATGGGCCGATACCGGCGCGATGCAGGCCGATACGCCCTGGTGCGGACATTACAACGTCTGGCCGGCGGTTTGGACGCTGGCGCATACCACGCAGTTTGCGGAACCAGGCTGGGTGTATATGGATACGGCATGTGGTCAGCTTGACCCACAGACCTGGCGCGGCAGTTACACGGCTTTGCGCGATCCGAAAACCGCAGACTGGTCGATCATTGTAATCACCGGCCAGCGGGAAAAAATACAGATCAATATTGCCGAAGGGCTTAAGACCGGCCACGTTCATGTCTGGAAATCGACGGCATCGGAACAGTTTGTCGAACAAACAGCGTTGCATCTAAAAAACAACTCTCTTGAACTGGAGTTGGAACCGGATGCGGTTTACACCTTCACCAGCACTACCGGACAGCAGAAGGGATCATACGGCGTCCCACCAGAACGCAAACCATTTCCCTGCCCATTCGCGGAGGATTTCGAAAGCTACAGGACCGGTGAAACGCCGCGTTTTTTCTCTGACCAGAAAGGAACGTTTGAAGTTGTTAAAAGCTCGAAGGCCGGGTTGTGCCTTGCGCAGATTGTGCCGGAGCAGGGAATCCTGTGGTATGGCAATTCGCCGCTTAAACCGCACACATTGTTCGGAGATATCAACTGGCACGATGTCTCGATCGAGGCCGATGTACGATTGGCCAGCGGCGATGTTGAAATCGCAGGGCGATATGCCGACCGGAACAAGCTGGGATATCGCTGGATATTGACGCGTGACGGCCGGTGGCAGTTGAACTGGCAGTACACTTCGCTTGCATCAGGCCAGATCGAAGAATTCGAGCCGGCACAATGGCATCATCTGCGATTGGAACTGAAAGGCGACCGCATTTCAGGATCAGTGGACGGCAAACAGTTGGCCGCGGTTACCGACAAAGCGAATGCAAAAGGCATGGCGTTACTTGCCAGCACTTATGACCGGAACTTGTTCGACAACATACGCGTCGAACCGGTTGAACCCAGTGTGAAATGATAGCTTTAATGTCTGACAAACGTAGCTCTGCGACTTCTGCAACTAACCCACAATCAGACGGATATTCTAATGCGATATTTGGCATGAAACCCCGATAATCTCTCCACATACCGCTGGCGTCTTGCCTGCATCTTGTACCTCCGCCAACAATCGTCATTCCTGCGAAAAGCCTGCCCTCAACTCGATTGGGAGCCCGACACGAAGTGAAGCCCAGCGCCACGATAGCGAATCCATCTTCCGCCCACCCCGTGCCTTCCATCATTCACTCACTGTCACAACACACCAGCCAACGCGCCAATCTCACCCTCACTCAACGCATAATTATAAATCCGAACATCATCCAGCAAACCAACAGACCCGTCTAAAGAAATCAAAACATCCATCCCGACAGCGGTGTCGATTGTCTGGCTGCCAAGGCTAACGGTGGTATCCTCTTGCTCGCCATCCACATAAAGCAGTATATCTTCGACTTTCACATCATCTTTGTCCGGCAACACAATCGCCACATGATGCCATGTATTATCATTTATAGTTGTACCACCAACAACGCTCCCACCAATCACGGCGGCTCGCAGTTTGCCGTCGGCATTGATCACATTAGACCATAGGCCGCCGCTGCTTTCCATCGTACCCCAACGCACAATCGAGAATGTCGATCCATTTGATTCGACCTTAACCCACGCGCTTACAGTCCGAGGATTCGATCCGCTGATACCCTTGTAACCTGCGACTTCCACATAATCACCGACCCCGTCAAATTCCAGCGCCCCACCAATCTTCCCACCACTCGGCCACCACGTCGGATCACCGTTAAGCGTCCCGTCATTAACACCCACACTATCACTTGCAACCGTCCCACTAGACTCATCCAACTCCCAGCGTGCCATCAAGTGCGGAGTACCTGCCAGCCAATTCCCAGCCAGCATAAACAGATCGCCCAGCCCAACATCACCCTTATGGTCAATGTCCGCCCCGCTGCAAAAACTATTGTCCCCATCACATCCCACTTCCATCCACCCACCACTAACTATCCCAAAATCCACCAAATCAACCCGCCAGTCATTATTTACATCACCAGGCAGATTTCTAATCGCAAGACTGTGAAAACCTCCAGCGGCAATGGCGACGAAGTCATTGCCCTCCGGCGGTGTCGCCTGGCCACAATAATCATGATACCAATCCTCGTTGCTTCCCCATCCGACGATCGATCCGTTAGACTTCAGCGCAAGACCGTGCCATATTCCGGCGGCAATGGCAACGAAGTCATTGCCTGTCGGCGGCGTTGCCTGACCATGATCATCATTCCCCCAGCCGATGATTGACCCGTCAGACTTCAGCGCAAGACTGTGCTCCGACCCGACAGAGATGGCAACGAAATCATTCCCGCTAGGCACTGAATCACCATACCCCCATCCGACAATCGACCCGTCCGATTTGAGCGCAAGACTGTGAAAAGTCCCGCCAGCAATGGCAACGAAATCATTGCCCGCTGGCACCGTCGTCTCACCAAGTTCATTAGACCCCCATCCGACCAGCGAGCCATCCAACTTCAGTGCTAGGCTGTGTGTCGTTCCGGCGGCAATCGCAACGAAGTTGGTGCCCACAGGCACCGTCGTCTGACCAAAACCATTAGCCCCCCATCCGACCAGCGAGCCATCCGACTTCAGTGCAAGACTGTAATACCGCCCAGCGGCGATGGCAACAAAGTCATTGCCCGCCGGCGGCGTTGCCTGACCATAATATAAGCTACCGCCCCACTCATAGTTGCTTCCCCATCCTACGATCGACCCGTCCGACTTGAGAGCCAGACTGTGATTAAACCCGGTGGCAATGCTAACAAAGTCATCGTCCACAGGCACCGTCACCTGACCACCAACATTATTTCCCCACCCGTAGATCTTCCCCCGTTCCTCAGCCTGTATTGTACCAGTGCAAAAACAAAGAACCACCAGCCCCACTACCAATCTCGATCTTCCTGCCCACATGGAAACCACCTCCTGTTCTTCGCTCTGCAACTATCCAATTTCCCTCATTCGGACAACCAACTTTGCCATACACATATACGCTATAATACCAAACCCCATACACCACCGTCAAGCAAATTATCCCCCAAATTCAACCAATCAACTATTTTTTTTATCTTCCCCCCCCCAACTCCGCCATCTTTTAACTTTTAACTTTTAACTTTTAACTTTTAACTTTTAACTTCTGCCTCCCCCAACCGGTCCGCCCTCTTTCCTTCTGTCTTTTGAAATCTGAAATCTCAAATCTGACTCCTGCCACTCCCCAACTGGTCCGCCCTCCGCCTTCTCAAATCTCAAATCTCAAATCTGACCTCTGATTTCCCCCCTAGTGCCTATTGCCTGTTGCCTATTGCCTTCCTCAGCAATCTTACCTATTTTAACATCAAAACTCATCAAAACATACTACAAACATAATGCAAACATAGTACAAACATGGTACAAACATAGTGCAAACATAGTGCAAACATAGTACAAACCACATCACTTTTCATCAGAATTCATCGGAATTTCACACTTTTTTCTTACCCATCTTGCCTAATCGTTATAATCGTTACGCAAAAATAAGCACTTACATCAATTCCAACAACGTAAAATAAGCACTTACATCAATTCCCCACAACCAAAAATAACAACTTACGTCATCCACCTCGCCCGCAATTGTCACCAACGCGAACTAACCTTATTCACCGGCAGCTAAAGGCAGCTCCAGATCGTCCAGCATCCGGATATCCTCATCGGCATCTCGGCCGGTCGTGGTAAGATAGTTGCCGACCATTGTGCTGCTGGCGCCGGCGAAAAACATCCAGCTCTGCAGGTCGCCAAGGCACTTTTCACGGCCGCCGGCGATCTTGATTTGTCGGTCGGGCAGCACAAAGCGGAACATTGCTATCGTCTGTAGAGCCGTAAGAGCAGCTACAGGCGCGTTTTGCGCAAATGGAGTGCCCGGTATCGGGTTGAGGAAGTTCAAAGGAACACTGTCAACGTTCAGATCACGCAAGGTCACTGCCAGGTCCACACGATCTTCAAGACTCTCACCCAGGCCGATGATACCGCCGCAACATACCTGCATACCAGCCTGCAGGGCGGTGCGAACAGTAGCAATGCGGTCATCATAAGTGTGTGTAGTTACAACACTTGGGAAAAAACGGCGGGAAGTTTCCAGGTTGTGATTATAACGGCGGACGCCCAAATCGAGCAGTCGTTGCGCCTGTGAAGGGCTAAGACAGCCCAGCGAAGCACAACATCGAACTCGGCCTGACTGGACAATTTGCCTGATGACCCCAGCAAGCCGGTCGATCTCCTCGTCGGCGGGACTGCGACCGCTGGAAACCAGGCCGAAACAATGAGCGCCGGAAGCGATGGCGTTTTCGGCCGCCGTAAGTAACTGCCCCTGATCGAGTTGCTGCGGTTTGACGTCAGTTTGGTAATGAGACGACTGTGAGCAAAAACGGCAATCTTCAGTGCAGCGACCGGTGCGGACTGAGGCTATACTGCACAGGGAAACCTCCGGCCCGAAACGGGCCAGGCGGATGCGATTGGCCCAGTAGAATAGATCGTACAACTCAGGCTGATTGGTTTTGATCTGGAGCAGATAGAGGGCATCGGTACGGGTGATTTGATCGCCGGAAAGGACGGCACGGGCGATTTGAGCGATTTTGTTGGATTCATCAGAGATGGAAAATGGCTGCGACAACTCTAACGCCTTACAAATACAGGACTTATCATCTCTCAGTTCCATCAGTCAAGATGGGTTCTTTTGGCGTTTTTTAGTCCGACAGCCATGGCCGCGGCGGTCAGGATAATACCAGCGAGCCAGGGCGCCCCTGCCCAGGGGCGATCATCTTTAGGGATGCTGACATCATCGCGCGGTTTGTAATATTGTGCCTGGAGAGAGCCGGGCAGAACCGACAGCGTCAACAGAGCCGTAACTAGTAATGAAATCAATATCTTACGTATCATTTTTTCCTCATTCGGTTACCGGGTATGGGTAAATTCCATCGGCCGTCAGCAATTACAACTACGACGCCAGCGCTGATTGTAGCCAAAACAGTCACAAGTTGAAAGTTAAAAATTGGAAGGCGCCAGCCGATGAATGGTTGTCGCAACGGCAGGGAGTTGATGTACTGGATGCCCGATCAAGTCGGGCATGACAATTACAGTGCTTATTTTTGGTGGCGTGAAATTGTTGTAACTCCTTATTTTTCGTTGTGGGGAATTGTTGTAAGTGCTTATTTTACGTTGTTGGAATTGATGTAAGTGCTTATTTTTGCGTAACGATTATAACGATTAGGTAAGATAGGTAAGAAAAAAGTGCGAAATTCCGACGAATTCCGATGAAAAGTGATGTGGTTTGTACTATGTTTGCACTATGTTTGTATGTAGTTTGTAGTATGTTTGTACTATGTTTGTACTATGTTTGCACCATGTTTGTAGTATGTTTTGATGAGTTTTGATGTTAAGATGGGTAAGATTGCTGAGGAAGGCAATAGGCAACAGGCAATAGGCACTAGGGGGGAAATCAGAGGTTAGATTTGAGATTTGAGATTTGAGATTTGAGATTTGAGATTTGAGATTTGAGATTTGAGATTTGAGATTTGAGAAGGCGGAGGGCGGACCAGTTGGGGGTGGCTCGAACTTGGAGGGGGGAGAGCAGAGGGGTC
>Ga0315276_10003038_pt1 | contig 15370 bp, 14 predicted proteins | sample YL17G05_0_MG_FD_204542 | JGI IMG/M metagenome (GOLD analysis project Ga0315276, IMG submission 204542) | Sediment microbial communities from Yellowstone Lake, YNP, Wyoming, USA - YL17G05_0 | ecosystem: Environmental > Aquatic > Freshwater > Lake > Sediment | place: USA: Wyoming | collected...
GGAGCCCGACACCCGCTACGCGATGCTGCTCGCGAACTTCCACGCCGTGCGCGCCGCCGACCCGTTCACGCCGACCGCACCGAGCGCCATCGCCCGGAAGTTCCAGGTGGACCGGGAGATCCCGCAGCAGCAGCTCACGGCCATGCTGGAGGAGATCGTCTCCTCCCCGCTGGTGGCCCGCACGGCCAAGCTCGTGGCCGCCCGGCTGGGGCGCCCGCTCGAGCCCTTCGACATCTGGTACGCCGGCTTCCTCCCCCCGGGACGTCCGGAGGCGGAGCTGGACGCGATCACCCGCAAGCGCTTCCCGACCGCCGGGGCCTACGCCGCCGACATGCCGCGCCTCCTCCAGGCCCTCGGCTTCTCGCCGGAGAAGGCCCGCTGGCTCGCCGACCGGATCGTGGTCGAGCCTGCCCGCGGCTCCGGCCACGCCCTGCAGTCGGCCACGAGGGACGACAAGCCCCGGTTGCGCACCCGGGTGGGCCCGGACGGCATGGACTACAAGGGATACGAGATCGCGGTCCACGAGATGGGGCACAACGTCGAGCAGGTCCTCTCGCTCCACGGCGTCGACCACACGCTCCTCTCCGGCGTGCCCAACAACGCCTTCACCGAGGCGCTGGCCTTCGTCTTCCAGTCGCGAAGGCTCGAGCTGCTCGGGCTGCCGGCTCCGACCGAGGAGCAGAGGCGGCTCGAGGCCATCGACGACCTCTGGAAGACCTACGAGATCGCCGGCGTGGCCCTCGTCGACATCCAGGTCTGGAAGTGGCTCTACGCCCACCCCGACGCGACGCCTGCGCAGCTTCGCGAGGCCGTGGTGTCCATCGCGAAGGAGGTCTGGAACCGCTGGTACGCGCCGATCTTCGGCGTTCGCGACGTCCCCCTGCTCGCCATCTACAGCCACATGATCGAGGAGCCGCTCTACCTCGCCGACTACCCGCTCGGGCACATCATCGCCGCCCAGCTGGAGGAGCGTTTCGCGAAGGCCGGGAAGGTGGGCCCTGAATTCGAGCGCATGGCCATCTTTGGATCCTTGCCGCCGGACCTCTGGATGAAGAACGCCACCGGGGCGCCTCTCTCCACCCGCGCCCTGCTCGACGGCGCGAGCAAGGCCCTCGACGCCCAGCCGAGGTAGGATCCTCCACCCATGAGCCTGTTCAGCCCGCTCGCGCTGCGGTCGGTGACCCTGCGCAACCGAATCGGAATGTCCCCCATGTGCCAGTACTCGGCCGTCGATGGCCGCGTCGGCGACTGGCACCTCGTTCACTACGCCTCCCGCGCCGCCGGAGGCGTGGGGCTCGTGATCGTCGAGGCCTCCGGGGTGGAGGCCCGCGGCCGGATCTCGCCGGCCGACGTGGGGATCTGGGAGGACGGCCAGGTCGAGCCGCTCGCCCGGGTGGTTCGGCTCGTGGTCGAGAATGGCGCGGCGGCGGGCATCCAGCTCGCACACGCCGGGCGGAAGGCGAGCGTCCGGGTCCCCTGGGACCAGGGCGGCACGCCCCTCCTGACGTCCGACGGCGGATGGGTGCCTGTGGCGCCGAGCGCGCTGCCCTTCGCCGACGGACACGCAACGCCCGAAGCTCTCTCCGAGGCCGGCATCGCCGAGGTGGTCCGGTCCTTCGCCGCCGCCGCGCGCCGAGCGCTCGCCGCTGGCTTCCAGGTGGTCGAGATCCACGCCGCCCACGGCTACCTGCTGCACGAGTTCCTCTCCCCGCTCTCGAACCGGCGCGCCGACCGGTACGGCGGCTCGCTCGAGAACCGGACCCGCATCGTCCGGGAGGTGGTCGAGGCGGTTCGCAGGGAGTGGCCGGACCGGCTGCCGCTCCTCCTCCGGGTCTCCTGCACCGACTGGACCGACGGGGGCTGGGACCTGCCCCAGACCATCGAGCTCGTGCGGCAGGTGAAGCCGCTCGGCGTGGACCTCGTCGACTGCTCGTCGGGTGGCAACGTGGCCACCGCGAAGGTGCCGGCCGGCCCGGGCTACCAGGTCCCCTTCGCCGAGAGCATCCGCCGCGACGCCGCAATCGCCACCGCGGCGGTGGGCATGATCACCTCGCCGGCCCAGGCCGAGACCGTGGTGCGAACCGGCCAGGCCGACATGGTGCTCCTGGCTCGCGAGCTGCTCCGCGATCCCTCCTTCCCGCTGCGCGCCGCCCGCGAGCTCTCGCAGGAGGGGCCCTGGCCTCGCCAGTACCTGCGTGCCAGGTGAGCGGAGAATTCTCGTGAGCCACTTCACCGAGCCGGTGGCCGTCCTCTCCCGCAAGGGAGTGGACCGGCTGCAGCGGGGCCATCCCTGGGTCTTCCGCTCCGACGTGGAGAAGCCGCCCCCGGCCGCCTCCGGAGACGCGGTCGCGCTCGTCGACGCCCGCGGCCGCTTCCAGGGCAAGGCCTTCTGGTCGGAGCGTTCGCAGATCTCCATCCGGCTCCTCACCCGCGAGGAGGAGCCCATCGACGAGGATTTCTTCGCGCGCCGCATCGCCTCGGCAGTCGAGCTGCGGCGGCGGGCCTACGGCGAGGAGACCCTCTGGCGCGCAGTTCACGGAGAGTCCGACCTGCTCCCCGGCCTGGTGGCCGATCGCTACGGCGACGTGGGGGTGATCCAGACGCTCGTCCCCGGCACCGATCGCCGCAAGGAGCTGCTCGCGGCCCTGCTCGCAAAGGAGCTCGGCCTGCGGGCGGTGCTGGAGCGGAACGACGTGCGGGTGCGGGAGCTGGAGGGGCTCGCCCAGGTGAAGGGCGTCCTCGTCGGCCAGGACCCCGGCCCGGTCGAGGTGAGCGAGGGGCGGGTGCGCCTTCGCCTCGACCTTCTCGCCGGACAGAAGACCGGTTCCTTCCTCGATCAGCGGGAGAGCCGCCTGCGCGCCGGCGAGTACGCGCGCGGCCGGGCGCTCGACTGCTTCTCATACACGGGCGGGTTCGCGCTCCAGATGGTCGCGAGGGCCGACGAGGTGGTCGCGGTGGAGATGCAGCCGCACGCCGCCGGGTTGCTGCGCGAGAACGCCGCCCTGAACGGCGCCTCGAACGTTCGGGTGGAGGAGTCGAACGCCTTCGACTTCCTGCGCGACGAGTCGGAGAAGGGGCGGACCTGGGACACCATCGTCCTCGACCCCCCCGCCTTCGCGAAGGGCAAGGCCTCGGTGGAGGCGGCGAAGCGCGGCTACAAGGAGGTGAACCTCCGGGCCTTCCAGTCGCTCCGCCCCGGCGGCATCCTCATCACGGCCTCGTGCAGCTTCCACGTCTCGGCCCAGGCCTTCGAGGAGGTCGTGGAGGACGCGGCCCGCGATGCCGGGCGCGCGGTGCAGGTGCTGGAGCGACGCGGCGCCGGGCGCGACCACCCCGAGCGGATGGGCATGCCCGAGAGCCGCTATCTCAAGTGTCTCGTGCTCCGGGTGCCTTGAGGAAATCCTCGGCCGGGAAGAGCAGCACGTCGCGGATGTGCTTGGCTCCGGTGAGGAGCATGAGCAGCCGGTCGAGCCCGAGTGCCACGCCTCCGGCGTCGGGCATGCGCCCCACCGCGGCCAGGAATCGCTCGTCGAGCGGGTAGACCGGGCGGGAGAGCCGCCGCCGGTCCTCCTGCTCCTCGAGCAGCCGGCGCCGCTGCTCGGCGGCGTCGTTCAGCTCGGAGAAGCCGTTGGCCAGCTCCAGGCCGGCGGCGTAGAGCTCGAAGCGCTCCGCCCAGCGCGGGTCGTCGCGGCGGATGCGGGCCAGCGCGGCCATCGAGGCCGGCCAGTCGGTCAGGTACACGGGGCGTGAATGACCGAGTGCCGGCTCCACCGCCTGGAGGAAGATCCGGAAGAAGGCGTCGTCGAAGCGCTCGCCCTCGGGACCGGAGTCGGGCCCGCCGTCGAGGCCGCGGGCGATGGCGGCGGCGCGAAGCTTGCGGGCATCGTTGCCGCAGGATTCCAGGTCCACGCCGGCGCGGGCGAAGGCCGCCGCCACCGGAAGGCGATCGAAGGGGGCCGCGAAGTCGACGGCGTGGCCGTGCCAGCGAAACTGCGTCCCGCCCGCGGGGTGGAGCGCCCTGGCCCCGGCCTCCACCGCCTGTTCGAGATCTTCCATGATGCCCCGGTGGTCGGTGCCGGCTCGGTACATCTCCAGCATCGTGAACTCGGGGTTGTGGGTGGAGGAGACCTCGCCGTTCCTGAATACCCGGGCAAACTGGAAGATGCGCTCGAAGCCGTCGGCGAGCAGTCGCTTCATGGCGTACTCGGGGCTCGAGTGGAGCCAGAGCGGGCGGGCGGCCCAGCCGCCGCCGCCGGCCTCGGGGGCGCCGGTCTCGGGGACGAAGGCGGTCTCGAAGGCGTGAATGTGCGGCTCCATTCCCGGCGCTGGGACGAGGCACGGCGTCTCCACCTCGTCGAAGCCGCCCGCGGCCAGGTGGGCGCGCACTGCGCCCTGAAGCCGCGCACGGGCTCGAGCCATCTCGATCGGTGAGATCGTCACGCCGCGAGCTTAACCGGTCGCGGGCGCGGCCGCCCCCGGGTAGCATGTGCCGCGTGAAGCGACTCCTCCCCCTGCTCGCCCTGGCCGCTGCATGCGCCCACGCCCCTGAACCTCCACCGGCTCCCGAGCCGCTTCCCCCCACGCCCGTCGCGGCGCCGGCGGTGCCACCCGAGGTGGCGATGCTCGCCCGCCTCCGGACCGACGTCGACGCGCTGCTCGAGGCGCAGGCGGAGGCCACCTGGGTGGCCTGGACCACCGCTGCCCCGCTCGACGTGGCGTCGCTCCACGCCGGACGGGAGTGGCTCACCGACGGCACCGCCCTTCGCGCCCTCGACGCCGCCGCGCCGTCACCGGACCCGGCCGAGGTGGCGCGCCGTCGCATGCTCCGCGACTTCCTGGTGGGCGAGGTGCTGGCCGCTGCCGTGGCTCCGGTGGTGGCTCCGGCGCCGGGGGGGCCGGCGACCGGCCTCTCCTTCCCGTACGAGGGGCGCACGGTGGCGCTCCGCGACGCGACTTCCATGCTCGCCGCCGAGCCGGACGCGGCGCGGCGGACGGGCCTCGGCGCCGCGCGCGCACCTGCCGCTGCCCGGGCCGCGCTGGCGGCGGACGCCAACGCGAGCGCGCTCTCTGCGGCCGCGGCCAAGCTCGGGATGGGCGACGCCATGGCGGTGGCCACCGGGCTTCGCGGTGCCGGGCCCGAGGAACTCGCGGCGCTGGCGTCGTCCACGCTCGACGCCACCGGCCCGGGCTACTGCGCCGCCATGGAGTCGCTGGCGCGGCGCGAGATCGGGGGGACGCTCGCCGCCACCCGGATGCGCGACTTGCCCCGCATGCTGCGCGCCTCACACGAGCCGAAGGCCCACCCCGGAACGCGTCTCGTGGGCGACGGGATTGCCGCGGCGTCGGCCGCCGGCGTGGACCTGGCCGCCCGAGTGAAGCTCGACGACCGGCCCGTCCCGGGAAAGAGCCAGCGCCCGCTCACGGTGCCGGTGCGGGTTCCGGACGACGTCCGGCTCTCCGCGCTTCCGTCGGGCGGGGCCTCGGAGGCGCGGGCTTTCCTCCACGAGCTGGGGGTGGCCCTCTTCCTGTCGGGCATCCGAGCCGACGGCGTGGAGGCACGCCGCCTCGGATCGCCTGCCGCGGCAGAGGTCTGGGGCTACCTGTTCGAGGCGCTCGCCGCCGATCCGGCCTGGCTCCACGAGCGCTCTGGAATCGCCGGCCACGAGCTGGCCCGGGAGATCAAGGCGGCGCAGGCCGACCGGCTCCATGCGGTTCGCATGCAGGCTGCAAGGCTCCTGCGCGAGATCGAGCGCGCTCGCGGAGGAACGCCCGGGGCGGCGGGGGACGCCGCGGTCCTCTCCCGCGCCCTCTGCCGTCCGGTCGACGCCGAGGAGGCGGCCCGATGGCCGCTACCCCGGGACCCGCTCCTCTCCTCTGCCGACGCGCTGCGCGCGGCACTCCTCGCCGCGCAGATCGAGGTCGCGCTCGCGAACCAGGGTTCCGGCCCCTGGTGGCGGTGGAAGGGCGCCCCCGACTGGTTCGCGCCGATCTGGGCGGCGGGCGCGGTGGCAAGCGTGGACGAGCTGGCTCGTGCCGCCGGCGTGGCCCCCATCTCGCCTTTGCCGCTGGCCCAGACCGCGAAGACGCGCTTCGACGCCGCGGGGTGGTGACGGCGTCGAGGGTCCGCGGAACGGCCGTCGGGCAGATGGGTATGCTGTCGAATGGGCTTGACTGAATTTCGATGACTTCACGTTCCGGCGAAGACGTCGCGCAGTGAATGCCCCTCTCGATGCGCCACGCGACCGCTGGTGCGCGCCGGGGGATTCTGGCGAGGTTCGAAGAACATCCGCGCGAAAGCGCGCCAGGCGGCGTTCACGTGCGTTTGGCGAGGGTCGAAAAACCCGTGAGAACATTCGTGCATGAACCAAGCACGCGAATTGTCCCGACGTCTCGCCGTCCTCCTCCGCTGCGAACAGGGCGCGATGGCCGACTTCCTGGTGGCGCTGGCCGACTTCGACCGGCAACGGCTCTGGGTGCAACTGGGCCATGCCAGCGTCTTCTACTACTTGCACCGAGATCTGAAATTGTCGAAGGGAGCGGCCCACTACCGGAAGGTCGCGGCACGGCTCATCCAGGAGTTCCCCGAGGTGGTGGCGCCTTTTCGGGAAGGCAAGTTGTGCATCACCACCGTGGTCGAGCTGGCCAGGGTCATCACGCCGGAGAACAGCGCAGACGTCCTGCCGAGGTTCTTCCACCTGTCGAAGCAGGAGGCGAAGGCGGTCGCGGTGGAGATCTGCCCGGCGGCGGTGGTTCCGAGGCGGGAAGTGGTCACGAAGGTGTTGACGGAGTTGCCTCGCGCGGCACCGTTTCACCTGGATGAAACGCCTCCTCACACACCGCCGGCGCCGGCGCCGGCGGAGCCACGAGCGTCCTTCGAGCCCCTCACCCCCGATCTGCAGCGCCTGCACATGACGGTGTCGAAGCAGTTCCTCGACAAGCTCGAGGCTGCGCGGAGGGGGCAGGGACACGCGCAACCCGGCGCCTCGGCCGAGAAGGTCATCGAGGCCGCGCTCGATCTCCTGCTGGCGCAGCAGGCCAAACGTAGGGCGGAGGTAAAGCAGCCGCGGATTCGTCCGCGGCCTTCAAAGACCAGCCACATCCCCGCAGCGGTGCGGCGGGAGGTGTGGTCACGCGACGACGGCAAGTGCACGTGGCCGCTCGATTCGGGGGGCATCTGCGGCTCGACGACCCGCCTCGAGATCGATCACGTCGTCCCGCGCGGAAGGGGCGGTCCGTCCACGGTCGACGGGTGCAGATTGCTTTGCGCCTTCCATAACCAGCTCGCCGCACGCCAGGTCTACGGCGACGACTGGATGGACAAATTCACTGACAGTGTACAGATCAAGGTCCCGGTCGCGCGGGAAGCCGCGGCATCCGGGTCGATCCTTCAGCCCTCCCGGACCTTCGCCTCGAGCTCCGCCAGCCGCTTGCGCAGTTCCCGATCCTTCGTGAAGCGGACGGTGACGTCCCGGATGATGGCGGAGGCGCCGACGATGGCGCCTTCGTCGTCCCGCAAAAGCTGGATGGTGAACTCGATGGAGAGCGGCGCTCCGTCCTTTCGCGACGCCGGAACGGCGAGGATGTCCTGGCCGTAGCGGGTGAGGCCGGTCTTCATCACCTGGCCCCAGCCGTGCCAGTGGCGCCCCCGCAGCCGCTCCGGGATGATGAGGTCCATCGACTGGCCCACGGCCTCGGCGGCGCTCCAGCCGAACAGGGCCGCGGCCCCGGCGTTCCAGTAACGGATCCGCCCCTCGAGATCGGCAAAGAGCACCGCATCGCCGGCGCCCTCGACGATCCTCCGGCACAGCCAGTTCCGGTCCAGCTCTCGTTCACCATCGGTCACGGGGGTCTCCTCGCTCGGTGGGCGGCGCGCCGTTGGGCGGTGCGCCGGTGAGCTCCAACAGTCGATAGCGTCCCGCCTCCGGGCCCGCCATCCGGAGCCTCCTGCCCGGGCCGACGGCGGGATCCGGGGCGACATGGCGCCGTCATCTTACATTCGGCGCCGGCGTCCGGGCCCTTGTCCCGCGCGACGGGGACGGTCGGTTCCTTGGCTCCCCTGCCCCCTGGGGCTAACATCCACGCACCGTGGCCTCCCCGGCACAGATTCCCGCGGCACCGGACTTCAAGCCGCACGTCTTCGGGAAGTTCTTCCTCCTCCAGCGGCTCGCCGTGGGAGGGATGGCCGAGATCTTCCGCGCCAAGGTGACCGGGGCCGAGGGATTCGAGAAGGAACTGGTGGTGAAGCGCATCCTGCCGGCCCGCTCCCAGGACCAGGGCTTCATCCAGATGCTGGTGAACGAGGCCAAGCTCACCGTCCAGCTCACCCACAACAACATCACCCAGGTCCACGAGTGCGGGACCATCGACGGCACGTACTTCATCTCGATGGAGCTGGTGAACGGCGTCTCGCTGAAGGACATGATGGTCTCCTTCGCGCGCGCCGGGACCGCCATCACCCCGGAGCAGTCCATCTACATGGTGGTCCAGTTGCTGCAGGGGCTCGAGTACGCCCACAAGCGCACGGACGCCCAGGGGAATCCGTTGCGTGTGGTCCACTGCGACGTGTCCCCGGACAACGCGCTCGTCTCCTGGCAGGGCGAGATGAAGCTGCTCGACTTCGGCATCGCCCGCGCCGCCACCGGCCTCTCCAACTACAAGGAGGGGATGCTCATGGGGAAGCTCGGGTACGTCGCCCCCGAGCAGGCCTCCCTCGACCGCGCGTGGGACCACCGCGTCGACATCTTCGCGGCCGGGATCATCCTCTACGAGCTGCTCACCAAGCAGAAGCCGTTCCAGCGGGCCGTGGACGTGGAGAGCCTCATCCAGTCGCGCCAGGGCAAGGTGGTGCCGCCCTCGGCCATCGACGAGCGGCTGCCCAGGGAGCTCGACGCCATCGTCCTGAAGGCGCTGGCCGCGAACCCGGACGACCGCTACCCCGACGCGCGCAGCTTCGCCGACGCGCTCGTGGACATGCTCTTCCCCACCCCGCACACCGCCATCCAGGACCACCTGGGGCGCCAGATGCACGTCGTCTACGCCGACCGCATCGCGCGGCAGCGCGCCGCCCGCGCGCACGACGTCCTGGTGATGAAGGTGCTGCGCAACGTCGCCGAGAAGCAGCGGGCCGCGGTCTACGACTCGGTGGCCCGGGCCGAGATCACCGGCTCGCTCGGGCGGGGCCCCGCCGTCGACCTGGCCACGCCGAGCATCGACATCGACGTGGATCGCGCCACCCCGCCGCGCCAGACGCCGCTCGGCCCGGAGCGTGTGCGGACGGTCCGCGTGGGCGCCAGTCGGGCGGTCGCGCTCGGCGTGCTGGCCGGGCTGGCCGTGGCTGCGGCGGGATTCGCGGCGGCACCCTGGTTCCTGGACGGCGTGCTGGTCGTGACGTCCTCGCCGCCGGGCGCCCAGGTCACGCTGGACGGCAAGCCCGTCCCCGGCACCACCCCGCTCATCGTGGAAGGGGTCAGGCTCTCCTTGCCGCACGAGGTCCAGGCGGTGGCCCCGGGGCGCCGGACGGCGACCGCCGAGGTTCACGGCGAGGTGGGCCGGCTGACCCGCTCCGTCCACCTCGCACTCGCCTCCGCGCTTGGATCGTTGACGGTCGAGAGCGAGCCCGCCGGCGCCGAGGTGCGGGTGGATGGGAAGCTGGTGGGACACACGCCCATGACCCTCGGCGACGTGCGGGTGGACGAGCGCCACCGGGTGGACCTCTCTCTCCCGGGGCACGTCGAGGACCAGTTCATGGTGCTGCCGGAGAAGGACGGCGCCCGCGTCGTCCGCAAGCTCACGCCGCGCCCGCGCTCGCGGGGTTAGCTCACTCTCCGCGAAACCGGGGCGGCCGGCGCTCGGCCCAGGCGGCCCGCCCCTCGCGCAGGTCGGCGCTCTCGAAGGCCCGCGAGCGCAGCGCCGCCACCTCGTCCCGCTCCTCGTCGGTGAGGCCGCGCTCGTGGGCGGAGACCAGCAGCCGCAGGATCCGCTTCATCCCCTGCACGGCGATGGGGGCATTCCGGGCGATCTCCTCGGCCAGCGCCAGCGCCGCGGCCTCCGCCTCGGCCGGCGCGGCCACCCGGTCGACCAGGCCGACGGCGAGCGCCTTCGTGGCATCGATGGGACGCCCGGTGAAGAACATCTCGCGGGTGTGGGCCGGTCCGACCAGCGCCAGGAAGCGCCGGAGGCCGGCGGCGGCGTAGACCACCCCCAGCTTGGCGGGCGGCATCCCCAGCTTCGCGCCCTGGCTGGCGATGCGCAGGTCGCAGGTGGCGGCCAGCTCGCAGCCCGCGCCGAAGGCGGCGCCGTTCACGAAGGCCACGGTCGGGCAGGGCACCGCCTCGACGGCCTCCATGGCCCGCTCGGTGGCGAGGTCGGGGCGGTCGCCCCCAGGCCCGTCGCCCTCCATCGCGTCGATGTCGAAGCCGGACGAGAAGGCCTGGTCCCCGCTTCCGCGCAGGACGAGGCAGCGGACCCGGTCCGTCGCGGCCCGAGCGCAGGCCGCCTCCAGTTCGGCCAGCGACCCGTAGTCGAAGGCGTTTCGCTTCCCGGGATTGTCGATGGCGAGGATCCGGATGAATCCGCGATCCTCGACCCGGATCTTCCCAGGGGCGGCGCTCACTCGACGACGGCCAGGACGTCGCCCTCGGCGACGGCCTGTCCCTCCTTCACCCGGATCTCCTTCACCCGGCCGTCCACCGGCGACTCGAGCGGCATCTCCATCTTCATCGACTCGAGGATGAGGATCGCCTCGCCGGCGGCGACGGCGTCGCCCGGGCTCTTCTCGATGCGGACCACGGTTCCGGTGATGTGCGCGGGGACGTTGGGCATGGCGCCGAACCTACCGCACTAAGGAAGAGGTCCGCCACGGGGGCGGACCTCGGTGATTCGTGGACGGAGTTTCCTCTCGTCCTTCGGCCGGTGGGAAACCGGCCCTCTTGTGGCTAGTCTCGCCCCCGGCGCGTCGTCGGGTCAACCGGTTTGCCGCCGAATTCGGCGGGCGGAAGGGTCTCCTCCTCTTTGGGGACTTGACGAGTGGCCATGGGCGCTCCGGGCTGCGGGCCGGCCCGGATCAGCGTCCGGACGGTGGTGACGATGTCCTGGTACTTGACCGGCTTCTGGAGGAAGAAGTTGGCTCCCAGCTGGCTCACCCGCTCGCGCTCCTCGTCCCCCGCCGACGAGATGACGACGATGGGCAGGTGGCGGAGCCGGGGCTCGGCCCGGACCTTCTCCACCAGCGCGAAACCGCTCATGACCGGCATGTAGACGTCGGTGATGATGAGGTCGATGGGGGGCTGCGCGAGCAGGCGGGCGAAGGCCTCGTTGCCGTCCACGGCCACGTCCACCGCCAGGCCGCCCATCCCCTCGGCGGCCGCCAGCCGGCGCAGCGCGGAGGCGTACATGGCCGCGACGAGAGAGTTGTCCTCGACGAGGAGGACGCGGTAGCTGGGCCGGCTGGCCTCGGCCTGCGCTGCCGCCGCGGCCGAGAGCCGCTCCAGGCGGCGCCGGTCGTCCACCCGGTCGGTCGGGACCCACACCGCCACGCCGGGCGGCTGCGAGCCGCCCGGGCGGCGGAGCCGCACGACCTCCACCTCCAGCTCGGCCGGCTCGAGAAGCTCGGGGAAGGAGAGCAGGAGCGCGAGGCGGTCCCCGATCTCGAACTCGCGCTCGGTGCGGATGAAGAGGCCACCGGCGGAGAGGTTCTCCGTGTAGTCGCGCACCGTCGCGGCCGCCCCTGGATAGTCCACTGCCAGGATCAGCGGGAACCTCGGATGCGATCGTTTCTCCGTCCCCATGTACCTCCGACCGACCGCCCCGCATCCCCACCGATGTCCGCGCTCTTGCCAGCGTCTAGATTATGCCCCGGACGCGCAAGAAATCTCCCTTCCGGCGAGCGGCTGGAACGATTTCTTCACGAAGTTGAAGGTGGGACGGGGCCTCTGTAGTCTGCGAACGCACATGTACCGGCGCAAGAGATATCGTCGGGAGCGGATCCTCCTGCCCCACGAGCACGAGGGGCGGCGCGGCTTTCTCAAGTACGGGCTGGCCGGCGCGGCGCTGCTCGCGGTCGGCGGCGGGACCTGGCTCGGGACGCGCCGGACCGTGCCGACCCCCGGCCTGACCGGCCCATTCACCGCGCTCTCGCTGGAGGAAGCCACCATCTTCCTCGAGCTCTCCGAGCGGCTCCTCCCTCCCCGCCCCGGCTTCCCGTCGCCACTCGACGTCGACCTGCCACGGCGGATCGACGCGCTGGTGGCGCTCATGCACGAGGGGGCGCAGAAGGAGGTCCGGCAGCTCGTCGGCCTCTTCGAGAACGCGCTGGCCGGCCTCCTCCTTGACGGACAGTGGAAGACCTTCACCGCCTCCACGCCGGAGCAGCAGGACGCGCGAATCCGGTCCTGGCAGCAGAGCCGCTACCAGGTTCGGCGCTCCGGCTACAAGGCGCTGAAGAAGATCGTCTACTCGAGCTACTACGGCGCCCGCGAGACCTGGGCGGCGCTGGGCTACGCCGGGCCGCCCCCCATCGGCGCGCCGATCGACCGAAGCGGGCGCTTCGTCCCCGGGACCATCACCGAGGGCGCGCTGCCCGGCGCCCTGGGGCCGCTGGCCCCGCCGCCCGAGGTGAAGCCATGAGCGACGCCCCGGGGCGCATCGTCGACGCCGCCTCGCTGCGCAAGGACGTGGACGAGCGCCCCGACGTCTGCGTGGTCGGCTCGGGCGCCGGCGGCGCGGTGGTGGCGGCCCGCCTGGCCGCCCGCGGTCTTCGAGTGACGGTGCTCGAGGAAGGCGGCCACTTCCCGCCCGACCAGCTGAAGATGGACGAGACCTGGGCCTTTCCGAACCTCTACCAGGAGCGGGGAATGCGGGCCACGGCCGACCTGGCCGTCACCCTGCTGCAGGGGCGCGGGGTCGGCGGCGGCACGCTCGTCAACTGGACCACCAGCTTCCGGACCCCGCCGAGGGTGCTCCGCCACTGGGCGCAGGCCTTCGGCGTCTCCGGCCTCGACGAGGCCGCGCTCGAGCCGCACTTCGCCGCGGTCGAGAGGCGGCTCGACATCAGGCCCTGGCCCATCGAGGACGCGAACGAGAACAACCGGGTCCTCTGGGACGGCGCCGGCAAGCTGGGCTGGAGCCGCGAGGTCACCCGGCGCAACGTCTCCGGCTGCCAGTCGCTCGGGTTCTGCGGCACCGGCTGCCCCATCGGCGCCAAGAACTCCACCGACCTGACCTACGTCGCCGACGCGGTGAAGGCCGGGGCCAAGGTCTACGCGCGGGCCCGGGTGCAGCGTCTCGAGAAGACCGGGCGCCGCATCTCCGCGGTGCACGCGGTCGGGCTCGACGCGGCCTTCAAGCCCACCAGCCGCAAGGTGGTGGTGCGGCCGCGGCTGGTGGTGCTGGCGGCGGGTGCGGTGGGCACGCCGGAGATCCTGCTGCGCAGCGGCTACGACCCGAACGGCCGGGTGGGGCTGCGCACCTTCCTCCACCCGGTGGTGGCAAGCGTGGCGTCCTTCTCCCGCCCCATCCTCCCCTTCTACGGGGCTCCGCAATCGGTGGCCTCCCACCACTTCTCGGAGCGAGGCGGCGGTAAGGTCTCCTTCTTCCTGGAGACCGCTCCGGTCCACCCGGTGCTGGCCGCCACGGCGCTGGGCGGCTTCGGCGCCGAGCACGAGGAGCAGATGGCGCAGCTGGCCGTCTCGAACGCGCTCATCGCGCTCGCGGTGGACGGGTTCCTGCCCGAGGAGAAGGGCGGCACGGTGTCCTTGCGAACCGACGGCCGGGTGCGCATCGACTACGAGATCCGGCCGGAGATCTGGGAGGCGCTGCGGGAGGGCAGCAAGGCGCTCGCCCGCATCCAGTTCGCAGCCGGGGCCCAGGTGGTCCGCTCCTTCCACGAGAATCCGGTGGTCATGCGCAGCGAGGCCGACGTGGCGTTGCTCGACCGGGCCCCCTGGGAACCCCTTCGCGTCTCGGTCTTCAGCGCCCACGCCATGGGGGGCTGCGCCATGGGGCGCGATCCGGAGAGGAGCGTGGTCGACTCCCGCCTCAAGGTGCACTGGCTCGACAACGTCTTCGTGGCCGACGGATCGGTCTTCCCAACGTCACTAGGAGTGAATCCAATGGAGACCATCCTGGGGATCGCCCACTGGGCCTCGGACCACATCGCCTCGGCCACCTGAGCTGGCGGCCCCCTTGCGTGGCGTCGTCGCCCGGGAGAGAGTCTCCCCCCCATGCAACTCCTCATCGCCTTCGCGCTCCTCGGGGTGCTCCTCGTCCTGGGCGGATTCATGCTCCGGCCCGTCCCGCCGGCGCGCCTCCGGGGTGCCCGGGAAGGGACGACCGTCGTCCTGCACCCGCCGCCGTGGCGCTACGCGATCCTGGCCGTCATGGCGATCGGGCCAACCATCCTCGTGATCTCGGTCGGGGCCACGTCGGCGCGGAGCGGCGGAATGGGTCCTGCAGGCGTCGGGCTCGTGGCCGTCCTGGTCCTGTTCGGCATCGCCGTGACCGCTTACTTTCTCCTCGCCGAGCGACGCATGCAGGTCCGGGTGGACCAAGGAGGGGTCGAGCGGATCGACCCCTGGAGGCGCCGGCGGTTTGCCTGGCCCGCGGTGGAGCGCATCGCCTACAACGGCACGAGCCGCTGGTTCTTCCTGACCGGCCCGGGAGGCGCTCGCCTCTGGGTTCCGGAGAACATGGCCGGCATCGGCGATTTTGCCGAGGCGGCGCTGGCCGGGCTGCGCCCGGAGGTGCTCGGGGCCGACGAGGTCACCCGGGAAGCGCTGCAGCAGCTCGCCGCCGAGGCCCAGGACGAGGACGCGTTCGCCGACCGGGCAGGCTAGCGGTAGACGATCACCGGGACCTTGGCGTGCGCCAGGACCCGCTGGGTCTGGCTGCCCAGGAGCAGTTCCGCGACGCCGCTCCGGCCGTGGGTCGCCATGGCGATGGCGTCGCAGCCCTGGGTCCGGGCCGTCTCCACGATCACCTTCCAGGGGTGGTTGCTCGTCGCCGTGATCCCCTGGTACGACACGCCGGCCTCCTTCGCAGCCTTCTCCACCACGGCGAGGAAGTTGCGGGCGTGGAGGTCCACGTCCCAGGTGTCGCCCTTCGTCCCCTCGACCTCGGAGGGGCGCAGCGTGAAGACGTGGAACTCGGGTTTCACCGTGAGCGCAGTGATGCGCCCGCCCAGGGACCGGGCCAGGGCCACGGCGTCCCTGGCCGCCGCATCGGAGCGCGGTGAGCCGTCGGTGGGAACGAGAATGTGCTGGAACATGGAAAGGCCCATAACCGGGCTCCGCCGCGGTGCCATTCGCCGGTACAATGCCGCCATGACCGAACCCGTTCGCCGGGACAAGATCCGGCGAGTTGCCTCCAAGATCGG
>Ga0315276_10003039_pt1 | contig 15369 bp, 13 predicted proteins | sample YL17G05_0_MG_FD_204542 | JGI IMG/M metagenome (GOLD analysis project Ga0315276, IMG submission 204542) | Sediment microbial communities from Yellowstone Lake, YNP, Wyoming, USA - YL17G05_0 | ecosystem: Environmental > Aquatic > Freshwater > Lake > Sediment | place: USA: Wyoming | collected...
AAGAAGGCCTCCAGCTTCAACCGGAATCGTTCTATCTCTCGGGGTTTCATACCCCAGAGGATATACCAAAGTATTATCAAATGTCAAGATAAACTTAACGTAGTAGTATTAGGAGGTTAAATTTCAAGGTTATGATTGTAGAGTGGCTGGATTATGGACATATAAAGATTTGGAGAGATATTTAGGAGCTTTATAAGGATAGCACTTTTCGAATTTAACTGTTTTATATCATTTGAAAATAATTTGGAAATCATCAACCGTTGCGCTACGTTACATGCCAGAAATTTGGGGACTCAAAATCCAGCGGGCCTTCCACCCCGTGTCGGGGAGCTTGTCCTCCTACGACTTCGCTCAGGACAAGTTCGCAAATTGAAGGGATTTCGACCTCCGGTACCAACAAAATCAATAAGTTACTGTTTTTGGCCTTCCACCATGGGAGGCTATTTTTTGCCGATTGTAACCATTGCGAATTTATCATTCATTTTGAACCTGACTGAACTGGATCTCTAGTCCCCTGTAGAACCATACCTTCCCTGGATCGGGATTACTTCAATATTACTTCAAGTCTTACCATAACCCGAAGGTCGGTAGTTCAAATCCATCCCCGCTACCAAAACAATTGAGCAAACACAATTTTTATCTTGACATTTAAATAATAAAAATATATAAAGTTTAATGTCGGACATTAATCATTTCTAACTTTGATGGAGCAGAATGAGAATCCCCTATTTAAAAAAGACTAGAAAGAACAAACGCCTTTCTGAAAATATTGCAAACCAAATCAAAAAAGCAATATTTGAACAAAAATTAAAAGCGGGTGACAAGCTTCCTCCAGAAATAGAACTATCTAAAATTTTTGGGACAAGTCGGACCACAACACGTGAAGCGCTTAGATTCTTAGAAGTCTCTGGCTTATTAACGATTAAAGCTGGGCAAGATGGTGGTGCTTTTGTTACGCGACCAGATATTACTCATTTTCAGACGGTCATGCTGGATCTTATAAAGGCACAAGAACTCACGGTGGAACATTTTACTGATGCCAGAATGATTTTAGAGCCCAACATTATTCAAAAGGTTATGGAGAATATAAATAGAGAAAAAATAGAATTACTCGAAGAGAATGTTAATAAAGCCGAAGACGAATTAAAGGAAGGAAAACCTAGAAATGTATCCATCAATATTAGTTTCCACAAAATTTTAGTCGAATGCACAGAAAACCCTTTATTAATTTTAATATTCAACACTATATTTGATTGCTTAGCAACGTATTTGAGGGCTAAGAATCCAAAAAGGAAATACGCAGATGATGTGGTTTATTCTCACAAAGAAATATTGAAAAGGATAAAAGAAGGAAGAGTTGAACTTGTTCGAAAAGCAATGATCGATCACATAAATGGTGTGAACGCAATATTAAATAAGGTTGATGATTAATGAGAAAGCAATTACGGTACTTGTCTGAATAAAGGGTAAAGACGTTATTCATAAACGAAAATGTGATTCAATTTGATTTAAATTCAGATAAGAGCGAAAGAAAATGTCTTTGAAGGCCTATTGGACGATATTTACTCGTATGGGCGAGAAGTCTCTAGGGTAGTGAGAATTTGAATTCGCATTAGCTCAAACAGATTGAAATAGAAAGGTCCAACTTTGAGCAAAGGGGAGCTACTCATAGCAGTATTTTGGGTGATATTTGGTATTATCATAGCAACCGTCTCCTATGGGTTCGGATTAGGTAACTTGGCCACACCCGGTTCTGGCTTAATGCCTTTCGCTCTGGGCATTATTCTCTCTCTTTGTTCTTTTCCTATCTTAACTCATTATTTTCTGAATAGAAAAAAAGCTGGTGAGGAAGAGCAACGAGGAGTATGGTCTGAAGTCAGCTTCAGAAAAATAGCCTTGGTATTGGCTTGCCTCATCGGTTATTCACTGCTTTTAGAGAGGTTAGGCTTTTTAATAACTACTTTTTTTTCGCTTCTCGTCCTGTTTAAAATGGTTGATCCTCAAAAGTGGAGCTGGGCGTTAATCGCGACTATTTTGACCACTTCATTCGCATATTTTCTTTTCGTCGTTCTTCTCAATGTCTACATGCCAACTTTTCCTTTAAGTCTTTTTAGTGGTAGATAAGATGGATTTCTTTTCAAATTTTATACATGGATTTCAAATTGTCCTACAACCCATCAATCTCCTTTATTGTTTTATAGGAGTGTTCGTGGGTACCCTTGTCGGTGTTTTGCCAGGGATCGGTCCTACGGGGACCATTGCTATTCTCCTCCCAACTACTTTTGTTTTGCCTCCGGTCGCAGGGATTATTATGCTGGCCGGCATTTATTATGGTGCTATGTATGGTGGATCAACAACCTCCATCCTGGTCAATATTCCGGGTGAAGCAGCTTCCGTTGTAACCTGTCTGGATGGCTATCAGATGGCCATTAAAGGACGTGCTGGGCCTGCGTTGGGGATTAGCGCATTGGGTTCTTTTATAGGGGGAACAATCGCCTTAGTACCCCTCATGTTCCTTGTTCATCCATTAGCTGAAGTAGCTGTAAAATTTGGGCCTCCAGAGTTCTTCGCCATCATGTGCATGGGCTTAAGCCTCGTAACTTATCTTGTCAGGGGTTCCTTCCTTAAGGCTGTAATTATGGCTGTTCTTGGTCTTTTCCTCGGGAGTGTAGGTACTGACACAATTTCAGGAAGATTGCGTTTCACCCTTGGCATAGCTGGATTATCCGACGGCATCGGACTCGTTCCTATGGTTATGGGGCTTTTTGGAGTATCCGAAGTCCTGACAAACATCGAAAAAACTACTAAAATTGAGATACTTAAGGCGAAGATTAAGCATTTCTTCCCAACTCTTAATGATTGGAAAAGGTCGATTGGTGCTATAATACGAGGCACCTTTTTGGGTTTCGGCCTGGGGGTTCTCCCAGGTGGAGGATCCATTATATCCTCATTTGTCTCTTATACAATTGAGAAAAAGCTTTCAAAGCACCCTGAGGAGTTTGGGTTTGGAGCAATTGAGGGCGTCGCAGGCCCCGAAACTGCAAACAATGCAGCAACAGCAGGTGGCTTCGTACCATTGCTCGCATTGGGGCTCCCCCCTAACGTAATTATGGCCCTCCTTTTGGGTGCCCTTCTCGTTCATGGTGTTACTCCAGGACCTATGTTCATCAGTAATCATCCCGATATCTTCTGGGGTTTAGTCGCCAGTATGTTTCTCGGAAATGCGATGTTACTCATTTTAAATCTACCAGTCATACCTCTTTGGGTTAAATTGCTAAAGGTGCCTTATCAGATTCTTTTCCCGCTTATAATACTGTTCTGTTTAATTGGATCCTATAGCATCAATAATAGCATTTTCGATATCATAACTATGTTAGCTTTCGGAGTTATTGGGTATGTGCTAAGAAAATATAAGTATGAAGAGGCACCCTTGGTTTTAGCTTTCATTCTCGGGCCAATGATGGAACAAGCCTTTCGCCAATCACTAATTATGTCCGATGGCAGTCTATTTATTTTCTTTACAAGGCCTATTTCTGCAGTAGCAATTAGCTTATCAATAGCGATTTTCATCTCCACTGGCGTTGCCTTTGTTCGGAAACCTAGGGATAAAATTACATAATGAAGGAAGCATACGACAAAATATCATTGTCAAATAAAGTTTCGTCGAATTTAGGAATTAATATATGGCATAAAAAGGAAAGTGATGTAAATAACCAAAATTTAAATCTAATACGGAGAAAGGAGTGTAAAATTATGGAAAAGAAAGCGATATGCTTATTATCAATTATTAGTGTGATTTTTATTGGGATAGCAAGCGTTGTTTTGGGAGCCGGAGAGGAATTCCCAACAAAGTTAATTGAATTGTACTGCCCTTTTGGTGCCGGGGGGGGTACATCGATGGGAGCGAGGGTTGTAGCCGGGGCCGCCTCGGAAATATTAGGCAGACCTGTAGTAGTTGTCAACAAGCCTGGAGCGAGTGGAACGATTGCAGCAGAATACGTCGCCAGAGCTAAACCCGACGGGTATACACTTTTATTATTTAATTCCGCAAGCAACGGTGTGGTTCCCGCTGTTCGGAAAGTAAGTTATAAGAGAGAAGATTTCGAACTCTATGGCCAGTATGCTTTCATTCCTATGGTCTTGATTGTTAAAGACGACGCTCCTTGGAAATCTTTTGAAGAGTTTATTGCTTATGCTAAAAAGCATCCTGGAGAGCTGAAGGCTGCCACCTCGGGCGTCGCTACATCTTCCCATTTGGGAATAGAGCTAATCAATCGTGTGGCTGGTGTGAAAATCGTGCATCTTCCCTTTAAGTCCGGCCCTGAAGTTACTGCCGCCATTTTGGGCGGCCATGCACACTTAGGCCTCGAACCAATACCGGCTCAAAAAGGAGTTATTGAGGCTGGAAAGTTCAGAGTTTTAGCCCAAGCATCAGAAAAGCGGCTGGAAGAGTTTCCTGACGTTCCTACCTTTATCGAAAAGGGGTATCCTGAGCTAAAATGGTGTCCGTGGCATGGGATAGCGGGTCCGAAAGGTGTTCCCGAGAAAATCTCAGGCAAATTGAAAGATGCTTTCTCCATAGCCTTTCAGCATAAGGAAGTGGTAGAAATGCTTAAAAAACTTGGTTTCACACCGAACTATAGGTCGGCTGATGATTTTACTAAATTTGTGAGAGAGGATGAAGAAAAATTTTCCAAAATCGCCAAGGAAGCTAATATCCGATTGGAATAAGGAGATTATTACATAGTAAATTGCCGCTTTGGTCTATCTGTTGGTTGCATACTCAAGATTTATGTATTAGATATTCGAATCATAGGTCTAAGGAAGAATGTAACATGCGGGAGATAAGAATACATGGGAGGGGTGGGCAAGGGGCTGTAATGGCTGCCCACATGTTGGGAATGGCTTCTGTTGCTGAGGGGAAATATGCTTCGAGCTTTCCAATGTTTGGTGTTGAGAGACGTGGAGCCCCTGTAACATCTTTCCTTCGCCTTGACGAAAAACCTGTTAGAGAAAAAACCATGATCTATTCCCCAGACTGTTTAATAATTCTTGATCCATCACAAATAAATTTACCCTCGACATTTAACGGTATTAAGCCGGGCGGGGTTTTGGTTGTCAATACAGATAAAATTCTTAAAGGAAGGCCTCATGACAATATAAATTTATTAGCTGCTGTAAATGCTACTAAAATTGCTATGGAGGAGATTGGTCTCCCAATAATTAATACTTGCATTTTGGGGGCATTTGTCGAGGCTACAGGCTGGGTGAAATTGGATTATATCATCATGGCATTGGAAGAGTTTTTCACAGGGAAACGTTTGGAGGCTAACATCAATAGTTGCAGGAGAGGATTCCAAGAAGTGGAAATTATGAAGTTATGAGATATCAATATCTATTTCTCTAAAGGATTGATATGGAATCTGGGAAAAAATACGAAGGTAGCTGGCGAATTGTAGATAAATTCTTTGTAAGACCTACGGGTACCTGGGGAGATAAGGCACCGGTAATTAATGTCAGTAAATGTTCTCAGTGCGGTTGGTGTTACCTCTATTGCCCCACCGGGTGTTTGGTTGAAAAAGAAAATTGCTTTGTTCCTAACTTGGATTACTGTAAGGGCTGCGGAATCTGTGCAAGGGAATGTCCAGTAAATGCAATAAAAATGGTAAAAAAAGAGAAATAAGCTAATGAATGCAAAAAAACAGGCAAAACAAATAAAATATTGTGATGGTAATACGGCTGCTGCCTATGGCGTTTTACTCTGCAAACCCGATGTGATTGCCGTGTACCCAGTCACTCCACAGACGCAAGTGGCAGAGAAATTGGCTCAATTTCAAGTGGAAGGCCTACTCGATGCTGCCATAGTAGAGGTTGAAGGTGAAACGTCGTCATTAGGCGTTATCTACGGTGCCGCCGGTGCCGGTGCACGTGTATTTACAGCGACTTCCGGGGCGGGTTTAGAATTTATGCATGATGGTTATGTTATGGCCGGGATGGCCAGAATTCCAATAGTTATGGTAAATGCCAGCAGGGAATTGAATCCTCCTTGGATTGTGGCGGCTGGTGAGCAGGATATTATGAATAAACTGGATTCAGGATGGATTCACATGCATGTAGAAAACTGTCAAGAGATCTTGGATTCTATCATTATGGCTTACAGATTGGCCGAGGATATAGACATTCAGAATGCGATTACCATTAACTATGATGGTTATTACCTCAGCCACCTCTCAGAGCCTGTGGAAATTCCTTCTCAGGAAGTGGTAGATAAGTTCCTTCCTCCCTTATCTCCCTCTTTCCCAAGGTTAAATAAGCGACCTATTGCTTTTGGCGTCAGTTTCATCCCACCCGAGGAAGTAGCTGAATACCGACATAGACAATGTGCTGTTTTTGAGAGGGTAAAGACAAAGATCGAAGAGATAGATAAAGAGTTTGAATGTAATTTCGGCCGTAGTTATGGCGGACAAATAGAACAGTATCAAATGGAGGATGCCGAAATAGCTTTGGTAACCTTAGGAAGCTGTTCAGGGACCGCTAAAGTGGTTGTTGATAGGAAACGGGAGGAGGGCATAAAAATTGGATTGGTTAAAATTCGGCTTTTTAGGCCCTTTCCCAGAGAGAAAATGGTCAAGGCCTTAAGCAGGCAAAAAGCTGTTGGAGTCATTGACCGAAATGTGTGCTTCGGTTGGAATTGTGGGCATGCTTTCATGGAACTAAAAGCAGCCCTTTATGGTTCAAATAATATTCCCTTGCTTAATTTTATAGGTGGGCTAGGTGGGGGCGACATTACCGTTAAGCATATTGAAAGAGCGATAGACACAGTTTTACTAGCGACTCAAGGTAAGCCTTCCAAGGAGGTAGTGTGGTTACCCCTGGAATAAATAACATGATCCAAATAGGGTTAACATAGAAATGGTAAAAAGACAGCTTGTATTAGGTTGTGGCCCAGCAGGCTTGAAAGCTGCTGAGAAAATCAGAGAAACAAATGACGACTATGAGGTCAAGTTAGTGTCTTTGGAGAATTGTTTGCCTTACTGTCCAGCTTCCCTTCCCTATCTTGTGGCTGGTCGAATAGGAGAAGAGGACTTATGGTTGCGAGATGAGGATTATTTCCTTAAGAAAGGCATTAGCTTTACTAAAGGTAAACAGGCTGTTCGAGTATTACCAGATAAGAGGCGGGTAATATACCAAGATGGGGATGTTGATGAATATGACGCCCTTCTTATTGCCACAGGCGCGCAACCCTCTATGCCACTCATTGAGCGTTTTAAAGATATCAACATTTTAAATTTTCATACCTTAACCGATTATCGGAGACTTAATAGCATGTTAAGTAGCCAAACTGTGGTCGCCATAATCGGAGCAGGTATGGTGGCTATTGAAATAGCAATGGCACTTGTAGAGAGGGGCATCAACGTGAAGATAATAGGCAGAGGTCGACCCTTGCGCAGTTATTTTGACGAGCAACCTGGAACCTATATAACCGATATTCTAACCAACTATGGAATTCAAATCACGACTGGTAAGAAACTAGCGATAGCAAGGCAACTTAAAGACAGTATCGAGGTGGTTTCTGATGATGGGCAGGTCTTTGAAGCTAATTTGCTCATTAATTGCTCAGGGGTAACGCCCAGGATCTCTTTTCTTGAAGGTTCTGGAATCAAAATAAATCAGGGGATAATAGTTGACAGGCAGCTTGGAACAAATATTAATGGAATTCTTGCTGCAGGAGATGTTGCTGAAGCACCTGACTTTTTTCATGGCCTAATAGGTATTAGTGCTATTCTACCCAGTGCCACTGACCAAGGCAGAATCGCTGGGGAAAATATGTCGGGTAAAAACAATAATTATAAAGGTTGGATTCCTATGAACCTATTTAATCTTTTTGATAACACAATTTGTTCTCTCGGTCTTCACAAGCCAAGGAAGAGTGAAGGGGTAATAATGGAAGAAAAGGACGATGGGAAAAGATATTTTAAAAGGCTTGTTTTTGAGGAAGGCGAATTAGTAGGGGCTATGTTTGTGAATAGTGAGATAGAACCTGGAATTATACGCTATATTATTGAGCATAAAGTAAAGGTAGAACGCAACAAGGAATTGCTCTTTTATGAAACCAATGATGTTAGCCGATGGCTGATGTTGGAAAACGAAAAACACGAAATGGCTTAGTGGTCATCTTGGAGATGATATGGCAGGATTTTATGAGATTTTGAAGGCTGAATATGGGCAGTGCCCGGAAGAATGCTCATTATGTGAGCAGGCTTGCATTAGCCATATGAATGACGGTTACGGATCCAGGATAAAGATTCTGCATCTCCGTGAAGTAGGTTTTCATGGTGTATCGAAATGCAACCAATGTAACGAGCCATCTTGCTCAGATATATGCCCGGTAGGGGCTATAAATAAGAACAGTAGTGATGGTGTAGTTCGGATTTTGGAGAAGAAGTGTATCGGTTGTGGGCTATGCACTTTAGCCTGCCCCTATGGAGGGGTAGATTATAACCCTGCTTCAAGGAAATCTTTCAAATGTAATAATTGCGATGGTGAGCCAGAGTGTGTCAAAGCTTGTACCAATAATGTTCTTTCTTATCGTCGAAGCAGGCCCATTCGCAACTATATGGGTGAAGATCTATTCACACCGGGTGCTGGAACATGCATTGGTTGCTCTATGGAACATGTAATAAGGTTTTCACTGAGAATTTTAGGGGAGGACATTATTATCTTCCGAAGTGCTGGCTGTAGTGCAATAGCTATGGGAACTATGCCACAGGGAGTGGCGATAAAAACTTCTTCCTGTGTATGTCTTATGACTAATGTACCGGCGGTTGCAACCGGGGTAAAAAGATATTTGAAAAAAATAGGGCAAGATCCCACTTGTGTGATTATGGGTGGAGACGGTTTAACCGCTGATGTTGGTTTTCAATCACTTTCTGGGGCTGCGGAGAGAGGAGAGAATTTACTTTATATATGCTTAGATAATGAGGCGTACATGAATACGGGTATTCAAAGAAGCAGCACAACCCCTTACAGCAGTTGGACAACCACAACCCCTGGAGGAAAAGAAAAAAGAGGAAAAGATCTCCCATTAATCATGGCGTTTCATGGAATCCCCTACGTAGCTACAGCAGTGATGGCCTTTCCTGAAGATTATGCACAGAAGCTCTTGAAAGCGAAGGCAGTGAAGGATGGCATGGCCTACATTCATGTTCTTTGCCCTTGTGTGGTTGGCTGGCGGGCAGACGATGATAGCTGTATAGAAATTGGGAGATTAGCGGTAGAGACTAACTATTTCCCACTTTGGGAATTCGAGAATGGTAAAGTAAACTTTACTCACCATGTCAAAAAAATGAGGCCTTTAAGTGAATTCACGAAATTAATGGGTCGCTTTTCTAGTCTCACAGTTTCACAGCTTCGTCAACTTGAAGAAGATATTAAAAGGCGAATTGAAATGTTAGAGACCTTAGCTAAAAGGTAGAATTTAAGCCTGATGGGATAGGAGGACTTATGAAGGCCAATACACAAATCCGGGAAGATAAATGGATACCTACTTCTTGTTCCATGTGCTATGCCCAATGCGGAATAAGGGTGAGACGAGTTAACGGTGTACCTGTGGCGATAGAGGGGTTGCCTGGGTCCTCTTGTACTGGTGAAGGTGGTCTTTGTGGCAAAGGGATCGCTGGGCTTCAAATCCTTTATGATCCAAACCGCATTAACTTTCCAGTGAAGCGTACCAATCCGGAAAAAGGCATCGGAGTGGACCCTAAATGGAAGCAAATAAGCTGGGATGAAGCTCTTAATGAGATTATGGAGAGGCTAAAAAAGATTCGTAGCGAAAACCCTAATAAAGTCCTCTTTCTAACAACTCCTATCCCGGCCAATCACATTAACCAGCATGTTTTGGTCTTGCTTTTCAGAATGGCTTACGGTTCTGTCAATTATAGTCCTGGCGGTGGTGGGCTACACTGTGGGAATGCCTCTCATTTTGGAGCAGGAATGAATCACTGTTCTTGGTCAATTTGCCCTGACTACAGATATTGTAAATATGCGCTATTTTTTGGAGGTGAGAGTGCAACTGGCGCCGGCCATTCATTAGCAATGGTAGCCTCTTTAAGAGCAACTGCTATAGAAAATGGACTAAAAACAGTTGGTTTTGACCCGCTGTGTCATCAAACAGGTGCCAAAGCAACTGAATGGGTACCAATTCTACCGGGCACTGATTTGGCGGTGCTCTTGGCGATGGCTAATGTGATAATTAATGAAATAAAGAAATACGATGTTGAGTATTTGAAGCATAAGTCCAATGCCCCCTACCTTGTGAAATCTGATGGTCATTATGTCAGAGATGAGCGAGGCGAACCACTTATGTGGGATGAAGCAGACGGTAAAGCCAAGGCATGGGACGATAGCAGTTTGAAGGATCCGGCTCTGGGGGGCGAATATGGAGTAAAAGGAGTAAAGTGTGTTCCGGCATTTGAGCTGCTAAAAAATCATATCAGACAGTACACTCCAGAGTGGGCCTCGAAAATATCCACGGTTCCAACTCCCATCATACGCCGTATTGCTAGCGAATTCATAGAGCACGCCCAGATAGGTAGCACTATAGAGATAGAGGGAATGAAGTTGCCTTACAGACCAGTAGCTGCCGTTCAGTTTCGCGGTGGCTCTGGACATACCAATGGTTTTCATACATATTTTACAGTAGACCTACTTAATCAACTCGCCGGCGCAATGGATGTTCCTGGTGGAGCCATTGGCTGGCCGGCAAAGAGCGTTGGGCATCCTGAAACCGGTCTGCCTAAATGGGGGCCTATCGCGACGAAAGATGGTTTGCTTACCGCTACCAACTGGCTTACGAGCTTGCCTGGGACTTGGCCTCACCCAGAGCCTAAAGCACCTAAGCGAGCTACTTTGGGTGACCTTTTTACTTGCTGTGCTGCTTCCACCCCATTTCCCTTCTCCAGTGATAGTGAGGAATTCTTCCAGAAGTTCAACCTTCCATATAGAATCGAGATGATAATGGGTGTGGGACAAAATACGGTGATGACTGTGGGCCAACCGGAGACAGTGGCAAATTTCTTGAAGAAGGTACCGTTCACTGTCTTTTTTAGCATTTATCATAATGAGACAACAGAAGGTTTCGCTGATATTGTTTTACCTGATACTTGTTATTTAGAATCACTATCTTGCTTACAGTCTGAATTCTTTGTCCTCCTGGCACCGGTAGGGATGCTCCCTTGGACATATCATTTGCGGCAACCTGTGGTGAAACCGCTATATGAGAGGAGGTTTATACCAGAAGTAGTATTAGAACTTGCTGAACGAATGGGTTTTAGAAAGGAGATTATTAAGGGTTTTAACCAATATCTACAGCAAACTCAGATCCCAGAAAGGTTTACTGATGAAGATAGTAATATCTCTTGGGAGGAAATTAATGACCGTTTTCTCAAGTGGAAATTTGGATCTGATCACAGTCTAGAATGGTTTAAGGAACACGGTTTTATTTCTTGGCCAAAGAAAGCGGAAGAAGCTTACTGGAGACCATTTACCAATGGAAGGTCATCAATTTATATGGAGTTCATCCTGGAGCAGAAGGAAATGATGGAGGCAATATGTAAGGCCCATGGTGTTAATATGGATTTCGATTATTATACACCCCTCCTAACGTGGTTTCCTGCCATCATCCACAAACCAAGAAATCCAGAATGTGATTTATTTGCTTTCTCCTTCAAAGACGTTCTCCATTCTGGGTCAATGACACAGGGAATTAGCTACTTCAATGAAGTAAGCCATTTGTCCCCTTATGCTTTTAATATTCTAATGCACCATAAGACGGCTAAGGAAAGAGGAATTAAGGACGGGGATAGGATTACTGTAGAGAATGACTATGGCCACAAAACAACCGGATTTGTCCACACGATAGAAGGAATACATCCCGAATGCGTAGGTTTTATGAGCGGTAGTGGTAAATGGGCAAAAGGAGCCCCTCTAGCCCAAGGTGAAGGGGGCAATTTTAATCAGTTACTGGAGTTGGATTTAGATCACTGTTGCCCGGTAACTCTTAATTTAGAGACTTCTGCCAGGGTAAAAGTATATAAATGTAAAGCAGAATGAAAGGAGAGGTAGAAAATGCGATGGGGAATGGTGATAGATTTGACTAAGTGTATTGGTTGCTGGGCTTGTGTGATGGCGTGCAAACAAGAACATTTTTTACCACGGGGTGTCTTTTGGGCCAGGATAGCAATGGCAGAAACAGGTAAATTCCCTCGGGTAACTAGACAGCTGTTGCCTACAGTTTGTAATCATTGCCAGGATGCCCCCTGTGCAAAAGTTTGCCCTACGGGCGCTACTCTTTTGAGGGAAGATGGTATTGTTTATGTAGATTATGATAAATGTGTCGGTTGCCGATACTGCGTAATCGCTTGTCCTTATCAGCACCGTACATTTTTATCAAAGATAAAGGAGTATAACCCCGGTCAAGGCTATACAGAATTTGAAATTATGGGGCAACAACTCTACCCACTTCAAAAAGGGACCGCAGTCAAATGCAATTTTTGTATGGAGAGGATTGATAAGGGAAGCGCTAAAGGGCTAAAGCCGGGCAAAGATAGAGAGGCAACACCAGCGTGTGTTATTGCCTGTCCTACGAGAGCCAGATATTTTGGTAACCTAGATGATGAAGAAGACGATGTTGTGAGGCTAATACAACAAAAGAAAGGTTTTAAACTCCATCCGGAGTTTGGTACCGATCCATCGGCATATTATTTGTATTATTGAGGAGGCAAGCATGGAAATCCAGCAAAGACCCTACGAATGGATGGTTAAACTTACCCCCCAAAGAGAATGGATAGAGGGGCGAGGCATCATATTACTACTGGCAATGTATTTTGGTATGGGTGCCGGTCTTTATCTAATCTCTTCTTTCTTCGACAGTTTGTGGGGTATGCTCGTTGGTCTCTTGATTGTTGACTTGCTTTTTGGAGGACTACATCTGGCCTATTTGGGAAGGCCTCTTAGATTCTGGCGTATGATTCTTAGACCGCAAACCTCTTGGATATCTCGTGGACTCACCTTTGTTCTCTTGCTCAACGTAGCTGGTGCAATTGAGATGGCAATGGTCTACTGGCAACCTCAGACAGGGGTTTATTTCACCTTCAAAGTATTAGCAATGATTTTTGCAGTTCTAACTTGTATCTATACGGGGTTTGTCATGAATTATGTCCGCGCTATTCCTTTCTGGAATAACGGCTTGCTTCCTGTTCTAATCGTCGTCCATGAAATCTTGGGAGGCTTTGGAATTGCTTTAATCATAGCTCAGATTCCGGGAGCTAAAATGGATATTATCATCTTGGACCATGGAGCGAGATTACTACTTGTAATATCTGCTTTATTGCTAACAATATACCTTTGGAGTAATACGTATTCTATGCAACCTGGGCCGGAATCTGTGAAAGCTTTACTTAGAGGGCCCAAAAGCTTTTCTTTGCCCTTTTGGATAGGTGTTGTTTTACTCGGTATAATCCTGCCTTTGATAATAAGCTGGATTTCCTATGATGCAAGAGAAATTGCTTCTCCTTTATTATTTGGGGGTATCGTTTGTGAACTTATAGGTGGCCTAGCTTTAAGGTATTGTCTTATGAAAAGCGCTTTCTACGCCCCTCTGTTACCTCTATAATTGAGGAAAATGATAGACAAAAGGTTGGCCTAAAAGCTTGGACAAGACATTGGAAGGTATAAGGGTATTGGACTTTTCCCGTTTTGGGGCGGGTCCTTACTGCGCCTGCCTAATGGCAGATCTTGGAGCTGAGGTAGTCAGAGTTGAAAATCCTGGTGGCGCAGTGGACAGGGTTTTTGGGGCAATTGATCCCAATGGGGAGAGCTTAGTATATAAGGCCACAGGTCGGAATAAAAAAGGTATCACCCTGAATCTAGCCTCTTCAAGAGCTGACGACCTATTAAAAGCACTGCTTCAACGATATGATGTAGTCATACATAACCTTCCTCCTGGTAGTCGAGAGGGAGAAAAGTTATCTTATAACAAATTAAAAAAGATCAACCCAAAGGTTATCGTTGGGGCCATATCTGGATTTGGACAATCAGGGCCCAATGCTGATCGGGTTTCCTTTGATACTACAGCTCAGGCTATGTCAGGTGGGATGTGGATACAGGGCTTTCCTGATACGCCCCCCCAAGTTACAGCAATTAGACATGTGGACTATAGTGCCGGCGCAATACTTGCTTTCAGCATTCTATCTGCGATTTATTACCGCCAGCGAACAGGAAAAGGACAGATGATTGACGTTGCTTTATGTGATGTCGCGGTGAATTTCGTTCAGAACATAGGAGCTCTAATGCTGTATAAAATATATGGTGAAATTAGGCGACATGTTGGTAATTTTGGGTTTGGTGCTTATATGGATTGTTGTAAGGCTAAGGACGGATGGGTTTTTATTGCCCCTGTAGGGGATATTCAGTGGAATAAATTTACTAAGATAATCGTTAGGGAAGATATGGCATCTGATCCAAGGTTCCAAAGTGACATGACCCGTTGGGAAAACCGATTGCATATTCATGAAATAGTAAGTCAATGGGTAGCCGACAAAACGCTTGATGAAATTATAGGGATATTAGATAGAGCAAGAGTAGCTGTTAGTCGTGTGAATACGGTAGCTGAAATGATAGAGGATCCTAGCATTAAGGCTCGTGAAATGATTGTGGATGTCGATCATCCTGGCTTGGGGAAAATTCCAATACCGGGAGTTGTTCCCAAGTTTTCAGAAACTCCAGGACGTGTGGAAAAACGCGCTCCAATCGTGGGGGAACACAATAAGGAGATCTATGGGGAAATTTTAGGATTTGATGAAGAATACATTTCAAGATTAAGTAGTGAAGGCGTAATTTAGGAATCATAGAGCGATATCCTCCCGATAATTCAGAAAGGAATAATATGGGATACAAAGATGCCAGGGAATGGATGGCCAAACTTGAAAGCGAAGGTGAGCTAAAGAGGTGCAAATCAAAAGTGGATTGGGATGGAGAGATAGCTGAAATTGTATTGCGAGTTGTATCTAAACGCGGCCCCGCTATTTTATTTGAAAACATTAAAGACTATGAGGCAGGGCGCTGCACCAAGCTTTTCGTTGGTGGAGTGGGCAGCCGGAAACGCATCGCTTTAGCGTTAGGGCTTCCAAAGGAGGCGAGTCGAGAAGATATAGTTCAGTTTCTAAGAAAGAAATTTAAAGAATCCATCAAACCAGTTATGGTTGATAAAGGTCCTGTTAAAGAAAATATTGTCAAAGGGGGAGATATCAATCTTTTTGAATTTCCTGTTCCCCTGTGGCATTCAAAAGATGGCGGGCGATACATTAATAC
>Ga0315276_10003047_pt1 | contig 15346 bp, 10 predicted proteins | sample YL17G05_0_MG_FD_204542 | JGI IMG/M metagenome (GOLD analysis project Ga0315276, IMG submission 204542) | Sediment microbial communities from Yellowstone Lake, YNP, Wyoming, USA - YL17G05_0 | ecosystem: Environmental > Aquatic > Freshwater > Lake > Sediment | place: USA: Wyoming | collected...
GGGTTGCTCGACCCCGGTTGTGCTACCGACCGAGACGCCAATCATGACGACCATTGCTACGCAAACCCTCGAAACAGCCGAAACCGGCCAGGCTCCTACCGCAACCGAGCCAGCAAGTCTGCCGGAAGCGGTGGAATACAATCTAGGCGATACTACGATCACCCAATTGACGTTTCCGGAGGATAGCCGCTTCCGGAACATGCCGGTACGCCTGAACGGCATCATTGCTGTGCCAGACGGAGATGGTGGCCCATACCCGGTCGTCATCATCCTGCACGGCAACCACCCAGGCTGCCCTGTCCCTGAAGGGGATACGGTCGACCGCTGGCCATGTGATCCGGAAGTGGAGCGACCCAACTACCGCGGATTTGATTATCTTGTAAGCCAGCTGGCTGCTCAGGGCTATGTTGCTCTTTCGATCAATGTCAACGCAGAAAATACGTTTGGGTTTGGAGAGCCAGTACCCATCGAAAGGCTGGGGCAATTGGTGGATCTGCATCTGAAAAGCCTGTCTGATGCCTCGAGTGGGGGGGAGAACAAGTTTGGGGTTGAGCTGCAAGGTCGCGCTGATCTGAAACAGCTGGCATTCATCGGGCACTCGCAAGGCGGGGAATACGCTTACTGGCTGACCGAAAAAGCAGTCCTTGATACACCGGACAGTTTTAAAAACCATGGTTATGGACCGGTTTACGGCATCCTCATGATAGCGCCGTCGGCGAATTGGGGTGGGGCGAGAGGCGCGCGCTTGCCGCTGGCATTGATCTTACCGGCTTGCGATAATGATGTGATCAACCAGGAGGGGCAACTCTTCTATGAAATTAACCGGCTCGATCCGGATAATAGCTCGTGGGCTTCATCCGTCTGGCTTGAGAACGCCAACCACAATTATTTTAATAGCACACTAGCAGATGAAGCAGTCACGCGCCCGGGCAGATCCGATTGTGAGCCAATATTGCAGGCGGAAACGCAGCGCGACTTCCTCAGTGCGTATACAAAAGACTTCTTAGCGCAGATCTTCAACCAGGATCAAGATGCACTGGCGCGCCTGGGGATGGATCTCCAGGCGCAGGCGCCGTCTGAGCTGTACGGGCTGCCCGCCCACCTTGCTTCGCTGGCGCCCGCCTATGATCGCCTGCGATTGCTGCTGCCTGGCAGCGCGGCCGAGCTGGAAACCAACCTGGCGGGTGGGAGTGTTACTGCTGAGGGGGCAATGACCTTCTTTTGTGAGGAGGGGTATTACACTCCGAGTGTGAAGCCGGGGAGCGAACCGTGTAAGCGGGTGAACCTGGTTATCCCGGGTAACCCTGCCATGATTGTCACATCCTGGTCCCAAAATGGGACCGCCTTGCGCTTCTCGCTGCCCGAGGGGAGCGACCTGAGCAAGTTTTCATCGATCAGTCTGCGCGCGGCTCTCGATCCGCTCTCACCCTTGAACAAAGCTGGCACTCCGCAGGTTTTTACGATTCAATTGGTCGATAGCCAAGGGAATTCCGCCTCTGTGCACACGCGAGCTGATGAGCCAGCGCTGCAATTCCCACTTGGAGATATAGAGGAAAATGATACTTTTGAAGGGGGATGGTTCACGGGCCGAGTCCCATTGACTTCGATCCGGATACCGTTTAGTGATTTTGTTGGAGTTAATTTTGCTGAAATTCGCGAAATCAATATCTTGTTCGATAAGACTCCTAGCGGCTCACTCTTTATAAGTGATCTTGAAATTGTTCGATAGGGTGTTCGATCTGCTTCAGGTAGCGGGGCTTGGATTGAAATCAAGGACTTTGGGAATATGAGTTGCGATCCTTAATGTGATGGCATAGACCATAAAACATATTGAATTCAGGAAACCTAACGATCTATCATCAAAGGAAACCAAATGCCTTAAGTTGGTTGATGATCGTTGACTGACCGTTGTATGTACAATTGAGTATATGAGAGGGTGTTGGTTATAATTAATGCATCTTGAATTGCATGATCGCCCAAAAAAATCCAATCTTATTCCATTATGTTGAAAAAAAACAAAGGTGTGTGAGAGTAATCTTGTTCAAATCACAAACTTTCCAAAACCATCTATTTAGAGCCTTAGAGGTTCTTACAAAATCCACACTCCAGTCCTACTCAATCTCACAGAAACTAGGATTTGATCCCGGCTATTTGGATTAATTTGAATCCAAGGTTTTTATTGAAAGTGCCCAGGCCCGCCCACATTCAAGCCCCGCCTACTGGTGCTGGTGGGCTAGAACGGCGCGTGGGTTTGCACAAACTGCCCTGACACATTTCCTGACAGCTCAACACTGTCGGGGTCCAGCACCATCACAGGAGCTCCGGGCTCCAGGTCAAACTTGTCGAGGTGACACTCCCCAGCCGCTCAAGCAGCTGGGCTTCATGGAGCAGCCTTAGACCAACGTCTGTGCTTTCGCTACAACGCGCGTGTCCCGCCCGTTTAATATTAATTGCAGCATTAACATCCCGATCCATCGACAAACCGCAAGCGCAATCCAACCAACGATCCGCTAGGGATAGATCGGCAAAAACCGTACCGCAAGAACAACAAGCTTTAGATGTATAGGCCGGGTTTACCAGAACTACCAGACGACCAGCTTCTTCCGCTTTGTCTATCAGGCGTTGTTTCAGGAAGCCCCAGCCTGCATCCAGAATACTTTTCGAGAGATGATGGTTTTGAACCATCCCATTGATCTGCAGATCTTCCAAAGCAATCCGACCATAATTAGCGATAATATTGTTTGCCAGCTTGTTGAGATAATCTCTTCGGCTGTTAGATATGTGTTCGTGCCAGGATTGGAGGGCCAGCACCGCTTTTCTACGGTTTGTACTCCCCAACTTACGACGCGAAACTCGGCGTTGGATTACCCTCAGCCTGCGTTGTTCGTTTCGATACCAATGGGGATTATCAACGATCTCGTTTTCACTGGTTGCCAGCAGGTGATGAATTCCAACATCGATCCCAACTTCTCTGCCAGTTGGCGAGAGGGGTTGTTCTTCCACCTCACAGGCAAAACAGGCGTACCATTCCCCAGCCTGTCTACGAATACGAATGGTTTTGATCCTGCCTTGTAACGGGCGATGCCAGCGTACGCGCACCCGGCCAATCCCAGTCAGCCGCAACCGCCGACCATCCAGCTTGAACCCGTTTCCGTATTCTTTCAGTCCAAAACTATCGAAACGGTCGCGGCCTTTGAAACGTGGATAACCTGGAGTTTCACCAGCTTTTACTCGCCGAAAGAACGCCTGGAAGGCTTTATCTAGATCCTGAACAACGACCTGAAGGATGTGACTGTGCAGCTGGCTTGCATAGGGGTTCTCCCTGCGGTAATTCCTTGAAATCCAAGATGCTCATACGACAATATTAGTTTGACCACATACATTGTTATTTCTACACTATCATTTTTTCTTTTTTTTATGGGGATTGTTGTTTAAGAAAAATTTTCTGTTTGATATTTACATATTTATTATTAATATCTATTTCTTTACCCATTACAATTAATCTCCATGTATTGGATAATCAAAGATATGTTTCAGGGATTTCATTTTTAGATTTGGATTTCTCTTTTTCATTAAGGGTTAAATGCTTAGGCATTTTTTAATTCACCAAAGCAGAGAGCTGTCATGGGTGCAAGGACTGCAAAGTGTGATATTTAAACCATAAGAATTACCTCTGTTAATGAAAATAATCTCCCTGGCAAATATCTCTGTCAGAGTAATACTTCCTTACATGTTTTAGTATGCCCCAGAATTAATTGCGGATCACCTCTCCTTGCTTCATACTGTGGTGCAGTTCGGGTGCAATTTGGGTGCAAATATCCTGCAACAGTATGGAAATCGTTGACTTAATGGACAAAACCATCACTAATTTAGTCGCATTTTTATACTTCCTAACACTATATATAGGTGTTGGACTCACTGGACAACATAGCCCCTCTCTTACACAGAGGAGGTCGCAGGTTCGAGACCTGTTTCGCCCACCTATATATCCCCTCTAATGGGGATTTTTTGTTCATATCAGGCTGGGCGGGTACCTGCACCCGCTCCCCAGACGTCTGGGCGATGCCCTATAGGGTCATCGATAGGGGAGATACAGGATATTTAGTTGTTTATACCCCCATGTTCACTTATGGTTTTCTTACCCCCTCTATATAACTAGCTTTCAAACGAGCAGGGGATAGGAGTTGAAAACCTATTCACCAGAAGGATCTCGAATGAGAGGATGATAGCAGTTTGCCATAGTATTTGCATTTGGAGTGCTAATCTCTTGCATGTAAGGATGACAATCGGAGGGGAAAAGATCACTTTCTCAAACCTATTGAAATAGACTCTAATAAGTGCTATAGTATTATTGATGAATGATTTGGGGGATTCCCAAATCAAAAGGAGGGATCGTGAGGCGTGAACCCGTTCCGTTGATGTTGTGTATAGCATTCTCGATTGCGAACCTGACAAGGGGTTAGCAATCAAGCTAGGGTCTGTATAATCAATAGTTTCCTGCATCTTGCTCAATAAAATCATGAGGAGATGAAGTTATGAAAAAATCATTTGAGTTAGTTTTCATTGCAATTGTCTTCTTAACGGTTTTATTGGGTGGATGCCTTCCTGCTTCATCGCCTATTCCATCTGCAACTGAAACGCCCTATTTGTCGCTGACGCCTTGGTATCTCGTTGTAGTTGGCGACTCGATTGCCTACAACAGCTCGATGCACTGTCCCGGTTGCATCGGCTTCGTTGATCGGTATGCAGCTGCCATCACAGAGGCAACTGGCCACCCCGTGAATGTCCAGAACTTCTCCAAACTCGGAATCGGGATCGACGGTCTCCTCGAAGACCTGGAGACCAATACCTCACGACGCGATGCACTTGCCAATGCGGACATCATTATCGTCGGCATCGCCCACAACGACACAGCCTGGAACCGTGACGACGACCCGTGCGACGGGCCGAGTGGCGACAACCCCGACTGGTCGAAGTACAATGCGTCCTGTGCGGCCGAAGCGGCGGAGACCTTCCGCCAAAAGTTCGAGAATGTCTTCACCCAGATCGTTGCCTTGCGAGAAGGGAAGCCAACAATCTTCCGGACCATCAACGCGTACAACTTCTGGAACAGCCAACCCGGCTTGGACATTCCGCCCGAAGCCATGAACGCGGCGCGTGATGTCCTCGATGCCTGGAACGAGATGATTTGCAAGGCGGCTCAGGAGAACGGGTTCACTTGTGCGAACATTTACAACGCGTTTAATGGCGCCGACGGCCTCACACCTTCGCCTGACCTCATCGCCAAGGGCAACATTCATCCTTCGGACAAGGGCAACGAGGTCATCGCGCGAGTTCTGACAGATCTCGGCTTTGCCTCGCTCGCGCCGTAAGAATCTTCCACCAGAAAGCATTGAAGAAGTGGAAAAAGGATGAGAGTATCATTCAATAACGTTCAAGAGATTTAGTAATAATCGAGCGGGCTAACACAGCGTGGTGTGGACAATGGGGATTCACGATGAGAATCATCAGTGATGCAATGCCCTCATGAAGTCACCCACCAAAGCCTCGCGCGTCAACACCGCCTTTCAAGTCTCCAGCACCTCGTGAACATATTCAATTGTTGATAAACCCCCCTATGTTCACTTATGCCATTCCTTTTAATCTAAATATAACTATTTGACAAATTGTGGATGAGCGAGACAAGTACAGCTACCACCGTTCAAAACACAAGATAACTCGTGGATTTAAGTACACTTTCATCTAGTAACAACCAATATCCGACAATACAGGAAGCGAGAGGCAGGCTGGACGGTTGCCTGATCCCTGTTCTTTTCGACCAGGAGTTGCCTTATTATCGTTTACACCCTTACCATAGGTTGCTTTACTACAAGCAGGGGATAGGAGTTGAAAACCTATCCACTTGAATGATCTCGCATGCGAGGACTACTGCTGTACACACACAATGTTGACTTTAGAAAACATACCACCCCCAATCATAATCGGGTGAATACAGGACGGAAAGCATAAATCGAACAGCTTCGGTTGTAGTTTTTAAATAGTATGATGATGGTTAATCGACGTATTGAATCAAGATGGGGTTTCGTGTAAAATATCCTTATAGGTCATTCTATTAATATGTCTGATTATGGTCAAATCCTTTTACAAACCAAGTTGCACCGACCACGCTTACCGCATGATCTAATCGCGCGCGCACGATTGGTGGAAATGCTCAACCAGGGTATTCACAGCCAGCTTACCCTGGTATGTGCACCGGCTGGCTTTGGCAAGACCACCCTGGTAGGTACATGGCTAGAACAAATAGCTGCTGGTCAGGGTGAGAAGGCAGATCCCATACCTTCAGCCTGGCTTTCGCTGGATGAAAATGACAGCAACCTCAACCTCTTTTTGCGATACTTCATTGCTGCACTACGCACGATTTTCAACGATGCCTGCGAAGAAACATTGGATTTAATCCAGGCGGTGCGGGAACCACCCCAGGAAGTCCTCTTTACCACGTTCAGTAATGAGCTCGCAGAGCTTCCCGGAGATGCGATTCTGGTCCTGGATGACTACCACGCCATCAACGGCGTGGACGTGCATAATCTATTGAGGAAAATGGTGCACCACTGGCCAGGACAGCTGTATTTGGTGCTGATCTCACGGACCAACCCGCCCTTCCCGCTCAACAGATATCGAACGAAGGGGATGCTCAGTGAGATTCGCAGCCGGGATCTACGCTTTACACATGAAGAGACTATCGCCTATCTGGGTCAATCGCAATTTGCCCTTATGATCCAGAATGCTTTGCCCCTTCTGGAAGAGCATTTCGAAGGCTGGCCCGCCGGTCTCCATCTGGCTGCCCTATCATTGCGGTCTGCAGACAGCCAAGAAGCCGTTTTGAGGGCTTTATCCAGCCAAAATCCAGACATTACCGGGTACCTGGTGGATGAAGTTTTGAACCAACAGGCTCCCGCGATCCACTCATTTCTATTGAAGACTTCCATCCTGGATCGCTTCTGCGCATCACTGTGCGAAACTATCATAGGAGAGGTCGACACCAACTCGAATGTACGTGCCTGCCTGGATTGGATTGAACACTCTGACCTGTTCATCACGCAACTGGACGACCGCCGGGAATGGTACCGCTATCACCATTTATTCCAGGAATTATTGCAGCAGAGATTAATTTCCGAGAATGGGGCTGACCAGGTGGCCAACCTGCATCGCCTGGCTTCTGTCTGGTTTGAAGAGCATGGACTGCTCGATGAAGCCTTGCATCACGCTTTGGGAGCTGGTGACCTTGAACTGGCTGCGAGACAGATGAGTGCAGGACTGCGTGATGTGATCAACCGTGAGGACCGGCCGACCCTGGAGAGATGGCTGCATATGCTGCCGGAAGAGTTGATCCAGCAAAACCCGGGGCTGTTGATGTTGAGAGTCTGGGCTCTAGAATATACTTGGCAACTTGACCTTCAAGCACAGGTGCTCCGGCAGATAGAACAGCTGATGGATTCAGATGGAGGTGCATCGCTGCCGGCGAAGGACCTGCAAATACTGCGGGGGCAAATCCTCTCGCTAAGAGCTCAGCAGGCGTATTTCAGCAACCAGACGGCGCAAGCGATCGACCTTTGCCGGCAAGTATTGATGCTCTTGCCTCCCTCATGGACATTCGTGCGGGGCGGAGCGATGATGTACCTGGGTATGTCCTTGCAGGCCCATGGCCAGGCACTGGCAGCTGAAAGATTGATACTAACCGAATATGAGTCATATGGCGATAAAGCAGATGCCTATTCACTATTCCTCTTGCTATCATTATGTTTCATCTATCTCAATCCCGGCCAGCTTGAGCAGAGCAGGCAAATTGCGCAACTGATGGTTCAAAGGTCAATCCGTGCCAGGATCGCAATCATGAAGGACTGGGGTGACTGGTTTCTGGGTGTGGTATGTTATCAACGGAACGAGCTGGAGGCTGCAGCACAGTATTTTACCCAGATTATCGAAAATCGCTTTACAGCTCAGATTACTGTTTTTCGCGATGGGATGGCGGGTCTGGCGATGGTCCACCAGATCAAAGGGGAGAGTACTGAAGCCATGCGGATGGTGGAGGCAATCAGCCAGTATGACCTGGAGCAGAGAGGCAGTGAAGATTTACGAACGCAATCCCTACGCGCCAGGCTGATGCTCTTGCAAGGCGACCTGGAAGGCGCAGGCGCTTGGGCTGATACGTTCACCGGTCTACCGCCCGACATGGCGCTTCTCTGGTTGGAAGAACCACAGGTAACCCGGGCGCAGATCTTGTTAGCCAGGGGTAAAGAAGCCGATATTCAGTCAGCTTTGCAAATTATCGATACACTGGAAGAAATCACCAACCGGACTCATAACACATACTTTAAGCTCAAGGTGCAGGTATTGCGTGCCATGGCGTTGGATTCCCAAGGGCAAACCAGCCATGCCAACGCAGAGCTGAAGCAAGCGCTAGACCTGGCCCGAGTGGGGGGCTTCATCCGGGTTTTCGTTGATCTGGGCAAGCCAATACAGAATATGCTGGGGCAGCTTGCGAAGCAAGGTTACGCGGTGACGAGACTTAATCGCATTCTGGCAGCATTTCCACAGGATGATAAAAGTCTCGGTAGCAGCGCACACCATCCATCACCTGGTATCTCTGCTTTGACTGAACACCTGACCCCCCGAGAGATGGAGGTGCTGAGCTTGTTGCGAGGTCCTTCAAGTATCAAAGAAATCGCCCTCAAACTCCATATTTCCTATGGGACCGCCAAAGGCTACACGATCAACCTGTATGCTAAGCTCGGCGTAAACCGGCGTTGGGACGCAGTAGCCAGGGCAGAAGAATTGAACATACTTCCCCCACATTAAGCTCTTTTCCCTCGCTTAACCCGACAGTTAACCACCTTAATCCTACCTTTCGGTAGTGTTTTTACGCGGGAAAATCCTCTATCATCAAATCAACATGAGCATACAATCCAGAAATCCAATCCCGTTTGATAGCCCAGCTAACTACAGGATCATTGTGCAAGGCCGGATTGACCCGATCTGGTCTGATCGTCTAGAAGGTATGATGATCTACCAAGACACGGTGGATGAGAACCACAAAACCACAACCTTGGAGGGCGAGTTGAGCGACCAGGCAGCCCTGGCCGGCGTGCTCAATATGATTTATGAGTTGCACTTGCCACTAATTTCAGTGATGCGCCAGAAAATTGATTAAGTAAATACGGAAATCGTCTCAATACCATCATCCAGATCTATATCATGCTCTCCGTAGTAAAGAGAATTCTCGATGTGAAATAAGTTTCAACCAATATAAAAAAGAAAGGAGACAAATCATGCGAAGACGAGGTGGAATAGGCCCAGGAAGGGGTCCAGGAAGAAGGATGGTTGTGCGGAGGCATCGCCGGATGCGCAGGCGTATGCGACGAAGAATGATCATCGGCGGTGCAGTGCTGGTTGCTGCTGGTACAAGTGCTGTGAAAATGAGTCAAAGTGAAGTGCAGCAAGTAGAACAACAAACTGGTAAGAAGGTGGAGGACCTTTCAGAAGAACAATTGGATACCGCCATGAAAGATCTCGGCATCGAGGGTCAAGAGCCTACAGACCAAGAGATTGCTGCGCTCGAGGCAGAAGAGGATAAGAATCCGTCCGTTTGAAGCAAGATAAAACTTAATAAGAGGAGAGAATTATGAAAAAGAACTATCGAACAAATATGGGGGTGTTGATCATCAGTCTGGTTATCATGGGAGCTCTGATTTTAAGCTCCTGCGCTCCTGCACCTACCCCTGCACCCACGCAGGATGTGGCCCTGATCCAGACACAGTCAGCTGAAACTGTAGTGGCAGATCTGACCCAGAATGCACCCCCACCAGCCACACAAGTACCACCCCCTACGGTGGTGCCAATGGCTGTGCCTACCGAAACACCACCGCCTCCCGGACCCACCCCCGATCCAAACATCCCAGTGGCAGTCTTCCCAACACCCGCATCTGGTGAACCAGCTGCGATCGCCAACTACAATACGGTCATCTTTGGGGGACCGGGTACCAATTATGTGGTTTACGCTGCCCTCTTGGGTGGTAAAACCGCCAAAGTAGTCGGGAAGAGCGAAGATGGCTTGTGGTGGGCGATCAGTGTCCCAGTTGTTCCAACCGGAGCAGGTTGGGTGAGTTCTGGGTGGGTGACTGTCAGTGGGGTAGAGGCTGTTCCTGTGCTCCCCACACCTCCCGTGCCGCCCACGACTGAGCTAATTCCACCCGCGCCATCGGATCCACAAGCGATGGTGATCGCTAATGCGTACGTGCGCACCGGTCCGGCAATCAACTACCCGGCCTATGGTATAGCCCAGGCTGGTGTATCTGGTCGCGTCATCGGCAAAAGCGAGGATGGGCTATGGTGGGTGGTACGGCTCAATCCTGTGAATATTGGCGCAGGCTATGGCTGGGTGGAAGGGGCATACACCCAGGCTAGCAATGTGGATAATATCCAGACCATTCAAAACCCAGACACTTATCAGACTGCACCACCACCTCCGCCACCCTCTGGTGTACCTACGGTTACTGCGGTCGACTATGTGAATGTACGCAGCGGACCTAGCACTGACTACCCGATTTTGGTAGTAGCGCCGCCAAATGCCGCTGGAGAAGTGACGGGTAAGAGTGCCGATGGCTACTGGTGGCAGGTGAAGATCTCCACGACTTATTCTGCGGATGGTTTGGGCTGGGTATCGGCAGATTGGGTCTATACCTCAAATACGGACAGTGTACCGGTGGTAGAAGCACCAGCAGCGCCTCCCCCAGTAGAGACGACACCTCCGCCCCCTCCAAGTAGTCCAGGCTGTATGCTTGTTTCACAATCCCCGGCGGATTACACACAATTTGCTGGAGGGACTGGCTTTGAAACCACCTGGGTACTGCAGAACATAGGTACTGGGACGTTGGGAACAGGTGATGTTGACATTCGTTACCTGGGTGCGGTTAATAATATCCTCATGCATCAAGGCTCGGATGTCTACGACCTGGCTGTGGATGTCCCGTCTGGTTCCACTTACAACTTCACCGTGTCGATGATTGCACCCTATGATGCTGGGACATATGGAGAGTTGTGGGAAGTTGGTATGGGTAGCACGTCACTCTGCCAGTTCTATGTGTATATCACAGTGCCGTAACCAAGCCAGCAATTGAGTATCAAAAGACCTTTGAGGTCTCAACGACCTCAAAGGTCACCAATCGGGGATGCCAGTGAATGGCATTCGAAAAAGTCAATCATAACAAATTCAGTTTTAAGGAGAGAATAAAATGCCTTGTCTATTTGCACTGTTTGCGGGAATGTTCCCACGTTTGGCGGATATATTCATCTGGATCGCCCGTCCAACCCAGTTCAACGCCGCCTTCAAAGGAAGCTGGTTGTGGCCTATTCTGGGGATCATCTTCCTACCCTTCACCACATTGATGTGGGTGATCATGTCGTGGGGTGCGACGAGCGTCACTGGTTGGGATTGGTTCTGGATCGTCCTGGCAGTATTCCTTGACCTTTCGCACTACGCCCATACCGCCTATAACAATCGAGATGCCATCCCGGGATACACACCTCCCCCCGCTCAGCCGGTTGTGTAATATCCGTAAGGATAACTCCCCGACCGATAGCAATCGCTGAGTCGGGTATAATCCGATTTTGTTTGGTTAAGCTGCACATAGGATGTAATTTTGGGGGTGTGTGGGTAGAAAATATCCATTCACATCCAATTTAAAAAAATACAATAAAGTAAATTATTATGCAAAAGGAGAAATCAAATGACTTACGGTCCAATCGATTTCCTCGCTCTTGAATTCAAGGGCAACAAGTTTAGCGGCGAGATCCTTCCAGCTCTGCGAGAGTTGGTGGAAAACAAGATCGTGCGGGTGATCGACCTGGTCATTGTCATGGTACAGGATGGCAAATATCAGACACTCGAGCTGCAGCAGATGGATTCTGCAACGATCGCCATCTTCGACCCACTCCAGGTCGAAATCAGCGGATTGATCCAGGTTGAAGATATCGAAATGATCAGCCAGGAATTGGAAGACAACACCACCGCCGCCTTATTGATGGTCGAAAACCTGTGGGCGATCAAGTTCGGTGAAGCTGTGCTCAGGGCGAATGGCCGGGTGGTGATGCAGGAACGGATCCCCATGACGGTTGTGAATGAAGTCATGGAGATGTTTGCCCAGGCTGAATCATCCCCACAATAAATAAGGCAATAATCAAAAATAGATCAGGAGGTCAAAATGATGCGAAGAAGAATGAGAAGAAGAGCTGTTGTTGGAGCTGTCGCCACGACGGCGGTGGTCGTTGGTACAGCAGGTGCGGTCAGCCATGGTCAGCAGCAGAAATATGCTAATCAAGATGCAGCTGCGCAGCAGCAATACGACCAGGCTTATCAACAAGGCGCAGCTGATGCGCAGGCCCAGCAGCCTGTCTATGTACCCCCGACTGCGCCAGCACCAGCACCTGCAGCGCCTGAGTCGGATTTAACCGCCAAGCTTCAGCAGCTGGCCGACTTACATGCCTCCGGCGTGCTTACCGATGAAGAGTTTGCTGCAGCCAAGCAAAAACTTCTGGCAGGCTGATTATTCATAGATAGGAGAATAGGTAGTAGATATGAAGGTTATCATTGTTGGTGGAGTGGCTGGTGGCGCCTCATGTGCAGCGCGCTTGCGCAGGTTAGATGAAAATGCGGAAATCCTCATGGTAGAACGCGGGCCGTACGTTTCTTATGCCAATTGCGGTTTGCCATACCATGTGGGAGGTGTGATTGAAAAAGAATCGAACCTACTGGTGGCAACTGAACAGACGTTTCGCGAATTGTTCAAAATCGATTGCCGGACCCGCTGCGAGGTGGTGGGGATCTCAACAGCAGAGAAGACAGTGCAGATCAAGAATCACGCTACTGGAGAGGTATCCACCGAACGATACGATAAGCTGGTGTTATCACCCGGTGCAACACCGATTCGCCCACCGCTTCCTGGAATTGACCTTCCTGGAATCTTCTCGGTTAGAACCGTGCCAGATGCCAGGATTATTCGGGAGTGGCTTGATCGGGATATATCGGATCGATCTGGAATGAACTCATACACTGGCTACCAGACTGTAGTGAAACCGCAGAACGCGGTTGTAATAGGTGGAGGATTCATCGGTCTCGAGATGGCGGAAAACCTGATCCACCGTGGGTTGGATGTGACGTTGATTGAGAAGGATGATCAGGTTATGAACCCACTTGACACGGAAATGGCGCATCTCGTCGGACGCTATATGGTCAAGCATGGTGTTCACCTCGAGCTGAATGACAGCGTGGCTGGATTCCAACAATCTGCGAATGGTCCACTGGAAGTACTCACTAATTCAGGTAAGAAACTTCAAGCAGATATCGTAATTCTTGCCATTGGCGTTCGTCCAGAAACAGCATTGGCAAAGATGGCTGGAATTGAGGTTGGCCAACGTGGAGGCATCCGTGTGGACGAGCACATGCGCACAAGCGACCCAGATATCTTCGCGGTCGGCGACGCAGTCGAGGTTAAAGACTTCGTCACCGGGCAGTGGACACTGGTGGCGCTGGCTGGACCAGCAAACCGGCAAGGCCGTATCGCAGCTGATGTAATTGCCGGGCGCGAGAGCAGCTACAGAGGTACCCAGGGTACTTCGATCTGCCAGATCTTCGAGGCTGCCATCGCCCAGACAGGCACCACGGAGAAGCTCCTGACCCGGTATGGTGAGACAGATTTCGAAAAAATCTACCTATATCCGAATTCACACGCCGGGTATTACCCCAATGCCAAGATGCTGGCGATCAAAGTGCTGTTCCGCAAATCCGATGGACGACTGCTCGGCGCACAGGTGCTGGGCGAGGCCGGTGTTGCCGAGCGGGTCAATGCTTTGGCCATGGCGGTCCAAATGGGTTGTACCATTTATGACCTGGAAGAAGCTGAGCTTTGTTACGCACCCCCGTTCGGAAGTGCAAAGGATCCGGTGAACTTCGCCGGGATGGTCGCTGCGGATATTCTGCGTGGCGATATGCCACTTTCCCATTGGGAATCCACTGACCATAATTTCTTGCTCGATGTGCGTAATCCGCAGGAACTTGCCGTGGAGACAGTTCCCGGCGCAATCAACATCCCCCTGCCACAGCTCCGCTCACGCCTCGGGGAACTGCCCCGTGATCGAGAGATACTCGTGATATGCCGCTCGGGTCAGCGCGCATACTATGCCACGCGCATCCTGTTGCAAAATGGATTCAGAGCGAAGACCCTGGCTGGAGGGATGCTGTCACGTTCGATGCTGGGATCAGGTTAACCTTCAAATAGGTTTTAGAAAATGGAGGATATCATTTAATGAAGGCGATAACAGTAGAACCAAAAAAGCCCGGAACAGCCCAATACGAAGATTTTCCGGAGCCTGATGTTAATGAAGGCTCAGTCCTGGTTGAAGCGATTGCCGTCGGCGTGTGTGGGACAGATGTCGAGATTGTCGAGGGGAAATATGGTTGGGCGCCCCCGGGAAAGACATGCCTGGTTCTGGGTCATGAATCGCTCGGCCGCGTGATCGATCCAGGTTCAAGCAAATCCCTAAAAACAGGCGACCTGGTAGTGGGGATCGTCCGCCGTCCGGATCCAGTTCCCTGCCCGAATTGTGCAGTGGGTGAGTGGGACATGTGCACCAATGGTAAGTACACCGAACGCGGCATCAAGGAAATCCACGGCTTTATGTCGGAACGCTGGCGCACTGAACCCGAATATGCCATCAAGGTCGACCCTGCCCTGGGAATCCTAGGCGTTCTGCTTGAGCCGATGACGGTGATCACCAAGGCATTAGAACAGGTGCTGATGGTTGGCAAGCGCGCCTATTGGGAACCCAGGACCGCACTGGTGACCGGTGCGGGACCGATCGGTCTTTTGGCGGCGCTTCGCTTGTGTGCGAATAATCTTGAGGTCCATGTTCTCGATCGTGCTACAACCGGCCCGAAACCAGGACTTGTGCGCGATCTGGGTGCGACATACCACACCGAGAGCGTTATGGATCTTGGCCTTAATCCCGATATTATCGTCGAGTGTACGGGTGTGGGAGCAGTGATCGCGGACTCGATCAAGAAGGTGAATTCGGGCGGGATCATTTGCCTCACGGGGATCGGTGCTGGGGGTGCCCTGGGTGGGGCCGTAGCGGACGTCGCCGCAGCCGCGGTCTTGAAGAACAACGTGATCGTCGGCAGTGTCAATGCGAACAAGCGGCATTGGTATAAAGCCGGTGAAAACCTGGCTCACGCCGACCCGGCGTGGTTGAGCCGTTTGATCACGCGCCGCGAGAAGCCGGAGAACTTCAAACA
>Ga0315276_10003048_pt1 | contig 15346 bp, 14 predicted proteins | sample YL17G05_0_MG_FD_204542 | JGI IMG/M metagenome (GOLD analysis project Ga0315276, IMG submission 204542) | Sediment microbial communities from Yellowstone Lake, YNP, Wyoming, USA - YL17G05_0 | ecosystem: Environmental > Aquatic > Freshwater > Lake > Sediment | place: USA: Wyoming | collected...
AAATTCTATGCCGATGAGACTCAACAGTTTTCACGCTTACAAACAGGTCGTGGGCAATCTTCGCCGTCGCCTCGCCCTCGATCAACCTCTTGGCTACTTCCCATTGCTGGTAAGTCAGGTGCTCTGCCTTGACAATCCTACGGCAGTAAGGACAAATGGCGATGTGCTTACGGTATCCGCTGACATTCAGGTTCTGGCCCAGAGTCGGCATCCATAGCCCTCCTACAAAAGGAATTTCTTCACCAGGTGCGGCTCCCAACCATGATGGGTTCGTAGTATTTAAGGAAGATCGAATCCATGTTGTAAGTCATCCGCATGAAGGTCTTGGACAGCACCGACTCGTTGTGCTCCAGCCTCCAAGAGATAAGGGAGGCTACATCTCTCAGGTAAGCGTCCCAGCCAGCTCCAGGCTCGAAGTTATTATGAAAGGAACCAAAATCAAGATAAAGGGCAGTGGAACCGGAAATCTCAATCTGGCTCTGGAGGGATTTGTTAAGCACCAGGAGTATCCCGCCGGCCAGTGATGCTTCCGGCACCACCAGTCCAAAAGATTCCTCCCTGGTTGGGAACAGGAAAAGGTTGGAGCATTGAAACAGTTCCCGCAGCATGCGCTTCGGGATTCCAGCGTCATATTTGGGAGACTGAAACTCGGAGGTGAAGATCACTTCCTCCATTGGCTTCAACCCACTGCGGTAGGCGATGTCAAGATAACGCTGCACTTCCTGCTTCTGCTTGGCTTGAGTGGTCCACTGATTGGCAACCACGAGGCACACTGAGAGATTTCTCTGCTTAAGTTTGGCGAAGGTGAGGATTACCTCATTGACCCGTTTGGAAGCGAGCCTGTCAACCGATGCCGGAAGTATCTGGACGATCTGGCTCTGCATTACACCCGGATGCGCATCGATAAATTTACAGGTCTCAGGAGCAAAATCGAACCAGGCACGCAGATCCTTAATATGGGGGATCACCTCCACCTGCCACGGCTGTCCCCGGTATTGCTCTGCCACTCTAATCTGATCGGTTTTGTTAGGAAACACCAACCGATGGCGGGATCCATACTCCGATATATTCCACCAGTCAGACAGCCTTGACGGAACGCTGTGAATCCAGTGGAGCCATGCAGGTCCTTCAACCAGGCGGGCCACTTTCATGATGGCCAAAGCATAAGGCATGTGCCAGCCTTGAAACACCAAATCGTGAGTAAAAACTACATCGTACTGAGGCAGTTCTTTCTCCAGCGTGGCGATGGTTTTTTCCACAACCAAAACATGCTCGGTGGACAGAGCTGCCCTGGATTGGTAGTCAATGAGGTGAGCAAAGGGGATGAGCTTCTTGAGGGTTACGTTGGGGCTGCCGTCGAAGGACTCCCCATGATACCGCTCATTCACAAACAGGTCTACCTGGTGGCCGTATTTTGCCAACATGGCCACCTGATCCTGGACGATTCCGGTTAAAGAGTACCCGGAGTTGAACTCCATAAAAGTTGTCAGTATCGCAATCTTCACCGCACCCACCCTTTTTGGTTAAGCAGTCGTACTTACACAACAACCGGAAACTTACGTTTACCCGCTTGACTCTGCCAAATAGTGCGCGGGTTCGGCAAAGGAAACTGCCGTCTGGGAGGCGGTACCGGGTCATACTCCACCTGGGCTATAACCTGGTAAGCCCGAAGTTCGGTATATTCGTAATATTCTACCTGAGCGATATTCTGGGAAACCTTGAGCAAAGGTGGGTCGAGCCACTCCACTTGGGCGACTTCCTGGTAAACCTTGAGCAACCAAGTTGGGTCTACAGTTGTCGTCGTCGTGGTGGTGGTGGTCGTGGTCGTGGTGGTAGATTCAGTCGTCGTGGTAGATTCAGTCGTCGTCGTGGTGGTGGTGGTCGTCGTGGTGGTCGTATCGCCAACCTGAAGGTGTATTTCAAGTATATTGGGGCTAATACTTGTAACTCCGCTTACACCATAAAGTCTATAATAACGATAGGCGGTTGTGTTCCCGTTTAATTCCGTCTGAGTTTGAGCAGTTCCACCGAGAGTGAACGAAGAACCTATATCAGACCAGTCGCTATTGTTGTCGCTACCCTGCCATTTCCAAACTCCATGAGTACTTGAAGAGTCTTGATACCATTTGGCCTCATTAACAATCTTGCCTGACCCAAAATCAAATTTAATGTAATAACCGGCAGCATTGCCACTGGGAAAATAAAAAGATGCCGCATAAGTACCATTAATAAGATCAGTATAATTCCCGCCAAGCTTGCAATTTCCCGACATGGTTATTATGCTGGTTCTATCGCCGACACCACCGGTATTATTGTAAGCCGGAGTAACTGAATTTACGTTATAATCTATCTTAAATTCTATTTCATAAAGATACGGGCCGCTCGATGCAGTTCCACTTACTCCCACGAGCCTATAATAACGATAGGCAGTTGTGTTCCCGTTAAGTTGGGTTTGGGTCGAAGTTGCGGCTCCCCCAAGCGTAAACGATGAGCCTATGTCGGTCCAATCATCGCCATTATTGCTTCCCTGCCATTTCCAGCTTCCGTGACCATTGGTGCCAGATTGATACCATGTGGCTTCATCAATGATGGCGGGATATAAAAAATCGAACTGCATCCACTTAGAACTGGTGACGGTAAATGAAGACCACCAGGAAGTCCCGGAGATCTTGACACCATCAAGTAATGGCTTCAGGTAGGGGGTCCAGAAGGGTATCCCAACATAAGCGGACGTCACCACGCTTCGGCGATCGCCACTTCCTCCAATATTTGCATAGTCGGTTGCCATGTTATTGCAACTCTCCTTTAAGCTACGGCCTTCACGCCAATTTCCATGGCATTAACTCCACCTTCAGTCCAGGCTGCTGCGGTGGCCGGGTCCGTTTCCCAGATGTTCGCAAGGGTAGCCGAAGTTGCAGGAACTAAAATGTCAGCGCTGAAATAGTCCACAGCCCCGCTCCGTGCCACCAGTTGCAGACGGGTAGGAGTCGGCGCACCCTCAGATATAGCCAAAGCTTGCACCTGGACGCATTTAACCGAGCCAACCGTACCTACCAGGTTCCCGGCAGCGTAGGTATCAATATTGCCGATGGCGTTTACTTTAACGTAATCTGTTTCTGACGCAGGGACTTCTTCAACACACGCATAGTTATCACCAGTAGAGGGACTCCATGCTCCCACTCGACACGTCCAGGTTAGCTGGTCGTCGACTACTTCCGTGGCGACAGTGGTCGGCCAAGTTGGTTCGGTCACGGCGGCAGTCTTATAATCGCCGGCCCTGGAAGTGCATTCATATTCAAATCCGTTAAAAACGGTCGGTTTCCTGACCTCATTCAGGGCGATAACGGTATCCGCCGCCCATGCTGAATGAGAGGAGGCCCCAGCCCCGGTGGGCCTGATAGCCTGGATCTTGGTGTTGCCAGGCCAAGCGGCATCGTCCATGATGACGTTATCGTATTTGGTCGTTGCAATCGAATTTCCGTGAAGTTTTATCTTATTGATTGGAGTTTCTGTTCCGGTATTGCCCTCAAACTCAATGTCCAGAATTCCATCAATTTTAACTTGGATTATCCCTGCGGAAGCATGGGGTTTGTATCTTACTTCAATGAGATAGTTGGATGCAAGGGCAATGGCTCTTGTCCCAGTTGCAACAAAATCAAGGGCCGCACCACGGTAAAATTTTAAAACCATCTCTGGCTGGTGGAGCCTCAGCGAACCCAGCCGTGTTCCTCCATTATAGAAAGTAATTAACCATACGAAAAAGAGGTTATGGTGGTCAACCGGAGTCCATCTAAAAGCTGCGTAGTATTCGGATTTTGCTGGTAACGATTTTGTAAGACCCTCATCGGACTCGCAAAAAACCGAATAACCATCCATTCCAGTTTGCCCAGTTTGAATGGTGGGAGTGCCAATAACGTCCCACAACTTCGTATCACCGGATTCAAAACCATCAATAAATATTCTGGCCATAGTTGTTCTCCTCAGGCGAACTGCTCTGCCTTGATAGTAATTTCATAAATGCCTGATTTGATGAGATCGGTGTTAGTGATCCTCACGTGCAGCTCACTGGTATCATCCTCGTCACGGCAGAACCACGGCAACCAGTCCTCAAAATCGGTCACCGGGCTGATCCCGGTGGCCTTATACAAAAGATCCGCATCCAGGAAGGTATCCTTGGAGAATATCTCGATGGCATAGGCTGAGGTGACAAGTCCACCAGTTTCGACCACCCTCAGATAATGCACCAGGCCCCGATTAACGAAGCTGGTCTTGTTGACTTCCTCGTTGTCGGCTTTGGCTACGATGATTGCTGTGGGAGCATAATTCCGATCCTGGGTTCCCACCCCGACCACTTTCTCGAAGTAACCCAGGAGAAACACCCGCATATTGGCGGTATCAGCCCCGGAAGCATTGACAAAGAACTGGCTGGTCAGAAATTCATCGACCCCGACGATGATCATCTTCGGATCAAACTCATCTCTCCAGGCAGAATTGGCGTAGGTGGGAGCGGCCGGGGCGTTCTTCTTGCGGAACTGGATGTTGACCGCTGGATCAGGGGCGCTGTCCCAAAAGAACACCCGGAGGACCACCCCAGAGCACCCCTGCATGGCGGTGATATAGGAGTTCAGGTCGAGGTCTTCCCAATCAAAGGAAAGCCCACGACCGAGTTCGGTCCATACCTCAGGCGGGTCATCAAAGGGAACAAATTTTGTGAGTTCCTGGGAGCCCAGGGCAATCGAAACATCACCAATGTTGTAATAATTTACACCGTCATTGGTGTACTGCCACTTGGCCTCATCTTCACTCCACCTGAGGGAGACATTATCGACATCACCACGCTCCACCTCAAGTTTGCAGTTATCGACAGGTGCCCCAGAGGTGCCCAGATTCAAAGTGAACGTCGGGAGAGAAGTACCAGCATCCGTATTCTGAGTGTGTCCACCGCCACCACCTCCAGTTCCGGCTATGGCCCAGGTGCGCTCATCAGTAACGTCATCAATTTCCCCGGATGCGGTAACCACTTTGTACAAAGCAATCTGACCAGAAGTGAAGCCGACCACGTTGGTGGACACCACGCCGTCAGCCGGGTCCACCTCTATGTAGCAGGTGTCGTCGTCGGCCAGCGTGACATGCCCGGCATCAGTCTCGTAAATCACCGAATCGTTTCTGACCTTCCCGGCCAGGTAATAAAAATCCAACCCGTCATGAAGATCAGGGGCCTCAGCGTAGAATCCAGACGTAGAGGACAGGAGCTGCTCAATCTCTTCCAGGCGGTCGGCCACCTTGGTGAAGTTCTTGCTCCGGGCCGTGCTGGTCAACTGGTCAGCGTAGTCGTCACCATCAAACAGAACGCTCACTCCGGCATAGAGGGCTTTGGATGACACCAAGTGGGTATCAACATTCCAGGCAAATTGCCAGATGATGTCATCTGACGACTCCGCATCACTGATCATCGGATTGCCAGCCGCATCAAGGTAAACATAATATGTCCCGGTAGGCTGCCCCATCATCGAGATGGTAGATGTGGTGGCTTTGGAACGATAAAGCCCAGTAGCTCCTGACCAGTAAGCCCCTGCTGCCACAGTCAAATTGTAATTGGGGCCTGTTAAAGTTCCTTCAGCAAAATCATAGGCGCCTGTACCGATCAGCCCCTTTCGATCAAAAATCTGCTGGAGTCCGGGAGGGACCTCAAAGCTACCGGCACCTGCCCCGCCAGACATTCCGAGTAGGTAATTTAGCGTGGACTCGATGAGGGAATAATTAGCATTGTGCTTGGCAATGTAATCCGTCATCCCAGTCACGAAGGCTTTGAACAAAGTAGTGCTCATAATTAATTCTCCACCATGAAATCAATAAAGTTTTCTTCATAGTCGAACTTTGCCTCTATACCATAAGGCAACACTCCATAACCATAAGGAGCGAGCAACGAACCCAATTCGCCATAGGTCACAGGTCTGACGAGATTTCCAACCATTACACTGCCAGTTATTCCCCAAAAGTCATCCGAAAAAGTGACCAATATTGTGTGAACAGTATCGGTGACTATCTTGGATAAACCAGTTATGGCCCACTTTGCACTACCAATGCGGGACAGAGAAACGCCTTTTCCCCGCTCGGCATAAATGACATCCAGGTTGTTGGAGGCTATCGGTACCGAGCGCAGATTGGCAGTTTCTCCTCCACCAATTTCCACATCACAAGCCCACACCCAGTTGCCAGCATTATCTTGCTGCTGGTGGAAGTCACCGACAATCTTCCCCGTCATGTCGGTTTTCTGGTCTTTAATGGCCCAGTCGATAACCCTACGGATGCTCATGGCGTCATCACCTTACAGCCGTCAACAGTGAGGCTTAAAACTTCACCCCGCTTGATCTTCTTGGAAAGCCCGGCGATCAGAATCTTTCTCCCATCCGGGAGCCCGATAATGTCTCCCACCTCCAAAGACGGGTCGTCCTCAATAATAATTCTCCGAGGTTTACTCAGGCTCTTTTCCCAAACGAGTTCGGTCACCGCAATGGTATCGGCCTGGTCATGGGTGCCGATAAAGTCGTTCTTGATTTCCTTCTCATTCTCCATCCAGTAATCCAGGTCGTCTTCCATGGCGATGGACGTCTTTTCAAGATAGGCATAGTCAAAAGGGGTGCCCCAGATCTCGTATTGGGCACTTCCCATAGACATCATGATCAGCATGATCCCGAGCATAGCGGCTGCCTGGATTACTCTGCCCCAGGGAATAGTAAAAGACAGACCGGGGACCTCTTCCACAACCACCGAGATGGGCAGAATGGAGATCTCCCCCCATACCGGCCCGCCGGTGGGCGAGGAGACCAACGCGATTTCACCGGGGGCTGATAGGACCGTGGGCAGAGTAAAACCTTTTGACGTGGATTCAGTCGCGTCCGGGATAAGGGCTGCGGCAACATAAGCCAAAGCCATCACCGTGGCCAGGATGGGGACCCATTTAGAGATTGTCACCTCGATATCGCCGTGGAACTCGTCAATCGGGGAATAACTTTCAGTTCCCACCGGGAGGAGGCCGGAGTTCACCGACTTGAGCACCTGCATGGTAGTGCCAGAAGCCCGTTGCTTACGATCATCCGACCACCAACAATGCAGAGTTTCGTGCATGGAGAAAAAGCCGGTGGTGACCGCAGCAGTCCCCAATTTCTGGTATTGCCCATTCACTCGGGAAAGTGCTGCGTCCAAAAATACTACTTTTATTTTGTTGATGCCGTCCTGACTATTTTCCGGGACTTCCAGCTCCACACAACTGACGTAATCCGCCAGCACCCTATCCATACCCCGTTGCAGGCTCTTGTTGACATAGGAGAGCTTGCCCTCACCGTCGAAGAAGGGTTGATAGCAGATCACCTCCAGAAGCGATGAGATGGCCTCCCAGGGTGTCACCTGGGCCAGCTGGTTCGTCTTATGCCTGAACTGGCGGCCCAGTACAAAGGGGATGCGCATCTCAGCCGGGGTCATGCCCAGGTAGGACCCGCAAATATCATAAAGGGCAATACCCAGGTCAGTGCCCACCGAATACTGCTCAGAGGTAATCTTCCGGCGCTTGAAGGCTTGGGTTTCGGCTCGACCAAATGCTGTTATCTTGGCCGTTATCTGGCCACTATGCCGTGCCTTCTTCCAACCAACCTGACCGTGAACCTGCCCCGTGGAAGTTGTTATCCAATCGGATTCAGGTAATGTTTCGTCCCCCTCCACCAAGCGGAGAATGGCCTGGTCACCTAAATAATTTCGGTACCCGCCGGTGTCCGGGTGAAAAAGATTTCTCGGGTCCACCATGGTAAAGCTGAACTGTTTGTCGTTCCAGGCGACCTCCGAGACATAGGGGGTGATGTCCAACGGTGGCGGAAGGCTGGAATGGTTATTGCCGGGTAACGAAGCTATCTGCGAAATAGTGACCGTAGCAGGGTCCCAGGCGTACACCTTGAAAGAGGGACGCCGGCGCCTACTATCCAGCACAGCCTGTAATGTCGCTGAAATCTGGCGCACTGTTAAGCCTCCCCGATAATACGGAACTGGAAAACCACATCAGAGGTAAGCACGTCCCCTTGGTATAGCGCCACCCAGTCAAACGAAACGATGTCCTGTCCGCCTACCTGGACGCTCTCGATCTGGATGTGGTAAGCCTGCGTGGTTCTGTCCTTAGGGCACCAGGTGATATAGCCAGCCAACGGCGGGTAGGCGAAGTATTCATACAAGCGCCGCAGCATGTACGCGAACATCCGGGACCGATTTTCGGCGCATTTCCAGACCTCTTTGACCGAACGGTCCGGGTAATACCCTGACCATTGAACAATCTGGGCCGAAGCGAGAGTGAGCTCCGCACTCACCTGGGGACGGTTGGTCATGGGCACCGAATCAAAATTCTCCCAGTAATCCGGGTTCGACTCATAGAAGAGCGGGGGAAGCACGTCACCAGGATAGCGCAATTCCCTAACGGCCAATAACCCGGCGTTCTCCGGGTAGAGATAGAGGTCTTCGTCTTCCTCGAAATATGCTGGGGCGGCAATCACCGTGAAGGTGGTTTCTGAATTCAACACGGTCATATTATGACTCCTCCACTGTCACCGACAACTGCAAGGTTTCGGTGCAGGCTTGATCCGGGGCCTGGTATTGGAAGCAGACCCGGCCGTCCATCTCAGTTCCTGAGAAAGGAGTTGCCAGGTAGCCTTCTACCGGGGCAACCATTGCTCCTGACACGGTATAAGGTGTCAGACCCTCCCCAGCATCGCCAATAAGGTTGGCCGCCAGGATGACACGACTCCCAGACCTAAGCGAGGACACCGGCACCGGCTGGGTGAGTTGGGCCGGTTTAACCATGGGATAATAAAACTCCATCTGGATTTGGCAAGCGCCATCAACGGCGTCCGGCCGTATCCGAAGAACCACCACTCGTTTACGCAAGGTGTCAAAGGTGATCAGATATTTCAAAGTATCAGGAGCTGGGTTCTGAACCGTGGACATCATCTCCCAGCGGGGTATCTGGTAATTGAGTTTGAGGATCACTCCGTCGTTAGTGATCACCCAACAATACTTGCGTGACTCGTAGCATAAAGAACTAATCAAATTGGGCAGCCTGAGGATGCCAAAGCGCTCCGGCGTGGTGCTGATATTGCGCCAGCAGTCCAACGTCCAGTTCGCCGCCGCTACCATCAGGTTGTCGAGATGGTTCACCATAGCGTAGAGATATATATTCGAGGGGGTCCAGTGGTAAGGATCTACCTCCCAGCCAACTGCCTGTGGTACAAGGTCCTCATAGGAAACCTCCATGATGCGAGTGCTACTGCTACGACAGGCAAAAATCTTACTGAGGCTCCCCATAATGGGGTTCTTACTGTAGATTGAACCCCAGCCAATCCCCGTGCCAAAGGGATCTCCAACCAGAGCGCCAGTATCAGCATCAAACTCATACCTTCTTACAGCCCAGCCGGGCCACGTCCTCTGGATCAGCCATGTATGAAAAATCAGCCGGTCACTTCCAGCCATGTAGAAAAAGCCGCTCGTCAAGGCAGGAGTCACAGATTCTTTGTACTTCCTCGGACAAGTTTCTAATTCTGGTCGCCAGTTCTCGCCCAATACGTGCCAATCAGGAAGTGGGCCAGGAGGCGGAACGCAAGTCCCAGGTCTGTATGACATGCACGGCGAAACGGTTTGTAGGTGCCACAGACTCACGGGAGCACCACCTGAGCTTTGATCTTGCACTGACCAGCAGAGCCGTCATCCGGACCGATATAGAGATTTGAGGCGTAACCTTCGGCATCCGTGGTATTGCCGTACTTATCCAGTGATCCGATGATTCCACCACCCACGCCTTCCAGTTCCCAGTTCACCCACCAGCCGGGCAAAGGCTCCCCGCCCTGGCCGGTAAGCCGGACCTTTACCGTGGTGGCATTGAGTCCGTACACGCTCACAGGTGTGAAAGCTGGGGAAGAGAGGCCATGAGGCAACAATTCTCCAGTATAGATCCTGACCTTGTGATCCGTACCGATGGTGACAAACAACTTGAATGCTGTGTCATAAGCCCCCACCACGAAGGGGTCGACGTGCCCAGTTGCGAGGACTTGTGGATTGCTGCTCAGGTAATCCATGAGCACAACCTTGCCGCTGGTTTTGCACATACCCACCACCTGGCCCTGTTGCACCCAGGCGATAGTAGCGAAGTTTTGCCTGGCATTGTGGACGATCTCGTTCACTTTTACCGCAGTTTCCAGACTGTAAATGTCTATCTGGTTGCCGCTATAATCCTGATGCAGGTACACCTGATTGACGTCATCGATAAAGGCAGGCAGTAGTGGGTCAAGACCGTGTTGGATATCCCACAGCACTTCATTGGGATTGGGTAGACCGTTGATCTCAAAGGCCGAAACTATCTGATCAGTCCAATAACTCCAGTAAGCAGGAAACCCCCTCACCCGCCCCAGCGCACGGAAAGTACCAGATGGCCTACCAAACTTAATTTTGGTACCGTCCCGGAATACCTTAGACCATTCCCCGCTGGACTGAGCCATGAATGCATCCCAGGTGACCACATAGAACAGAGACTGCCAGGAGTCGGTAGCTCCGACCGGCTGGGCCAGTTTCGTACTTTCAAAAATCTTCTCGTTCATCAGTCCAGCACCACCTTGACCGTCACCCGGTCGTAGAGACCGGACTCCTCACCCCATTTGACTTCCCCGATTTTGTAGTGCCTGCCGTAAACAATAAGGGGTGGCTTCTTTGGGGCCAGGTAAATATTTGTCGCATGTTTGCTGGCATCCGTGATCGTGACGCTGGAATTTACCGTGTACCTGTCATGCCAGCGAACAACTGCTCCGTAAGGTATCCTGATCCCATAATAAAACGACGTGCCATACCGTATGGGGCTCACTCGATAGCGGGGACGCTGCAACCTCCCAACCGGAGGCCATGGTCCTTCGCCTGGCCGGGGGTCGATGGCTTCCATGAACCAATAGACGGCCTGATCCTCTGCGGTGCCCACAAGGGTCATCACTCCGCCCCCACTTATGGTGAGCCTGGAAGTGAAGTTAACAAAGGGGGCCTTTATGCGTTCGCCCATGTCAATCCACCGCAGTTATCTCAATGCGCCCGGTGACGTTGCCAGTATTCAATACCATCACCGGATTCATGGTGCACCGCTCTTCTATCAGCACCTGTTGGATCCGTGCCATAGCACGATGCTCTCTGACCACCCGGTTGCCTTGGAGAAAGGCTTCGATTTCCCCAGGGGTGGCGGGGGGCGGGGCAATACGCTCTTCCACGGGTTTAAGGTCAGGCTGCGACATCTTTTCTCTCCTCATAGACATCCTTTGAGGTTTTATAAGCGTCCTGGGTTTTCATCCAGGTATAAACGTCCGCCACGGTAACAGCATCCGGGTCAACAGCGCACTCCATGAGAAGACGATTGATCCCTTTCCCTTTAGGTGCAAGCTGTATCCCGTCAACCGGTTGCTGGACCAATAATCCGTGCGCCCCCCGGACAGGGGTCTTGCCAGCATCGTAGGCAGCTTTTGAGGCGTAGATACAAACTTCAGCGGTCACATTCTTCTTCTGACCACCTTCCGGATTTTCAATAATGACTTTCTGAACCCGAGCGTAAGCTGCCGGATGCGTCACCCCATAACCATCTGAAAATTCAATTTCTATTGCCATTTTCCCCTCCTTATACTTTCACGAGATTCAAATTCATGTGCCGGATGTTTATATCTGTGCCATCAGTGCGATTGGCCATCGACATCCAGATAAAATCCCCATCTGCGATGGTAACCAATCCCGAGGCAGACATATTCGCATCCAGATTCTTCGTGACAAAATGTTCCTCGGAAGCGATGTTATCGAGATCGTCCACATTCCGATTTACTTCTACCTTTATCTGGGTCGTATTTTCATCGGCATCGAGGGTCATGTTCCAGGAGAGCCGATAAACTCCAGCCGATCCTGCACCGGCCGTCAAACTAAAACCCCTCTTCATGAAGCCAGTGTCGGTTCCGGTGTAAGTACCCAGCACGACGTACACGGTAGGGCTCACAACTGACTGGACAATATACTTGCCTCGGTACGCAGTCTTGGTGGTAAGCCCGGTATGGGTAACGCACTCGCCTGCCGTAAGGTTATGATTGCCGGTGGTGGTGATTTTCATGCTCACACCGGCTGAGTTTTCAGCTACCGATGCGATGGCGTTTTCCTGGCCGTCTTTGGACGTAAACCCTAAACACAATCCTTCAGCAATATTCAACACGATGGCGTGGTAAAGTAGGGCGGTATCAATGTTCACATGGGTGTTCGCATCCCCAGAGGCAGTGTAGAACCACACCTCACCATACTGGGGTCCAATAGCATCACCAGTGCCGCCTTTGCTTACCGACAGGGGCAAATTGCCATATACTATCGGACCCGTTCCGCCATCTTCATTGCGAATATGGATGGCGGCCTTGCCAGGAGCTCCACCCACGTCTGCCACCCACATCTGGGCTACGTCAGCCGGGGAGGTGGTAGGGGCTGTACCGGAGCCTAACCCCAGGACTTTGGCGGCGTTGGAGCCGAAGGTTGACCTCCAGAGGCCGATGTTACCGGAGGCTTTAATTGTTAATCTTTCCTCTGGGGCAATTAACTGGCCACCTCCAGGCGCTGTGTAAAAACTCATTCGGGCTGGAATAGAACCAGCCCCAGGAACTCCATCAACTATAACGGCGAATGTAGCGCTGGCGCCAATGGTGGGGCCAACTCCATCATCCCCGTAAAAGTTGAAAATACCGAGTTCATCTTCATTATGGACTATTTCATGAGTGTCTCCATCTGCTGAACGGGTTTTATAAAATTCCTGCCATACAGCGTATGCATCGTCGCCTGCTGCGACAAATATTGCTCCGTACATTTCCGCAGCAGCTATCTGAAGAACAAATGATAAAACATCATCATCAACAGAACCCCACCCCTCTTCAATAAGACCTGTCCCTGTGATACCCCTGAAAATCCCGAAAGGATTTCTAAGATCCAGGGATGTATTTGGATCTGAGGTCCCTATACCTTGTTTTCCGCCCTTGAAATTAATACCGGCGGCTATTGAAGGCCCAATCCAGGATTCAGCAGCAGTCGTGAGGGGGTTGATGCCGGTGCAGGTTATGCCAGCCAACGTGGGTGTGTCACTCCAGGCCGGAGCAACTCCTATCCCGCCAGACACCAGGACTTGACCCACAGCCACATCCGCCAGCTTGGATAGGGCGTTGGCGGCAGAAGCGTAAAGCAGGTCACCCACCGTATAGGATGACAGGCCGGTGCCACCATAGATAGCCGCCAGGGGATTGGTCAACTGTGCGGTAGCCGCCACCAGCGTCCCGACGCCGGTGATGTTGTTACCTCCCATCGCCAGGGGGCCAGACATGGTATCCCCGGCCTTGGCCACTTTGAGGGCCACCTGAGCATCCACGTAGGTCTTTCTGGTGGCTTCGTTGCCGGTCGTCGGATCAGAGGCAGGGAGGACCGGAATGGCTGTGAAAGTCTTAATCCCGGCAATGGATTGAGCACCTGTCCTGGCTACCAGATTTGCAGTATCAGGCTGAACTGGTTTCCATAAACCGTCAGCGGGATCCTTAAAAAAGACGTCTCCACTTGCTCCGCCAGTAAAAGCCCCGGCGGTGTGTTTATGGCCTGGATCAACACTGGCGACATTTCTCAGTTTGTAATCCAGGCTGCCGGCAATGGCGGAGTTATCCACTCCCACCTTTGCTTCCAGGTTGTTCAGGTGGTCGGCTATGATCTCAGTTATACCGTCTAAAGCGGCGGTCAGCGTGCTGGGAAATGACATAGTCTACTCCTTCTCTACCTCAAGATTTTGCCCGTATTTCTCCACCAGGGAGCGGATCAGGCTATCGGGCTCGGGACCTGCCGCCTCTTCTATGATGTGGCCGCTTGCCTGGTCCGACATTATGGCCAGAGATACCTCGCCCTGCGTGACGATTTTCGCCGTGTACCCAAAGAGCGAAATGGCATCTATCTTTTCAAGTATGACGTCAATCACTTCTTTGGGCCGATCCATTAAAGACTGAAATTCCTGCGGCGCAACCGACAGATCAAACTTGATGGGTCGATTTGCCGGATTCTCCGGGTTGGCCAGTTCGTCAGCGATTTTATTAAGCCAGCAATCCAGTTTTGCCTTCCCGCCGAAGAGGGCGACAAACATGGATCGCACCTGCTGCATGAGCTCAGGTGGTACCTGGCTAACGTCAATCATCGGCTGCCTGCCCCTTGGAGTAGGTACTCCCTGAAGTATGCGTCAATAGACTCCCTGGTAGTCGCCCGATTGCCAGCGTCACTCCGGTAATTGACATTTACTGGAGAGGCACCTGCCCCACCCCCACGCGTGTTGGCCTCGATCTGGCGGAGGACGCCAAGATGCGGAGTCAATGCTTCCGACAGGGACTCGCTGACCTTAGCGATAGGGATGCTGGTCTCCCCGGCTATGATGCCCCGCACCGCTTCAGTTGAGGTGACATTGCTCTGCACTCCAGAGGCTGAGAAAGAAGATTTCTGCTTAGTACTTGTTAGGAGCATTCCCACTATGGCAACGACCCCCAAAAGAGCACTGGCCAAACCTGGACCCAATGAGCCAAACATTGACTTGAACCCGTCCATTAGCCCCTGGGTTAACGCCTTGATGCCGGGTTTCAATACTTCAGTCAATAGCCCTTTGAACATGGAGTTCGCAGACTTCATCAGGTCCTGGGTGCCGCTGCCGATGGAATCCACCAGGGAAGTCAAGCCGGTGGCGATGGAGTTGGCCATGCCGGAAATCTGCTCGCCGTATTTTTTGTTGAATACCTGGGCCGATGTGGTGGCGTCGAACTTGGACAGATCCCCCGGGGTGGCCCCCTGGATAACCAGACCTTCTCTTTCCCTGGACCGGTCCCGTTCCAGCCGGCTGAGCGCCGCTGCATCCATTTGGACGGGGCCCAGGGCGGCGCCTTCCCGGCCGGTGGCCAGGGCGTCCTTGATCAGCTTGCGGTTCTGGTACTCCTTCGCCGAGAGGTCGATGAGTTCCCTTTGAAGTTTGATCTTGTCCCTGTAGGCCTCACCCTCAAGGTCTTTGAGCCGGGTGGCGAGGTCTATCTGGAGTCTCTTCAAAGACAGGTCGAGGGCCTCGGGGCTGATCTGTCCGGCCTCTGCCCGGGTCCGCAATTCTCCCTGCGCCCAGGCAGAAGCCTCCTTCTCTTTGGCGATCTTGGCGTCAATAAGTTTGAGGGATGCGGCAGTTTCCTCCTCAGCCATCTTTATCAGGGCCTTGTTATACTCAAGGCCGGCGATCTTGCCTTCCGCCAGGTCCCGGTCAAGC
>Ga0315276_10003049_pt1 | contig 15344 bp, 10 predicted proteins | sample YL17G05_0_MG_FD_204542 | JGI IMG/M metagenome (GOLD analysis project Ga0315276, IMG submission 204542) | Sediment microbial communities from Yellowstone Lake, YNP, Wyoming, USA - YL17G05_0 | ecosystem: Environmental > Aquatic > Freshwater > Lake > Sediment | place: USA: Wyoming | collected...
TCCTCGTTCTTTTCAGTGCCAGCTCTACTCGCCTTTGCCCACATGGGCCACGCTGGATTTGCCGTGGCCTTGGTGCTCAACACCCTGGTCTCTGCCGTCGGCGCGGCGCGTATGACGCCGTGGCTGGAGCTGGTCAACCGCAGCGTCGATTCCGGCCGGCGCGGTAGCTTTATGACGTTGATCGCCTCCGTTCAACAATTGGCGGCGGCCGGCGCCTCCTATGGTGGCGGTTGGCTGATCGGCGCGAACAGCGAGGAGTTGGCCAGGTTTAGCCAACTCGGCATCGTCGTCGCCGCCTCGATGATCGTCTCGTCGATCCTCAGCTTGCTTCTGCGGCCAGTTGTGGAAAAGCCGGCACCGGCGTAGTCTACTGGTCCAGATACTGCCTCACATGCAGTCGTTAGTGGGCCTGAAAGTCCGGCAGACCTCCTGATACCTACACCATGATGGTCAACAGATATGACGCTCCTTGAACGGTCTCTCCGCGCTCGCCTCATCGTGGCGGTTGGCTGCGCCTTGTGGCTTGCTGCTAGCTACGCCATGCCGCTCGAAGCCGAAGTGATGCATGCGCTTGGACCAGCCTGGTTTGCTGTAAAAATCTTGTTTACCTTTGCGGCCCTACTGCCGCTGCTGCACGGACTTGGCCAACTCCCCCTGATGCCGCTGCGCCGCATCGCCACGGCCTTCGCCACTAAGCCCGGTCAAGACGCTTGGCGCGAAGAGCACCGCTGGTTGCAACTCACTCTGCCTGCTCTTTTAGGGACCGCCACCTGCGGCCTGGTGGTTTTTGTCATCGGCCTGATCACCCCACCAGCGCCGTGGCTGGTCGCCGCCACCTCCTGCATCGGCTACGCTTTATTTTGCTGCTTCCCACCACTTTTGCCGCCGTGGTCTGAAGTCTGGCCGGAAGTCCCATGGGAACGTGCGCTGCTGCTGCTCGTCGCCCTTGGATATGCTTTACGCTGCGGCAATGCGCTGTTCTTTCAGGGCCAAGAAGATGCTTATCTGTATCATTTGAGCCTCGCCGAGATGTGGCTGCGACACGGTCAAACCGGAGTGCAGCTTGCCAATATCTATTCCGGATATGCGCTTGATATCGAACACTACTACCTGTGGCTAAAACTATTGGCGCGCGGCACTGCCGAACAAAACGCCTTGGCCCAGCTGACCCATCTGACCATCGGCTACGGCGTCTGCCTTGCCGCGCTGCGCGCCTTGGGCGGCCGCTGGCTTGGCGGGTTTAAGACCACCGCGCTGCTGGGACTATGCTTAAACGGAACGCTCATAGCAGCGATGATGCTACCGAAAAACGACGGCTTCCTCGCCGCCTGCGCCTTGACCTCGCTCTATGGTCTGATCGCATCGCAGCCGCTGTATTTCTTGGCTGGGGCAAGCTTTGCCATGGCTATCAAACCCACTGCCGGCATGATCTTTATCGTCATCGCTATCACTGCGGTCGCCCAAACAGTGATTGATGCGCGCGCACATCCATCACCGCTGCCAGCCTGGCCAAAAGCGGTGGGCCGCTTGCTCCTGCTGTTAAGCTGCGGGGCAGCGTTGATGGTCTGCGGCTTTCTACCGTACGCTTGGCGCAACTGGGCCATCACCGGCGATCCCTTCTTCCCGCTACTCGGTGAACTGTTTGCCACGCCCTATGCCCCTGGTCTACAGAGCGTCATCGTCGAAGCGCGGCCCCTGAGCCTCTCACCCTGGGCGCTGCTGCGTTCGCTCCTCACATGGCTTGCGTCCGAGCCGGCGTTTCTCTTGGCTGTAGGTGCCGCGCTAGCCGCACAACTGAGCCGGGCATCCAGTCAAGGCGTGCAGCGCTTTATGCGTTGGCCACGGCTGATTCCACTGCTGTTATTTGTCGTCGGCGGCTTTGTTCTGCTGCAAGAAGCGATGGGAGCGTATGGCACGATGGTTGCGTCGCGTCACTTTCTCACGGTGCTGGGCGTTTTAGCCACGACGGCTACGGCGCTACTTTTTGCCGGCTGTGTCCAGCGTCGCCAGCTGATGGCTGCGGCCTTCCTGGCCGTAGGCATCGGCCTGGGCTTTTCTAGCCTGGATGTCTTAGCGCGAGAACTCACCAAGCATCTCTATGGCGGCAACCTGAGCCAGCAGATCATGGAGAAAAAGCCGATCTTCCGTCTCTATACCGAGCTCAACGCAAGGCTGGCCGGTGGTGCACCTGCCCGCGTCTACGCTGCGACCGAGACCAATATCAGTTCCTTTCTCACTGCGGCCGACCTATGGCACGCGAGCATGACTTACCCCGCCTGGACCTGGCCGCCCGGTGTCAGCGGTGAAGAGCTCGGCTGCCGACTGCGCCAAAACGCCGTCGACTACCTCATCACTGAGACAAAAACCAAGCTAAAGCTTGGTGTTCCCCGCAGCGCGCGGGCCTTGATGACGGTCCAGGACATGACCCTGTGGCAGCTGGACCCGGCCGCTGCCGGCGATTGCCCGCCCTGAACGGCTGTGCTATGGTCCGCCACCTATGAAACAAACATCCGCCGCCAGCACCAAGCAAAAGCATCCACCCGGACTCTATGTCCTGTTTTTAACTGAAATGTGGGAGCGCTTTTCCTACTACGGCATGCGTGCCATTCTGGTGCTGTATCTGGTCACGACCACGGCCAAGGGCGGCCTGGGCTGGTCGGAGCAAGATGCCGCGCACCTCTATGGCTGGTACACCGGGCTGGTGTTCTTGACGCCGCTGATCGGCGGTTGGCTGGCTGATCGTTGGCTCGGGACGCATCGTTCGATGCTGATTGGTGGTGCTATTATCGCCGCCGGTCATTTCACGTTGACGCTGCCGGTCGCGATGGCATTTTACCTGGGCTTGATTCTTATCGTGATCGGCACGGGTTTTTTCAAGCCCTGCGTGTCCACTATGGTCGGCCACCTTTATGGCGAGGATGATCCACGTCGCGACGCGGGTTTCACGATCTTCTACATGGGCATCAATCTCGGTGCTCTGCTTGGCACCTTGCTCTGCGGTTACCTCGGTGAGAGCGAGCGCTTTGGTTGGCACTATGGCTTCGGAGCCGCGGGTGTTGGTATGGTTGCGGGCCTAATCGGCTACGTCATCCTCCGCCATAAGTACATCCCACCGGACATCGGCGCTCCGCCAAAAAAGGTTCGGACGCAAAAAGCAGAGCGCGCCAGCCGGGCCCCGCTGACCGCGGAAGAACGCAAGAACGTGCTGGTGATCTTGATTGCCGCCGTCTTCACCATCTTCTTCTGGATGGCCTTTGAACAGGCCGGCTCGTCGATGAATCTGTTTGCGATGCGCTTTACCGATCGCACGTTCTTCGGCATCGAAGCCCCAGCATCCTGGTTCCAATCGATTAATTCCACCGCCATCCTGATCCTCGCGCCGGTCTTTGCCGCCGGATGGCTGCGCCTCGGGGCGCGCGGCAAGGAGCCCAGCACGACGGTCAAGATGGCGCTTGGCATGCTGCTGCTTGCGGCGGGCTTTGTCGCCATGGTCGCCGGCTCACTCGCGGCCCGCGATGGCCAGCTGGTGAGCCCGCTTTGGCTGACCTTAGCTTACGTCCTACACACCTGTGGTGAACTTTGCTTGTCGCCTGTTGGCCTTTCTCTGGTGACGAAGCTAGCGCCGCCGCGTTACGCCTCATTGTTGATGGGGATCTGGTTCCTCTCCAGTGCCGCGGCTAATCTGATCGCTGGTTATTTAGCTGGCGCGCAAAAAATGATCGAAGACGGCCAAGTCTTCCACATCTTCGGAGGTATGGCCGACTTCTACTTGATGTTCGTGGCGACGTCGCTTTTGGCAGGGCTTATCATGTTGGCTTTGACGCCAAAGTTAAAGTTGTTGATGGCGCACCACGAAGGTCGAGCTTAGTCATCGATGGTTTAGGTGCCGGAGCCGTTGCAGGTAGGTCCGATCTTGGTAGAGAGTGAACTCCACACCGACTTTAAGTCATCGGGTGTCGCCGCCCGGTAGTATTGACCGACGAGATCAGGATAGGTCGTGCCAATGGTCGGCAGAGCCAGGGCACGAACCGCAGACTCGCCTTTGCTCGGGACATCTGGACCTGAGGCGATGGCGATGATCGCGGCGCCTTGGCTGACGACGCTGGCCGCGGCCCTTTGAATGGTATCGGCTCGGTCGGCATTGGGGAGTCCATCGGTGAGAAAGATGAGGTAGTTGCGGGCCTTGGTACCAGCGGTCTGCAGATTGATGTCGCTTAACAACGCTGCGGCATCATTGAGCGCCGGACTGTAGGAGGTGTTGCCGTTGGGGTTGGTGGTAGCGGTGGCGATATCGGCTTTAATCTGTGCGGCATGATCTGGACTAAGCGCCAACCAACCGTCGACGCTGCGGATCGAAACGGTATTGAAGCTCAACACGTTCATATTGACCTTCGCCTTTGGGTTGGCTTGTACATAGGCCAAAAACTGATCGACGAAGGCTTGGCCACCGGTACCACGGACATTCATTGGATCGGTATCCTTTTGCGATCCGGTATTGTCGAAGGCAAAGACGATGTTGTAGTTCACCGACGAGGTGCTGCTGCTGCAATCACCGGTGCTCGTAATCTTTCCACCGCTACCGCCGCCATTACCTAGGCTGGGGTCAGTGCCGCCGCCGGGGCCACCGGGGCCGGGGGCGCCACTGCCGGCACCATTGTTGGTATCATTCGAATGATCTCCGCCACCGGCCGGCAGTCCCGCCGGCAACCCGTCGCCAGTTCCAGGAGCCCCGACAATCGGCACCGAAGATTTGGCCGGACTGTTACCGGCAAAATTAGACGAGCTACAGCCCGCGCTCAAGACCCAGGCCGCAAGTAGCATTCCATGGATTGTCGTCGGTTTCGCCTTCATCAACAGAACCTCCTCGAAGCGTGGTGGTGAGACGGTTGGCGGCTAGTGGTTGCGTGCAAGCCGCTCCAACGAATCTCACAAGGGTCCTCGGACGGGCTTGGGTATTCCTTTAATGATCGTATACTTAGGAATTATATCAGTCGGTTGAGATGTCGCAAAAACCACGGGGACGGATGCTCGGATTTTCGGGCGCAGTATTTCGACGCGCAGCAGGGTGTTTAGCCTGGCGTGGACGGCCAGGGTGCCTTCGCGAACGGTGGCCGTCCGAAGTGACCAAGTACCTGGCTTAAAGTTCAGCTAAAAACTTTGCAAAATAGAGTGGCCACACTAGATGGACATCATTGCTGCCACCAACTGTGCCGGCTAATTTCACGGTACGCACGGGTGAATACTTCTCGCTAAAGACGCCTAACCGCCGACAAAATAGTAATCGAGAAAGTGCGCCCAAAGCCGATCATGCACCGGCAGGAGCCGCGAGCGATGGTTAAAGGCCTCCAACTCCTCTCGGGCTTCAGGGATTCCCAGCGGCATGGCTAGATGTCAGGCGTGGGCATTTTAACAGCGCAGGCTCTAGCGAGAGCTGGCAGAATCAGATAGCAAGGTCAGCTCGTAGTGGAGTTTATCGCTCGTATGCAACTTGGCGTAAAGTACGCCGGCGGGTGCATCCCAATAGTAGCCATTGCTGTGAGTATCCAGGGTGGCACGGCCTTCAAAGGCCACGAGACGACGGCCAGCGCTAAGTATTTGCGCTGGGGCCTTTGCCAGATGCACCACAAACAGATACGTATTTGGGGTAAATAACTTGTTGGATTCGTCGATGGTCAGGTCTACCCGCTGGTCGCGCATGACCCGACTGGTCAACCGGGTCTCGGTAAACTGGCGACCGCTTGCGTAACTCGTGGTACGGCCATCGTCGTTATACAGCAAGAACTGCGACTCGCCGTCGGGAAACACCTCGATGGTCAAGGGATCCCACGGCTTCTCTGCGGTGTATTGCATCGGCGGCGCCTGCGGGATGATCGCTCCGCTACGGATAAACAAGGGGATGCGGTCTTGCGGCGCATCGACCGGATAGGTATCGCCACCGCTGTAGACTCGGCCGGTGTCGAAGTCGATCCAGCGGCCGGCGGGAAAGTAGACCTGACGCGTGGTCGTCCCTTCGGTAACGATGGGCGCGACCATCAGTTCGTTGCCAAACAAGTACTGGGTCTTGAGGTTGGTGACGCTCGGGTCATCCTGGTAGGCATAGACTAAAGGACGCATCAGCGGAGCGCCGGTGTTATGCGCTTGCCAGTGGTAGGAATAGATGTAAGGAAGCAGACGGTAGCGCAGATCCAAGTAGTGCTTGCTACCCGCTTCGACATCGGCACCGAACATATACGGAGCCGACGGGCCAACATGGTGCGCCCGAGTGATCGGCGTGAAGGTGGAAAACTGCAGCCAGCGCTGATACAGCAGGCCATGATCCCTGAGGTTGTCCTTGTACAGTCCGTTGAGAAAGCCGCCGGAATCCTGAGTCCACAACGGAATTCCAGACATCGCCGTGTTGAGGGCCTCGGGAACGTGGGCTGTCAGAGTCTCGTAATCAGAATTGATATCGCCGCTCCATACCGCCGCACCGTATTTCTGGATACCCGGCGATCCGGTGCGAGTCAGAATGAAGGCCCGATTTTCGGGCGCATGTTCGTTCAGCATCTCGTAGTAATTCTTGCTGTTGAGGAGGGAATAGGCATTGTGAATCTTGGCACTTTGGCCACCCTGGTAGACGGTCTGTGGTGGCTCACCCTCCGGCTCGGTGAGATCCAACCACCAACCCTGGATGCCTTCTTGATGCAAATGTTCTAGCTGCGACCATAGCCAGGACTTCATACCAGGAGCCGTGACGTCGAGGAGATCACCGCCGTAGTAGCCGCAGGTGACCGGCTGACCCTCGCCGTCCGTAGCCAGCAGATTGCGCCTCTTGGCATCTTCATAGTTGCTGCTATCACGCCTGATCATCGGCCCTGAGGTCGACAGCAGGAAGTTGACCCCAGCTGTACCGTAGCTGCGGAGCTTAGCCGGACTCTGGTTTTGCCAGCGACTGCTCCAACGAAAATTCTGGATGTTCTCCGCCCAGTCGTAGTCGAACACCATGGCGTCCAAAGGCAGGCCCCGTTTGCGCATCTCACCTGCGACTTCATCGATCTCGCGCCAGTCCCAGTAGGTGCACTTGCTTTGGATAAAGCCCAGGGTCCACAGCGGCGGCATCGGCATCCGCCCGGTCAAGGACGTGTAGCGTTGCAGAATACTCGGGAACGATGGGCCGGCGATAAAGTAAAACAACAGGTCGCCGCCACGGGCCTTCCAGGAGTAATGCTCGGAGGACTCGGCTCCCATATCAAATTCGGTGCGAAAGCTGTTGTCAAAAAAGATTCCGTAGCCCTGCCCTTGATTCCCCGTGCTCATGAAAAATGGAATCGGGATCTCAGCAGTCACCCTGCCCTTGTTGATCTTCTGGCCAGTCCACAGGTCGCGCTTGGTGCCACGCCGATCGAGTCGACCAAGATAGGCCTCGTTGTCTTGGCCTAGGCCGTAAAAATGCTCGGTCGAACCCATAGCTCGGTAGACAAAGCGCGAGCCGTCGTCGCTCCAACCAATCCCGTAAAATGGCTCCTCGGCTGAGATCAAGTGCTGGTCGTCCGCCGTGTAAAAGGCGATCCGACAGGACTTCTTGTCAATCCGTGCCGTCAAACCCTGACTTGAAACGCGAAAGTCAGCGTCCAGCTCGCGCACGGTGAATGGCACGTCGACCAAGGTCGCATCAGTGACGGCAAACGACGCCTCTCTGCGCAACTGACCATCAGGCGAGACAAACACGCGGAGCACGTGCGGGGCCGCCCAGACCAGTTCAATTTTGGGTGCACCACTGGTCTCGACGACCACACCGCCGGCCTTGGCGGTGAGTGCCACACAGCTATATTCGTTCAAGTGGTGCACCACCGGCAAGCCGGGAGAGCGCGCGGCAAGGCGCTTTTGCCACTGGCGCGCCGCAAAAAGCGGACTGGGCATCACCGCAGCGGCAACGGACATCACCAAACAACAGCGTTGGGCGTAGAGCAATACAGCCCTTAGCACAGGACTAAGGTCGGGCAAGGTTGTCTCTCCAGATTGAGCACAAGAGCGAAGGGAGGAGCGAGCAATAGTTGAAGCGGCGCAGATTTTCTTGGGATACCCTGATTATATCTCTGGCGTACTAAATCGTCCAGTATGGCCGGGTCGCGCCGGAGCAGCTGAGTTTGGTACTTTCCCAACTGCACAGGCAGGTATGTGTAAGCAGGAGGCTTGATGCGCGATGAACTAAGAGAACAGCTTAAAGTGGCGGCCCTCGAGTACCATGCACGCGAGCCGCGCGGAAAGACCTTTACCGGCATTAAAAAGCCGCTTGATACACAAAAGGACCTGTCGCTCGCGTACACTCCGGGAGTTGCAGCACCCTGCTTGGCGATCGCCAAAAACGAGAGCGACTCGTTTCAATACACCGGCCGCAGCAATCTCGTCGGAGTCATCACCAACGGCACGGCGGTACTAGGACTTGGGGATATCGGCCCGCATGCAGCCAAGCCGGTGATGGAAGGTAAAGCGATGCTGTTTAAGCGCTTTGCCGACATCGACGTCTTTGATATCGAGCTGGACGCCAAGGATCCGGATGTCTTTATCGCCGCGGTCAAGGCCATGGAGCCAACCTTTGGCGGCATCAATCTCGAGGATATCAAAGCCCCGGAATGCTTTTATATCGAGGAGCAGCTGCGCGCGCAGATGCAGATTCCCGTGTTTCACGATGACCAGCACGGCACGGCCATCATCGCCGGCGCCGCCTTCCTCAATGCATTAGAGGTAGCAAAAAAGTCGATCCACGAGGTCCACGTCGTGTTCTCCGGCGCCGGAGCCGCAGCGATCGCCTGCGCCTCGTTGTTTCTATCGCTTGGCGTAAAGGCAAAAAACCTGACGCTTTGCGACAGCAAGGGCGTGGTTCATGATGGTCGGACGGACCTAAACAAATATAAGCAACGGTTTGCCAAAACAACCGCTCTGCGCACCATGGCCGATGCCTTAAAGGGCGCCGACGCCTTTGTTGGTGTCTCCGCCGCCAATGCCTTGAGCGCCGAGATGCTCAAGGGTATGGCCGTAACGCCGATCATCTTTGCCTTGGCCAACCCTGACCCGGAGATCGACCCAGACTTGGCTAGGCAGGTGCGAAGCGACGCCATCATCGCCACTGGGCGCTCTGACTTTCCCAATCAGGTCAACAACGTCCTCGGCTTTCCCTATATTTTTCGCGGCGCCCTGGACGTACGCGCCACCACGGTCAACGAAGCGATGAAGCTAGCTGCGGCGCTCGCGATCGCCGCCTTGGCCAAGGAGCCGGTGCCTGAGGTCGTGATGCGGGCCTATAAGGACAGTGAGTTGTACCAATTTGGTCGCGACTACCTGATCCCAAAGCCAGTGGATCCACGCGTCCTCTTTCACGTCGCACCGGCGGTAGCAAAAGCGGCGATGGACTCAGGCGTGGCGCGGCTGCATGTCGACATCGACCGCTACCGCGAGCAAATCGGTCGCCTGCTAAGGCCGACGGAGGTCGTCACGCAGTTACGCGCGCCGCCCCCTAAACCGTAATGTGCTAGTAACCGTAGACGACGCCAGAGATCGCGACATAGCCCGACTCGTGGCCAGATCTGGTCGAGCGGTGGACCCAGTGGACGATGGCGCCATCCGGAGATGCCGGGTAGCCGCCAGCCTTGGCCGTCGAGGTGATGTAGTCGCCGCAGGTCTCAACCTCGGCGCCCACGACGACCTCGGGCAATGCGCCAAACTCCTGGTTATAGATCAATTCGATGGCGACGTCGGCGGTGCTGCCGATCTGGACGCTCATGTGATTGTGGCCAGAATGGTCATTGTAGATCCGTACCACCGGTCCGCGGACGTGCGCCCGGCTGTGGAACTGGTTGGGCGTCGTGATCTTCCAGTACGCGACCTGGATGTTGTTGATCTCGAGAACGCCGTGGTCGGCGTCAAAACAGGTAGGGATTCCGGAAACTTGCGGAGCCACAGGGTAGCCTTGATCCGCACTCTGATCCTGGTCAGCCTGGGCAACCCCTGCCCACAGAGCCATCAGGCCAATCGCCCAACACGATGCCAACGTACCAACACTTCTAGACATTCCGGGCTCCTCATAGGCAGACATTACGGTGTCTGGTAGAAACGCTGGACCAATCTCCAGCTTATACGGGTATGCTTTGTCGGGGCTGATATAGCGTCCGTGGCGGACTTGGTCTAGCGCTTTTTTCTCAAAATCACCTAGAAGTAAAAAACTTTTGCGATCTTAACCGGCGCTTTTTGGGCGCTTTAACGCGGTTTTTTGTAGTGGCCAACGCACCAGGCGCTGTTCGATCTCGGCCTCAGTCAACCCAAGCTCAGACACCACCCGCCCGCGCACGGAAATCCCAGCCTCGTGCACCGAGTCCGCACGGCCGGAGACAAGTGGGTGCCACCAATAGAGTTTTTTACCCTCCTGGAGCAGCCGGTAGCCGCAGGTGGGAGGTAAACAGGTCATATCTAGCATGGTCTCGACCGTCAGATTGACGCAATCAGGCACCAGCTTTTGCCGCTGTCGGTAGTTGCTACAGCGGCAGGACTCGGTATTCAGCAGCTTACAGGCGACGTCAGTGTAGAGGATCTCACCGCTGTCTTCCTCGAACTTGTTTAAACAGCAGCGACCGCACCCGTCGCACAGGGACTCCCATTCCTTGCGGTTCATCTGCGCTAGGGTTTTGCGCTGCCAAAAGGGCTGCTTAGCGATGTCCGCTGTTTTTTTGGTTTTAGCGATTTTGGCCGTCTTAGCTGTAGGCAAGGAAGAACTCCGACAAGGGACCTATCGTCGTAACACTATAAAATAGCCGCCCGGCGGAAACCAGCACGATGATCCGAAAGACCAGGCGGAAAGACCATGCTAGGATCCCCTCCCGCCGCCTCACCCCGGCGTGGACCTTAAAGGAGAGCAGCATGCATCCGACGTCAACAGCCGCAGGTCCAATGAATGCGCCGCAGCAGGCTTTTTTGGCCGCACAACAGGGCTTTGACCGCTACCGCCACTTAAGCGTCGCCGCGCGCCTCGCTGAGCTCGCCAAGTTGAAGGCGGAGATCCTGCGTACCAGGAGCAGCATCGTCGAGCGCGTCATGGCGGAGGTAGGTAAATGCCGAACCGATGCCTTGATCGCCGAGATCATCGGCACGGTCGACTGGATCACCTGGCTTGAGGCCCATGCACCAGCGCTCTTGGCTCCGGAGCGCGTCAAAACACCGATCACTTTACTCGGTAAAAAATCGCTGCTGCTGCACGAAGCCCTAGGTGTGGTGCTGGTCATCTGCCCGTGGAATTATCCCTTTCACAACGCCGTGACGGCAATCGCCGCCGCGGTGGTCACCGGCAACGCGGTCGTCTACAAGCCATCCGAGCACACCCCCTGCACCGGTCTACTTGAGGCCTGTCTGGCAGCGTCGCCAGTGCTGCAGGCCTTGGTGCAGATAGTCTACGGTGATGGCGCGGTCGGCGAAGCGCTGATCGAACAGGGTCCAGCGAAGATCTTTTTTACCGGCAGCGGACCGACCGGCGCCAAGATCATGGCGCAAGCCGCGCGTCAGCTGATTCCGGTCGAACTCGAACTGGGCGGCAAAGATGCCATGATCGTCTTCGCCGATTCGCCCCTACAGCGTCCAGTCGCCGGGGCTCTTTGGGGGGCCTTCACCAACGCTGGTCAGTCTTGCAGCGGCGTCGAGCGGTTGCTGGTCGAAGCAGCAGTGTATGAGCCGTTTCTAGAACAACTGGTGGCCGAGGCGAAGCGCCTGGTCGTGCGCGCTGACGATTCAGGCGATGCCGACCTTGGTCGCATGACGGTGGCCTTTCAACGCGACAAAGTCATCCAACATGTCGAGGACGCCCTGGCCAAGGGCGCCCGCCTGCGTTTTGGTCAAGTCCCAACTAAAGATCATTTGTTGGTGACACCGATCATCTTAGACCAGATCACCACCGACATGCTGGTTTGGCGCGAGGAAACCTTTGGTCCGGTCTTGCCGGTGATGGCATTCCAAGACGAGGCCGAGGCCGTGCACCTGGCCAATGCGAGCGACTACGGCCTGTGCGCCAGTGTCTTCAGCGCCGACCAGACACGCGCCATGCGCGTCGCCACAGCGCTTGAAGTCGGCGGAGTGTCGATCAACAACGTCAATATGAGCGAAGGCAACCCTGGCCTCCCCTTTGGTGGCGCCAAAAAAAGTGGCTTTGGCAAATTGCGCGGGCCGGAGGGCCTGCTTGGTTTCACCCGCAGCAAGGCGGTGCTGATCGATCAACCTAGCCGCAAAATCGAGGCTAATTGGTATCCGTACACGCGAGAAAAACTCCGACGTTTTGACCGCTTCGTCGATGCCCTCTACACGCCGCGCCTGCTGCGTCTTATCTATGTGGCGTGGCATGGACTTAGGCTAGAGGCGTTTAGTCAAAAGCCACGCCGCCCCACACAAAAGAACATGTAAGCAAGAACGCCGGCGCTATACCGACAGGTCATTCTTCATCTCATCGCCAGCAAGCAGGCGTTCCACATAGATGTTGCTGAACTTACCGTGCGGATCAAGGTGTTGCCTAACCTTGGCAAAGGCTGCAAAGTCCGGATATAGCGCCACCGGATTGCGGTAAAACATCTTGCCCCAATGCGGCCGTCCACCCACTGCCAACAACTCGACCTCGACCGCACGGAAGAACGGCTCATAGCCGGCAAAGGAGATATGCGAGGCCACCGAAAACCAGCAGCTGTCATGCCCCTGAGTGGGACTGAGTAAATTACCCTGGTCACCTCGGGCAAAGCGGCATTCGGTCGGAAAATTAGCGTAGTATGGGTCCTTATCTCGCGCGGCGAAGGACTTGACGACGGCAGCATAGCGTTCTTGCATCTCGGCGGCCCGGTCGAGCGGAATGGCATACTCAGTCTCAAAAGCCCGCACCCAGCGTTTTGAACTCATCACCAAGTCGGAGCGATCGACCTGGACCTCGTGCGGCACCAGGCCTGCCAGCAGCGCCATCGCGCGGGGCACCATGGTAGGCCGCAGCGATGCGATATTCAAGATGGTCCCAAGGCCGGCATTTTCCATGACGAGCTTGTCGAAAAAACTGCGCAAAAACTGCTTTTGCGGCGGCGCCGTAGTGATGTTGCGCGTCACGCCCTGGACCTTATCGGTAAAGGGAAAGCGAAAGAATTCGAAGTGATCGTTGCTTTGGTACCTGCCCGGCTCCAAAGCTTCAGCCAAAGTCATCAAGCGGCTGCGCCGCTCCAGATTGTGGGCAGGCACCAAGTTTAAGGTGATGGAGTAGACGATCCCCAAGCAGCCTAGGCCCAGCCTCGCAGCCTGCAGCAACGGCAGGTCCGCGGGACGATCCGCGTCTAGCGACAGCAACGTACCATCAGCGAGCACGAGTTCCATGCCGTGAACTAAGGCGCCATCAGAGAGTGAGCCCCAGGCCATGCCGGTGCCATGGGTACCTGTCGAGATCGCGCCCGCTAACGATTGCACGACGACATCACCGAGGCTGGGAATCGCCAAGCCCAATTCGGCAAGCTCGTCATTGAGCTCAAACAATTTCTTGCCAGCCTCGACCTTAACCCGGTGGTGCACCGGATCCACCGCAAGAATTTCTGTCAAATCATCGGTTTGGATCATCGTTTCGTTGGTATGGGCACAGGGAGTAAAGCTGTGCCCGCTGCCCACGGCTTTGACTTTGGTCGCAGCGCTGACGGCGGCCTGAAGCTCCCCTAAGGTGCTGGGACGCACCATGGAAGCCGGGCGCGAGCGGATGTTGCCAGTCCAGTTGCAAAACTCACCGTCGCTCGCAACGACCGAAGCACTAGCCCCATAATCACCATCGGTGGCAACCTTAGCCTCCGTCACCAAGGCCGTGGCGCCTACCACGGCGCCAGCCTGGATAAAACGCCGACGATTCAGCATGGATGGCTTTGCCATAGAGGTCCTCTGAGCGTAGGTCTACGCCGATCCGCCTTGAGGTGCTAGCCCCTTAGCATATCATCTGGCGCATTCGTGACTTTTCACGGATAAGATACCATCATCAAACCGTAGCCGCATCTACCGCGAAAGGTTTTACACGATGTCCCATGAATGGCTTAAAGATCTGAAAAAGGCCTACCTTTTCTCTACACTTAGCGCCGAAGAATTAAGCGTGGTCGCGGCCGTGGCCGAGCTTCACGCCTACGAGCCCGGCGAGACCATCTACAGTCAGGGCGACAAGCCGGAATCCGTGTTCATCGTCCGCTACGGCACCGTTCAAACCGAGACCTGGGGACCGACCAACCACACCGAGGACAGCTTTGGCCTGCTCGGCAGCGGTGCGGTGTTCGGCGAGACCTCGCTGCTCTCGCACAGCCCGCGTGGCACCTCCGTCGAGGTCGTCGAGAAGACCGAGGTCATCCGCATTGCCTTTGACAAGCTGACCCTCGCTATCGATGCCAAACCCGCCGTGGCCCTCAAGGTCTACAAAGCCCTCGCTTGGCACCTCGGCATTTTATTCGACAAGACCACGAAGGAGATCCGCTCACTGCGGACCAAGCAGCACGGCTCCCACCACCGCTAATGGGATGCTGCCTCTATGTTTACCGTGTTTTCGCCTGAAGATCGGAGCGCCTCATGACCTCGTTTAGCGTCGACACCCGCGATCAAGCCTTCGTCCTCTATGAAATGCTTGAGATTGAGCAACTGCTGCAGTACGAACCCTACCGCGACTACGATCGCTCGATGTTCGACATGGCCCTGGAACTGTCCGCCAAGCTCAGTCGCGAGACGGTCTGGCCAACCTTTGCCGTCGCCGACCGCGAAGGCGCCTCGCTCAAAGATGGCCAAGTCAAAGTACCGGCGTGCTACCACGCGCTGCGCGACGCCTTTATAGAGTCGGGTCTGGCGGCGGTGCACGTGCCGGTGGAACTCGGCGGGCAAGGCATGCCGCTGTTGATGGACACTGCGGTGCGCGAGCACTTCATCTTCAACATGGGCTTCAATCTCTATATGGAGGCGTCGGTCGGCGCCGCCAACCTTATTGCGAATCACGGCTCTGAGGCGCAGAAAAGCACCTACATGGGCCCGATGTACGCCGGCACCTGGGGCGGCACGATGGCGCTGACGGAGCCTGGTGCAGGCACCGACGTCGGCGCGCTGACGACACGCGCCATCAAGCAGCCTGATGGCAGTTACCGCTTGGTAGGATCAAAGATCTTTATCTCAGGTGGCGACTCGGATCTCTACAGCAACATCATTCACCCCGTACTGGCTAGGCTCGAGGGCGACCCCGCTGGCGCTGGCGGGGTATCGATCTTTCTCGTGCCGAAGTTCCTGGTCAACGCCGATGGCAGCCTCGGGCGCCGTAATGACTACACCATCTCCGGCATCGAACACAAAATGGG
>Ga0315276_10003050_pt1 | contig 15338 bp, 19 predicted proteins | sample YL17G05_0_MG_FD_204542 | JGI IMG/M metagenome (GOLD analysis project Ga0315276, IMG submission 204542) | Sediment microbial communities from Yellowstone Lake, YNP, Wyoming, USA - YL17G05_0 | ecosystem: Environmental > Aquatic > Freshwater > Lake > Sediment | place: USA: Wyoming | collected...
TGCAGGACAATGTTCCCGAGTTCATGCTGTACGTGGTCAAGAACGGCAAGACGATCCACTCCGACAAGATCGTCGTGGGCCAGCTTGCTTACGCCACGCCGATCTTCTCCGCGGACATGCAGACCATTGTTTTCAATCCGGAATGGACGGTGCCCCCGACCATCGTCAGGGAGAACCTCCTGCCCAATCTGCGTTCGGGCGGCTGGTTTGGTGGCAGCGGCTCGATCCTGAGCGAACACGGATTGCAGGTGAGATATAACGGCCGCATCGTCGATCCCGGCAGCATCAGCTGGAGCAGTGTGAACATGGCCAATATCGCCTTCACCCAACCGCCAGGGCCGACCAACGTGCTCGGCAAGCTCAAATTCCTCTATCCGAACAAGCACACCGTCTACATGCACGACACGATCAAGCGCGACCTGTTCAAGCCGGCCATGCGAGCTAACGGCCACAACTGCATCCGCATGGAGAGGCCGACCAAGCTCGCCGAGGTGCTGCTCGCCGAGGACAAGGGCTGGGAGGCGAAGCAGGTCGACGACCTCGTCGCCAAGGGCAATAACAGTCCGGTCAATCTGGACCACCCGATCCCGGTGCATACGACCTATTTCACCGCGGTGGTCGGCGACGACGGCAAGGTGTCGAGTTTCGGCGATATCTATGGGCTCGACAGCAAGGTTGCCTCGGCGGTGCTCGGCAAATCCGTGGCCTTCGCCGCCACGGCCGACGATGGGAGCGCGGACAGTCCTCAAGCGGAGACCGAGGCCGCGCCGGCGCCGAAGCGCAAGGTCCCGAAAGACGAGGTGGCGGGCTCCATGCAAGGATTGTTCGGGGACTAGCCGCAAGGCTTCGGCCGCTCTCCTCCGGCTGACCCCTCGCAAGCGGTCCCTGGGCCTACAGTAAACCGCTCCGCTACCCTCCATCAGGCCTACCGATCAACCCGGGTGGGACCGCATGCGCAAAACCACGCTACTGCTTTGTCTGGCCGTGATCGCCATCGGCTCATCCGGGTCGTTGCACGCCGTCGCGGCCGGTCCCGCAAGCGGCGATTTTGCTGAGGCCGTCGAGATCGATGGCGGCCGAAAGCTCTATCTCGAATGTCGCGGCGCCGGCTCGCCGACGGTCGTTCTCGAAGCGGGTCTGCGTAATCGCGCCGACATTTGGAGCGTCCAGCCCGACCAGGGCGAGGCAGTCTTGCCCGCGGTCGCGGGTTTCACCAGGGTTTGCGCCTATGACCGGCCCGGAACCACGCTCGGCGCAGAGCAGCTCAGCCGCAGCGATCCCGTGCCGATGCCGCGCACCGCCAAGGACACCGTCGCCGATTTGCACGCCCTGCTCGAAGCCGCGGCCGTTCCCGGACCCTACGTCCTGGTCGGACATTCGACGGGCGGCCTGATCATCCGGCTCTATGCCAGTACCTATCCGAAGGACATCGCGGGTCTCGTGCTGGTGGACGCGATCCCGGAGGGCGTCCAGACCGCGATGACGCCCGAGGAGTGGACGCTCTACGATCGCCTCCTGCTTACTGAGCCGCCGGCAGCGATCGCCTATTACAAGGACCTCGAGACGATCGACTTCAACGCGAGCTTCGAGCAGATGAGACGTGCGACCCCCCTCTCCCCACTGCCGCTGATCGTAATCTCGAAAGGCCGTCCGTTCGAGCTGCCGTCCGACCTGCCGGCGGGGTTGCCAGCGGCGGTGGAGAAGGCCTGGCTCGCGGGCCAGGGCGAGCTCGCTAGCCTGCTGCCGGACACGCCGCATATCATCGCAGCAAAGAGCAGCCATTACGTGCAGATCGAGCAGCCGCAATTGGTGATCGACGCGATCAAGCAGGTGGTCGAGAAAATCCGCGCTCAAACTTCAGCGCAATGAGCGGCGCGCTGAAGGCTCAGGGCGTGAACGCCCACGCGTTGAGCTTCTTCCGGGCTGTCCCGAAATTGCCGAGCTGGTAAACCGACATTGCCGCCAGCGCGAAATTGAACGCATCGAATGGTTCGGCGACAATCGTCTTCAGGTAATCCTGAGGTGCCATAGTGAGGGCGGCAAGCCCCGTCAATGCCAGGGCCGCCGCACAGGAGATGACGCCTGCGGGGGGCCGGTCATGTCCGGGGTCTTTTCGGATAAAGAAGTAGGACGCGTCAAAAAAAGCTTCACGCCCTTACCCCCTCACAATCAAGGTCGGCTCTAGAGAAATCGCTAAAAGAAATAATGAATCTCTTGGCGCCCCGGGGCTCACTGCTTGAGCGACGGGGGCGAATTGGATAAGTAGGCGTCTTACGGTGCCCATAGGCAAGCGGGGAGTGAAGGCATGGCAGAGCCAGAACGGCCACAACTCAGCCCCTATCAGGTCGAGCTCGAGGCGGGCAAGCGCTACGCCTGGTGCCGTTGCGGCCGCAGCAAGAAGCAACCCTTCTGCGATGGCTCGCATGATGGGACGGGCATCGAGCCCTTCATGTTTACCGCCGAGCGGACCGAGCTTGCGTTGCTTTGCGGCTGCAAGGACACGGGCGACCCGCCTTTCTGCGACGGCTCCCATATGCTGCTGTAATTTTGAACACGCCTCAAAAATGCGCTTCACATTGTACGCCCCGCGGCCTTCTTGCTATGAAGGGACGGCCCTTTCAGAGGCTTTAGCCAAAGGGCCGATACGCTAGCCCCGTTCGGGGGGAAGGAGGCAGCGGGGTCCATGGCTTATTTCCTGCAGCAGCTGATCAACGGGATCGCGCTCGGCTCGATCTACGGCCTGATCGCCATCGGCTACACCATGGTCTATGGCATCGTCGGCATGATCAATTTCGCCCATGGCGACATCTTCATGGTGGGCGCCTTCATCGCCCTCATCGCCTTTCTCCTGGTTCTAAGCTTGGGGGTGACGCTCGTCCCGCTGGCGCTCGTGCTGGTGCTCATCATCGCCATGGCGCTCACCGCGGTCTGGGGCTGGACGGTGGAGCGGATCGCCTACCGGCCGCTGCGCGAATCGTTCCGGCTCGCGCCTCTGATCACCGCCATCGGCATGTCCATCGTGCTGCAAAATTTCATTCAGGTGGCGCAAGGCGCCCGGGTGAAGCCGCTGCAGCCCGTGGTCACCGGCGGCTACCAAGTCTTCGCCGAGAACGGCTTCGTGGTTAATCTCTCCAACATCCAGATCCTCATCGTGGTGACCACCGTCGTGCTCATGAGCGTGTTTTGGCTGCTCATCAGCCGCACCGCGTTGGGCCGTGCGCAGCGCGCCTGCGAGCAGGATAGGCTCATGGCGGCGCTTTGCGGGGTCAATGTCGACCGCACCATCTCGCTCACCTTCGTCATGGGCGCAGCCCTCGCCGCGGTCGCGGGCCTGCTCTATCTCCTGTATTACGGCGTCATCGATTTCTACATCGGCTTCGTCGCCGGCATCAAAGCCTTCACCGCTGCGGTGTTCGGCGGCATCGGCTCGCTCCCCGGCGCCATGCTCGGAGGGCTCGTGATCGGCCTGATCGAAACCTTCTGGTCGGCCTATTTCACCATCGAATATAAGGACGTGGCGGCGTTCTCGATGCTGGCCATCGTGCTCATCTTCTTCCCGTCGGGCCTGCTCGGCCGGCCAGAAGTAGAAAAGGTCTAGACCTTGAGCGAGCCGGTCAAATCGCCGAGCCGCCACCTTCAGGCAGCGCTCGCCGACGCGATCATCGCGGCCTATATCGCCTTCGCCCTATTCTGCCTGACGCTTGGCGTGAAGACCGTCGACAGCCCGCGCGGGCTGATGTTGTTGCCCCGGCCTATGCTGCTCGCGGTGGCGGTAGGAAGCGTCTTTCTCGGCAGGTTCGTGCTCAACCTTCTCTGGTGGAACCGTAGCTTCCGGCTGCCGCGGCTTCCTTGGCGCCCGGCCTGGCCCATCCCCGCCGTCGGCCGTTACGGGACGCAATATGGCGGGATGCTGCTCCTCGCCGCCGCGGTGCTGTTTCCAATTATCGCCTTCACCCTCAACAAGACCCTGCATCTCGGGCTCCCGCTCCGCTATCTGTTCGACCTTTCGATCCTCGTCTTAACCTATGTGATGCTCGGCTTCGGGCTCAACATCGTGGTCGGGCTCGCGGGCCTCCTCGATCTCGGTTACGTCGCCTTCTATGCGGTCGGCTCCTATACCTTCGCGCTGCTCGCCACGCATTTCGGTTTCGGCTTTTGGATGTGCCTGCCGCTCGCAGGGCTCCTCGCCGCGCTTTGGGGCGTCGTGCTTGGGTTCCCGGTGCTCCGACTGAGAGGCGACTACCTCGCCATCGTAACGCTCGCCTTCGGCGAGATCGTGCGCATCGTACTCTTGAACTGGACGGCCGTGACCAATGGACCGAACGGCATCTCGGACATTCCCAAGCCCACCTGTTTCGGCCTGCCCTTCTCGGCGACCGGGACCCAGACCTTCGCGAGCTTCTTCGGCCTCCGCTACGACCCGCTGCACGCCATCATCTTTCTCTATTACGTCATCCTGGGGCTCGCCCTCATCACCAGTCTCGTGACCTTGCGCTTGCGGCGGTTGCCGATCGGGCGCGCCTGGGAAGCGATGCGCGAGGATGAAATCGCCTGCCGCTCGCTCGGCATCAACACCACCGTGGCCAAGCTCACCGCTTTTGCCACCGGGGCCCTGTTCGGCGGCTTCGCCGGCAGCTTCTTCGCCACGCGGCAAGGCTTCATCAGCCCGGAATCCTTCACCTTCATGGAATCCGCCATCATCCTCGCCATCGTAGTGCTGGGCGGCATGGGCAGCCAGATCGGCGTCGTCTTGGCAGCCATGGTGATGATCGGCGGCTTCGAGTTGCTGCGGAACATGGAGTGGCTACAGGTCGTGTTCGGCCAAGACTTCGATCCCTCGCAATACCGCGTGCTGTTGTTCGGCATCGCCATGGTGGGGATTATGCTGTGGCGTCCGCGCGGGATCATCTCGTCACGCGAGCCCTCCATCTTGCTCAACGACCGGAGCGCCGTGGGAGGCCGCCTCGCCAAGGAAGGTCGCGCATGAGGCCCTGGCAGAACGACCCGCTGCTCAAGGTCGAGCACCTGACCATGCGCTTCGGCGGGCTCGTCGCCGTGGACAACGTCTCCTTCGAGGTGGGCCGGAACGATATCACCGCCCTGATCGGACCGAACGGCGCCGGCAAGACCACGGTGTTCAACTGCATCACCGGCTTCTACAAGCCGACCGAAGGGACGCTGAAGCTCGACCATCCTGATGGCCCGAGCTTCCGCTTGGAGAGGCTCGACGACCACGACATCAATGCAAAGGCCCGCGTCGCCCGCACCTTTCAGAACATCAGGCTGTTCGGCGGCATGACCGTGCTCGAGAATCTTATGGTGGCGCAGCACAAGGCACTGGTCAGCGCCTCGCGCTTCCCCCTCGCCAGCGTCTTGGGCTTCGGATCTTTCAACGGCATGGAGCGGCAGGCCGTCGATTATGCACGAGAGTGGCTGGACCGCGTGGGGCTCACCGCGCGCGCCGATGCGGCGGCCGCCGAGCTTCCCTATGGCGAGCAGCGGAAGCTCGAGATTGCGCGCGCCATGTGCACACGACCCTTGCTGTTGTGCCTCGACGAGCCGGCTGCGGGACTGAACGCACGCGAGAGTGAGGGCCTGAACGAGCTGCTGTATTCGATCCGGGCGCAGGAAGGTATCGCGCTGCTGCTCATTGAGCACGACATGAGCGTGGTGATGCGCATCTCGGACCACATCGTGGTGCTCGACTACGGCAAGACCATCTCCGACGGCACGGCGGAGGAGGTGCGTAACGACGCGCAGGTCATCGCCGCCTATCTCGGCGTGCCCGACGAGGAACTCGACCACGTCGCGCGCGAGGTCCGCTTATGAGCGAGCCCATGCTCGAGCTGCGGAAGGTGACCGCCCGCTACGGCGTCCTTCCGGTGTTGCATGGGGTGAGCCTTGAGATCCGCCCGAGCGAGATCGTGGCGCTGATCGGCGCCAACGGCGCGGGCAAGACCACCTTGATGATGACGATCTTCGGCCGCCCCCGCGCCAGCGAGGGCAGCATCACTTTCCAGGGCCGGGACATCACCCAGCTCCCCACCCACGCCATCGCTTGGCTTGGCATTGCCCAGTCGCCGGAGGGGCGGCGCATCTTCTCGCGCATGACCGTGCTCGAGAACCTGCAGATGGGCGCCATCATCGCCAACGACGCCAACGTCTTGGACCAGGACCTCGACAAGGTTTGCACGCTGTTCCCGGTGCTGAAAGCCCGCCGCTTGCAGCGCGCCGGCACGCTATCGGGGGGCGAACAGCAGATGCTCGCGATCGCACGCGCGCTGATGGGACGGCCGAAGCTGTTGCTTTTGGATGAGCCGTCGCTCGGTCTCGCCCCGCTCGTCGTCAAGCAGATCTTCGAGGTTATCAAAGAGCTGAACAGCCAACACGGCCTGCCGGTTTTCATCGTCGAGCAGAATGCCTATCACGCGCTCCGGCTCGCCCATCGCGGCTATGTCATGGTGAATGGCAGGATCACGCTTTCGGGCACCGGCGGCGAGCTGTTGAGCAGCGAGGAGGTGCAGACTGCCTATCTCGACGGTGGCCGCCGCAAGGAACCGCAAGGAGCCGCACGGTGACGTATTTGTCCGACGACGGGCCTGTGGTGTTTCTCGTGCTGACCTGTATCCTTGGCGGCGGCGCGGCCTTCCTTGCCGGCCGCGGACTGGCGCGGAGCTGGAAGCCGTTCTGGCGGATCTTTTTCTATATGGCGCTGCTCGCGGGCGCGGTCCGTTTCTTCCATTACGCCCTGTTCAACGGCACGCTGCTGTCGCCCTACTACTATCTCGTCACCTATGCCGTGCTGCTCGCCGCGGCATGCCTCGGCTTCCGCGCGTTCCGCACGACGCAGATGGTCACGCAATATCGTTGGCTCTATGAGCGCACGAGCCCGCTCACTTGGCGTGATCGGGCCTAGCGCCACCCACGGGTGCTTGCGCTCTGGGCTAATGCCGTAGACTGTGCACCAAATCCTATAGGGAGGTGACAATGCAACGATTTGCCGGGCTGCTCATCGCATTGGGCGCAACCGTCATGATCGCGGGCTGCGGCGGTGGTGATAGCGAGAAGACGATCCCGGTCGCGGTGGTCGGGCCGGTCACCGGTCAATATGCCTCGTTCGGCGCGCAGATGAAGAACGGCGGCGAGATGGCCGTCGCCGACATCAACGCCGCCGGCGGCGTGCTCGGCAAGACCCTCGACCTCTCGATCGGCGACGACGCTTGCGATCCGAAACAGGCCGTGGCGGTCGCCAACCAAATGACTGGCGCCGGCGTCAAGCTCGTAACCGGGCATTATTGCTCGGGCTCCTCGATCCCGGCATCGAAGGTCTATGCCGAGAGCGACATGGTGCAGATCTCTCCCGCCTCCACCAACCCCACCTTCACCGACGACCGCGCCGGTCCGAACATCTACCGGGTGTGCGGGCGTGACGACCAGCAGGGCAGCATCGCCGGCAAATATCTCGCGAGCCATTTCGGCGACAAGAACATCGCCTTCGTCCAAGACAAGACGGCCTATGGCAAGGGCATCGCCGACGAGACCAAGAAGGCGATGAACGCGGCCGGTAAGCAGGAGGTCCTATACGAGGCCTACACCGCCGGCGAGAAGGACTATTCGGCGCTCGTCTCCAAGCTGAAGCAGGCCAATGTCGATGTGTTGTTTCTGGGCGGCTATCACACCGAGGCCGGATTGATCATCCGCCAGATGCGCGACCAAGGCATGAGCACCATCCTGATGGGCGGCGATGCGCTCATCACCCAGGAGTTCTGGTCGATCACCGGCCCGGCCGGCGAAGGCACGCTGATGACCTTCTCGCCCGATCCGCGCAAGAACCCGGCCGCCGCCGAGGTGGTGAAGCGCTTCCAGACCAAGGGCATCGAGCCCGAGGGCTATGTGCTTTTTACCTATGCCGCGGTCCAGGCGTGGAAGCAGGCGGCGGAGAAGGCGAAGTCAACCGAATCGGCGGAGGTCGTCAAAGCGCTCAACGACACCGAATTCGACACCGTGATCGGCAAGTTCAAATTCAACGAGAAGGGCGACCCCAACTTGCCGCCTTACGCGGTCTATCGCTGGTCGAACGGAACCTACGAGCAGATCGACCCGTCGCCCTCGCAGCCGGCCGGATAGGCTAAACCTCGCCGGCTTCGTCCGATTTGGGCGTGGGGGCTAATCCTTCTTGGCCTCGCGTTTTGCTTGAGCGAACTGGGCCTCGAGCTCCTTTTCGAGCTCGACCAGGTCGCTCGGTAGCGGCATGCCGAAGGCGCGCATCTCGTTCAGCTTCTCGCGGACCTGCTGATAAAGCTCATGCGCGTCCTCCGGCTGGTTCTCCATCTGGTTGATGAGCAGAGCAAGTTCCGCCTTCAAATCGTCGAATGCCATTGAGCGTGCCTCCTTGGGGCCAAGTCTTGCTGGATCGGACCATAAACCGGCCGATGCGGCAAGCCGGCCCGCGGCGAGCCCGTTTCGAACAAGCCGAAGCGCCGGGCCTGTCACGCCGCTGCCCTCATTGCGGACCGGACAATTCCCTTGCATAGTCGCAGCCGGCAGGGGCCTTGAGGGAGACGGCAATGGAGAAGGTGACTCTCAGCAACATGGTGGGCTTCGTGCTTGCCCTGGCCTTCGCGGTCATCATTGGGATTTGCATGCAAGCGGTGCTCGTCGGCGACTACATGCAGCCGAACAGCGTGACGAACGAGCAGACCCATCGCACCTTGCAGATCGTGGGCTATGCGGGGGGCCTCGCCGCGCTGGTTGCCTGGTGGGTGCAACAATTCGCCTCCGGCCGAGGCTTCGTCGTGCGCTTCCTGTTCGCGCTGTTCATCTTCGTTTTGGCCTTTTGCAGCTTCGGCGGCCTGCTCAGGATCATCTATCTTACCATTGCCTATCCCAATCAGTTGGATTGGTCCCTGTCCGGTCTCTATTGGACGTCGCTCAGCGATTTCTATTCCTTCGTGCTGTTCATGCTGGTGCCGCCACGCCCAGCCTATGCGGGGCTGATGCTGGCGGCGGCGCTTTACCTCGCGCTGTTCGGGCCGCGGGGACCGCGCACCATCGAGGCTTGAAGCGCGCCCGCCATTTGAGCCTGCAAGCGGGCTCTGCTAGACCAGCGTTTGCCTGCAAATCGCAGGAAAGGACTCCGTTCTCCGCATGATCCCCCGCTACAGCCGCCCCGAAATGGCTCGTCTTTGGGAGCCAGAGGCCAAGTTCCGCATCTGGCTCGAGATCGAGACGCTGGCCGCGGAGGCCATGGCGAAGCTCGGGCTGATCCCGAAGCAGGCGGCGGAGGCGGTCAGGACGCGTGGCGGCTTCGACGTCGCCCGCATCGATGCAATCGAGCGGGAGGTGAAGCACGACGTCATCGCTTTTCTCACCTCCGTCACCGAAAAGGTCGGGCCCGAGGCGCGTTTCCTGCACCAGGGGATGACCTCCTCCGACGTGCTCGACACCTGCTTCAACCTACAGCTCGTCCAAGCCGCCGATCTGCTCATCGCCGATGTCGATGCGCTGCTCGAGGCGCTCAAGGCCCGCGCCTTCGAGCACAAGGACACGCTGACCGTTGGCCGGAGCCACGGCGTGCATGCGGAGCCCACCACCTTCGGGCTCAAGCTCGCTTTCGCTTACGCCGAGTTTGCCCGCGCCCGCGCACGGCTGGTCGTGGCGCGAGAAGAGGTCGCGACCTGCGCCATCTCCGGCGCGGTCGGCACCTTCGCCCATGTCGATCCGCGGGTCGAAGCCTATGTGGCGGACAAGCTAGGCCTTCGCCCCGAGCCGATCTCCACGCAAGTGATCCCGCGCGACCGCCACGCCGCCTATTTCGCAACGCTCGCCGTGGTGGCGGGCTCCATCGAGCGGCTGGCGACCGAGATCCGGCATTTGCAGCGGACCGAGTTGCTCGAGGCTGAGGAGCATTTCGCCGAAGGCCAGAAGGGCTCCTCCGCCATGCCGCATAAGCGGAACCCGGTCCTGTCCGAGAACCTCACCGGCCTCGCCCGTCTCGTCCGCGCCTATGCGTTCCCGGCACTCGAGGACGTGGCGCTTTGGCATGAGCGGGACATCTCCCACTCCTCGGTCGAGCGCGTCATCGGCCCCGACGCCACCATCGCGCTCGACTTCGCGCTGGTCCGCCTTGCCAAGATCATCAAGGTGCTCCTGATCTATCCGGACAGGATGCGTGCCAATCTCGACGCCTTGGGCGGCCTCATTCATTCTCAGCGTGTGCTGCTTGCGCTGACCGCGGCCGGCGTCTCGCGGGAAGCGGCGTACACGCTCGTCCAGCGCAACGCCATGAAGGTCTGGGAGAAGGGCAGCAATTTTTTGAAAGAGCTGCTCGCCGACAAGGAGGTCAGGCGCGCCCTGCCCGAAGAGACGCTGCGCGCCCAGTTCGACCTCGCCTATCACACCAAGCATGTCGACACGATTTTCGATCGCGTGTTCGGCACTGGCGCAGGCAAGAAAAAGGGCAGGACTTAGGCCTACTTCACCAACCGCAAGGAGCAGGCCAATCGGTTACGCGGTTTTTGAAGGCTGGGTTTCCGACGCTGACCGAGAAGCTGCGCTGGCCACAATGCTTCTGGGCGTTGCCGCTCAGGCGGTACCAACCCTTCGGCACTTGCGTTGGGTCAGGCACGGCCTTGGCGAGCGCAGGCTCCGCCAGAGCAAAGAGCGCCCACGCCGCAAGCAGTCCTGCGCCAAACCCGATCATCGTCAATGTCTGTCGCATGACCATCCGACTGGCCCTTCACCGCCTCGGACCGGAATACCCCGAATAGGCATAATAGTCGCAGCCCCACCCGCCGGCATAGCTATAATAGCGCCCGCCCCTACAGTGATTGGCCCACCGCCAATATGGTGCCGGCCGGACGTCGCCGTATGGGGCTTTGCGCAGGCCGGGCGGCTTGGTCGCCGCCGTTGGCGCAGCCGCCGCGGTGGCAATGCACGCCCCGACGAGTGCCGTCGCCAGCAGCATGGTCTTGAATGAGCGCCGCATGACAAACCTCCTTCGCGCCGAGAACCAATTGGCGCCAAGGAGTAAATCGAATGTCTGTGACGCTGGTTGGGCCTTAACCTGCGGCTATTTCGCGTAGGCGTCCTCAGAACCATGAAAGACATGGGGCACGTAGCGGTAGCGATTGTGCTCCCTGAGCGTCAGGAAGCAGCGCCCGCGGTAATAGGAGGGGTTGATGTCGGCGTAGGGCGGCAAATCGTAATAGGCGTCCACCGTCGGGTAATGGCCGGCGCGATAGGGATAGGGTGGATAGAGACTCGGCGGCTCCGCTGACGCCGATGCCTGGTGCAGTAGCAAGCCGCTCTCCCGCACATAGCCCGCATAGCTGTTCCAGGTTACCCCGCGCCAATCGCGCGAGCAGAGGCTTACGCTCACCACGGCGCCTGATGGGATGTTGAGGAGCAACTCGCTTTGCGCGGCAGGCTCGGCCCGAAGCGCGGCATCGGTCTTGGTCTCGCCCATGCCGGCGAAAGCGGCGCCGGCGCTCAAATCGAGCGCCACCGCAGCGACGAGCAGTTTGGCTAAAGCGTGCATGTGAGAGCCTCCTCTCTTGCCGCTGTCTTGGCACAGGCGCGCGCGACCGTCACGCCTTGGCGGTTGCCTCGCGCCGCACATCGGCGGCCGCCTTGGAAAACCAGCCCGCGTCGGTGCCGACCGCCACGACGTTCCAGCCCCCCGCGATCAAAGGCTTGGCGTAGGCCACGTCATTGGCGAAAATCAGAGTCATGACAGACATTTCGCGGCATTTGCTGAGAACCAGAGTCATGGCCTCCTGGACCTCGGGGGCCCAGATATCGAGGCGCCCGGTAAGCGCCACAGAAAGGTCGTTCGGCCCAAAGCAAACCATGTTCACGCCGGGAAGCGCCAAGATCTCGTCGAGCTGATCGAGGGCACCTTTGGTCTCGATCTGGGGACAGGCGATGGTCCAATCGTTCGCCGTGGTGAAATAGTCGCCGTCATGGTCGAGACGCCCGCGATACGGGCCCCAGCTGCGCTGCCCGCCGGGCGGGAACTTGACCGCCGTCACGAAGGCCTCCGCATCCTCGACGCTGTCGATCAAGGGGCACATGATGCCTTGGGCGCCGGCGTCGAGCGCCCGGCCGATCAGGCCTGGGTCGTTCTCCGCCACGCGCACGATTGCCGGCAGGCCAGCGGCGCGCGCCGCAATGAGGCACTGTAGCAGCGCCTCATTGCCGCCGAGGCCATGCTGCTGGTCGATGGTGAGGCAGTCCCAGCCCGCCTCCCCGATCAGCTCGATGAGGAACGGTGAGTTGAGGGTGAGCCAGGCATTGAGGAGCGTGCGCCCCTCCTGCGCGGCCTTACGGAAGCGGTCCTCGCGCATCGGCCGCTTTTAGGCCTTGCCTTCGGTTTCAATCTGAAGCAACGCCTGGCCCATCAGATCGTCCATCATGCGGCGGATCTGATGGTCGGACTCGCCGACGCCCTTGGCGTCGAAATCGCTCCTCAGCTTGCGGAACACGTCCTCATCGCCCGGCTTCGCGAGATCGGCCTTAATCACCTCGCGGGCATACGCTTGCGCGGCGTCGCCCTCGAGCCCCATCTTCTCCGCCGCCCACAGGCCAAGCAGGTTGTTCCGCCGCGCCGTCGCCTTGAACTTGAGCTCCTCGTCATGGACGAACTTCCGCTCGAAGCCCTTCTCCCGCTCCTCAAACGTGGTCATCTGCCACACATCTCCTGTTGAGCGCCGAGCGCCGCAAAAAACCCAGAAATAAAGGAAAATCCTGTATCTCCCTAGGCGAAGGGATACCGCTCCAGGGTCCGAAAATCAACAAATCCCGCAAAGCCCAGGCGGGCGCCTTAGCGGCGTTGTCACTCCCCTCCCCTTACGTTAAGGTCACGAAGACCATTTGGTTGATTCCTGCGATGGCGAGTGGCGGTAAGCGCGGTCTGGGCAGTGCCTTCCGCGCATCGGTGGTGTTGTCAGCTCTGACGAGCTTTAAAGCGAGAGGAACGTAACATGAACCGGCGTCGCCGCGTCTATGAAGGCAAGGCCAAGATTCTCTATGAAGGTCCGGAGCCGGGCACGCTCGTCCAGCATTTCAAGGACGACGCCACCGCCTTTAACAACAAGAAGCACGACAAGATCGAGGGCAAGGGCGTCCTCAACAACCGGATCTGCGAGTTCCTATACCAGAAGCTCGGCGAGATCGGCGTGCCCACCCATTTCATCAAGCGGCTCAACATGCGCGAGCAGCTGATCCGAGAGGTGGAGATCATCCCGCTCGAGGTGGTCATTCGCAACGTGGCGGCGGGCTCGCTCTCGATGCGGCTCGGGATCGACGAGGGCACCGCGCTCCCCCGCTCGATCGTGGAATTCTATTACAAGTCGGACAAGCTCGAGGACCCCATGGTCACCGAGGAGCACATCACCGCCTTCGGCTGGGCGAGCCCGCAGGAGATGGACGACGTCATGTCGCTCGCGCTCCGGATCAACGACTTCCTCTCCGGCCTGTTCCTCGGCGTCGGCATCAAGCTTGTCGATTTCAAATGCGAGTTCGGCAGGCTCTGGGAGAATGACCAGATGCGCATCGTGCTTGCCGACGAGATTTCGCCCGATTGCTGCCGGCTGTGGGACGTCGAGACGCAAAACAAGCTCGACAAGGATCGTTTCCGCCGCGATCTCGGCGGATTGGTTGAGGCCTATCAGGAGGTGGCGCGCCGGCTCGGGCTGCATGTCGACAACCCGATGCGGACGAAGACGGGCCCCGTGCTCGTGCGCTCGAAATAGGGGATTCCGCCATGAAGGCGCGCATCACCATCACCTTGAAGCCGGGCGTTCTCGACCCGCAAGGCAAGGCGATCGAAGGCGCGCTGCACGCGCTTGGCTTCGGCTCCGCCGGCAATGTGCGCCAGGGCAAATATATCGAGGTCGAGGTGGCCGCGAGCGATCCGGCCCAAGCCCGCGCCGAGATCGAGCGCATGTGCAAGGAGCTGCTCGCCAACACCATCATCGAGAATTACGCCTATGAGCTTGAGGCGGCTTAAACTGGCATGAAGGCGAGCGTCATCGTCTTTCCGGGATCGAATTGCGACCGTGATGCCGCGGTGGCGCTTGAAGCGGCAACGGGAACGCCGCCGGCCATGGTCTGGCATGGCGACGCGGAACTCCCCAACAGCGACCTGATCGTGCTGCCGGGCGGCTTCTCCTATGGCGATTATCTCCGCTCCGGCGCTATGGCGGCGCATTCGCCAGTGATGCGCGAGGTGGTCAAGCGGGCGCGGGCCGGGACGCCGGTGCTCGGCATCTGCAACGGCTTCCAGGTGCTGACCGAGGCAGGGCTCCTCCCCGGCGTGCTGATGCGCAACGCCACCCTCAAATTCATTTGCAAGGACGTGCATTTGCGCGTGGAACGTGAAGACACGCTTTACACGCGGCGCTACGCCAAGAGCGAGGTGGTCACCTTCCCCATTGCCCATAAGGACGGGAGCTATTTCGCCGATGCCGAGACGCTGAAGCGGCTCGAAGGCGAAGCCCGCATCGCCTTCCGCTATTGCGACCGGCGAGGCCAGGTCACGCCCGAAGCCAATCCCAACGGCTCGCGCAACAACATCGCCGGCATCTACAACGAGACCGGAACCGTCCTCGGCCTGATGCCGCATCCGGAGCGCCTCGCCGATCCGGCCCTTGGCGGCACGGACGGAACCAAGATGTTCAAGAGCCTGGTGGAAAGCATCGCGGCCTGAGCGAAGGGAGACTCGCGGCTAGCGGCCCGCTATAAGCTCGTCATTGGTCCCGCCGCACGCAACGATTCGACCCTCCCGCATGACCCAAGCCAAGCGCGCAATGACGCCAGAACTCGTCGCCGAGCATGGCTTGAGCGCCGAGGAGTACCGCCTGCTTGAGGAAGTGCTCAGCCGGGAGCCCAGCCTCACCGAACTCGGCATCTTCTCGGTGATGTGGTCGGAGCATTGCTCCTACAAATCCTCACGCGTCTGGCTGCGCAAACTGCCGACCGAGGGCCCGCAAGTGATCGAGGGCCCCGGCGAGAATGCGGGCGTCGTCGATCTCGGCGACGGCCAAGCCGCCGTGTTCAAGATGGAGAGCCACAACCACCCCTCTTATATCGAGCCCTATCAGGGGGCCGCGACCGGGGTCGGCGGCATCATGCGCGACGTGTTCACCATGGGCGCGCGGCCCGTCGCCAATATGAACGCGCTCCGCTTCGGCGCGGCGGATCATGCCAAGACCCGCCATCTGGTCGCGGGTGTGGTCTCGGGGATCGGCGACTACGGCAATTGCATGGGCGTGCCGACGATCGGCGGCGAGACCAATTTCGATCCCCGCTACAACGACAACATTCTGGTCAACGCC